>Ga0209156_10001448_pt1 | contig 19399 bp, 24 predicted proteins | sample GraSoiAngelo_124_FD_185881 | JGI IMG/M metagenome (GOLD analysis project Ga0209156, IMG submission 185881) | Grasslands soil microbial communities from the Angelo Coastal Reserve, California, USA - 14_0927_05_20cm (SPAdes) (version 2) | ecosystem: Environmental > Terrestrial > Soil > Grasslands...
CGGCGTGTACGTGAACCGCACCGACGAGGTGCTGGTGCTGGCGAGCCCGCACCAGGCGGGGGCGTTCACCAAGCAGCTGCTGCTCGATCTGCTGCGTACCCGCCAGCCGCTCGAGGTCGGGGCGATCGCGGCCGCTGTCCGGCACGCCACGGCCACGCACCTGAAGGAAATGCGACGGTTGCTCACCACGGCGGAGCAGAACCTCGACGACGACGACGTGCTCAACAGAGTGAACATGGAGTTCCACCGCCAGATCTCCATCGCGTCGGGCAACAGAGTCATGCTGCAGACCCTCGACGTGTTGCGGGAGCTGTTTACGGCCGAGCAGCGTCTCATCCTCGCCATCGTGGCCTCGCGCGAGCGGGACCACAAGGAGCACCTCGGCATTCTCGACGCGCTGGAGCGGCGCGACGCGACCCTTGCCGTGGAGCGCATGCGGAATCACATCGAGGGCGTGGTGAAGGTCGTCCAGAAATGGGATCCCGAAGATCACCCGGTCGACGGCCGGTGACGCGGTCGCGCTGGCCGCGCCGCGGGGGTATCCAATGAGCGCCGGCGATCTTCAAGGGCGCACGTTCTTCGTCACGGGCGCGAATTCGGGAATCGGGCGGGCCCTGGTCGAAGCCCTCGCCGCGCGCGGCGGCCGGGTCGTGCTCGCGACCCGCTCCGAGGAACGGACCAAGCCCGTGCTGAGCGCGCTCCAGAGCCGCTTCCCCGCGGCGCGGGCGCAGTGGGTGTCCCTGGACGTCTCGGACCTCGGCTCGGTGCGCCGCGCCGCCCAGGCGTTCCTCGCGTCCGGCCAGCCGATCGATGTGCTGGTCAACAACGCCGGCATCGCGGGGACACGCGCGCTGAGCAAGGACGGCTTCGACCTGACGTACGCGACCAACCACATCGGCCCCTTCGTGCTTACCGGTCTGCTCCTCCCGCGGCTGCGCGAATCTTCGCAGGGCCGGGTGGTCAATGTGTCGAGCGGCGCCCACATGATGGTCAAGCGGATCGACTGGTCCGTGCTGGAGCGCCGCGCGATCCCCAAGCGCAGCGGGTTCAGCGACTACGCCGTCACCAAGCTCATGAACGTGCTGCACGCGAAGGAGCTGGCGCGCCGCCTGGCCGGCACGCGGGTGACGACCTACGCGCTCCACCCCGGTGCAGTCGCCTCCAACGTCTGGCGCTCGTTGCCGCGGCCGGTGCAATGGCTCGGCAAGCTGTTCATGCTCTCGAACGAACAGGGTGCGGAGAGCCCGCTCTACTGCGCCACCGCGCCCGACCTCGCCGCGACCACGGGTCGCTACTACGACCGTACCCGCGAGGCCAGGCCGAGCCGATTGGCCGAAGATGCGGCGCTGGCGCAGGAGCTGTGGGCCCGAACGGACGCGGCCGTGGGGGCCGGGACGTGAAGCGATTCTATGCGCGTGCGACCTTGCCCACCGTGTCCCACGTGCGCGTCGTCACGTCCTTGCCGAAGGCTTTTTCGATGAGCGTCATGAACACCGGACCCTTGGGGCTCGGCAGGTAGGCTCCGAACACCTCTCGTCCCTTGATCACCAGGATGCGCGCGCCGTCCCGCTCGATCGGCAGCTTGAGCGTGGATGCGGGCTTGGCGCGCAGGAACGTGACGATGCGCTTGGCATCGGGACCGAGGCGAAATGATCGATACGGGTCCGACGCGACCAGCTCGCGCAGCGCGTCCATCGAGCGCACGAAGCAGGGAAAGGCCTGACCCAGCCGCCGCGCCATCGCCGCCTCGGCCCGGCGCTCGAGCGTCACCTCCGACACGGCGCGCGCGGTGAACGCGACGTTGCCGCTCGAGAGCACGGTTTTCACGTCCGTGAAGCCGGCCGACTCGAACGCGGCCTTGAGGTCGGGCATTTTCGCGTTCACCGGCATCACGCCGCGAAGCAACGCCGCATATCGTGGCATAGCCGTCCTCGGGAAGCTAACATCTCAGGTAAACCAGGAGTCGCCCCATGCTCACCACGGCGCCGATCCGCGCTTATATCCCCGTTTCCAACTTGCAGCGGGCGAGGCGGTTCTACGAGCAGACCGTTGGGCTCGAGCCCGGTGAAGAGTACGGCGGCGGTGTGATCTACACATGCGGCGGCGCCGAGGTCTTCATGTATCCGACCCCCAATGCGGGCACGTCGCGGGCGAGCCAGGCGTTCTGGCAGGTCGCCGACGTGGAGCGAGAGGTGGCCCAGCTCAAGGCCCGCGGCGTCGTGTTCGAGGAATACGACATGCCGGGGCTCAAGACCAAGAACAGCATCGCCACGGGGGGCGGCGCCAAGACCGCCTGGTTCAAGGACAGCGAGGGCAACATCATGGCCGTGAGTCAGCGCCTACGCTAACTCGGGGGCCAGAGCCACGCCGCCCCGCGTACGCCGCTCGAGTCACCGTGGGCCGCGCGCACGATGCGGGTGGCTATCGGATCCGAACCCGCACCCGCCGCGAACAGGTAGCGCGGGAGCAGCGCGTACACCGCCTCGGGAAGTCCGGCGATGTTCGACATCCCGCCGCCCAGCACCACCACGTCGGGGTCGAGCACGTGGATCAGCGACGTGAGGGCGCGGGCGAGCCGGTCTTCGTATTGGGCCAGCGTCGCCGCCGCGCCCGGGTCGCCGGCCGCCGCGGCGCGCACGATCTCGCGGCCCGACAGGGCGAGACCGGTACGCTCGGCGTGGTCGCGCTCGAACCCGGGACCGGAGAGCCAGGCTTCGATGCAGCCGCGCTTGCCGCAGTAGCAGGGCGGACCGGGCCACTCGTCGGACCCGGGCCAGGGAAGCGGATTGTGTCCCCATTCCCCGGCGATCAGGTTCGCGCCCAACAGGACCCTGCCGTCGACGACGATGCCACCCCCGACTCCTGTGCCCAGGATGACGCCGAACACGACGTGCGCGCCGGCGGCCGCGCCGTCGGTGGCCTCGGAGATCGCGAAGCAGTTCGCGTCGTTCATGAGCCTCACGGGACGGTCGAGCCGTGCCTCGAGATCGCGTCCCAGCGGCCGGCCGTTGAGCCACACGGAGTTGGCGTTCTTGACGAGCCCCGTGTGGGGCACGACCGCCCCCGGAATGCCGACGCCCACGGTTCCGGCCTCGCCGGCCACGCGGTCGAGCTCCCGCACCAGCTCCGCGATAGCGCCGAGCAGCGCGAGGTAATCTGGTGGTGTCGTCATGCGTCGCCGGGCGATTTCTTCACCCGACGGCGACAGCGCGACCGCTGCGATCTTCGTTCCGCCGACGTCGATGCCGATGCGCACGGCAGCAGTCTACGCCGCGCTCGATCGATTCGATAGACGGAAGGGAAACGTGTTTGCCACGGCGACCCTGACGTTCCTGCGCGGGCTCAAGCGTCACAACGACCGGGCGTGGTTCGAGGCGCACCGCGCCGAGTACGAGGCGGTCGTGAAGCAGCCGATGTGCCACCTGATCGAGGAGATGGACGTCAGACTGGCGCGGCTCGCGCCGGAGATCGTGGGCGACCCCAAACGCTCGATGTTCCGGATCTACCGCGACATCCGGTTTTCCGCCGACAAGTCCCCGTACAAGACCCACGCCTCGTGTTGGTTCTACCATCGCGACGGCTCGCGCGCGGTGGGGCGCGAGGCCGCGGGCGGGGGCGCGGGATTCTACTTCCAGATCGCCCCGGGCGACTCGTTCCTCGGCGGCGGGATGTGGATGCCGCCGCGCGAGGCGCTGCTGCCGCTGCGCGAGGCCATCGCAGAAGACTCGAAGCGTTTCACCAAGATCGCGACCGACCGAAGAGTGCTGCGGCGGTTCGGCGGCTTGTCCGAGGAGGCGGTGCTCTCCCGGGTGCCGCGCGGCTTTGCGCCTGATCACCCGGCGGGGCGGTGGCTCAAGTTCCAGTCGTTCGTGATGGGACGCGCGTTGACCGACGCCCAGGCCGTGAGCGCCCGGCTGCCGGCGCTGCTCGAAGCCGACTTCCGCCTCATGTTGCCGCTGGTGCGGTGGATCAACGGGGTGCTGGGGTTACGGGCGGCGGAGCGCCGCTAGGCCGGAGCGAGTCGCTGCCGAATGGCGCCGAGGTGGTACGCCGTGTGTGCGAGGGCGCCGATCGCCACGCCGAGCGCGTCCTCGTCCCAGCGCGCGTGCATCTCCACCGCGACCACCAGCCGGTCGTATTCCTCGCGCAGCCTCGTCCGGAGCGCGGCCCACGCGGCGTCGTCGACCACAGACACGGTCCAGCTGCGACTGCGGTCGCGCGACGTCGGCTCTCCCCGTAGGCCCTTGGTCGAGAGGGCCACGCTCGAGCTCAGGTGGTGCACGTGCCCAGCGATCGTAGTGCCGCCCGGTCCCCCCGTCCGGGACGCCACGGCGGCGCTCAACCCGCCGATGGTGCCGAACACCCCGGTCCCCGAGGATGTGTCGGTGAAGTAGGTCCAGGGACCGGGCGGTCCCTCGAATGCTTCACGCAGCATCCTGGTGAGCAGACTCACTGTCACGGCGGGCGGCGTACCGGTCATACCGAATCCTCCTCACACCAGCTGGGTCCGAATGTTGATCTCCGACGTGAGCGTGCGATGGACCGGACACTTGTCGGCGATCTCGAGCGCCCTGGTACGCTGCTCCTCGCTAAGGTCCCCGTCCAGGGCGATCTCACGTTCGATGCGGTCGAGCAGGCCTTCCTTGGTTTCGCATTCGGCGCAGTCGGCGGCGTGGACCCGCGAGTGGCGGAGGCGCACCGTCACGCCCGTGAGCGGCCATTCTTTCCGTCGCGCATACAGCGCGATGGTCATGGAGGTTCAGGCGCCGAGCGCCGCCAACAGCAGATCGTACGGTCCGGGGCCGCGGTCGGTCCCGCCGGCGGAAACGGGTTCATCCGCGATCAATCGGTGGCGCCCGACGGTGATCTCCTGGGCGAATCCCTGGGCGCCGCCGCGCACGACCACCAGGCCCTGCTCCATTGGCTCGACCATGTAACCTCCTATGACCGTATCAAGGTCCTAACCTCGTCACCCGTTCTCACGGTTCACACGCTCTCCCCTCGGCGTCCTCACCCCTGTCCCCCTCTCCGCATACTCCGTTAGTCCTCACCCCCTGTCCCCCTCTCCGCATACGCGGAGAGGGGGAACGGTAAACGTGCGTCGGTGAGCAAGGACTCGGGAGAGGGGGGACGAGGGGTGAGGACCACGCAACGTTATGCCCCAAGGTGCGCTGTTCGGGTTAGGGCCGTACGTCCAGAGACGTCAGTATTGCGGGGATGGATCCGCTCAGGCGCGTCACGTGCGCCCAGAAGCGCGCGCTCGCGGCCAAGCTGCGCCGCAGCTCGACCCCGATGGAGCGCCACGCGTGGTCCCTGCTACGCGACCGCGGCATACTGGGCTTCAAATTTCGCCGCCAGCACGTCCTGCGCGGCTTCATCGTCGACTTCTATTGCGCCGCCCAGCGGCTCGTCTTGGAGCTGGAGGGCGACGCGCATGACGGACCCGACCAGCGAGCGTACGACGCTGCCCGCGCGGAGGTGCTCGAAGCCGCCCGCTTCCGCGTGGTGCGCCTGCGGAAGGGGGACGTCACCCGGGCTGGGCTCGAGGCTGTGCTCCGAGGCGCCCCGGGAGATAGTTCAACGTGCCCCCTCTCCCGACAGGGAGAGGGGGACAGGGGGTGAGGAACTAACGAAGAGAGGGAGAGGGGGTGAGGATCAGGTTGGCGAAGTCGCCGTCGGAGCCGTTTCCCACCCACAACCCCACCCGTCCCTTGGCACGATGACTTAACTGGCTCACGACCAGGCTGGGCTGCTTCGCGTCAGCGACGAACACGCTCACCGTCGGGCTCGCGACGACGACGCGCACGTGGACCCAGCCGTTCGGATCGGGCGCGGGACTGACCGGCTGCTCGTACTCCCCCGGGTGCTCGGCTCGGAGCTTCTGCCACGGATAGGTCGGGTGGGAGACATACTGCACGGCGTGCTGGTGCCTCACGGGGTCGTCGGTCTTGAAGTTGAACGGGCGCAAGTAGACGGCGTCATAGGTCGTGTCGTCCACTCCGTGAAACGCCACGCCCACGAAGCTCTGCCCCTGCACGTCCTTGCCTCTGATATCGAGCTCGATCGTGCCGTTGCCGAGCTCGACGCCCCGCAGGTACGCGACGCCGTTGTCGGGGCGTGCGCTCAGCCGCACACCCGTTCTGGTCCCGTCGGTGAGGCTCGTCGCCGTGCGGTTGAAGACGTCCAGGCTTGCGGGATCGAGGGTCTTCCCCTGACCGCCGACTCGCGACGCGGTGCACAGTCCGCCCGCCGCCAGGATCAGAGAGACAGCCATGTGCCTGTTCATGAGGTCTCCGTTTCATGGAGGTACTCGACCCGTACGGGCGAGCGTCGCGTCCAGTTTTGCCACAATATCGGACCAGCCTTCGCGATGGGCTTCGACCTTGTCGGGCGGGAGGCGGCGGTGGGTCAACACCAGCTCCGTGTCCGCGCCGCGCGCGAACAGCTCCACCGTGACCACGGTGGGCTTTCGGTCGGTGCTTGCCGAGATCCAGGTGAAGGACAGGCGCGAGGGCGGCTCGATCGCGAGGTACTCGCCCCAGTGCTCGGCCTCGCCGCGCCCGTGGTGCATGACGATCCGGAACTTGCCGCCGACGCGTGGGTCCAGCTCGACGGTCGCGCTGCGTGTGTCTCCCGGACACATCCAGCGGGCCATGAGCGCGGCGTCGAGCCACGCGGCGAACACCCGCTCGCGGGGGACGCGCAGCACGCGCCGCACCACCAGCGGGTCAGCGTCCGCCGGCGTCATCGCGCAGCAATACCTCGAGCGCGTCGAGTCGCGCATCCCAGAAGACCCGCTGACGCGCCAGCCAGCGCGCCGCCTCGCGCAGCGGCTCGGCCCGCAGGCGCAGCCAGTGTTCCCGGCCGCGGACGCGGCGCGACACCAGCCCGGCGCGCTCCAGCACCTTCACGTGCTTGGACACCGCGTTGAACGACACGGGAAAGCGCCGCGCGAGTCGACCGACGTTCACCTCTTCGCCGGCGAGCGCGGTGAGGATGGCGCGCCGGGTGGGGCTGGCGATGGCGCCATAGACCTGGTCCAGCCGGCGGGAACGGGTTCGAGGCATGGGTTGTTTATTATTCAACCGATTGGTAGAATATCCGACATTCCACGCTCCAGCGCCAGACCCATCACGACGAGGCACCGCATGACACCCGATGACCTGCGCGACCATCCCGTGGTCTCCCACGACCGCTGGATCGCCGCCCGCACCAAGCTGCTCGCGAAAGAAAAGGAGCTCACCCGTGCCAAGGACGAGGTGAGCCGGCTGCGCCGCGCGCTCCCCTGGGAGCGGGTCGACAAGACGTACGTGTTCGAGGGACCGGACGGCAAACAAACCCTCGCCGAGCTGTTCGGCGCGAAGAGCCAGCTGTTCGTCTATCATTTCATGTTCGGACCGGAGGACCAGGAAGGATGCCCAAGCTGCTCCTTCTGGGCCGACCATTACGACGGCGCCGGCCTGCACCTGCCCCACCGCGACGTCAGCTTCGTGGCCGTGTCGCGCGCCCCGTTCGAGAAGATCGAGCGCCACAAGCGACGCATGGGCTGGTGCTTCAAGTGGGTGTCGTCCGCCAACACCGACTTCAACTACGACCTGGGCGTGTCGTTCTCGCCGGAGCAGCTCGAGCGCGGCGCCCTGCTCTACAATGCCGGGACGGCGAACCCGGGGATGCCCGATCGCGAGGGCGCGAGCGTGTTCTACAAGGATCGGACCGGCGCGGTGTTCCACACGTATTCGTGCTACGCTCGCGGCATCGAGACGTTGAACGGCACCTACAACATGCTCGACCTGGTGCCCAAGGGCCGCGACGAAGATCCCGATGACGTACAGAGCTGGGTGCGCCACCACGACCGCTACCAGGACTGAGTCGCTCCTCGCAGCCGGCGCGCTGCTGTTTCTCGCGAGCGCGGCGGCGACGGTCCACTGGTCCCGCTCCATGGCGGGCGGGATGGCCATGCCCGGCGGTTGGACTCTGGCGATGGTCTGGATGGCGATGCCGGGCGAGACGTGGGCCGGCAGTGCTGGGCGCTTCGTCGCGATGTGGCTCGTGATGATGGTCGCTATGATGCTGCCGCCGCTGCTCCCGATGCTCGCACACTTCCCGCGGAACGGGCTCGCCGCCCTGGCGGGTGTGGCGTACTTCTCCGTGTGGGGGCTGTTCGGCGCGGCCGTCTACGCGCTGGGGAGCGCCATCGCCCGTGCCGGGCTCGAGTGGCCGGCCGTCGCGCGGGTGGTCCCGCTCGCCACGGGGGCCGCGCTGCTCGCTGCGGGCGCGGTGCAGCTGAGCGCCTGGAAGGCCCGCCAGCTCGCCGTGTGCCGCGCCTGCGGTGCACCGGCGAGCCCGGCGGCCGCGACCACGCTCATGCACGGTGTGCGCTTTGGCGTGAACTGCAGTCTGTGCTGCCTCGGTCTCATGGCCGTGCTGCTCCTGGGCGGGATGATGAACATCGCGGTCGTGGCAGCCGTCGCGGTCGCGGTGGCGCTGGAGCGGCTCGGGCCCCGGCCCGCGCTCCTGGCCCGCGCGACCGGCGCGGTCATGGTGGCGTTGGGAGTGGTAGTGCTGGCGCGGGAACTTCCCAAGGTCATGCTTCATTAATGGAGCATGACTCCGTACGGCGCCCAGTTTCGCCTCGTGGCCCGTGGGCTCGTCGACTACCTCGCCGGTATCGATCCCAGTGGCGCGGGCCTGATGGGAACGCTGCTCACCCTGATCCGCCGCGATAAGGCGACCCCGCCCCTAGAAGGCGACTGACAGCTCGAGGCCGCGCGCGAACGGGGCGACCGACACTCCCCAGCGCTCCGTTTTCACGGTATAACCGAGCGCCGCCCCCAGCACGGCGGTGCGACGCGCTACCGCCGCCGGCGCCGCATGCCCCGGGAGCTCGACCCAGAAGGCCCCTTGAGCGTCGCTTGACCGCTCTCCTGTAGGATTGCCAGTGGATCAAGTCCTCCACAGGAGAGGGGCCATGACCGGTTCTGTCACCAATGCGTGTGCGCTCGCGATAACGGTAGTGATCACCGCCGCATGCGCGAGCACTGCTGGACTACGCTCCGAGCCGCTCGACGCGGGGGAGACGAAGTTCTACTCTGCGCCGCTCGCCGTCGTCGGGCCGGCTGCGCGTCAGGCCGTGCTGTCCGCAGGCCTCAACGTGGATACGGTCTCCACCCCGGACTCCCTGACCTGGATGATCATCGCCAAGAAGGGGATGTCGCTCTTCAGCTACGGGGAGCTGGTGCGCGTCGTCGTCGCGCAGACGCCCGATCGAGCGGTGGCGGTTCGCGTGTTCACGAAACGCCGCCTCGCGACGAACGTCACGGCCAAGGGCGACTGGTCCGGAGCGATCTTCCAGCAATTGGACCGCATCCTCGCGGAACACTAGCGCCGCGGAAGGAGGGAATCATGTTCGCACGCACAAGTTGGTACGCCGCGCTCGTCCTGGCGGTGTCGCTCGCGGGGCGCGCCGCCGGTCAGGCGCCGGCTCCGGATCTGCGGGCGCTGTCGCTGCGCAGTCTCCGAGCCGGCCGAACCATCCGGATCAGCGGGCGGGAGATCGGCACGATCACGGGCCCGGTCGCGGGTGTACGCGACGGTGCGCTCTGGCTCGGAGCCGAGCCCGCTGCCCGCAGTGTGCCCTTGGCCGGGATCGACTCCGTGTGGGTGGCGCGGGGCCATCCCGGGACGGGAGCCCTCATAGGCACGCTGATCGGGGCCGTCGTCGCCGTGGCCGTCATGTCCGGCTCGTCTTGCGACTGGAGCGACTCAGCCTGCATCACCGGGGTGTCGCTCGCGGGTACGGGCATCATGCTCGGCGGCACGCTCGTGGGCGTCGCGATCGGGAGCGGCGCCAGGAGCTGGCAGCTGCGCTATCCTTAGGCACGACTCACGACTGCGTCTTCCAGAGGAGGCCGCAATATGCTCGGCGACCGTCCGATGTCCGATTGGATCGCGCGCTACACGCAGAGTCACCAGCACCCGATGAACCGCGTGTGCCACACCATCGGCATTCCCCTCATCGCGGCTTCCGTCCCGCTGTTTGCGGTCGCCCTGTTCGTGCATGGCCTCTGGCCGGTGCCGCTGGGCCTGTTCGTCGTCGGTTGGGTGTTTCAATTCATCGGCCATGCCTTCGAGGGAAAGCCGCCGGAGTTCCTGAAAGACTGGCGCTTCCTCTTCGTAGGCCTGCGCTGGTGGCTGGCGAAGATCCGCGGACGGGCCTAGGCGAGAGGAGATCGTCCGGCCGCGCGGAGCAGGCGCTGCCGCTGGCCCGCCACCACCATGTCACGGTCCACGACGTCGCGCACGATCCGGGCAACAAAGGCATAGCCGCGCGGCTCGGCGGCGAGCCAGCGCTGCCATTCCAGCTCGTCGAGTGCCGCGGCGAGCGCTTCGCCCCCGACGCCTGACGCCTGCGCCAGCAGCGCCGCCGGCACGCGACCGTCCAGCACGGCCGCGGCGACGAGCACGCCCTGGGCATCGCTCGAGAGGCGATGGAAATTCACACGGACGGCGGCGGTGATGGCGTCGGGCAGATCGCCGGGAAACGTCTGTTGCAGCGTGCGAAGCGGCTGCGGCCACGCCCCCGGCACCTCCTGCAGGTCCAACCCCAACGCCACGGCATTCAGGAGCTCCACCGCGAGCAGCGGAATGCCGGCGGAGTCGGCGACGATGCGGCGGGCCAGTCGTTCCAGCTGCACGGCATCGTACGAGGGCGCACCCCAGCGCGCCAGCGCGTGCAGGTCGTCGCCGCTGAGCGGGCCCAGCGTGACGGCAGCGCCGGCCAGCTCCCGTCCGAGGTGGGCCCGGATTTCATCGAGCTCTTCCCGCCGGCGGTGCGGCGCAGCGGTGATGAGCAGCAACACGCGGGAGCGAGCGAGGTCTCGCGCCGCCGCCCCCAGGGCCAGGAGCGACTCGCGATCGAGCCAATGCGCGTCGTCCACCGCGACCATCACGGGCTGCTCGTCCGCGACGACGCGCAGCGCCTCGGAAAACGCGCGCGCCGGCGCCTCGAGCGGCGCACTGCCCCGCAGCCCGGCGAGGACGGCCGGCGAAGCCGCGGCGATGCCGGGCGCGTCGAGCAGCCCCGCCCGGGCGAGACCGAGGACACCGCTGCAGGGATCGCTCAGATCCGCTTCGACTGCGCGCACCGCAACGACCACGGCGCCGTCGAGGCGGGCACGACCCGCGAGCTCCTCGGCGAGTCGGGTCTTCCCGGTCCCCCCGTCGCCTTCGACGATCGCGACGCCGAAACGGCCTGCCCGACACGCCGCCCAGGTCGTCACCAGGCGCTCGAGCTCCGCTTGCCGTCCCACCAGCGGGGCGCGGCGCGACTCGGCCCCGGGGGGCGCGGCCTGCACGGTTTCGGGGAGGCGCCACACCCGCCCCTGGCGAATGCGATCCGCCAACGCTCGCGTCTCGACGTCGGGCTCGGCGCCCAAGTCCCGCTGGATCCGTGCCGCGAACGCGGTGAACACGCCCAGCGCCTGCCCGCGATCGCCGGCCAGCGCGAGCGCGCGCATCCGCGCCCGGACCGCCACATCGGAGTGCTCGTCGAGCTGTTCGGCGCGACGCGCCGCGTCCTCGGCGCCGACCAGGTCGCCCCGCGCCAAGGCTTGCGTCGACAGGCACTCGAGGACCGCGACCGAGCGGCGCTGCCAGTGGGTCCGCTCCGCGGTCATCCAGTCGTCGAACGCTGAGGCCCCAGAGATGCTGAACCCCTCGAGGAACAGTCCCGCGATCAGGCGAGCTGCAGCCTCGTAGTCACGAGCGGCGGCGCATGCCTCGAGCTGCTCCACGTCCAGGACGACCGCCCGCTCGCTCAACCCGACGTGCATCCGGTCGGTCTCGACGCCGTCCCCCAAATGACTTCGCAGGGTCAGGACGGCCTGGTTGAGCGAGCCCCGGGCCTTCTCCTGAGGCTGATCCCCCCACAGGAGCCCGATGAGGTGGTCGCGGGCTCGCATCCGTTTCGGCGACCGTGCGAGGTAGACGAGCAGGGCCAGATTCTTGTGCCACTGCAGGTCGGCGGGCACGCCGCCCTCATCGAGCCGAACCACGGGCGGGCCCAGCGTCTCGCAGCGGATCACGCGATCTCGCGCTTCTGCGCAAGAGCGGCACGCACCCGCTCGACGAAGGTGGACATGGGTCAGTCGGGTGAGAACTTCCGGGCAGACGGCCGCAAAGTCAAACGGCCGGGCGCCCGTGGTCTATTCGAGCCGCAAGATCCGCTCATGCTTCAGGTCGTGCGCGAGATACACCGTGGCCATGCCGCCCCGACCCAGCTGCCGCTCGATGCGGTAGCGCCCGGCGAGCGCGGCCGCGACGCGCGGCTGGTCGTGACTTACCACGGCCCGGTCATCGTTTCGGGCTCACGTTCCTCGGCCCGCACCGCCGACGCCCCCTGCCGGCCGAGCCGCGTGTTGAGCGCCGGCAGCTCGGCGGTGAGCGTCTGCCGCCACCGGCGCACAGCGTCCGCCACGCGCTCGCGCTGCGCGGCAAACACGGCTCGCGCTTGCTCGGTGGGCTCGCGATCGGCGCTTTCCACGACCGTCTCGAGTCCGGCCAGCTCGTCGCCCGCGGCGCCCGCCGCGCGCGCGAGGCTGTCGGCCAGGCGCTCGAGGGCGGTGAGCGACCCCCGCGTCCCGCGATCGAGCGAGCGGCCCGCGAGCGCGCGGACCTGGTCGCGCGCGCTGCCCAGGCTGCCCGCGAGCGTGTGCTGTTCCGCCATCGCATTCCAGATGTCGAGGCCGAGCCGCAGCTGGGCCTCGAGCGCGGCGTCGGCGACGTGGACCCGCGGGTCGAGCTCGATCCGGAGCGACCGAGTGTAGGTCTGCCCTCCTACGCCGAGCCGCACTTCATAGACCCCCGGTAAGACGAGCGGCCCCTGCGGCTCGGCGACCGTTCCCTGGCCGGCGATCGCGGCAATGCTGTAGCCGTAGCGCGCGGCGGGCGGGGGAGGATACCGCAGGTCCCACACGAAGCGGTTCAGCCCCACCGTGCGCGTGGGCGGCTCGAAGCGCGGCAACCATTCGTCGGCGATCTGTGGCGGCTCCGCCGGCGGGGTCGGGCGGTCGTCGCTCGAGAAGCGGCGCACTACACCGCCGCGCGCATCGCGAATCTCCACCGTCACGGGACCGGAGGAGGGCGGGGGCGCCGCTCGCAACAGATAGTCGATCACCGCGCCGGCCGGCGGATTGGTGCCGTGCGGCTCTTCGGGGGGCAGCGGAGTGTCGTTGCCGACGCTGCGGCGCAACCGGACCGCCGGCCCCGGAGTGAACAGATAGACCGGAGCCCCGAGAGCGGAGTCGCCCAGCTGGCGCAGCGGCGTGAGATCGTCCAGCACCCAGAACGAGCGGCCGTGCGTAGCCGCGATCAGGTCGCGGCCGTGGACCGCGAGGTCGCGCACCGCTGCCACCGGCAGGTTGAGCTGCAGCGATTGCCAGTGGTCGCCGTCGTCGAACGACACGTAGACGCCCGTCTCGGTGCCCGCGTACAAGAGCCCCGCGCGGACGGGATCGGCACGCACGGCCTGCACGTACGCCTGCGGCGCGATCCCCGAGTCGGCGCGGGTCCAGTGCGCGCCCCCGTCGCGGGTGCGATAGATGTAGGGTGCGAAGTCGTCGACGCGGTGACGGTCCACTGCGGCGTAGGCGGCCGCTGTGTCGAAAGGCGACGCCTCAAGCAAACTGATGGTGCTCCAGGGCTCGAGGCCCTGCGGCGTCACGTTCTGCCAGTGCCCGCCCGCGTCGCGGGTGCGGTGAATCAGCCCATCGTCCGTCCCGACCCAGAGCAATCCCGCCGCACGCGGTGACGGGGCGATGGCGTACACCACGCCGTAGCCCCGCGTCGCCGCGTTCGCGACCGTGGTCGGGCCCGTGTCGGTCGCTGCTCGGCCGGCGGCACCGGTCAGGTCGGGGCTGATGGCCTCCCAGTGCAACCCGCCGTCCCGTGTGCGCAGCACCACCTGGGCGCCGAGATAGAGCGCCTGGCGGTCGACGCGATCGAACACCAGCGGCGACGTCCATGTGAAGCGGTATTTCCGCTGCGGCATCGGCACGCCAAAGGTCGAGACCGGCCAGGGCGAAATGTCCTGCGACTGGCCCGTGTGCCGGTCGAACCGATGCACCCCACCGTAGGTATCCCCGCCGTAGACGATGTCGGGATCGAGCGGATCGGGTGCGATGTAGCCGCTCTCGCCCGCGCCCACGGGCGCCCAGTCACGGAACGTGATCCCGCCGAAATCGCTGCGGCTCGCCACCCCCGCCGTGCCCGCGTCCTGCTGGGCGCCGTACACGCGGTAGGGGAAGGCGTCGTCCGTCACCACATGGTAGAACTGCGCCGTGGGCTGGTTGTACCAGCTGCTCCAGGTGCGGCCGCCGTCGAGGGTGACCACCGCGCCTTGGTCGCTGCCTACGATCATGTGTGTCGCGGTCTTGGGATCGACCCACAGCTCATGATAATCATCCCCGCCGGGCTGCCCCTTGAGCACGCCGAACGTCTTCCCGCCGTCGGTCGACTTGAGGAGCGCCACGTTGGGCACGTACACGACGTCCGGGGTGTGGGGATCGACCGTGACGCGGCAGAAATACCAGTTGCGGCTGGTGAGCCGGGGATCGCTGCTCGCGAGTCGCCATGTCGCGCCACCGTCGTCGGAGCGGTACAGTCCAGCGCCTGTCTTCGCGCCGATCAGCGCATACACCCGGCCGCCCCGGCCGACCGCCAGCCCGATGCGACCCACCGGACCCGCGGGAAGACCGTGCCCGCCGAGCGGCGTCCAGGTGGCGCCACCGTCGGTCGACTTGTACAGGCCGCTTGCAGGTCCTTCGTCCGGCGGATACTGCTCCCACGGTGTGCGGCGCGCCTGATAGAGCGCGGCGTACACGATTTGGGGATCGGCGGGATCCGCCGCCAGGTCGATGGCGCCGGTATCGGGATTCTTGAAGAGCACTTTGGTCCACGTACGTCCACCGTCAGTGGAGCGGAACACGCCGCGCTCGCGGTTGGGGCCGTACGCGTGTCCCAGCGCCGCGACCAGCACGACGTCGGGATTGCGGGGATCCACGAGCACTTTCCCGATGTGGCGCGTCTCGGCGAGGCCGAGCGACTGCCAGTGCGCGCCGCCGTCGGTGGACTTGTAGACGCCGGCGCCATAGGTGATGTCGGAGCGGATCGCCGCCTCGCCTGTCCCCACGTAGATCACGTTCGGGTCGGAGGGCGCAAGGGCGAGCGCGCCGATGGAAGCAGTCGGCTGCGTGTCGAATATTGGCTCCCAGGTGACCCCGGCGTTCCGGGTGCGCCACACGCCGCCGTCCACGGCCCCGAAGTAGAACGTCGCGGGATCGCCGGGGACACCGGCGACCGCGAGCACGCGGCCGCCGCGGTGCGGGCCGATCAGGCGCCAGCGCAGCGCGCCGTAGGCACGCGACGGAATCGACTGGGCTCGGACCGGGAGCGCGGCTGGGAGCGCCACGGCGAGCGAGCTGAGCAGCAGGGCGGATCGGATCTGGTTCATGCAGGAGAAGATGCTCGCCGCGGCCGGGCGGGGAAGCCTTGGTGATACAGCTGCGTCACTACCCGCGCCGCGCATGGAGCCGGCGGAAAATGACCACGTGGTTCGCGAGGAGGATCCGCACGAAGAACGTCGGGATCACCACGAGGTGATGATCGACGCGGTCCATGGCACGGTCCTAGAGTTTGCCCGAGGCTTCGCCGCGCCCCAGCCGGGTCTTCTCCCGCCCGAGCCAGGAGTTTCCCCGGTGTCCCGGGTGTCGGGCCGTCGCCACATTCGGACATGGCGCGTCGCCCCCCGTTCAGCCGTCCTCCCGTCGTGCTCGTCGCCAATGCGTTCGGCACGTGGCTCAGCCAGGCGCTCGCCAACCTGGTGAAGGCGCGCGGCTATCGGGTCCACTTCGTGTTGAGCGGGCGCGAGCTGCTGGAGCAGGCGCCGTCCGTGCGCCCCGACGTCGTCGTGCTGGACGCGGACCTGCCCGATCTCGACAGCATCGAAGTGTGCCGCACGCTGCGCCAGAATCGCGCCGCCTGGAACATGCCCGTCATGATGATCACGGCGACACCCGCCACCAAGCAACAGCGCCTCGCCGCGCTCGAGGCCGGGGCGTGGGACTACTTGAGCGTCCTGCTCGACCCGGAGGAGGTGACCCTCAAGGTCGATGCCCTGGCTCGACTCAAGTTCGACATGGAGCGGGTGCTGGAGGAGAGCGCCGTGGACCCGGCGAGCGGACTGTACACGCCACGCGGGCTGGAGCGACGGGCACGCGAGCTCGCGTCGGACGCGACGCGCCGGCGCGCGCCGCTCGCCTGCGTGGCGCTCGGCATCGGCCTCGACCCCAAGGGCGCGGGCGAGAGCGCCGGGGCGCTGCCCGGGGCGGCGGCCTACGCCGGCCAGGTGCTGCAGGCGAGCGGGCGCACGTCCGATTGCGTCGGCAGTCTCGGTCAGGGAGAGTTCGCGGTGCTCGCGCCGGGGACCGCCCCCGAGGGCGCCGCGCGGATGGCCCGGCGGCTGGCGCGGGTGATCGAGACGGCCGGACCGCGGCCCGCCGGCGTGCCGCCGCTCCGCGTACACGCCGGGTACGACGCCGTGGCGGACCTCCACCGCACGCCGGTCGAGCCCGCCAGCCTGCTCGCGCACGCGGGCACGGCGCTGCACCAGGCGCGAGCGGGAACCGGGGAGCGGATTCAGGCCTACCGGGCGTAGATTTCCCCCGTCCGACAAGCCCCGTGATCCCCGGCTTGCGCCCGGGGTCAGTGGCGCACCTACCCGTGCTGGTGGACTTTCGCCCCAATGCGTAAGCAGCAACTCTTGCAGCGGCTCGAACACGCTTGGGAGACCTTCCAGGCGTCCTACGCGGGCCTCTCGGACGCGGAGCTGATGGAGCCGGGCGTGACGGGCGCCTGGTCGGTGCGAGACATCATCGCGCACGTGACGTGGTGGGAGGAAGAAGCGCTCGCGCACCTGCCGCTCGTCCTCGCCGGCGGGACGCCACCACGCTATTCCGTCACGCATGGCGGCATCGATGCATTCAACGCCAAGATGACGGCGCAGAGGAAGCACCTGTCGCTCGCGGAGGTGCTGGCGCGGCAGGACGAGGTGCACCGCCGCCTGCTCGCCTTCGTCCGCGGTGTTCCCGAGGAGGAGACGGCCAGCAAGACCCGCTTTCGCCGTCGCCTGCGGCTCGACACCTACGGTCATTACCCGAAGCACACGGCAGCGATTCGGGCGTGGCGAGAGTCGCGGGCGCCTAAGCCAGGACTGACCCCCGGGCGCAAGCCCGGGGTGAGGGAGGAACGGCGCTAGCGACGGCTGCCGACCAGCGCCTGGTAGACCAGCGTGGGAAACTTGGCGGCGATGTCGGTGCGATTCGGCAGCTGGTTGATCATGAACACGATGACGAGGTGCTCGACCGGATCGACGGAGTAGCCGCTGCCGTACGCCCCGCCCCAGCTGAACGTTCCCACCGACGCCATGCCGTTGGCACCGTAGCGTTCGGTCGTCTGGAACCCAAACCCGAAGCCGCGCGCCCCGGTCGAGTCGAACAGCGTGCCGCTCTGATTACGCGTCATCAGGTCCACGGTGTGCGGCGCCAGGATGCGGACACCGTCGAGCGCCCCGCCGTTGCGCAGCGCCTCGAGGAAGCGGGCATAGTCGGCCGCGGTCGAGATCAACCCCGCGCCGCCCGCGAAGCTCCTGCGGGGGCCGTCCACGTAGTTCCCCTGCCCGCGCGGGCCGTCGGGGGCGCGCTGCGCGTGATTGGTCGAGTCGCTCAGGTATACGGTGGCGAGCCGGCCCGTGGCGCTCGGCGGCACGAAGAAATACGTGTCGTTCATCTTCAACGGACCCGTAATGCGGGTCCGGATCAGCTGGTCGAGCGGCATCCCGGACGCGCGCTCGGCGACGCAGCCGAGGATGTCGGTGTTGTAGCCGTATACCCATCGCTCGCCCGGTTGAGCGACGAAGGGCAGCGTCGCGAGCCGCTCGATCGTGGCACAGATCGGCTCGTCCTTGTCGGCCGTGTACCAGCCCCATCCGGCCGCGGGCCCGAGCCCCTGCGCGGCGTAGAGCGATGCGATCAGTCCGTCGGTGCCGTACGAGATGCCGGCCGTGTGCGTGAGCAGATCGCGGATCGTGATCGGTCGCGCCGCGGCCCTGGTGACGAGGCCGGTGTCGCTCTTGGTCGCGACCGTGGTGTGCGCGAACGCCGGGATGTAGCGGCTCACCGGGTCGCCGACCGCGAGCGACCCCTGCTCCACGAGCGACAGGATCGCGACCGTCGTGAGGGCCTTGGTCTGTGACGCGATGCGAAACAGGGCGTCCGGGGTCATGCGGCGCCCCGACTCCTTGTCGAGCCAGCCCACCGCATGCTGGTAGACGGCGCGACCGTCCTCGAGCACCAACCCCACCGCGCCGGCGATCTGGCCGGAATCGACGTACTGCTGCATGAACCGGTCGATGCGTGCCAGGCGCGCCGGCGCAAAGCGCGATCGGGTCTGTGCGGGCAGGCTCGCGGCTACGGCCGAGAGCAAGGCAAGCGCTAAAAACCGGGTGCGATCCATTGCGCCTTTACTCCGGTAGGTCCCCGGCGTGATCTTAATGCCTTCCGCGCGCCGCAGCGAAAGTGAGAAAGGGGGAGGGAGGGTTATGCGGGGTAGCGTCATCGTAGTCGGGGTCGCCCTGTGCGTCGCCTGTGAAACACCAAACCGACAAGGGACACCCGCCAAGCTCGCGGGGGTACGGGTGGTGGACCTGATCCCGGCTTCGCTCAGCGGGGAGACCTGGCAGGACGCCGAGCCGTTCCTGGCGCTGTACGCCTCGGACCCGAAGCTCATGGCGGCCTCCGCGTTCACGCCCAATCCCGGCGGATCCAACAGCATGACGGCGCCCATTTTCGTCTCGAACGACGGCGGCGACTCCTGGACGCTGCGCAACACGCTCCCCAGCCAGTCGATGACGGCCGATATCACCCACGCCGTCGGGGGCAACCCGCCCGTGCTGTACGCCGGAATAATGAAAGTGCCCGGCTTCCCGCTCAACGAACTCAAGGCGAACGACTTCTTCTCGCCCGCGACGATGACGCTGCAGGCGTTCCGTGCCGACATCGATCAGCCGTTCGTGCGCACCAGCCAAGTCGCGAGCGCGGATCGCGTGTATATCGGCCTCAATGATTTCGACGCACCGGACGGGCGCACCGCCACCGTCGACGTGTCGCTCGACGGGGGCGCGACCTACGCGTCCCGTCGCATCGAGACCCGCAATACGCTGGGGCAGAACGGCCCGTCGATCCGTCCCGCCGTGGCGCAGGATCACACCGTGTACGTCGCCTACTTCGGCTGGCGCTCGAACGCCGGAGCGGATGTGACGAGCGACGTCGTGGTGGTGCGCGACGAC
>Ga0209156_10001453_pt1 | contig 19358 bp, 16 predicted proteins | sample GraSoiAngelo_124_FD_185881 | JGI IMG/M metagenome (GOLD analysis project Ga0209156, IMG submission 185881) | Grasslands soil microbial communities from the Angelo Coastal Reserve, California, USA - 14_0927_05_20cm (SPAdes) (version 2) | ecosystem: Environmental > Terrestrial > Soil > Grasslands...
GCCGAGATCGACGGGCGCAGCGATCAGTACAGCCTGGCGTGCGTCGTGTACGAGATGCTGGTGGGCGAGCCGCCGTTCACCGGGCCCACCGCCCAGGCGGTGCTCGCGCGCCACTCGCTCGACATCGTGTCGCCGCCGTCGATCGTGCGGAGCACGATTCCCGACGCCGTAGAGGAGGCGATCCTCCGCGGGCTTTCCAAGGTCCCAGCAGACCGTTATGCGACCACCGCACTGTTCGCGGAAGCGCTCAACACACCGTCGCGGGCGACCGGTGCCGTGCGGCGCGCGACGTTGGCCGGAGCCCGAGCCCGTCGGCGTCCAGGGCGGCGCGCGCTGGGCGTGGCGGGCGTGGCGGTTCTGGTGGCGGCGGTCGCGGCGGTCGTCGTCCGCCGGCGCGGCGCGCCTGCTGCCGGCTCAGTGAGCGGCCTCGATCCACGACGGGTGGCGGTGCTTTATTTCGATGACCTGAGCCAAAAGAAGGAGTTGGCCTACCTTGCGGACGGATTCACCGAAGCGCTGATCGACGCGTTGAGTCAGGTTCCGTCGCTCAGCGTGCTTTCGAAGAACGCGGTCGCGGCGTACCGCAATCCGGGCATCCCTCGCGACAGTGTATCCCGAGCCCTGTCGGTCGGGACGCTGGTGCAGGGAAGCGTGGAAGAACGGGGAGACCGCTACCAAGTCATGGTCCGCCTGATCGACGGCGCCAGCGGCGCGGACTTCAACCGCGCGAGCTTCGAGCAACCGGCCGCGAGCGCACTGGCGGTTCGGGATAGCCTGGCGTCGAGAGTCGCAGAGTTCCTCCGCGAGCGGCTCGGGGAGGAGGTGCGACTGCGCCAGGTTCGGGCGGGGACGCTCAGCGTGGCGGCGTGGTCGCTATTCCAGCGAGCAGAGCGGGCACGAAAAAACGCCGGCGCACTGCTCGAAGCGGACAGCCTTGCTGCCGCGAAGAGTGCGTTTCGGCTCGCCGACTCGCTCGCCGCCGAAGCGCAGCGGCTCGACGCGCAGTGGGCCGAGCCGGTGGCGCTCCGGGCCGCGGTCGCGTACCATCAGGCGCGAGTCGACTTCAACGCCGGGCACGCAAGCCCCTGGATCGACAAGGGACTCGCCTTCGCGGCGGAAGCATTGAAGATCGACCCCAGAAACCCGGACGCACTGGAGGTCCGGGGCACGCTGCATTTCTTGCAATACCTCCTGCGACTTGCTCCTACGCCCAGCGCCGCTGCGGATCTCCTGCGGAGTGCGGAGGAAGACCTTCGGGGCGCGGTGTCGTTCGCGCCGAGTCAAGCGAGCGCCTGGAACATGCTCAGCCTGCTCAACTACCAGAAGCCCGACTTCGTCGAGGCGAAGATCGACGCGCAACGCGCGTACGAAGCAGACGCCTATCTCAGCGTGGCAGATCAGATCTTGTGGCGACTGTATACGACGTCCTACGACCTGGAGCAGTTCACGGACGCGATACGCTGGTGTGAAGAAGGACGTCGCCGCTTTCCGGAGAACTTGAGATTCGTGGAGTGCCAGCTCTGGCTCATGACGTCGAGTGCTAGGCCTCCGGACGTGGCGCTGGCCTGGGCGCTACTGGATCAGGTCGTGAAGCTCACGCCCGCGCAGCTGCGGGAATATGTGAAGCTCGAGTCCCAGAACGCGGTTGCCGCGGTGCTGGCGCGCGCCGGCCTCAGAGACAGCGCTCGACACGTGCTCGAGCGCTCGCGGGGCGGACCCGGAGTAGATCCCGAAGCCGAACTGCTTTCCTACCAAGCGTTTGCGTACCTGCAACTGGGTGACCGGGACGAAGCACTCCGCCTGATGAAGCAGCAGATCGCAGCGAACCCCGCTCACCGAGTCGGGTTGGCGCGGTCCACGCACTGGTGGTGGCGCGACATCAAGGACGACCCACGCTTCAAGCAGCTGATCGGCACGGCAAAGTAGGAGGAGAGCACGACACAGCACTTGCCAACCCCTCTGTTTCAAGATATATCGTCTAGATATAGCTCGCCCTCGCCGGGATGACACGGTGCATATGTGTGCGGCACGTGTTGCTGTCTTAGCGCAGGAGAGCCCCACGCAGAGAGGGGATCGCTATGCGCCGTGTCCTTGCTACGAGCATGCTGGTGGGTGCCGGATTATTCGTCACCGCGTGCTCCGATCAGCATTCACCGTTGCCTACGGAACCACCGATTTCCCCCACCCTGACAGCGCGTTCGTGCACGAGCCCGCTGCAACTCGCCGCGCTGACGTTGGCCCTTTTTGCTCCTGGGGATCTCCTCACCTTCGCTCGGAGTACCCAGAACAACATCAACCTGAAGATGTCGCGGGGCGACATCGCTGGCGCGCGGAAGCTGGCGCTTGCCTTCGTCGATTTCACCCTGAAGACCTACTATCAAGGCAAGCTGCGTGATCCAAACGGAGCCAACCCACCGACGACAGCGGAGGCCGTCGTCACGCTGATCGATGGGATCCTGTGCTGGGTCGGGTTGCCGCCGTCCGGGCTTCAGCTTGTGACGACCGGCGCTGGTGTGACGGTCACGACCAAGCTTATCGGGCCGGGCGGGGACCAATTCAAGTCGACCGATGAGCTCTCCGGTCTGAAAGTGCCGCCTGGGGCCGTTTCGGAAGATCGCTTGTGGGTTATCACACGGCGCGACGACCTGGCGACAGCCGGGACGTGTGTGAGCACTACGCTGAGATCGCAGATTCCGCTGTGCATCGACTTTTCGGTCGTCCCCGCCCAGGATGTGGCCAAGCCTTTGGTGGTCGCGATCTGTCAACCCGAGGACAACCACCCGGTCGACCGGCGACTGGCCCACAAACTCCCGGAGGGTAAGGTCGAACTTCTAGCAGCGACGGCCGACCCGTTCCCGCTCGTCTGCACGAGCACGCCCGACCTCCCACCGCCGGGCTTGGGAAGAGTCGGACGCGCGGTATGGAAAGTGGGCTCAGTCATCGCACAAGTGCTCGGTCCGAAGCGGTTGCACGCCACGCATTCGGGTCTCGGCGGCTTGCTGGGGCCGAAGCTTAGCCCGGTCGCGGCGGTGCAGGTGCGGCTGACCTTTGACGTACAGCCTTCCAACACCGAACCCAGCTCCCCCATCACCCCCGCGGTCCAAGTCGCCTTCAGGGATGTCGCAACGGGAGCCATAGCGAACGAGGTTACGAACCGGATCAAAGTGGGGATCGGTACAAATCCAGGCGAGGCGACGCTCGGCGGTGACACGATACAGCCTCCGAGCAACGGAATAGCGACATTCGCCAACTTGACCATCGGTAATTCGGCGACGGGCTACACCCTCGTAGCCGACGCGCTCAGCTCGAGCTTCACAGGCGACTCGCTGATCCACACTCCAGCGACGAGCAACGCGTTCGACATCACGACTACGCTAGTCGACTGCCCAGGGACTCCAGGCGGGGACCAATTGGACCGCGGATTCTACGTCCCCCAGTTCCCAGGCACACGGATGGACAACGTAACGCTACACTTCTCGGCCAACACCGCGGGAACTTATACGTTCTCCCTCACTGCTCGCACTGGGACCTATGACGGGGCAGTGCTCGGCACCGCCACGGCCACGGCCACGCTCACCGCGGATATCCTTGCAAATGTCGCGACGACATTCAGGTTCTCACCGACAGCTGTGACCGAGGGGAGCACCGTCACGTTCGCCATAGCGGAGTTGTCTGGGCCTGCGGGGGGCGTTGTTTTCTACTCCGTGCCTGTTAACGACCCAGCCTGTCCCGTCGTGCAGACGAACGGAACGACTCCGCCGCTGGACTCGAACCGGCGCCAGGGGGTCCACGTGAAGATCGAGGGTGGCGCGGCCGCGCCCATCATCAACTGACCGGAGTGAGGCTCCAGTAACGAAGGGCGGCTCCTTCAAGAGCCGCCCTTCTCGTTTACGCCACCGTCAGTTGCGGCTAGTTTCCTCTCCGTGCGCCCCTCCAAACTCGGCATCATCGGCCTCGGGGCGATCGGCGGCTCGCTCGCCCTCCAGGCGAAGCGCGCTGGGATCGCGACCGTGCTCGGCTGGTCTCCCGAGCCCGCCGAGCGGGTCGCGGCGGCGCGCCAGGGCGCGATCGACGACGCGCCGCCCCGCGCCGTGGACGTGGCACGCGCCGTCGAGCTGCTGGTGCTCGCCGCGCCGCCCGCCGCCAACCTCCAACTGCTCGTCAGCCTCGAGCCACACATCGGCGCCGGCGCGCTGGTCACCGACGTAGGCTCCGTGAAGCGGGCGATCGTCGCCCGGGCGGACGGGCTGCGCATCGGGCCCCGCTTCGCCGGCGGCCACCCGCTCGCGGGCACGCACGCGCATGGGTTCGCCGCCGCGCGGATCGACCTGTTCAAGGGTGCGATCGTGTACATCACGGCGACCCGCAACGGGGACGGCACCGCCCGCGAGGTCTCGCACTTCTGGGAGAGCGTGCTCGAGGCGCATCCGGTGCGCATCGACGCCGCGCAGCACGACCACCAGCTCGCGCTCACGAGCCATCTGCCGCAAGCGGTGGCGTCCCTCCTGGCTCACTGCCTCGCGCTTGCCGCGCCGCCCGGCGCGACGTTCGGCCCAGGGGCGCGCGACGCCACGCGGCTCGCCGCTTCGGAGCCGGCGCTCTGGACCGAGATCTTCCTCATGAACCGGGACGAATTGCTTCCGGCACTCCGCTCCCTGGAAGAGCCGCTGGGTGAGCTCGAGCGCGCGCTCGAGACCGGGAACGCCCGAGCCGTGACCGCGTGGCTCAGGCGCGCGGCGCAGTGGCGGCGGCAGGCGGACGCGTGAAGGTACACGGGGTCGTCCGGCCGCCAGGAGACAAGAGCATCTCCCACCGCGCCGTGATGCTGGCGGGGCTGGCGCGCGGCGCGAGCGAGCTCGAAGGCTTGCTGACCGGAGCCGACGTGAAGAGCACGGCCCGGGTGCTGCGGCAGCTCGGCGCGCGAGTCTCTTCCGTTCGGGAGGGCGGCAACGTGACGGTCCACGCCTCCCGCATCTCGCATCCCGCGTCTCGCCTCAACTGTGGCAATTCCGGCACGACCGCCCGGCTCATGCTCGGAATCCTCGCAGGCCAACCGTTCGCCGCGACCCTCACGGGCGACGCCTCACTGCGCCGCCGACCCATGCGGCGCGTCACCGAGCCGCTGCGCGCCATGGGAGCCGACATCCAGGAGAAGGGCGGCGACGCGCTCCCGCTGACGATTCGCGGCGGCCGGCTGCACGCGCTCACCTACACGACCCCCGTCGCGAGCGCGCAGATCAAGAGCGCGCTGTTGCTCGCCGGACTCACCGGGAACGTGGGCGTCACGATTCGCGAGCCGTATCGCTCGCGAGACCATACGGAACGCCTCTTCGTGCATCTGGGATTGGGGTTGCACGAGCGCGCGGGAGCGATCGTGTACGAGCCGTCTGATCGTAGCGTCGTTCCGCCGTTTCGTCTTTCCATCCCGGGTGACGCCTCCTCGGCGGCGTTTCTCGTCGCGGCCGCCGTGCTGGCCGAAGGCGGCGAGCTGGTGATCGAACACGTCGGCGTCAACCCGACCCGGACCGGCTTCCTGGTGGTCCTCGAGCGCATGGGCGCGCACGTGGAACGAGTGAACCTCCGGGACGAGGGTGGCGAGCCGGTGGCCGACCTGGTGGCCCGGCCGGCCGCGCTCCGCGGGACGGAGGTGAGCGCGGCCGAGGTGCCGACCCTGGTGGACGAAGTACCGGTGCTAGCCGTCCTGGCGAGCCGGGCCTCCCCAGGGAGCGAGACGGTGTTCCGCGAGGTGGGCGAGCTCCGGGTGAAAGAGAGCAACCGGCTCGAGCTGATCGCCGCCAACCTGCGCGCGGTAGGCGTGGAGGCCGAGGCGCGCGGCAATGACCTGTTCGTGTGCGGCACGACGCGCCACCCCAGCGGCCGGATCGAGACGGCGCGCGATCATCGCTTGGCCATGGCGTTCGCCGTGCTGGGCACGCTTCCCGGCGCGGACGTGCGGCTCTCCGAGCGAGCCTCGGTAGCGATCAGCTACCCTCGGTTCTTTGCAGACTTGCGTCACATCGGGCATCAATGAGCCTCCGCGTCATCGCGATCGACGGTCCCGCGGCGTCTGGCAAGAGCTCCACCGCCGCGCTGGTCGCCCGACGGCTCGGATGGGCGCACCTCGACTCGGGGGCACTGTATCGGGCGATTACACTCGCCGTGCTGGATAACCTCGGGGAAACGGCCGGTGAGAAGGCCCGGGAAAGGGGAAAGGGGAAAGGGGAAACGTGGGGCGCACAGCAGGTCGTGTCGCTCGCGGAAGGCCTGCCGGTCCGCCTGGTCCTCGTGGACGACGTGTTCCGGCCCGAAGTGGCCGGCGTGGACGTGGCGCAGGCGATCCGCTCCGAGCGGGTTACCCAACGGGTCTCGGAGATCGCTGCCATTCCCGAGGTGCGCCACTGGGTGAATGTGCAGCAGCGGGACGCGGTGCAGGGCCACTCCCGGGGTGTGGTGGTGGACGGCCGGGACATCGGGACGGTGGTGTTCCCGGATGCCCCGCTGAAGGTGTTTCTCACGGCGAGTCCCGAGGAGCGGGCCCGGCGCCGGTTGGCAGAGCGGCGCGGGGGTGTGGGGAGCGGGGGCGCCGCGGGAGGCGGGGACGCCGAGCTGCGGCGCGAGGCCGAAGTGCTGGAGGCGCGGGACCGCGCTGATTCCACGCGGGCGGTAGCGCCGCTCAGAGCCGCCGCCGACGCAGTGGTCCTCGACACCACGCGGCTCTCGCTCGAGCAGCAGGTCCAGGCGGTCGTAGCGCTGGCGCGGACGCGGCTGCCCGGCTAGGTTTGGCTGCTTGTGTTCCGGAGTCCGGGGATCGTCCCCGGGCCCATTGGTCCAAACCCGCAACCGAACCGGTGTCCTGAATGCTGGTAGATACGGAAAACCCGCCCGAGTCGAAGCCCGAAGCTGCCGCCCCCGCTCCCGCTCACTCCCACCTCCGCGTCCGCTCCGACCTGCACGAAGAGTATTCGTCGGACGAAATCGCGAAGATGACGGAGCTGTACGAGGGAACGCTCTCCAATATCGAAGAAGGCGAGATCGTCAAATCGAAGGTACTGCGCGTGACCGACACCGCCGTCATCCTCGACGTCGGCTTCAAGTCGGAAGGCGCCGTGCCGATCGACGAGTTCAAGGACGCGCGCTCGCTCAAAGAAGGGGACGTGGTCGAGGTGTTCCTCGAGCATCTCGAGGATCAAGAAGGCGCGGTCGTCCTCTCGAAGAAGAAGGCCGACTTCATGCGGGTCTGGGAGCGGATCCGCGAGGCCCACGAGAAAGACGAGGCGGTGTCGGGCACGCTGGTCAAGAAGATCAAAGGCGGAGTGGTGGTGGACCTGATGGGTGTGGACGCGTTCCTCCCGGGCAGCCAGATCGCCCTGCGGCGCGTGCCCAACATCGACGAGCTCCTGGGCCAGAGCTTCGAGTTCAAGATCATCAAGCTGAACAAGCGACGCCGCAACATCGTGGTGAGCCGTCGCGTGCTGCTCGAAGCCGAGCGTAAGACCAAGCGCGACGTCCTGATGAAGGAGCTGCAGGTAGGCCAGGTGCGAAAGGGCATCGTCAAGAACATCACCGACTTCGGTGCCTTCATCGATCTGGGCGGCGTGGACGGACTGCTCCACATCACGGACATGAGCTATGGCCGCGTGTCGCACCCGTCCGAGATGGTGCACATCGGGCAGGAGGTCGAGGTCAAGGTCCTCGACATCGACTGGGAGCGCGAGCGCATCAGCCTCGGCCTGAAGCAGCTGCAGCCGTACCCCTGGAAGAACGTGGCCGCGAAGTACCCGGTGGGCACGCGCGTGCAGGGCAAGGTCGTCTCGATCACGAACTACGGCGCGTTCGTCGAGCTCGAGCCGGGGATCGAGGGCCTGGTCCACATCTCCGAGATGAGCTGGACGCGCAACGTGCGCCACCCATCGAAGATCGTGTCGATCGGCGAGACGATTGAAGCCGTGGTATTGAAGGTCGACGAGACGGAAGAGAAGGTCTCGCTCGGCATGAAGCAGACGGAAGAGGACCCCTGGATGGCGCTGCCGCAGAAGTATCCCGTCGGCATGCGGATCAAGGGGAAGGTGCGCAACCTGACCTCGTTCGGCGCGTTCGTGGAGATCGAGCCCGGCATCGACGGCCTGATTCACATCTCCGACATGTCGTGGACCAAGCGGGTGCAGCATCCCTCCGAAGTCGTGAAGAAGGGCGACGAGGTCGAGGTGCTGATCCTGAACGTGGACGCCGAGAACAAGCGGATCTCGCTGGGCCTGAAGCAGGCGCAGGAAGATCCGTGGCTGCGCATCGGCGAGACGTATCCCGTGGGCACGGAGCTACGGGGCCGGGTGCTGCGCCTCATGGACAAGGGCGTGGTGGTGGATCTGGGGAGCGACATCGAGGGCTTTGTCCCAATGTCGCAGCTCGGCATCCCCGACATCCAGAATCCGGGCGACGCGGTGAAAGAGGGTCAGGCGGTCGAGCTCAAGGTGCTGGAGGTGGACCCGATACACCATCGGATCGTGCTGGCGGCCACGGGCTGGCCTAAGGACGACATACAGGAAGTGCCAAAGCCAGGCGGCCAGGCAGAAGGACAGGCAGACGGACAGGCAGACGGCTAGAGGGCTAGACGGCTAGCGGGTTGTAGGAGTGAGGGGTCAGGGAGGCGCTTTCCTGACCCCTCAATGCTGAAATCCGCTGGCCGTCTCGACGTCTAGCCGTCTAGGCCTCGCCGTCTAGCCGTCTAGCCGTCTAGATTTTGCCCTCATGACTATGCGAGAGAAGCTCGAGCTCCTCCAGAAGAAGCGGGCCGAGTCCGAGCTGGGCGGCGGCGCCGAGCGTATCGCGGCGCAGCACGACAAGGGCAAGATGACGGCTCGGGAACGGCTCGACGTGCTGCTCGACGCCGGGACGTTCGTGGAGCTGGACCGGTTCGTCACGCATCGCTCCACCGACTTCGGGCTGGCGGACGAGAAATACCTGGGCGACGGCGTGGTGACGGGCTACGGGCGGATCGACGGGCGGCTGGTGTACGTGTTCTCTCAGGACTTCACCGTGTTCGGGGGCTCGCTCTCCGAGGCGCACGCGGAAAAGATCTGCAAGGTGATGGATCTGGCCCTCAAGAACGGCGCGCCGATGGTCGGGCTCAACGACTCGGGTGGCGCGCGCATTCAGGAGGGCGTCGCGTCGCTCGGCGGCTACGCCGACATCTTTCTGCGCAACACGCTCGCCTCGGGCGTGATACCGCAGATCAGCGCCATCCTGGGTCCGTGCGCCGGCGGCGCGGTGTACAGTCCGGCCATCACCGACTTCATCTTCATGGTGCGCGGCATTTCCTACATGTTCGTCACCGGGCCGAGCGTCGTGAAGACCGTGACCCACGAAGAGGTGGACTTCGAGGGCCTCGGCGGCGCGGACGCCCACGGCGGGACGTCCGGGGTGGCGCACTTCGTGCACGACTCGGAGCGCGACAGCCTCGCCGCGATCCGCACGCTCTTGTCTTACCTCCCGTCCAACAATCTCGATGATCCGCCGATCCGTCCGTCCACCGATCCGGCGGACCGGCGCGACGAAGAGCTGCTGGACGTGGTTCCCGACGAGCCGGCCAAGCCGTACGACATGCACGACGTGATCCGTCGGGTGGTGGATGACGGCGCCTTTTTCGAGGTGCATCGGGATTTCGCGGGCAACCTGCTGGTGGGGTTCGCGCGGCTGGGCGGCCGCCCGGTGGGGGTCGTCGCGAACCAGCCCGCGGTGCTCGCGGGGGTGCTCGATATCAACGCCTCGCTCAAAGGCGCGCGGTTCATCCGGTTCTGCGACGCGTTCAACGTTCCCCTCGTCACGTTCGTGGACGTGCCCGGCTTCCTCCCCGGCGTGGCCCAGGAGCACGGCGGGATCATCAAGCACGGCGCCAAACTGCTGTTCGCCTACTGTGAGGCGACCGTCCCCAAGGTCACGGTGATCACCCGCAAGGCGTACGGCGGCGCCTACGACGTCATGAACTCGAAGCACGTGCGGGGGGACTACAACGTCGCCTGGCCGACGGCGGAGATCGCCGTCATGGGCCCGAAGGGCGCGGTGGAAATCCTCTATAAGGAGGACGCGACCGAGGCGCGCGAGGCCGAGTATCGCGAGAAGTTCGCCCACCCGTATCTCGCGGCCGCGCGCGGCTACGTGGACGACATCATCGATCCGCGTGACACCCGGCCGCGACTGATCGACGCGCTCGCCACCCTTGCCACCAAGCGAGATCGGAATCCGCCGAAGAAGCATGGCAATATCCCTCTGTAGCGCGTTGGTGCTGGTGACTCTGTCGCAGGCGCCTCCCGTGGCCCCGACCGATTCGCTCGCCACGCTCCGCGGCCGGGCCGCGCAGGACTCCTCCGATGCCCAGCTCTGGCTGCTGATGGGGCGCGCGTACCTGGGACTGGGTGTGGAGGCGCACGGCGCGACCCATCGCTCAAGCGAGGACAGTGTCTGGACCCGCGCCGTGCTCGACACCGCGGAGGAGGCACTGAGCCGCGCGGCGGCGCTCGCCGGGCCGTTGGGGTCGAGCGCGGTGGGCGACAGCGCCCGCGTGTTTCGGGTGGGGGCGTGGGCGACCCGGTCGTGGCTCGGGTGGGAGGCCGGTGGGGTGAAGGCCGGCGTCGAAGCGTGGGGACCGCTGCCCATGGACCTGCGCGTGCCGCCGGTGCTGGACGAGCTGGGTGAGAACCTGCTGCGCGCCTGCCCGGCCGGGGGCGTGCTGCTGACGGCGGGCGATGCCGATTTCTACGCGGCCTGGTACATGCGATTCGCCCGCGGTCTGCGGCCGGATCTGCTGGTGCTCCCGTTCGCGGCCTGGCGCTCCGATGGGGTACTGCGGACGCGACTCATGGCGGACTTGAAGCTCGGGCGTCGCGGGGGCGCCGATGCCTGGCTCGCCGAGCTGGTGCGGCGACGTCCGGTGTGTGTGAGCATGGCATTCGACCGGCCACCGGAGACGCGGCCGCGCATCCGGTGGGAGACGCGGCCGCTCGTGTGGGTGGCCGGACCGGAAGGGAAGAGCCCGCGGGTCCCGCCGCGTGACTTCGTGTTCGGGGCGCTGCGCGTGGCGCTCGACGCCAGCGACCCGTGGGCCGAGCCCGCGCTCGCGGCCTACAGCCGGGCCGCGCGCGCCACTCCCACGCTGTGCGATGCGCTGGCGACGTTCAAGGTGGCCGCCGACGTGCCGACGTGCCGGAAATAATGTCACCGACCATCAAGCGCGTACTGGTCGCCAACCGCGGCGAGATCGCCTTGCGGATCATCCGCGCCTGCCACGAGGAGGGCCTCGAGGCGGTGGCGGTCTATTCGGAGGTCGATCGCCTGTCGCCCCATGTGCGCGCGGCCGATCTGGCGGTGCCGCTCGGGCCTCCGACGGCAGCCGAGTCCTATCTCGACATCGGGAAGCTCGTGGCAGCGGCGCAGAGCTCGGGGTGCCAGGCGGTACACCCCGGGTACGGGTTCCTGTCGGAGCGCGCGCCGTTTGCGGAAGCGGTGACCGCGGCGTCACTCGAGTTCATCGGGCCGCCGGCGGCGGCCATTCGGGCCATGGGCGACAAAACCGAAGCGCGGCGCCGCATGCAGCAAGCGGGGGTTCCCATTGTGCCTGGCTCCACGCGACCGCTCGCCGACCATGTGCAGGCTCGACCGGAGGCGGCCCGGCTCGGGTATCCGGTGCTCCTCAAGGCGGCCGCGGGGGGCGGCGGCAAGGGCATGCGGTTGGTGCGAGAGGAAGCCGAGCTCGAGGCGGGATTCGAGGCGGCGTCGAGCGAAGCGCGCAAGGCGTTCGGGGCGGATGAAATCTATCTCGAGAAGTACCTCGAGCGGCCGCGCCACATCGAGATCCAGATCCTGGCGGATTCCTTCGGCCGGGTGGTCTCGCTGGGGGAGCGCGAGTGCAGCATCCAGCGACGTCACCAGAAGCTCATCGAGGAGGCGCCCTCCGTGGCGGTGACGCCGCCGCTGCGCCGCCGTATGAGCGAGGCGGCCACCGCCGCCGCAAGCGCGGTGGGCTACCTCGGCGCGGGCACGATCGAATTCCTGCTCGCGCCGGGCGGGGAGTTCTACTTCCTGGAGATGAACACCCGGCTGCAGGTCGAGCACCCGGTGACCGAGCTCGTATACGGGGTGGACATCGTGCGCGAGCAGCTGCGCGTCGCGATGGGCCAGCCGCTGCGGGTGCACGCGGGGACGCTGCAGCCGCGCGGCCACGCCATCGAGTGTCGCATCACGGCGGAGGACCCGGTCAACGACTTTCTCCCCGCGACGGGCGTGGTGCGCTACCTCCGCGTGCCCGGCGGGCCCGGGGTCCGCTGGGATGGTGGGATCGAGGAGGGCAACGAGGTCACACTGCATTACGACCCGCTCATCGCGAAGCTCATCGTGTGGGGAGAGACGCGCGCCGTGGCACTCGAGCGCATGCGGCGCGCCCTGCGTGAGCTCACGATCGTCGGCATCCCGTCGTCCCAGGCGTTTCACCTCCGGGTGATGGACGACCCGGAGTTCCAACGGGGGGACCTGGACGTCACCTACCTGGAGCGCGCCGGCACGCGTCTCCGGGTCGGCGAGGTGCCAGCGGAGCTGACCCGGCCGCTCGTCGTGGCGGCCGCACTCCTCGCCGAGGAGCAGCGGGCCACGGCACCGCCCGAACAGCCGACCGCCCAACCGCCCGACCGCCCGTCAGCCTGGCTGCTCGCGGCGCGCCGGGAAGCGTTGGGCCAATGAGCGACGTCGTGGCGATCACGGCGATCGCCGCGGGTGGGGAGGGCGTGGGCCGGCTGGCGGACGGGCGCGCCGTGTTCGTCGCCCGCACCGCTCCGGGTGAGCGGATCCGGTTGCGCGAGGGTGTGAAGCTGCACAAGAGCTTCGCCCGCGGGGAGCTGGCCGAGATCGTCGCCCCCGGCGCGGCCCGCGTTACCGCAGCGTGCCCCCACTACGTGCAGGATCACTGCGGCGGCTGCCAGCTGCAGCACGTCACCTACGAAGCGCAGCTCGTTGCCAAGCAGGCGATCGTGGGGGAGGCGTTGCGGCGGATCGCCAAGCTCGACGTCGGCGACCCCGAGATCGTCGAGGCGGTCGAAGAGTGGCGGTATCGAGCGAAGATCAGTCTCGCGGTGAAATCCGTCGGGCGGTCGGACCGCCGGACGGTGGGACTGCACCCCTACGACCGGCCCGCGTCCGTGTTCCCCCTGAGCGATTGCCACATCGCCGACTTTCGCCTGATGGCGTTATGGCGAGAGCTGCGGCCGCGGCTCGAACTCCTTCCCGCGCGGCTCACGCAGCTGATCCTCCGCCTGGACCGAGAGGGCCGGCGGCACGTCATCGCGGAATCGAGCGGTGAGCCGTGGCTGAACTCGGAGGCGCTGCGCGCGGCGCTCCCCGACGGCGCAAACGTGATTTGCTGGTGGCAACCCGTGGATGGCGCCGCGCGCGTGGTCGCGGGCCCGGCCACGGGATTCCCCGCGACCGCGTTCGAGCGAATCAACCCGGAGATGGGTACGATCGCGCGCGGCTGGGCAGTCGAGCAGCTGGGCGACGTGCGCGGTGCGGTGGTGTGGGATTTGTATGGAGGAATCGGGGACACCGCCGTCGCGCTGGCGGAGCGCGGGGCGCAGGTGGTCAGCGTGGACGCGGACGAGAAGGCGATCGACTGGGCGCGCCGGCGCGAAGTCCCGCGTCCGGTGCGGTTCATTGCGGGCAGGGCGGAAGACGTGCTGCCCACACTGCCCGAGCCCAGTGCGGTCGTGGTGAATCCCCCCAGGGCGGGTCTGCATTGGAACGTCACCCTGCGGCTCACGGGACAACCCGTCAACCGGTTGATCTACGTCTCGTGCGACCCGGCCACCCTGGCCCGCGACCTGCACCGGCTGAGCGCGACCTACCGCGTCACGGCCGTGCGGGCGTTCGATCTCTTCCCCCAGACGGCGCAGGTGGAGACCGTCGTAGCGATGGAGGCGGCATGAGGCGGGGAGGTACGCGATGAAGTACTTCGTGTCCATCGGCGCCCAAACCCACGAGGTCGAGGTGGAAGGGAATCGTGTGACCGTCGATCGGGTGGGGCTCGAGACCGACCTCGCCCCCGTATCGGGAACGCCCCTCTATCACCTGCTGCTCGCTGGAGCGTCGTGGACCGTAGCCGCCGAGCCGCTCGAGGGTGCCGGCCGGTGGACGTTGGGGTTGGTGGGCGAGCGGGTGGAAGTGGCGGTGCAGGACGAACGCAGCCGCGGGATCGAGGCGGCGAGCGGCAAGAGCAGGCGGTCGGGCGGCGGAGGCACGGTACGCGCGCCGATGCCCGGCCTGGTGGTGCGGATCGAGGTGGCGGAAGGGCAGCGGGTGGATGCGGGGGCCGGTCTCGTGGTCGTCGAGGCGATGAAAATGGAGAACGAGCTGCGCGCGCCGCGGCCGGGGATGGTCCAGACGGTCCATGTCGCCGTGGGGCAGGCGGTCGAAAAAGGTGCCTCGCTCGTGACCCTCGCGAGCCCGGAACCCTCGGGTTGACAGGCCCTTACGGCCCGGGTATAGTTCGCGGCTGTCACCGACCGGGCTTCTTGGGAAGGGCGGGAATGAAGACGTTCAGTCTGCGAAAAGAGGACGTGACGCATCGCTGGTTCGTGGTCGATGCGGCCGGTCAGCCGCTCGGCCGGCTGGCGAGCCGGGTGGCGCAGATTCTGCGCGGGAAGCACAAGCCCACGTTCACGCCGCACCTGAACAGCGGCGACTGCGTCGTGGTGGTGAACGCCGCCCGGGTCAAGCTCACGGGACGCAAGCTCGAGCAGAAGCGCTACTTCCGGCACACCGGCTACATGGGCCACGAACGCTTCGCGCCGCTCAAGAACGTGCTCGAAAAGCGTCCCGAGCGCGTGATCGAGAAGGCGGTGTGGGGCATGCTGCCGAAGACGACGCTCTCGCGTCAGAAGGTGAAGCAGATGCTGAAAGTCTATGCCGGTCCCGAGCACCCGCACGCGGCCCAGCAGCCCGAGCCGCTCAGCCTGGCGGAGGCCAGATGAGCTCGGCCATAACGCCGGAGCTGCGCTGGCACGCGGTCGGGCGCCGCAAGGTCGGCGTGGCGCGCGTGTATCTCACGCCGGGGTCGGGGAAGTGGAACGTCAACGGGCGGACGCTGGGCGACTACTTTCCCCGGCCGTCGCTCGTGTCGCACATCCAGCAGCCGTTCACGGCGACGGACACGCTCGGCGCCTTCGACGTGCGGGCGCTGTGCCGGGGGGGCGGGGTGACGGGGCAAGCGGGGGCGATGCGACTGGCGATCGCGCGAGCGCTGTGCCTGGCGGACGAGCGGCACCGGAAGAAGCTGCGGGAGCAGGGACTACTGACGCGCGATCCGCGGGTCGTCGAGCGCAAGAAGCCGGGCCGGGCGGGGGCGCGCAAGCGGTTCCAGTTCAGCAAACGTTAACCGTCATCCGTTATCCGTCATCCGTTACGGAAAACGGACCACGGATAACGCACGACGAGGCCACACGTCGCTCGATCCGGTGCTGGGTCCCCCACGCGGGGTTGCATCGGAGATGACAGCGGCGGCGGAAATAACCCACGAAAGGGAGTGCATGGCGCAGCCTCAGTTGCAGGATCTGCTGGAAGCGGGCGTCCATTTCGGCCACCAGACGCGCCGCTGGAATCCCAAGATGCGCCGGTTCATTTTCGCCGAGCGGTCGGGGATCTACATCATCGACCTCCAGAAGACGCTCCGGCAGATCGAGGCCGCACAAGAGCTGCTCCGCGGGGTGGTGCTGAAGGGTGAGAACGTCCTGTTCGTCTGCACCAAGAAACAGCTCAAGAACATCCTCCAGGCGGAGGCGCAGCGCTGCGGGGCGTTCTACGTGACCGAGCGCTGGCTGGGCGGCACGCTCACCAACTTTCAGACCATCAAGAAGCAGATCAAGCGGCTGAAGGAGCTGGAGCAGGGTACCGCCGAGGGCGAGTTCGAGAACTACACCAAGAAGGAGCAGCTGCTGTTCGACCGCGAGCGCGGCAAGCTCGAGAAGTACCTGTCGGGCATCAAGAACATGAGCCGGCTGCCGGGGGCGTTGTTCGTGGTGGATTCGAAGAAGGAGCGCATCGCGGTGGCTGAGGCGAACAAGCTCGGCCTTCCCGTGGTCGCCATCGTGGACACGAACGCGGATCCTGAGCTGATCACGGTGCCGATCCCGGGCAATGACGATGCCATTCGGGCGGTTTCGCTGATCACCGCGGCCATCTCCGACGTCATCTCGGAGGCGCGGCACCACATGCCGCTGCGCGAGCCGACGGAGGAAGGCGAAGGGGTGACGTACTCGACGGAGACCGGTGTCGAGGCGGAGGCGGAGGGCGACAAGAAGAAGAAGCCGGCGCGCCGCAAGCGGCGCCCCAAGCCGGAAGCGATCGCCGCGCGGCTCAAGACGGACGAGGCGCCCGCGCCCGCCCCGGCGGAATCGAGCGGAGCCGCCGAAGGCGAAGGCTAAGCACGCCGGACGCGCGCGTTCCGGTGGACCACCGACCGCCGCCCTTCGAGCCCCAACGGCGCGAGGGCGGCGTTTTCATGAGGAGGAGGAGGAGTGACGATCGTGAAAGAGATTCCGGCCAAGCTGGTGGCGGCGCTGCGCGCCCGGACCGGCGCCGGCATGATGGACTGCAAGAAGGCCCTGGAGGAAACGGCGGGCGACCTGGAGAAGGCCGTGGACGTGCTCCGCACGAAGGGCGCGGCCAAGGCCGATAAGCGCGCCGGGCGCAAGGCGTCCGAGGGCCTCATCGGCCACTACGTGCACCACGACGGCAAGATCGGCGTGCTGGTGGAGCTCAACTGCGAGACGGATTTCGTGGCCCGCACCGAGGACTTCAAGGCGCTGGCCCGGGACCTCGCCGTGCACATCGCCGCCACCAATCCGCTCGCGGTGCGGATCGAGGACCTGCCGCCGGAGACCGTCGCACGGGAGCGCCAGGTGTACGGGGCGCAGGTGGCTGAGCAGAAGAAGCCCGAGAACATCCGCGGCAAGATCGTGGACGGGATGATGAAGAAGTTCTACGAGGAGAACGTCCTGCTCGAGCAGAAGTTCGTGAAGGACGACAAGCGGACGGTGGGCGAGCTGGTCAAGGAGTTGTCCGCCAAGACCGGCGAAAAGATCGACGTGCGGCGGTTCGCCCGGTTGCGGGTCGGAGAAGGCTGAGTGGCGACGGCTCCGCGACCCCGCCTCGCGTACCCGCGGGCCTTGCTCAAGATCTCGGGTGAGGCGTTCGCGGGCCCGCGCGGCGCGGGTGGCGGGATCGACTTCTCGTTCATCGATCAGCTGGGGGACGAGCTCAAGCAGGTCGCCGGCGTCGGGGTGCAGCTGGGCCTGGTGGTGGGCGGGGGCAACATCCTGCGCGGCACGGCGGCGAGCGAGCAGGGGATGGATCGCGTGTCCGCCGACTACATGGGCATGCTGGCCACCGTGATCAATGCCCTCGCCCTGCAGGACATCCTGGAAAAGAAGGGCGTCGACACCCGGGTCATGACGGCGATCCGCATGGAGGAGCTGGCCGAGCCCTATATCCGGCGCCGCGCCGTGCGGCACCTCGAGAAGGGCCGCATGGTCATCTTCGCCGGCGGGACGGGAAACCCGTATTTTTCGACCGATACGGCGGCGGTGCTGCGCGCGCTCGAGATCGAGGCGAAGGTGCTCCTCAAAGCGACGAACGTGGACGGCGTCTATACCGCCGATCCGAAACAGGACCCGAAGGCGAAGTTCCTCCCGGAGCTGTCGTTCCGGGACGCGCTGGTGAACGGCTACGCCGTGATGGACGCGAACGCCTTCGGCCTCTGCAAGGAGAACAAGCTCCCCATCGTCGTGTTCAACATCAACCAGCCCGGCGCGACGGCCAGGGTTCTGGCCGGAGAGCGCGTCGGCACGATCGTCCAATGACCCCCACCACCCCGCTCCTGGCGGATCACGTCAAGCAGGCGAAGCAGTCGATGGACAAGTCCGTGGAAGCGGTGAAGCGCGAGTTCTCGACCGTGCGCACGGGCAAGGCGACGACCTCGCTGCTGGACCTGGTGCGCGTGGACGCCTACGGCAGCGAGATGCCGCTCAATCAGGTCGCGAGCGTGGCGGCACCGGAGCCGAAGCTCCTGACCATCCAGCCGTGGGACAAGGGGCTCCTCAAGGCGGTCGAAAAAGCGATCCTCGCGTCTGATCTGGGACTCACCCCCTCCAACGACGGCAACGTGATCCGCATCCCGCTCCCCCCGCTCAACGAAGAACGGCGGCGGGAGCTGGTGAAGGTCGTGCACAAGTTCGCCGAGGAAGGGCGGGTGGCGATCCGCCACGCGCGCACCGATGCGATCAGCAAGGTCAAGAAGACCGAGCACGTCTCGGAGGATGAAAAGAAGCACACCGAGAAGGACATTCAGAAGTTGCACGACGATCATCTGCGACAGGTCGACGAGGCGGTGAAAGCCAAGGAAGCGGAGATCATGGAGGTCTGAGATGGCGGACGACCTGCTGTCTCAGATCCGCCTGAACGGGGCGGTGCCGCGCCACGTGGCCGTCATCATGGACGGCAACGGTCGCTGGGCGCGGGAGCGCAGCCTGCCCCGGCCGCTGGGCCACCGGGCGGGGATGAAGGCGGTGCGCGAGGCGGTCGAAGGCGCGCTCGAGGCCGGGGTGGAGGTGCTCACGCTGTTCGCCTTCTCGGAGGAGAACTGGCAGCGCCCCGCAACCGAGATCTCCGCGCTGATGCGGCTGCTCGAGGAGTACATCGCGCGGGAAGTCGCGGAGCTGAAGGACCAGGGGGTGGCGGTCCACGTGCTGGGCGACCGCACCCGGCTGGCGCCCGGCGCGCGGACGGCAGTGGAGCGCATCGAGCGGGAGACGCGCGACGGCGCGCGGCTGGCACTCAATCTGTGCATCTCCTACTCCTCGCGCGGCGAGCTGGCCCGGGCGGCGCGCCTCCTCGCCGAAGAGGTGCTCAAGGGTGTCAAGCGACTCGAGGACATCGACGAGGACGCGATTCGCGCCAAGCTCTACACGGCGCCCTGGAGCGACCCGGACCTGCTGATCCGGACGTCCGGTGAATGCCGGCTCTCCAATTTCCTGCTGTGGCAGCTCGCCTACACCGAGCTGTACATCACGCCGGTCCTCTGGCCCGACGTCACGCGGCGTGACCTGTTCCAGGCCATCCTCGACTACCAGGGACGGGACCGGAGGTTCGGCCGGATCACGGCCTGAACATGTCCCGCAACCTGCTGGTGCGCATCGCGGTCGCGGTCCCGGCCATCGCCGGGGCCGTGGCGGCGCTGTGGCTGGGGGGTTGGGTGCTGGCCGCGGCGATCGCGGTGCTCGGCGTGCTGGGCACCAACGAGGTGTACGCCTTCGCAAAGAAACAGG
>Ga0209156_10001454_pt1 | contig 19348 bp, 17 predicted proteins | sample GraSoiAngelo_124_FD_185881 | JGI IMG/M metagenome (GOLD analysis project Ga0209156, IMG submission 185881) | Grasslands soil microbial communities from the Angelo Coastal Reserve, California, USA - 14_0927_05_20cm (SPAdes) (version 2) | ecosystem: Environmental > Terrestrial > Soil > Grasslands...
CCCGCCGGCACCATGGGGAAGACGTACTCCCACTTGTCCACCCACACGTCGACGACGACGGGCCCGGGGGTCGCGAAGGCCTTCTCGAGAGCGGGCACGACCTCGGAGGGCTTGGTCGCCCGGATCCCGACGCAGCCGTACGCGTCGGCGAGCTTGACGAAGTCGGGGCTCGGCCCGAGGTCGATCGCGCAAAAGCGCCCCTTGTAGATGATTCCCTGCCACTGGCGGACCATGCCGTGGCCGCCGTTGTTGATGATGACGGTCTTCACCGCCAGGTCGTTGTCGTGGCAGGTCGCCAGCTCCTGGCTGTTCATCGCGAACGAGCCGTCGCCATCGATGTTGACGACGAGCCGGTCCGGGAACGCCGCGGCGACGCCCATGGCGGTCGGCAGGCCGTAGCCCATCGTGCCGAGCCCACCCGAGGTGAACCAGCGGCGCGGGTGCTTGAACTTGTAGTACTGCGCGGCCCACATCTGGTGCTGGCCGACGCCCGTCACGATCATCGCCTCGCCGCGCGTGAGGTTCGAGATCTCCTGGATGACGTGCTGGGGCTTGATGACGTCGTCGTCCCAGTCGTAGTGGAACGGGTGCTGGCGCTTCCACACCGCGAGCTGCGCGAGCCACTGCTTGCGCGCCTCCCGCGCGAGGGAGGGCGTGTCCTCACGCATCTCCTCGCGCACGGCCTCGAGGAGGGCGCGGAGCACCCGTCGGCAGTCGCCGACGATGGGGATGTCCACCTTGATGTTCTTCGAGATCGACGACGGGTCGATGTCGACGTGGATGATCTCGGCGTTCGGCGCGAAGGCGTCGACACGGCCCGTGACCCGGTCGTCGAAGCGCGCGCCGACCGCGATCAGCACGTCCGCGTCGTGGACGGCCATGTTCGCGTAGTAGCTTCCATGCATGCCGAGCATGTCGAGCGAGAGCGGGTGCTCCAAGGGGAACGCCCCGAGGCCCATGAGGGTCTGGGTCACCGGGATCTGGGTCAGCTCGGCAAGCTCGCGGAGCTCCACGTGTGCGTCGGACGAGATCACGCCGCCGCCGACGTAGAGCACGGGTTTGCGGGCGCGCACGAGCAGCTTGGCCGCGCGCTTGATCTGACCCGGATGCCCGTCGTAGTTCGGGTTGTACGAGCGCATCTGGACGCGGTCCGGCCAGACGAGCTCCGCCTCCTTCACCAGGACGTCCTTCGGGAGGTCCACGTGGACTGGGCCGGGCCGTCCCGTGGCCGCGATGTGGAACGCCTCGCGGATCGTCGGGCCGAGGTCCTTGCCGTCCTTCACGAGGAAGTTGTGCTTCGTGCACGATCGGGTGATCCCGACGTTGTCCGCCTCCTGGAACGCGTCGTTGCCGATGAGGTGCGTCGGCACCTGGCCGGTGAACGCGACGATCGGGATCGAGTCCATGTACGCGTCCTGGAGGGCCGTGACGAGGTTCGTCGCCGCCGGCCCGGACGTCACGAGGCACACGCCGACCTTGCCCGTCGCCCGCGCGTAGCCCTCGGCGGCGTGGCCCGCGGCCGCCTCCTGGCGCACAAGGACGTGGCGGAGCCCCTGGAAGTCGTATAGGACGTCGTAGATCGGCAGCACGGCGCCGCCCGGGAGGCCGAACACGACGTCGACCCCCGCGCGCTTGATGCATTCCAGCACGATCCGCGCCCCCGACATTTTCACCGCACGCTCCTCCTAGAGCAGCCCAGCCGTCGCCAGGGCTTCCTTGATGTCCTCGATGGCGTCCCCGTCGGGCGTTCCGAGTGGCGGCCGACACGGCCCGCCGTAGAAACCCTGGAGATCGAGCGCCGCCTTGAGCCCACCGATCCCGTACCGCCCGGAGACGACGCGGTCGGTCGGCATCATCCGCGCCGCGATCTCGCGCGCTTCGTCCCAGCGCCCGCCGCGCGCGAGCCGGTAGACGTCGCAGAACTCGCGCGCCGCGACGAGGCCGAGCGCGAGGATGCCGCCCGACGAGCCGATGGCCAGCGAGGGCAGGAGCGCCGACGCCGCGCCGACGAGCACGTGGAAGCTCTTCGGCGTCTGGTCGAGGATCTGCGCGGCCTGCGGGATGCTCCCCGAGGAGTCCTTGATGCCGCAGACGTTCGGATGCTGCGCGATCTTCGCGACCGTGTCCGCCTCGAGATTGATCCCGGTGTTGAGCGGAAAGTTGTAGATCACGACGGGAATGGGCGACGCCTCGGCCACGGCCAGATAGTGGCGTACCTGTGCCTGCGCCTGGGAGAAGCCCTTCGTGAAGTAGTGCGGGGTGATGACGATGGCCAGGTCGGCGCCGAGCTCGGCCGCGCGCTTCGTCTGGCGGATCGAGTGGAGCGTCGAGTTGGCCCCGGTCCCCGCGATGAACGCCTTGTCCCTTGGAATGGCCTCGCGGGCGGCCACGAGAACCTGGTCGCGTTCGGCCTCGCAGAGCATCGGGAACTCCCCGGTCGAGCCGAGCACGACGTAGCCGGCGAGCGCCGTCGCGTTCCACTTCCGGAGGTTCGCCTGGAGCCCCTCCACCGCGACGTCGTCGCCGCGGAACGGCGTCGTCACGGGAACGAAGACGCCTTCGAGGTCACGCATGGGAGGCCCCCTCCGATGCCTGCCACTCCTTGATGCGGGCCTGCGCAGCGCTGAGCCGCGCGATGGGGATCATGAACGGCGAGCACGACACGTAGGTCATGCCCACCTCGTGACAGAACTCGACCGACGAGGGCTCGCCGCCGTGCTCGCCGCAGATGCCGATCTTGAGGTCGGGCCGCGCCCGCCGGCCGCGCTCGATGCCGATCTTGACCAGCTCACCGACGCCCTCCTGGTCGAGCACGGAGAAGGGGTCGGACGGCAGGAGGTTCTTCTGCAGGTACTCCGGCAGGAACTTCGCCACGTCGTCCCGGCTATAGCCGTACGTCATCTGCGTGAGGTCGTTGGTCCCGAACGAGAAGAACTCGGCGGTCTTCGCGATCTTATCGGCGATCAGCGCCGCGCGCGGCACCTCGATCATCGTGCCGATCAGGTACTTCACCGGCACACCCATCTCCGCGACGATCCCGTCGGCCACCTTCTTCGTCTGCTCGTAGGTGAGCTGCATCTCGCCCACGGTGCCCGTCAGCGGGATCATGATCTCGGGCTCGACGTGCACGCCCTCGGCCGCCACCGAGCACGCCGCCTCCATGATCGCGCGCACCTGCATGCCGTAGATCTCTGGATACGTAATCCCGAGCCGGCAGCCGCGGTGACCCAGCATCGGGTTCGCCTCCTGGAGCGAGCGGACCTTCGCCATCGTCGCCTCGAGACGCTCCCGTCCCATGTGGCGCGCGTCCAGGCGCGTGTACTCTTCGAGGAGGTCCGTGTACTTCGGCAGGAATTCGTGGAGCGGCGGGTCCAGCAGGCGGATCGTCACGGGCAGGCCGTCCATCGCGCGGAAGATGCCAACGAAGTCCTCGCGCTGGAACGGCAGGAGCCGCTTCACCGCCGCGTGCCGCGCGGTCGCGTCGCTCGCCATGATCATCTCGCGGACGATGGCGATCCGGTCGGCGGCGAAGAACATGTGCTCGGTCCGGACGAGCCCGATGCCCTCGGCGCCGAACTCCCGCGCCTTCTTCGCGTCCTCCGGCGTGTCGGCGTTGGCCCGGACGCCAAGCGTCCGGATCCTGTCCGCCCAGCCGAGGAACTCCTTGACCTCCACGGTGAGCTGCGGCGGGATGAGCTTCACGGCGTCGACGATGACCTCGCCCGTGTCGCCGTCGATGGCGATCAGGTCGCCCTCACGGATCGTGCGGCCGCCCGCCTCGAACACCCGCCGCTCCTCGTTCACCACGATGTCGCTCGCGCCGACGACACAGCACTTGCCCATGCCGACGGCGACGACGGCCGCGTGCGAGGTGCGCCCGCCGCGCGCGGTGACGATGCCCTCGGACGAGTACATGCCGGCCACGTCCTCGGGCGACGTTTCCGGACGCACCAGGATCACCCGCTGGTCGTTCCGGGCCGCTTCGACCGCCCGGTCGGCGTTGAAGACCACGTGCCCCACCGCGCCGCCCGGCGCGGCGGGCAGACCGCGCGCCAGCAGGCGCCCGTCGGCGAGCGCGCGCTCCTTGTCACTTGGATCGAGGACCGGCAGGAACAGCTTCCCGAGCTCGCGGGGCGGGACGCGGAGCAGGGCCGTGTGCTGGTCGATCACGCTCTCGCGCACTAGGGCCACCGCGACGCGGACGGCGGCGGCGGCCGAGCGCTTGCCGGCGCGCGTCTGCAGGAGGTAGAGCTTCCCTTCCTGGACGGTGAACTCGAGGTCCTGCATGTCCTTGTAGTGCCGCTCGAGGCGATCGGCGATCGCCAGCAGCTCGTCGTAGATCGTCGGCATCCGCCGCTTGAGGTCGTCGATGTGCTCGGGCGTCCGGATGCCGGCCACGACGTCCTCGCCCTGGGCGTTCGCGAGGAACTCGGCGTAGAAGCTACGCTCGCCCGTCCGCGGGTCGCGCGTGAAGCCGACCCCCGTCCCCGACGTCGCGCCCAGATTGCCGAACACCATCGCCATCACCGTGACGGCGGTCCCCCAGTCCGCGGGGATGCCGTGGATCCGGCGGTACTCGGCCGCCTTCTTGGCGAACCACGAGTCGAAGACGGCGGCGATCGCCAGGCGCAACTGCTCTCGCGGATCCTGGGGAAACGGCGCACCGGTGCGGGCGCTCACGATGTCCTTGAACGTCTGGGTCAGCTTGCGGAGCTCGTCGGCGGGGATCTCGGGGTCGGTCCTGACGCCGAGGCGCGTCTTCACGGCGTCGAGCTCGGCGTCGAAGGCCTCGCGGCGGATGCCGAGCACCACGCTCGAGAACATCGTGACGAAGCGGCGGTAGCAGTCCCAGGCGAAGCGCTCGTTCTTCGTCCACGCGGCGAGCCCGCGCACCGTCTCGTCGGTGAGGCCGAGGTTGAGGACCGTCTCCATCATGCCCGGCATGGAGGCGCGCGCGCCCGAACGGACGGAGACGAGGAGCGGACGCTTCACGTCCCCGAACTTCAATCCGCTGGTGGTCTCGAGCTGGCCGAGGTGCTCCTTCACCTGCTCCCAGAGCCCTTCGGGCGGCGTACGGCCCGCCTTGTTGTAGTGCGACCAGGCCTGCGTGGTAATCGTGAAGCCGGGCGGCACCGGAATGCCGAGGTTGGTCATCTCCGCAAGCTCGCATCCCTTTCCGCCCAACAGGTTACGCATGAGGGAGGAGCCCTCGGCCTTGCCCGACCCGAAAAAGTAGACGTACTTGGTCATAGGCCGAAAAAGTCTTTTAAGACTACAGGATGGAATGCACTCACGTCAATCTTTCTCACACCTTCTCCACTCCAGCGACAGCGTGAAACAAAAACGGCCACGGGTCGTTTCACCCGTGGCCCCAGAGTGTCCATTTCCACGGGCCCGTCTCCTGCCCGTGGCATCCGATGTCGCGTTACTGCGCGGATGCTCCGGGCAGGCCCGGCAGCGCCAGGAGAAGAATCTCCGGCGACAGCACCCGCGAAGTGATCGACGTCATGGTGAGACCAGGATACGGGGCGCGCGCTCACTTGTCAACGACAGAGCGCCTTCCCTTCCCCCGCTGGCGCTGCCTCTCCCGGCCGAGCACGAGCACCTCCACGGCCTCGACGTGGTCCAGCATCGCCTGCCGGGCCGCGCGCTCGTCGCGTGCCGTGATCGCCGTGAGGATGCGCCGGTGATCCTGGTGCGACCGCGTCGGGCGGCCGGGCGTGTTGAGCGACTCCTCGCGGCTCTGCGTCAGCAGGTCCATGATCGCGTGGGCGATCCGCGTGATCGCCCGGTTGTGGGCCGCGGCCCCGATCGCCGTGTGGAAGGCGGCGTCCTGGGCGAGGCCCGTCTTGCCCGCGGCGATCTCCTTCGCCTGCTCCTCGAGGATCCGCTCCATCTCCTGGATCTCGTCACGGGTCGCGCGCGCGGCGGCGAGCGCCGCGAGGGCGGGCTCGAGGAGCCGGCGGGCTTCGAACAGCTCGACGATCGCCTCGCGGTGCGACGTCAAGAGCAGCGCCAGCGGCCCCACCAGCGCGTCGATGGAGACCTCGCGGACAAACGTCCCTTCCCCCGGCCGGATCTCGATGAGGCCGAGGCTCTCGAGCGCGCGCAGCGCCTCGCGGACCGAGGTGCGGCTGACGACGAACTTCTCGGCCAGGTCCCGCTCGGGCGGGAGCTGGTCGCCGCTCTTCAGGCGGCCCTCGGTGATCATCTGCTTGACCTGGCGGACGATCTCCTCGTAGATGCGCGTCGACTTGATCGGCGCGAGGTCCACCGCCCGCTCGCCCCCCCGCTTCGGCCCCTCGGTGGTCATCCGAGTTTCTCCGGGACGCCCACGCGACGAGGGCGCAGCCCGCGGGCGAGCCACCAGCCGAGGGCCGTGACGGCGGCGCCGAGCGCCAGGGGCACGGGCAGGTGGAGCGCGCCGGCCGCATCACCGAGCCACCGGTGGACGAACGCGTCCTCGAGGATCATCTGCCCCGCGACGTAACCTAGCAGCCCGCCACCGAGCCAGACGATCCACACGTGGCGGTTCATCAGGTACGCCAGGAGGCCGGCGCCCCAGACCACGATGGGCAGCGAGAGACCGACGCCGAACATCACCAGCAAGAGGTCGCCGTGCGCCGCGGCCGCGATCGCCAGCACATTGTCGAGGCTCATCGTCACGTCGGCGATGATGATGATCCAGATCGCCTCCCAGAGCGACGTGCCGTGGCGAACCTCACCCGCGCCCTCCCCCTCCGGCCGCATGAGCCGGGCCGCAATCCCCACGAGGAGGAGACCGCCGACGAGCTGGAGGAGCGGCACCTTGAGGAGAAGGCTCACCAGCCCGACGAAGACCAGTCGGAGCGCGACCGCGCCGGCCGCGCCCCAGATCTGGCCGAGCACGCGCTTGCGCCTCGGCAGCGCGCGGACCGCGAGCGCGATGACGAGGGCGTTGTCGCCGGAGAGGACGAGGTTCAGGAGCGAGATCCCCAAGAGTCGGATCCAGAACTCGAGATCGGCGAGGACCGTCATGACGCGCCCTGCGCCGGGACGACGGCACCGCGCAGCCGGCGCCACCCGGGCGTCAGCACCGGAAGCAAGAAGAACAGGACCGCCACCGCGGTGATCGCCCCCGCGATCGGGCGCGTCACGAAGATCGCGAGTGAGCCCTGGGACATGATGAGGCTCTGACGGAGCGCGTTCTCGGCGAGGTCGCCGAGGACGAGCGCCAGGACGAGTGGCGCGAGCGGGTAGTCGAGTTTCTTGAACACGTAGCCGACGAGGCCGAAGATCACCATGTACCAGATGTCGATCATGTTGCTGTGCACCGCGTACGAACCGACCGCGCACACCACCACGATCACGGGCGTCAGGATCGCGAACGGTATCCTCAGTATAGCCGCGAAGAAGGGCACGAAGGCGAGCACCATCAGCACGCCGAGGATGTTCCCCGTGTACATGCTCGCGATGAGCCCCCACACGAACTCGGGCCGCTCCTTGAAGAGCAGAGGCCCCGGCTGGAGACCCCAGATGATGAGACCTCCCAGCATCACCGCCGCGGTCGGCGAGCCTGGGATGCCGAGCGTCAGCATCGGCAGCATCGCCGCCACGCCGGCGGCGTGGGCGGCGGTCTCGGGCGCCACGACGCCCTCGAGCTCGCCGTGCCCGAACCGCTCCGGGTGCTTCGAGAACCGCTTGGCGAACGCGTAGCTCATGAAGGAGGCGGGCGTGGCGCCACCCGGCTTGAAGCCCATCCAGAAGCCGATGAACGAGCCGCGCACGAAGGTGCGCGCGTAGCGCGGCAGGATCCTCCACGTGTCGAGGACGACCCGGAGGTTCATGCCCGTGCGGGCGCTGCGGAACGAGAGACCCTCTTCCACGGAGAGGAGGATCTCGCCGATGCCGAACAGGCCGATGACGGCGATGATGAAGTCGAAGCCCTTCATGAGGTCCACGAGACCGAAGGTCATCCTGAGCTGCCCGGTGACGATGTCGAGGCCGACCGCCGCGAGGATGAACCCGAGCAGGATCGAGACGAGCGACTTGAGCGGGCTGCCGCCCCCGAGTCCGACGAAGCTCGAGAAGGTCAGGAGCTGGATCGCGAAGAACTCCGGCGGGCCGAACTTGAGCGCGATCTCGGCGAGCAGCGGCGCGAAGAACGTAATCAGCACGATCGAGAAGAAGGCGCCGACGAACGACGACGTGAACGCGGCGGTGAGCGCCTGGCCCCCGAGGCCCTGCCGCGCGAGCGGGTATCCATCGAAGGTGGTCGCGACCGACCACGGCTCGCCCGGGATGTTGAACAGCACCGAGGTGATCGCTCCGCCGAACAGCGCCCCCCAGTACAACGACGTCAGGAGGATGATCGCCGAGGTCGGCGGCATCGTGAACGTGAGCGGCAGCAGGATCGCGACGCCGTTGGCGCCGCCCAGGCCCGGAAGCACCCCGATGATCGTTCCGAGGGTGATACCGACGACGGCGACGAACAAGTTGTACGGGGTGATCGCGACGTGGAAGCCGAGGAGGAGGTTCTCGATCCCCATCGCTTACTGGCCGAGCCACGCCTCGAGCGGGCCCTTGGGCATCGGCACCAGGAACCACTTCTCGAAGATGAAGAACGTCGCCAGCGGGAACAGGATCGCGAGGGCGAGCACGGCGAGCCACGAGTGGCGGCCGATCCAGCGCATGTAGAATCCCGTGTAGAGCCCCGCGGAGGCGTACAGCCCGAGCCACTGCGTGAGGACGACGAGCGCCACCGCCGGCCAGAGCACCTTCAGCACCGGTCCGGCCTGCGCCCGCGTGACGAAGGGCTCCGTGCCCGTGCGGCGGGCCGCCTGGACGAGGATGACGGCGCAGCTGGCCATGAGGAGCACACCGAGCCAGAACGGGAAGAACCCGCTCTTGGGACCATCGGTGCCCCAGCCGACGCCGAGCCGGGAGGCGTCGAAGACGACGATGGCGCCCAGCAGCATCAGGAAGGACGCGGTGACGATATCCGCGATGCGCATGGGGCGGCGTTACTGCTTCAGGAGCCCTCCCTTTGCCATGAGCTCTTTGTGGAGCTGCTCGTTTTCCTCCACCCACTTGACGTACTCGGCGCCCGTGGCGAACGCGGGCTTCAGCGCGCCATCCGTCAGGTACTTCTGGAAGTCGGGCGTGTCGTACACCTTCTTGAGGAACGCGACGTACCAGTCCACCGCTTCCTTGGGCATGCTCGGGGGGCCGAAGATCCCGCGGAGCATCAGGTAGTGCACGTCCGCGCCGAGCGCCTCCTTCACGGTCGGAATGTCCTTCCACTCGGCGACCGGGATCCGCTGGGTGTCGAACACGGCGAGCGGGCGGACGCGGCCGGCCTTCCAGTGGCTCGCGCACTCGATCGGATTGTTCACGGTCGAGTCCACGTGGTTGCCGACGAGGTTCACGCACACCTCGCCGCCGCCCTTGAACGGCACGTAGATGAACTTGAGCCCCAGCGCCTGCTCGAGCTGGATGGTCAGGATCTGATCCTCCTGGGCGGAGCCGGTGCCGCCCATCTTGAACGAGGTGGGCTTGACCTTGACCGCGGTGACGTACTCCTTGGCCGTCTTGTAGGGCTTCTCCTTCGACGGCATGTCGGCGTTCACCCAGAGGATGAACTGGTCGAGCGCCATCCGGGCGATCGGCGTGAGGTCGCGCCAGCCGAACGGGATGCCCGTGTGGAACGGCGTCGTGAAGAGGTTGGAGAGCGTGATGATGATGGTGTGGGCGTCGCCCTTCTTGCCCTTGACGTCCAGGAAGCCCTCCGCGCCGGCGCCGCCCGCCTTGTTGACGACGATGATCGGTCGCGGCGACAGCTTGTGCTTCTCGGCGATGCCGGAGATCAGGCGCGCCATCTGGTCGGCGCCGCCGCCCGTCCCCGCGGGAACGACGAACTCGATCGGCCTGGTCGGCTCCCACGCGGCGCTGGCGGGCACCGCCGACGACGCCACGAGGCACAGCGCGAGAGCGGTCGCGAGTTTCATGGCCCGACTCCTTGCGGCGCGAGGCCGCAGTGTCTCCCGATGCTCTTCGACGTCCGGTGCCGACTGACGGTCGACGGCGGGTGAGAAACGTCGGGCCGGAGCCCCGGGTTCCGGGGTCCGGCCCGCGCCGCGTCTATGCGACGGCCACGCGATCCACGCGCTGCGCTACTTGGTGTCGAGCGCGGCCCTGGTGGCATCGAGGCGCCGGAACGGGATCACGGCCGGGATCTCCCACTTCTCCCACGTCTCGTCCACCTTCTTCTGGAAGTACTCGAGGTCCTCCTCGGTGAAGTGGGCGAACCGCCCCTGCTTGAGCAGGTACTCGCGCACCGGCTTCCGCGCGCGGCCCTCGACGATCGCCCGGGTCTTGCCGTAGTACTTCACGACCCCGTCCTCGACCTCGTAGAGCGGGAAGAGCCCGGTCTCGATCGCGAGCTCGCCGAGCTCGTGGGAGAGCATCGGGTCGTAGTCCCAGCCCTTCGGGCACGGATCGAGCGAGTGGATGAAGGTCGGCCCGCCGATCGTCAGCGCGCGGCGCACCTTGTTCATCATCTCCACCGCGTAGGACGCGCAGACGGTGGCCACGTAGCGGCACTCCGGGTGGCCCGCCGCCATCATGCCGGCCATGTTCTTCTTCCAGCGCGTGTGAATGATGCGCTTGGCGCGGCCGGGGGGGCTGAACGTGGTGTGCGCGCCGAAGGGCGTCATACCGGAGAGCTGGATGTCGGTGTTGGCGTACGACTCGTTGTCGTAGAGCAGGATGAGCGAGTTGTACTCCTTGTGCGTGAGCGTCGCCGAGATCGCGCCCACACCCATGTCGGCGCCGCCGCCGTCGCCGCAGAACGCGATGACGTTGATCGGCTCCGTCTTCATCTTGCCTTTGCGCATGAGCGCCTTCAGCCCAGCGGCGGTCCCGAGCGCGGCCGAGCCGGAGGATCCCAGCTGGGTGTGCATCCACGGCACCACCCAGGGCGTCGTGTAGTACGTCGTGTTCGCGACGTACATGCAGCCGGTCGAGCCGAGCACGATCGTGCGCGGGCCGGACGCCTTCACCATGAGCTTCATGACGAGCGCGGACTCGCAGCCCTGACAGGTCCGGTGGCCGGAGGTGAAGTACTCCTCGAGCGTGACCTTCTTCACGCCACGGAACGGCTCGAGGATCTGGGTGGCGTTGGTGAACGTGGTCGTCTGAGCCATGGCCGTGCTCTCCTATTCGCGAACGCCGAGCCAGTGCGTCGTCGCGTCCGACTTGCCGGACTTCGCGGCACCGTAGCACATGTCCGTCGCCTTGTAGACGTCCTCGAGCGTGACCTCGCGACCGCCCAGCCCGCAAATGAACGAGAGCAGGGGCGGCCGGCGCTCGGCGTTGTACAGGGCGGCGCGGATCTCGTTGGCGACCACGCCCGACCCGAACGGCGAGCCGAAGGAGTAGTCGCGGTCGATGATCCCGAGCGCCTGCGCCTTGGACAGCGCGGCGACCAGCCGATCGGTCGGGAACGGCCGGAACCAGCGCAGACGCACGAGCCCGACCTTCTTGCCCTTGGTGCGCATCTCGCGGATCGCAACCTTGATGGGCAGCGAGATCGTGCCCATGCCGACGAGGATGATCTCCGCGTCGTCCGTCATGTACTCCTCGAACCACGGGTTCTCCGGTCCGCGGCCGAAGACGCGCCGGAAGTCCGCATAGGCTTCCTCGATGACCGTGTAGGCGCGCTTCATCGCCTCGTTGTTCTGCCGCCGGATCTCGATGACCCAGTCCTCGTTCGCCTGCGGGGCGACCGTGATCGGGTTGTCCGGGTGCAGCAGCAGATCTCCGCGGTTGTAGCGGGGCAGGAACCGGTCCACCTTCTCCTTCGGAGGCACCATCGTGAGCGCCTGGGAGTGGGTGAGGAACGCCCCGTCGGCGGAGATCGCGAGCGGCAGGAAGACGCGCCGGTCTTCGGCCACCCGGTAGGCGATCAACGTCGTGTCCAGCGCCTCCTGCGAGGTGTCGATCCAGCAGAGCAGCCAGCCCACGTCGCGCACGACGAGCGCGTCGTTATGCTCGACGCCGAACGCCCCCGGGTCGTCCAGGGCGCGGTTGCCCACGAGGGCGACCATCGGGACGCGGAGCGGCGGCGTGACGACGAGGCACTCCATCGCGTACATCCAGCCCACGCCGGAGGACCCGCAGAAGACGCGCGCGCCGACGGTCGACGCGTGCTTGACGATCTCGAACTGGCTGTGCTCGCCCTCGGCCACGATGTACTCGGCGACCAGCTCGCCGTTGGCGATCTTCTTCGCGATGGCCTGCATGACCGTGTCGTAGGGCCGGATCGGGTAGGCCGTGACCACGTCGAGGTCGGCGAGCACGAGGGCCTCGGCCACGGCCTCGCTGCCCGAGATCAGGAGCTCCTTGTCGTCCGTCGCCGCCGGAGTCGCTTTGGTCGCCACCGCCATGTCAGTCCCCCTCACGAACCATCTCACCGCTCGCCTCGGGCGGCGGGGCCCCAGCCCCGCGATGCCCTGCGGCTCGCACTACTCCGTCTTGTGCTGCGCGTTCTCGCCCGGGATGCCCGCCGTGATCTCGACGCCGCCCGAGTCGAGGTCCGACTTCAGCTCCTCCTCGTACTGGCCGCGGAAGCGGAACCCGTGGGAGCGCACCGTGGCCTTCTTGTCGCCGATCTTTTGGGTCATCCAGGTGTGGTACGCGCCCTTGTCCTTCCGCCACATCTCCCACTGGCTCGCGTTGTCCTCGAACACCGACTCGTTGACCATCGTGATGCACTGCTCGACCGGGCAGACCGCCTCGCACACGCCGCAGCCGCAGCACGCCTCCATGTTGGCGTCGTAGGTGCCGTCGGGCATGACGTCGAAGCACGAGTCCGGGCACTGGATCCAGCAGAGCGTGCACTTCACGCACGTGTCGAAGTTGATGACGGGCCGCATCGAGCGGGTCGTGTACTTCTTGAAGTACGGGTTGCGCTCCGGCACGTACCCCTTGCCGTCCTCCTTCGGCTTGCCCACGGGGATGGCCGGAATCGTCACGCCCTCCCGCATCTCCCACCACTTGGGCATCTCGAACGAGTACGGGACCTCCGCGTTGCCCTCGGTGATCTTCACCTCACGCGTCTCGAGACGCGCGTACGCCTTCTTCGCCGACTCGACCTTGAGGTCCGAGCCCCACTCCATCTCCCTGATCGCCTCGCAGACCCCGTCGAGCGTCAGGAAGGCGGGCGCGATCTTGGCGAGCGCGCCGAGGATACGAACCTCGGTGTGGTCCTCTTTGTAGACCCAGAGCCCGGAGAACGAGGCCTTGGCCCGGATCAGCGAAAGCTTGTACGGTGCATCCTTCTTGTGGATGTCCCGGAGCAGGTCGTCGACGCGCTGGACCGACGTCATCAGCACCGTACCGTCCGGCACCGTCAGCCGGTTGATGGGCTGGAGCCCGTACCAGGCCCACGACTCGACGCCCTTGGCGAGCGTGTCATCCACCACGATCGTGACGTCGACGTGCTTGGGCTCGTAGCGGGCCATGTTCTGCTCGAGCTCTTCGTTGGTGTCGGCGACGATCGCGAAGTCCTTCGCGGGGATCCCGTTCCGCTGCGGGCTGTCTCCGTAACGGCCGAACGCGATGCCCCAGCGTCCCGATTTCCGCGCGGAGAGCACGATCCCGCGCACGATGCGCGCGGCGAGGTTCTTCTGGAAGATGCCCCGGTAGACGACTTCGCAGATCACGGCTGCCATGCGCGCCTCCTCACCCGTCTGCCGGGCCCCGGCGTTAGGCCGCTGGTCGGCTGGTCTGACCGGAGAATACTCCCAGAAGGGCGCAGGCTGTCAAGGGGGTGAAAACCCGTGGCGCCAGGATTTACCGGAAACTCCGTGCGGGTCAGGGACTTGCGTTTCCCTGCCTCAGGTTCCACTAAACCTTCTGGACGTCGATCGTCCAGGCGAGGGCGTCGGCCGCGCGGCCGTCGTTCGGGCGGCCGCGGCGGCGCAGCTCCCCGATCAGGCGCTGCCGCGTCTCCGCAGGCCGATTCTGGCCGAGCTTGAACTTGGCGCGGCAGCGCGTGATCTCGAGGCGCACCGCCGCGAGGCTCTCGAGCGCGCCGCGATAGAGCGGGTCGGCAGGGTCGAGTGCCTTGTATCCGCCCTCCGGCTGGTAGCGCGCGAGGAGCCGGCGCTGCTGGGCCGCGACGGCGGCCGGATCCTCGATCACGGTGGCGTTGCACTCGAAGATCACCGTCCGGTGGTACGCGGTCGCCGAACCGGCGTACTGCGCGTTTACCCAGTAGGAGGGGATCACGCCCAGGATCTCGTCCACCTCCGCGAGGCAGCGGGGCTGCGACGTCAGGTCTTGCACCTGCTCGTCGACCCGCACCAGGTGGAGGTCGAGCGTCCCGCCGTCGTACACGAACGGATAGAGGCCGAGGTGCGGCGTACCGTCCGGGCCGAGCGTCACGAGACGGCAGAGCTCCTGGCCCTCGACGAACCGGTCGATCTCGGCGCGCGGGATGTTCGCGTAATAGTCGTGGAAGATCACGCCGCCACCCTCGCGCGTGAGACGACGTCGCAGAAGTACCGGTGCACCGCCCGATCGTCGGTCAGCTCGGGGTGGAACGTGGCCACCAGCACGCTCCCCTGGCGCGCCATCACGGGCTCGCCCTGGTGCTCGGCGAGCGTCTCCACGCCGGCGCCGACCCGCCGGATCCGGGGCGCGCGGATGAAGACCATCTCGAGCGGGTGCGCCCTGCCGTCGAGCGTGACCGTGCCCGACGTCTCGAACGACTCCCGCTGGCGCCCATAGGCGTTGCGCTCGACCGTGACGTCGATCAGGCCGAGCGAGAACTGCCGGGGGCTTTCCACCTCGCGCGCCAGCACGATGAGCCCGGCGCAGGTGCCGAAGATGGGCCGGCCCGCGGCGTGGAATTTCTCGAGCGCCGGAACGAACGCCCATTCGTCCATGAGTTTCAGCAGCGTCGTGGACTCGCCCCCGGGAATGATCAGCCCGTCGACATCGGCGAGCTCCTCCGCCCGTCGCACCTCCACGGCCTCCACGCCGCACCTCGCGAGCGCCGCCGCGTGACGGGCGAAGTCGCCCTGAAGCGCGAGGACCCCGATCCTCATTCCGTGGCTCTCCCTGGGCTACCAGCCACGCGTCTGGAGCAGATCCTTCTCCGCGAGCTTCGACGTCTCGATCCCCGGCATCGCCTCGCCGAGCTCCTCGCTCACGCGCGCGAGCACGTCCGGGTCCTTGTAGTGCGTCGTCGCCTGGACGATCGCCTTGGCGCGCTTGGCCGGGTCGCTCGACTTGAAGATGCCCGAGCCCACGAACACCGCCTCGGCGCCGAGCTGCATCATCAGCGCGGCGTCGGCCGGGGTCGCGATGCCTCCCGCCGAGAAGTTCGGGACGGGGAGCTTGCCGGCCTTCGCCGCCCACCGCACCAGCTCGTAGGGCGCGCCGAGGGTCTTCGCCTCGGTCATCAGCTCCTCCGGAGAGAGCGTCGTGAGCCGCCGCATGCCGGACACGAGCGCGCGCATGTGGCGCACGGCCTCGACGATGTTGCCCGAGCCAGCCTCGCCCTTGGTCCGGATCATCGCTGCGCCCTCGCCGATCCGCCGGAGCGCCTCGCCGAGGTCCCGCGCGCCGCACACGAACGGCAGGCGGAAGGCGAACTTGTCGATGTGGAAGTGCTCGTCGGCCGGCGTGAGCACCTCGGACTCGTCGATGAAGTCCACGCCGAGCGACTCGAGGATCTGCGCCTCGACGAAATGGCCGATGCGCGCCTTGGCCATCACCGGGATCGTCACCGTCTTCTGGATCTCCCGGATCTTCTTCACCGGCGCCATCCGCGCGACGCCGCCTTCCTTGCGGATGTCAGCGGGCACGCGCTCGAGCGCCATCACCGACGCCGCGCCCGCGTCCTCGGCGATCTTCGCCTGCTCGGCGTTGGTGACGTCCATGATGACCCCGCCCTTCAGCATTTCCGCGAGGCCGATGTGCTTCCGGTCGGCGAGCCGCAGTCCGTTCACGTCCGACATGTGCTGTTCTCCTTTGTATAATCGCCCGACGGTCGGGCTCTCACTACGTCCCGTCTCCCAGGGCTCCGGTCACACCACCGGCACCGCCGCGCGGTCCGCTCGCTCCCGCGTCGAGCCGCCCGCCACCTTGATCGTCTCCGCGAGCCTCCGAACGCCCTCGTCGATCCGGCCCGCGGCGACCGACGAGAACGAGAGCCGCAGCGTCCGCGCGCCGCCGCCGTCCACGAAGAAGGTGGCGCCCGGCGTGAACGCGACCCCGCGCTCGATCGCCGCCGGCAGGAGGGCCTCCGCGTCGAGCCCCGGTGGCAGGGTCACGAGCAGGGAAAACCCGCCCGTCGGCTCGGTCCACGTCGTCTCACGCGGCATCCGGCGGCGGAGCGCGGCGAGCAGGAGCGCGCGACGCCGCGCGTACTCGCGGGCCACGCGCACCACGTGGCGGTCGAGGAGCTTGCGCTCGCAGAACCGGTGGACCGCCGCCTGGAGCAGGGCGCTCGTGTGGAGGTCGGCGAGCTGCTTGGCCGCGAGGAGCCGTTCGAGGACCGGCCGCGGCCCGACGAGCCAGCCGAGGCGCAGCCCCGGGAAGAGGACCTTCGAGAAGGTGCCGATGTAGATGACCACGCCGTCGCGGTCCATCGCCTTCAGCGGGACGGCGGGCCGGGCACCGTAGTAGAGGCTCCCGTCGAAGCCGTCCTCGACGATCGGCACCTGGTGGCGCCCCGCCGCCTGGAGGAGCCGCCGCGCGGTCTCCGGCGCGAGCGAGAGCCCCGTCGGGTTGTGGGCGCTCGGCTGGCAGTAGAAGAGCTTCGGCGCGTGGCGGTCGAGGAGACGCTCGAAGACGTCCACGCGCGGCCCGGCGGCGTCCCACGGCACGGCCAGGGGCTGGGCGCCGAACGAGCGGAACACCTGGAGGGCGCGCGGGTACGTGGGCTCCTCGATCGCGACGGCGTCACCCGGATCGAGCAGCGTGCGGGCGATCAGGTCGAAGCCCTGCTGCGAGCCGTTGACGATCAGGATGTCGTCGGGCCGCGCCTCGAGCCCGAAGCGCAGGAGGTACGTCGAGAGGTACTGCCGGAGCGGCGGGTAGCCGCCCGCCGGGTAGTACTGGAGCAGCGACGCACCGTCCTCGCGGATCACGTCGTTCAGCACGCGGCGGAACGCCTCGGTCGGGAAGAGGCCGCTGTCGGGCATGCCGCCGGCGAATGTGATGACCCCGGGGGTCGCCGCCGCGGCGCTGACGAGCGCGCGCGTCCGGTCGTCGTCGGCCGCGACGATCTGGGCGCTCCGCGAGAAGAGCCCGGGCCAGTTGAGCGGCGCGGGCCGCGGCTCCGCCGGGCCCGGCGCCACCTGGACGCCAGGCGGCTCCGCGACGAACGTCCCCTGCCCGACGTGGGCGCGCGCCCAGCCCGCGGCGACCAGCTCCTCGTACGCCTGGGCGACGGTGGCCCGGTTGACACCCAGCTCCTGGGCGAGCTCACGCGTCGCGGGCAGCTTCACGCCGGGCGCGAGGAGCCGCTCGCGGATGAGCCGCTCCAGGTGCGCCTGGATCTGGCGCGGCAGCGCGACGGGCTTTTCGCGGTCGAGCGGGATGCGCACGTGGTCTCCTTACCAAGCCATTATCTTGGCAATTCTCGCCTCGTCAAGGGCCAATTGGCCCGCCCCCTACCGAGCCAATTCCCGCCAATCCCGCTATAATCTCCCCGTCCCCACCGAGCCCGTCCCAGAGAGCGGCCCGAGCGGGATCGGGGGACGACGTCTCGACCGAGGAGGGAGACCCTGATGGCAGCCGGCGAAGCCCCGATCAAGCAAGCGGTGAAGTGGCTGGACGAGCAGCTCCGCGACAACCCCTCGGCCGACCGCCTGAAGCTCGTCGATGAGGCCTCGCGGCGCTTCGACCTGACGCCCCTCGACGCGGACTTCCTGCTGCGTCAGGTCGGGAAGCGCGGCAAGAGCTCGTGAGCGACACCCAGGCCCGCCGCGTCCAGGCGCAGTTCGGCCAGAACCCCGAGGCGTACGTGGCGAGCGCGGAGCACGCCGGGGGCGCCGACCTCGAGAGGCTCCTGGCCTGGGGGCGCGCGCGCCGGCCCGCGCGCGTGCTCGACGTCGCCACGGGCGGCGGCCACACGGCGCTCGCCTTCGCCGGCCTGGCGGCGCGCGTCGTCGCGTTCGACCTCACCGAGCCTATGCTCCGCACCGCGCGCGAGTTCATCCATGGTCGCGGCGCGACCTCCGTCGGCTTCGTCGCCGGCGACGTCGGCGCGCTGCCCTTCGACGACGGCGCCTTCGACGTCGTCACGTGCCGGATCGCCGCCCATCACTTCGGCGACGTCGCCGCGGCGATCCGCCAGGTCCAGCGCGTCCTGCGCCGCGGCGGCTCGTTCCTGGTCCAGGACATCCTCGGGCACGACGACCCGGGCGCCAGCGCCTTCGTCACCGAGGTCGAGAAGCGCCGCGACCCCTCGCACGTCCGCGCCTATCGCGCGACGGAGTGGAAGGCGTTCCTGCGAGCGGCGGGGCTCACGGTGATGGACGAGGCGATCGTCGAGAAGGTGCGCGTCTGGGACGACTGGACGGGACGGATGCGGATGGCGAGCGACGCGCGGCGGGAGCTCGAGATGTTCGTGCGTCGGGCGCCCGAGTGCTACCGGCAGGCGTTCGGCTTCAGGCTCGCGGGCGACACCATCGAGTCCTTTACCGACCGCATGATCCTGCTTCGCGCGGACCGCGACTAGCGCCGCGGCATGAGGCGAACGACGGTCGCCCCCCAGCCCCCCCGCTCGGGAGGCGCCTCGGCGTAGGCGGCGACCAGCGGGTGGCGGGCGAGCAGCGACCGGACGAGCGCGCGCTGGACGCCGATCCCCCGCCCGTGGATCAGGCGTATCTCCGCGAACCCGCGGGCGTGGGCGGCCTCGAGGTACTCCGAGACGACCGAGGGAATGTCACGCGGCGCGAACGCGTGCAGGTCGAGGGCGTCCTCGATCGGGACGCCGACGGGCTCGTCGGGTGCTCCGTCTACAGGCGTGGGCCTTCCAGCACGTGCCGCTTCCAGTGGTCGACGCTCAGGAGATCCTCCCCCGAGAGCTTGCACTGTCAGAAGGTCGCCGCCCGTTCGAAGAACGCGACGTCCACCACGCGGACGTTCTCCGCCCTGGCCGTCTCCGCCACCTTCTGCGTAACCATCTGACGGACGAAGGGGATCGGGATCCGGCCGAGCCGGCGGATGACCTCGTCGGTGCAGCGGATGCGCGTGCCGGGGAGGACGGGCCCGTCGGCGACGACCGCGTCCTCTGAGCGCTCCGGGTGCTCGCAGGTCTCGGGGACGAGCTGCTGCAGGCGCAGCGACA
>Ga0209156_10001457_pt1 | contig 19341 bp, 12 predicted proteins | sample GraSoiAngelo_124_FD_185881 | JGI IMG/M metagenome (GOLD analysis project Ga0209156, IMG submission 185881) | Grasslands soil microbial communities from the Angelo Coastal Reserve, California, USA - 14_0927_05_20cm (SPAdes) (version 2) | ecosystem: Environmental > Terrestrial > Soil > Grasslands...
GTCGGGGGCGCGGGCTTCATGGGATCGGGCATCGCGGGCACGGCGATCGCGCAGGCGGGCGTCGACGTCCGGATGAAAGACGCCGACCTGCCCCGCGTCGCCAAGGGACTGGCGGTCGCGCGCGAAATCCTGGACGACCGGCTGAAACGACGCCGCATCACGAAATACGAGCACGCCCGCCTCGTAGCCCTGCTGTCGGGGGGCGCCGACTACGCGGGATTCGGCCGCGCCGAGCTCGTGATCGAGGCCGTGTTCGAGGACCTGGGGGTGAAGCAGCAGGTGTTGCGGGAGGTCGAGGCGACGACGCACCCCGAGTCGGTGTTCGCGTCCAATACGTCGACCATCCCCATCCACCGGATCGCCGACGTCGCCACCCGGCCGGAGCGCGTGATCGGAATGCATTTCTTCTCGCCCGTCGCCCGCATGCCCCTGCTGGAGGTGATCCCGTCGGCCCGGACCAGTCCGGGCGTCGTGAGCACGGCCGTCGCGTTCGGCCGCCGCATGGGCAAGACGGCGATCGTCGTGAAAGACAGCCCCGGGTTCTGGATCAACCGCATTCTCACCCCCTACATGAACGAGGCCGGCTACCTCCTCGCCGAAGGCGTCGCGGTCGAGGACCTCGACGGGCTGATGGCGGACTGGGGGTTTCCCGTCGGACCGATTACGCTGCTCGACGAGGTCGGGATGGATGTCGCCGAGAAAGTGGCCGGCGTGATGCACGCCGCCTTCGGCGAGCGGTTGGCGCCGGCGCCCGCGTTCGCCGCGATGGTGAAGAGCGGACGGTTGGGGCGCAAGGCGGGCAAGGGGTTCTACAAGTACGCGGCGGGCAAGAAGGGCGCGGTGGACGCGGGCGCGTACGAGCTGATCGGCGTGCATCCCAACGGAGGCCCGCGTCCGGCGGAGATCATCCAGCGGCTCGTTCTCATGATGCTGAACGAAGCGGCGCGGGCGGTGGCGGAGGGCATCGTCCGCACCCCGCGCGACGGCGACATCGGGGCCATCTTCGGCTTCGGGTTTCCGCCGTTCCGCGGCGGGCCGCTGCGTCACGCCGACGACCTCGGCGCGGCGCGGATCGTGGGAGAGCTCGAGCGGCTCGCCGAGCGCTACGGCCCCCGCTTCGCGCCCAGCGAAGCCCTGCGCGACCAGGCGGCTCATGGCGGCAAGTTCTATCCCTGATGCTGCGGACGGGTCTCCTATGGCTCAGCGAGCAGCCCCGCATCTTCCGCTTCATCCGGGGGAACGGCCTGGCGCAACGCTTCGCGTCGCGCTTCGTCGCGGGCGAGACCGTGGACTCGGGCGTCGCCGCCCTCAAGAACCTGAATGCGGCGGGCATCACCGCGAGCCTCGACGTGCTGGGCGAATCGGTGCACAACGCCGCCGAGGCGCGCGCCGCCCGCGACACGTATCTCGAGACGCTCGACCGCATCCGGGCCGCCACCGCGGCCGCGAACGTCTCGCTCAAGCTCACCCAGATGGGGCTCGACATCGACGAACGGCTGTGCGTCGAGAACCTCCGCGCCATCATCGCGCGGGCCCAGACGTACGGCTCGTTCGTGCGCATCGACATGGAGCAGTCGGAGTACGCCGAGCGCACCCTGCAGCTGTTCAAGCGGACGTTCCACCCGGAGTTCGGGAACACGGTGGGGGTGGTGCTGCAATCGTACCTGCGCCGTACCGAGCAGGACGTGGAGCAAATGATCGCACTCGGCGCGCGCGTGCGGCTCTGCAAGGGCGCCTACCAGGAGCCCGCGACGGTCGCGTTCCCCGACAAACGCGACGTGGATACGACCTACGTGCGCTGCATGGAGCGGCTCCTCTTGCGGGGCACGTATCCCGGCATCGCCACGCACGACGCCCGCATCATCGAGCACGCCAGGACGTTCGCGCGCGACAAGGGCATCCCCCCCGCCCGTTTCGAGTTCCAGATGCTGTACGGCGTGCGACGCGACCTGCAGCTGGCGCTGCGACGCCAGGGGTTCAACGTCCGCGTGTACGTGCCGTTCGGCACCCAGTGGTATCCCTACCTCATGCGCCGCCTCGCCGAGCGGCCCGCCAACCTGGCGTTCCTGCTCGGCAACGTGCTGCGGGAGTCTCTACGGCGGAGCTGACGGACGACACGCTGGGCGGGTACTGGCGCGTGCACGAGCGCGCCCCGGCGTTCGGCGGCGCCGACGGGCGGGCCTACTCGGTGGGTACGTTCGTGGACGAGACGCCGGACGCGCACGGCCGCTACGGCGCCGCGCTGCTGTTCGTCTGCTGGTCGGACGCCGGCGATCGGCCGGTCGGGCATCTCGAGACCGAGTACCTCGCCTCCGGCGCCACACCGGCGGAAGCGCTCGCGCCGTTGCTCGCGCTGACGCTGCACGAGCTGAAGCATCATCTGGACCGCTGCATCGAGCGGCAGGGACCCGCGTGACCAGCGGTGTGGTCCTGGCCCGCACCGGCTCGAGCTACCGCGTGCACACCGACCAGGGGGAAGTCACGGCCACGCTGCGCGGCAGGCTCAAACACAAAGACGACGGCCGCGTCGTCGCCGGCGACGTCGTGGAGCTGGAGGTGCGCGCCGACCGGACCGCCACCATCTCCCGCGTCCGGCCCCGCCGCTCGGTGCTCGCGCGCCGGGCCGCCGCGGGAGACCGCGTCGGGCGGCGCCCGCAGCCGATCGCGGCCAACGTGGATCAGGTGGTCGTCGTGGCGGCGACGCGCAACCCGGAACTCAATCCGCGCATGCTCGACCGCTTCCTCGTGATCGCCGAGGCGAACCGCCTGCCCGCCGTGATTGTCCTGAACAAGGTCGATCTCGACGGCGCCGCGCTCGACACCCTGGTCGGACGGTATGCGCCGGCCGGTTACCAGGTCCTGGCTACCTCCGTCACCGAGGATGTGGGCCTGCCCGCCTTGCGTGACCTGCTGCAGAGCCGCGAGTCCGTGCTGGCCGGCCAGTCGGGCGTGGGCAAGTCGAGCCTCCTGAACGCGATCTACCCCGGCCTGAACCTCCGCATCGGCGAGATCAGCGAGAAATGGGGGACCGGCAAGCACACCACCCGCGCCGCCTTGCTCGTGCCCCTCGCGGGGGGCGGGTATGTGGTCGATACGCCGGGACTGCGGGAGGTGGGAGCGTGGAGGATCGACCCGGAGCTCCTCGCCCTTTGCTTCCCCGAGTTCCGCCGCTTCCTCGATCAGTGTCGCTTCGACGACTGTCGCCACCTGGCCGAGCCGGGATGCGCCGTCCGTCAGGCCGCGGAGCAACACGACGTGGACCCCGACCGTCTGGAGTCCTATCAGAGGGTCTACGAGGAGATCAGCGTTCCTTCTTGGTCCAGCGGTCGGCGTCGCGGGAGGTGACCTTCGCCATCATCCGGGCGAACGCGTCGTCCAGATCGATGTGCTGCGAGTTCGCGATACAGATCACGACGAACAGGATGTCGGCGAGCTCCATGGCCAGGGATCCCTCGGCTTCTTCCTTCTTCTTGGTCTTCTCCCCGAACCGATGGTTGATTTCGCGGGCCAGCTCCCCCACCTCTTCCGTCAGCCGGGCCAGGTTGGTGAGCGGGGAGAAGTAGCCCTCCTTATATTGACCGATCCAGCGGTCGACCGCCTGCTGGGCTTCGCGCAAGGACACGAGAGACTCCGGGGAATCGTGAACGCCGAACTGCCGCCGCTCGTCGCGCCGTTTCGCGGCGAGCGGTATGCCTCCCGCGACCGCCTCGGCGCGCTGGTCGCGCCCCCCTACGACGTCATCTCCAAGGACGACCGCGCGCGCTTGGCCGCGCGCGATCCCCACAATATCGTCCACTTGATCCTGCCGGAAGCGCCGGCCGGGGGGGACCGGTATGCCCACGCCGCCGAGCAGCTCGCCGCGTGGCGTGACGCCTCGGTGCTGCGCGCCGACGCCGCGGACTCGGTCTACGTCGTCGCGCAGGACTACGTGCTGCCCTCGGGGGAGCGGCGCACCCGCACCGGCATGTTCGCCGCCGTGCGCGCCGAGCCGTTTGCCACGCGCCGCGTGCGACCGCACGAGCAGACGCACTCGGCACCCAAGGCCGACCGGCTCGCGTTGCTCCGGGCCACCCGGACCAGCCTCGAGTCCATCTTTCTGCTCGCCCCCGATCCGGATCGCGCCCTGGCGCGCGCCCTCATGGAGGCGGCGTCCGGGGCGCCCGCGGCCCGGGCGGAGCTCGATGGTGTGGACATGCGCCTCTGGGTGGTCTCCGGAGACAGAGCCGCGGAGCTGTCCCGGCTGGCGGGGCGCGCGCAGTTGTATATCGCGGACGGCCACCACCGCTACGAGACCGCGGCCGCTTACGCGCAGGAAGCCCCCGGCGCCGACCGCGTGCTCGCGTTCGTCGTGTCAGCGGGCGATCCCGGGCTCGCGATCCTCCCCACGCACCGAATCATTTTCGGCTCCGGGCGCGACGCTCCCAAGCTGCTCGACGGGTGGCGCCGCTGGTTCGACGTAGGGCGCGTCGCGCCGTGCATGGACCGGGTCGAGCGGCTTGCCGAGCTGGGACAGCTGGGAACGGCCTGCATCGTCGCGTTCCCCGGCGCCTACGACGTCACGCTGGTCCTGAAGCGGGGCGTGTCGCTCGACGGGGCGCCGGGTCTCGGGAATTCGCCGGCGATCCGCGCGCTCGACGTCGCCCGGATCGAGGCGCTGGTCGTTCAATTCATTCTCGGCGCCGACCCGGCGACGCCGTCGCTCGCCTACACGCCCGATCCGCGCGCCGCGTTCGACGCCGTGCGCACCGGCAAGGCCGCCGCGGCCGTCCTCCTCAATCCCACCAGAGTGGAAGACGTGTTCGCCGTCGCCGACGCCGGCGACGTCATGCCGCCCAAGTCGACGTACTTCGTGCCGAAGGTGCCGAGCGGGCTGGTGCTGCGGCCGCTCACGTAGCTCGGATGCGTGAGGCACACACTCTCCGCTTCGTTCGCTGCGTCACGGACAAGCACGGCGGGGCGGGGACGGACCAGTTCGCCCTCACGGTGACGCTGGCGCCGTAGTCCTCCCGCGGGGCCGCGGGCGCTGTATTTTCCTCGGCATGCCGCGACCCCGTGACCGCGTCCTGCAAAACCTCGAAGCGATCTACCGCGAGGCCTACGATCGTGCGAAGGCCGCCGGCGACCAGGCCCGCATGGCGGACCTCGACGCCGCGTACCAGCGCGAGCAGCTCCTGCTCGAGGTACTGCTCGATATCCGCGACGCGCTCACGACGGGCGCCGCGTCCCGCCCCGCAGGCCGCGGCGACCAGGCGGGGGCGTCGGATCCGATCGCCGCGCTCGAAACCATTCATCGCATCACCAAACTCCGCTGAGGACGCACCTATGATTCGGAGCCTGGCCGCGGGAGTGTTGTGTCTGTCCCTCGCCGCGTGCGGCGGCAAGGCCGACCTGGTCGTCACCGGCGGGGTGCTCTGGACCGGACTGTCGCACGGCGCGCCTCGACCGGGCGCGGTCGCGATCGCGCGGGGGAAGATCGCCGCCGTGGGAGAATCCGCCGCGGTGGCGCGGTACGTGGGGCCCCATACGGCCATCGTGCGCGTCCGGGGTGGCCTCGTCATGCCCGGCTTCACCGACGGCCACACCCACTTCATCGACGGTGGCTTCCAGCTCGCGTCGGTCGACCTGCGCGACGCGGCGACTCCCGCGGAATTCATCCGCCGCATCCAGGCATACGCCAAGACGCTCAAGCCGGGGGAGTGGATCCTGGGCGGCGACTGGGATCACACCCGCTGGCCGGGCCAGCGGCTGCCGCAGCACCAGTGGATCGATTCGGTGACGCCGGACAACCCCGTCTTCGTGAATCGCCTGGACGGGCACGAAGCGCTCGCGAACGCGGCCGCGATGCGCGCGGCGCACGTCACCAAGGAGACTCCCACGCCCCCAGGCGGGGAGATCCTGCGCGACCCGCGGACCGGGGAGCCGACGGGCATTTTCAAGGACGGAGCGCTCGACGTCATCGGGCGCGCGGTCCCCGAGCCGTCGCCCGAGCGCCGCGACTCGGCGCTGGCCCGCGCATTGGCCCACGCCGCCAGCCTGGGGGTCACCGCCACCGCGCACATGTCCGCCTCGTGGGCGGACCTCGCCAGCTACCGCCGGCTCGAGCGCGCGGGCCGGCTCACGCTGCGCGTGGCCCTCTACCTGCCGCTCGACCGGTGGCGCGCCGTGGCCGATACCGTGCGACGCGCCGGGAGCGCCGGCGACGCCTGGGTGAAGCTCGGTGGCGTGAAGGGCTTCATGGACGGGTCGGCGGGCTCGCGGACCGCGTACTTCTTCGAGCCCTACAGCGACTCGGCGGGATATCGCGGACTGCTGCAGCACCCCGAGGCGGACATGCGGAGCTGGATCGGTAATGCGGACTCCGCCGGGCTCCAGATCGCCGTGCACGCCATCGGCGATCGCGCCAACGGGATCCTCCTGTCGATCTACGACAGCGTCGCCCGGGCGCACGGTCCGCGCGACCGCCGCTTCCGGGTCGAGCACGCCCAGCATCTTCGTCCCCAGGACATTCCCCGGTTCGGCAACCTGCACGTGATCGCGTCGATGCAGCCCTACCACGCCATCGACGACGGCCGCTGGGTAGAGCAGCGCATCGGGCCCGTGCGGATCAGGACGACCTACCCGTTCCGCACGCTGCTCGCCACCGGCGCCACCTTGGCCTTCGGCTCCGACTGGACGGTCGCGCCGCTCGATCCCGTGCTCGGTGTGTACGCGGCGGTGTCGCGTCGCACGCTCGACGGTAAGAATCCCGATGGCTGGATCCCGGAACAGAAAATCGGCGTGGAGGAGGCGTTGCGCGCCTACACGTGGGGCAACGCCTTTGCGACGTTCGACGAGCGCACGCGCGGCGTCCTCGCCCCCGGCTACGACGCCGACCTCGTGGTGCTCGACCGCGACCTTTTCACCCTTCCCGCCGATTCGCTCGATCAGGCGCGGGTGCGGTGCACGATCGTCGGCGGCAAAGTCGTCTACCAGAGCCCGTGACGCGCCATCCGAGCCCCGGGTCCCGGGCCCCTATTCCCCATACTCCAGCCCCGCCTCCCGCAGCGTCAACGGCTCGGCGTCTGAGTGCTCCACTGCTGCCTCGAGCACCTCTCCCAACACCAGCGTGTGATCCCCGCTCGGGAGCGTGGCCACGACGCGGCACTCGACCCATCCCAGTGCGTCCGCCAGCACCGGGACTCCGGACGTCGGCGCGGGTTTGGTCTTGATGCCCTTGAGCTTGTTGGGGGCGCCGGTCGATGCCCGACCCAACTTCTCGGCGACGTCGCGCTGACCGGCGCGCAGCACGCTGAGCGCGAAATGATGCGCGTCGCGGATCATACCGACGGCCTTGGAGCGGTTCTCCACGGCCACCACGATCATCGGCGGATGGAACGAAGCCTGGCTCACCCAGCTGGCCGTCATGCCGTGCTCCTCGCCGTCGTGCTTGACGGTCAGGGCGTGGAGGCCGCAGGCAAGGCGCTCGAGGACGTTGTGCGTCGCCGCTTCGTTCATGTCGGCAAATATTGCACGCCCGACTATCTTTGAGCCATGGCGACACGCACGCAACCCGGGCCACGGGCCGCCAAGGCACTGTCCAAGGCCGACCTGCTCGATATGTACCGGTTGATGCTCCTGTCGCGGCGCATCGACGACAAGGAGATCCAGCTCAAGCGCCAGAACAAGATCTTCTTCCAGATTTCCGGAGCGGGCCACGAAGCGGTTCTGGTCGCCGCTGCCCGGGCGCTCCGCCCCGCCTACGACTGGTTCTATCCGTATTACCGCGACCGCGCCCTCTGCCTGGGGCTGGGGATGACCCCCACCGAGATGCTGCTGGCCGCGGTGGGCGCCGCCGACGACCCCAGTTCCGGCGGCCGCCAGATGCCGTCGCACTGGGGACACAAGGCGCTGCACATCGTGAGCCAATCGAGCCCCACCGGCACGCAGTTCCTCCAGGCCGTGGGCTGCGCCGAAGCCTGGCTCCGTTATCAGCGCCTCGATGCGGTCCCCGACAAGCCCACCCGGACCGACGATGTCGTGTACGTGTCGGCGGGCGACGGCACGACGAGCGAAGGGGAGTTCTGGGAAGCCCTGAACAGCGCCAGCAACCTGAAGCTGCCGATCCTCTTCCTCATTGAGGACAACGGCTACGCGATCTCGGTGCCCGTCGAGGTCCAGACGGCCGGGGGCTCCGTGTCGCGGCTCGTGAAGGCGTTTCCCGGCCTGCTGGTCGAGGAAGTCGACGGCTGCGATCCGGTCGCGTCGTACGAGGTGCTGCTGCGCGCTTCGGAGTACGTGCGTCAGCGCAAGGGCCCGGCCCTCGTGCACGCGCACGTCATCCGCCCGTACTCGCACTCCCTCTCTGACGACGAAGTGCTGTATCGCCCGCCCAAGGAGCGGGATGAAGACGCGCGCCGCGACGGCGTGCAGGCGTTCCCGAAACGCCTCATCGCCGATGGCGTCGCCACCGAGGCGGAGATCGAGGCGATCAAGCGGAGCGTCGAGGAGGAGATCGCCGTCGCCGCGGACATGGCGCTGGCGTCGCCCCAACCCAAGGCCGAGAGCGCGCTGCTGTACGTGTACTCGCCCGACGTGGATCCCACGTCGGAGCAGTTCGACACCGAGGACGATCCCCAGTTCAGCGGTGATCCGACGACCATGGTGGACCTCCTCAACACCTGTCTCAAGGACGAGATGGCGCGCGATCCCCGCATCCTCGTCTTCGGCGAGGACGTCGCCGACGCCAGCCGCGAGCAGCACCTCGCGCAGGTGAAGGGCAAGGGCGGCGTCTTCAAGGTCACCTGGGGGCTACAGCGCCAGTTCGGGAGCGACCGCGTGTACAACTCGCCGCTCGCCGAGGCGAACATCGTGGGCCGGGCCATCGGGCTCGCGACCCGCGGCTTGAAGCCCGTCGTGGAGATCCAGTTCTTCGACTACATCTGGCCCGCGTATCATCAGCTCCGCAACGAGCTGGCGACGCTGCGCTGGCGCTCGAACAACGCCTTCAGCTGTCCCGCGGTCGTTCGAGTGACCTACGGCGGATACCTGAAAGGCGGGTCGATCTATCACTCGCAGACGGGCGCCGTGGTCTTCACGGCCGTGCCGGGGCTGCGCGTGGTCTGCCCCAGCTCCGCACTCGACGCGAACGGCCTGCTGCGGACCGCGATCCGGTGCGACGACCCCGTGCTGTTTCTGGAACACAAACACCTGTACCGCCAGACGTACAACAAGGCGCCCAACCCGGGCCCCAACTTCATGATCCCGCTCGGCAAGGCGAAGCGCGTGCGCGAGGGACGTCACCTGACCGTCGTGACGTACGGCGCGGTGGTGCAGCGCACGCTCGTCGCCGCCAAGCAGCTCGAGGAGCAAGACGGCGTGAGCGTCGAAGTGATCGATCTCCGGACGCTCTCCCCGGTGGACTGGGAGGCGATCGCGGCGTCGGTCCGCAAGACCAACAAGGTGCTGGTGGCGTACGAAGACTCGCTCTCGTGGGGCTACGGCGCGGAGATCGCCGCCCGCCTGGCCGACGAGTGCTTCTCCTGGCTCGACGCACCGGTGAAGCGCGTGGCGTCGACCGACACGTTCGTGGGCTACGCCCCCGATCTCGAGGATTTCATCCTGCCCCAGGTAGAGGATCTCGCTCAAGCGATGCGCCAGCTGCATGCGTTCTAGCGCAGCGCGCGCGTACAGCCTGCTGTTTTTCTTCTCCGGCGCCACAGGGCTCGTGTACGAGCTCCTGTGGGTCCGGATCCTGTACCAGACCTTCGGGTCCACCATCCAGTCCATCACCACCGTGGTGGCGGCCTACATGGGCGGCCTCGGCCTCGGCGCCTGGCTGCTCGGGCGGAAAGCGGACCGCCACCCAAGGCCCGCTGCGCTCTATGGCTGGCTCGAGATCGCGATCGGCGCCTTCGGGCTCGCGTCTCCCTTCGTCCTGTCGCTGGCGCATCGGGTCTATATCGGCACCGCGGGAACGTTTGCCCTGGGGAGCGCCGCGAGCGTCGCACTGCGATTCGGCCTCGCGGCCCTCGTGTTGCTCGTGCCGACGACACTCATGGGGGGAACGCTTCCGGCCCTGACGAAGGGGTTCATGGGGGTGGAGCGGGATCGGCTGCAGACCTCGCTGGGGCGCCTGTACGCGCTCAATACCCTCGGGGCGGTCGTCGGCACGGCGCTCGCCGGCTTCTTCCTGATCGAACGCGTCGGCATTCACCCCTCGCTGTACGCGACGGCCGCGCTGAACCTCACGCTCGGAGCCGCGGCGCTCGCGCTGGCGCGGCCGCTCGAGCCGAGCCCCGTCGCACCATCACCCACCGCGCGCTCGTCGGATCGGACCCGGCGCGTGGCCCTCACCCTCCTCGCCGTGACCGCGTTTGCGTCGTTGCTGGACGAGATCGCGTGGACGCGCGTCCTCGTGATGGTGGTCGGAGGCTCGACCTATGCCTTCACGCTGGTGCTGCTCGTCTTCCTGCTCGGGATCGGCCTGGGCAGCGCGATCGTCGCCCGGCGCAGCCCCGCCCGGCCGCCTCCAGTGGCCGACGCGGCGCTGGCCCAGGGGATTACGGGGGCCGGAGCGGCGCTGTTGCTCGCGTTCTTCGCCGCGCTGCCCCTCTTCGTCATCAGGGTGTTCCAGCATCCCGGCTTCGACGCGATCGAACGCCTTGGACTAATGGGCCTCGCAGTCGGTGCGGTCGTGCTGATTCCCGCGGTCGGGATGGGATTGAGCTTCCCGCTCCTTGCGGATCTCGCCGCGCCCCGTGACGCCGCCCGGGGCGCCGACGTCGGCGTCGCCTACGCGCTCAACACGCTGGGCAGCATCGCGGGAGCGGTGCTCACCGGCTTCGTGCTCGTGGTCACGCTCGGCACCGAGACCACGCTGCGACTGGGTCTCGTGATCAACGGTGTGGCCGCCCTCGTGCTCGCGGCGCTCGCGGCTCGGGGCGTGGCGGAAGGCTCGGCGGAGCACCGCGCCCTGCGGCTCCGCGTGCTCGCGGCGGGAGGGCTCGGGAGTATCGCGCTCGGCGCCGCCTTCGGCGCCTCGGGCTGGAGTTCCCGCTTGATCGATCTCGGCCCCACGATCTACGCTCGCGACCCCATGAGCCCCGCCGCTCTTCAGGGGTTCCTCGCCCACCGGGGGGCGCGCCAGCTCGCGTTTCGCGAGGGCTGGAACGCCACCGTCAGCGTCTGGGAGGGACTCACCGGTCGCACGCTCCGCGTGAACGGCAAGGTCGACGCGTCGGACCAGGGTGACATGGACACCCAGATCATGCTCGGGCTGGCGCCGGCGGCCGCCCGACCGGAGGCCACGTCGGCGCTGGTGATCGGCTTCGGGAGCGGGGTCACGACGCGCGTGCTGGCGGATGTCCCGGGCATGCAGCGGGTACGCGTGGTGGAGATCGAGCCTGCCGTCCTGTCGATGAGCGGGCTGTTCGCGAGGGTGAACGACTCGGTGTTGAGACGCCCGACCGTTTCGGCCATGGTGGACGACGCGCGCAGCGCGCTGCAATTGCGTCGTGATCTGTTCGACGTCATAGTCTCCGAGCCGTCCAATCCGTGGGTCGCCGGCGTCGCGACGCTCTATACGCCGGAGTTCTTCCGGATCGTGCAATCGCGCCTTGCCCCCGGTGGCGTGTTCAGCCAGTGGGTGCAGCTCTACCAGCTGCCCCTCCCCGTCGTCGCCGGTATCGTGCGCAATGTGCGCGCCGTGTTCCCGCACGTGGAAGTGTGGTTTTCCTCGAGCCTCGACCTCATGATCCTGGGTTCCGACCGCCCGCTCACGTACGATCGGGCCTGGATCGGACGGCTGTTGACCCCCGGCACGGGGTTGGGGGAGCTGAGCCGGGAGTGGCTCGGGATCGACTCCGTCGGCGATCACTTCGGTCGCCACCTGTTGGACGAGAACGGCGTCGCCCAGCTCGCCGAGCGAGGCACGCTCACGCACCGGGACGACCGTCCCGAGCTCGAGTTCGTGGCGGCCCGCCGCTTCCTCGATCCCGAATGGGACTCGCACGTCTTCGACTCGCTCATGGCGCTCGAGGTCCGGGTCGGCGGCCACCCCGGCACTTCTCCGGTGCTGCTGGCGCGCGCGATGACGGCGCCGCGCGTCCCGTCCACGGTCGGCCCGATCCTCATGGCCGCGCACCGCGCCCAGCCCGACAATCCGGTCTGGTTGGCGCGCGTGGCGCGGATGCGCTTCGCGGCGGGCGACACCGCGTTCGTGGACAGCGTCCTCCCCGCCCTGCTACGCTCGCACCACCCCGAGGCGTTGCTGTTCGCCGCCGCGCTGGCGGGGCGGCGGGGAGACCAGCGCGCCCGCGTGGCTCTGCTCCGTGAGGTCGTCACCCGCGGGGGCGATACGGCGGAGGCCGAAGCGGGCCTGGCGGGAGCCGCCGCGCACGCAGGGGACTGGCGCGGCACGGTGACCGCGTTGCGCCTGGCGCTGGCGGGCGGTCCCGGCTCTTATCGCCATCCCTTTCCCGCGGGCTCGCTCCACGATCCCCTCACGGGCCTCGCCCTCACCGGACCGCCCCGACTCGCCGACAGCGTCCTGGCCGTTGCGGCACACGCCCATCCCGGCTGGACCACGCCGTACGAGCTCCGTGCAGCGGTGGCTCTCCGGGAGGGCCGCTGCGACGACGCGGTCACTCAGTTTCAAGCGTTGACGGAGTTCGGTATCGAGGTGGCGGATGCGCCGGACCGGCTCTGGCACTGCCGGTCAGGGGCGAGACGCTAGGCGCCCGGCTGCTCGCCCAGCGCCTGCTTGATCTCTCCGGCCGCGGCGATCACGTGGTCCACATCGCGTGACAGCGCGCGCGCCTGCTGCGTCGCGCGCGTGAGGTCGTCCAGCGCCACCGCCACGCCGGCCGAGCGCAGGCGGAGCAGGTCGAACCGCACGTTCTGCATCGCCAGCACGCACGACTCCAGCTGGTCCGCTACCAGTTGGCGTCGCGTGAGCAGGTCGGTCAGCGCCTGACGCTGGCGGTTGAGCAGGCTCACCTGGCGGTCGCGCTCGACGCCCTCCGGCTGGCGTCGGGTCGCGTCGATCTTCTCCTCCAGCCGCCTGAGCGCCCCCTGGTCCACGCTGCCGCTCATCGCCTGCAGCGTACGCGCGAGCTCTTCGGCCCGGTTGAGCAGCGCGTCAGCCGTCACCACGATATCGGGGAGTAGCTTGCGCTCCGACTTGGGCAGCCGATCCACGATCCGGAGGATCGCCTTCCGGTCGCTGCGTGCCTGCTGAATCGACTCGGCCTCGTGGCCGAATTCGTCGGTCGTGGCGCGCGGCAGTTCGACCGGGCGCCTGCCTCCGGCGGCGAGGCGTGCCTCGATCGCGTCGGGTGCGGGCGGGCGGGCGAGCACGTCACGCCACGAATACCCGGCGTGCCACAGCCGCACCACGCGTGGCAGCAGCACCGTGCCCGCCCAGACACCGGCGACGAAGATCGACCAGCTCGGCCGGTGCGGTCCCGTCGCGATGTTGATCATGAAGAGCGACCCACACACCGACGCCCACGTGACGAACCGGCTCCGCAGGTCGCGCACGATCTCTGCCTCTCCACTCGGCGCGAGCTGCGGGCGCTCCTGTATCCGCTCCAGACGTCGAACGGCCCGCTGGGCGGTGGCGCGCCTCGCGGGCGGCGGCTCGCGCCCCGGCGGCGCAACCGGCCGTCCCCGCGCCGGGCTGGAGCGTCGCGGCTGGTACATCGTGGCGCTGCGCGCCTCCAGCGCCCGCCGCAGCGCGTCCGCCGTGGGCCAGCGATCGTCCGGCTCCTTCTCGAGCGACCGCATCACGCACGCGGCCAGGTCCTCGGGAACGTCCGGCCGTTTGTCGGTGACCAGCGGCGCCCGCTCCGTGATCTGCTTCATCAGAATCCCGGGCACTGTGGGGGCCTGGAACGGCAGCTCGCCCGCCAGCGTCTGATACGCCACCACTCCCAGGCTGTAGATGTCCGAGCGCCCGTCGATCTCGCGGTCCCCCGCGGCCTGCTCCGGGCTCATGTAGTGCGGCGTCCCGATGGCCACCCCGGTCGCGGTGAGCGTCGCGGAACCCGTCGACGCCGAGAGCGCCTTCGCGATCCCGAAATCGGTGACCACGACGCGCCCGCGACTGCCCTCCAGCAGGATGTTGTCCGGTTTCACGTCGCGGTGGATGATGCCGAGCGCGTGGGCGGCCCCGAGCGCGTCCGCCGTCTCCAGCATGATGCGACGCGCCTCGTCCGGGGGCAGCTGGCCGCGCCGCTTGAGCTTCGCGCCCAGCGACTCCCCGTCCACATACGCCATCACGAAGTACACCAGCCCGTCGGGCCCCTCGCCCACGGAGTGGATCGGCACGATGTGCGGGTGCGACAGGCGGGCCGCCGTCTCCGCCTCGCGCAAAAACCGTAACCGGATTTCCTCTCGGAACGCGAGGTCGGGTGGGAGTACCTTGACGGCGACGCGGCGCTTCAGGCGCTCGTCGCGAGCGTTGAAGACGACGCCCATCCCGCCCCGGCCGATTTCCCCCTCGAGGGTGTAGGCGCTGCCGAGCGCCTGTGCCAGGCGGGCCGCGAGTGCCTTGTCCGCTTCGTTCATCCCAGCTCGCGTGAAGTGCGCGCGGATAGATTAGCCGCCCCGGACCGGGCGTGCAACCTGCAAGCGGTTATTGACTTAGGGAGGACGCGCCAAGGCGACGGTTCCACGCCGTGGGTTCGATGGCTATTCGGCAGCCTCTGCCTAATTGACCGCCGACGAGTGGAACGGACGTGCTCAATCCGACGTTTTGCTATGGCATGAACGATGCTAATGCCCGCTTCCGATATGCAGCAAGACCCTGACAAAGAGATCCTACCTATGTCCGAGAGAATGACGCTCCCGGTGTTGCCACTCCGGGAGGTCGTGTTGTTTCCCGGTGTGTCCTTGCCGATCGGCGCGGGCCGGCCGGCGACGTTGCGGGCCATTGAGGCCGCTCTGAAGAGCGACTCGCATCTCATCTTCGCGGTGGCGCAGCGCGAGAACGTCGATAACGTGACTCCCGGCGTGCTGTACACTACCGGGACCATCGCCAAGATCACTCAGATCCAGCGTGGGCTGGGCGGCGTGCAGCTGTTGCTGCTCGGCGAGACCCGGGCGGCCGCGCTGCACTACAGCGAGAATGGTCGTTACCTCGAGGCGGCCGTTCGCGAGGTGGACGACCTGCCGCCGCTCAGCTCCGAGGACGCCGCGTTCGTCGGGTTGCATCGCGAAGCGCGGGAGCGCGCGGCAGAGCTGGGCCAGAAATCGGGCCTCCCCGAAGAGGTGGTCCGGCAGGTGCTCGAAGGCGTGGCCGACCCCGGCCGGCTGGCGGATCTGGTCGCCGGCTACCTCGAGATCCCGCCGGCGGAGCGCCAGGGCCTGCTCGAGACCCTGTCCGTCGAAGACCGGCTGCGGCGCGTTCTGGTTCATGTGCAGCGCCAGATCGGCGTGCTGAACGCCCAGGAGCAGATCAAGTCGCAGGTCCAGGAGGAGCTGGGCGAGCGGCAGCGGGAGATGTTCCTGCGCGAGCAGCTCAAAGCGATCCGCAAGGAGCTGGGTGAAGAGGGCGAGGTGGTCGAGGTGGACGAGCTGCGGAAGCAGTTTGCGGAGCTCGAGCTGCCCGAGGCCGCCAAGAAAGAGGTCGAGCGGGAGCTCCAGCGGTTGGAGCGGGCGAATCGCGACTCCATGGAAGCGCAGGTGATCCGTACCTACCTCGAGACCATGGCCGAGCTGCCCTGGAACAAGCGGGCGGAAGAATCGCTCGACTTGAAACGCGCCGCGGAGATCCTCGAGCAGGACCACTACGGGCTCAAGGACGTGAAGGACCAGGTGCTCGAGTTCCTGGCCGTGCGCCAGCTGCGCCAGCGCTCGCCGCTGCAGGCAGCGCAGGGCAACGACGACGACAAGGAAGCCAAGGGGCCCATCCTGCTGTTCGTCGGGCCGCCGGGTGTGGGAAAGACGTCGATCGCTAAATCGATCGCGCGGGCCATGGGCCGTCCGTACGTGCGCATCTCCCTGGGCGGGGCCCGCGACGAAGCCGACATTCGCGGCCATCGGCGTACTTACGTGGGCGCCATGCCCGGTCGCATCATCCAGGGGATGAAGCAGGCCGGCGCCAAGAACCCGGTGTTCCTGCTCGACGAGGTCGACAAACTGGGGGTCTCGTTCCAGGGCGACCCGGCGGCGGCGCTGCTCGAGGTACTCGATCCGGCGCAGAACGATTCGTTCACGGATCATTATCTGGGAGTGCCGTTCGACCTGTCGGAGGTGCTGTTCATCGCGACGGCGAACTTCCCACAGGGCATTCCAGGGCCGCTGCTCGACCGGCTCGAGACGGTCAACTTCGCGGGCTACACGGAGCGCGAGAAGCTGGAGATTGCCAAGCGCTACCTCGTGCCCCGGCAGCTCCGCGACAACGGGCTCTCCCCTGAGCAGCTCGAGATCACGGATGCCGCGCTGAGCGAGATCACCACCAGCTACACGCGCGAGGCGGGCGTCCGGCAACTGGAGCGTGAGATCGGGAAGCTCGGCCGCAAGGTCGCGCGCAAGATCGCGGGAGGTGGCGTGGAGCGCATCCGGGTCGACGCGGGCGACGTGGACGACCTGATCGGCCGGCCCAAGGTCCACCCGGAGCACAAGGCGCGGGAAGATCAGGTGGGCGTGGCCACGGGGATGTACTACACGCCCGTGGGCGGCGACATCATGTTCGTCGAGGCGAGCGTCATGGGCGGCAAAGGTGAGCTCGTGCTCACCGGCCAGCTGGGCGACGTGATGAAGGAGTCGGCGCGGGCAGCGCTCACCTACGCCAAGTCGCACGCGGACCCGCTCGGCATTCCCGAGGAGGCGTTCGCCGGCACGGACATCCACGTCCACGTCCCGGCTGGCGCGATCCCCAAGGACGGGCCCTCGGCCGGCGTCACCATGGCGACGGCACTCGTCTCGGCGCTGTCGCGCCGGCCGGCACGCCATGACCTGGCGATGACGGGCGAGATCACGCTGCGCGGCCGGGTGTTGCCGATCGGCGGAGTCAAGGAAAAGGTGCTCGGTGCCGTACGGGCGGGCATCCGCACGGTCGTGCTCCCCAAGGAGAACGCCCCCGATCTCGACGACCTCCCCGAGGACGTGCGCTCGTCGCTGCAGGTCCACCTGGTGGAGGACCTTGACGAGGTGTTGACGTTGGCATTGCGCGGCGCGCGCTTCGAGTCCGGGCACCTCGTGTTCGACAGCGATGAAGTCCCCGTGGAGCCGAGCCTGATCGCCAAGCACAACTGAGCCTGCGTGTTCCGTGCAGGCCTTCGAGCCCCCGGGCGCTGCCCGGGGGCTCTTGTCATGGCTTCGTCATGGCCGGAACCTGCCCAACCCTTTCCCCGTAACACCTGTCTAATCGTCCGACCAGGTCCCGGGGGCCCCGTCATGCCGGCTGTCGTCCTGCTCGCTATCGTGCTTCAAACCGCTGCGTCGTCCGCGGGGGCCGGCGGTCCAGGTCCGTCGTCCGGCGCCACGCGGGCGTCGGCCGTGCGGGCGACCAGCTCCATGGTGATCGATGGCCGGGACGACGAGGTCGTGTGGCGCGTGGCGCCGGCGATCACCCAGTTCCGCGAGTTCCAGCCGAAGGAAGACGGCGACCCCCGCTACGCCACGGAGGCGAAGGTCGCCTACGACGACCGCAACCTCTACGTCTTCATCCGCGCGTTCGACCCCCATCCCGACAGCATCCTGAAGCTGCTCGCGCGCCGCGACGTGCGCGCCGCCACCGATCAGCTCAAGATCGTGATCGATTCGTATCACGACCGGCGCAACGGCTTCGAGTTTGCCGTGAACCCCGCCGGCGTGAAGCGCGACTACGCGATCTACAACGACAACCAGGAAGACGACGCCTGGGACGCGGTGTGGGACGTGGCCACGCAGGTCGACTCGCTCGGGTGGACGGCCGAGTTTCAGATCCCGCTTTCGCAGCTGCGCTACGTCCCGCGCGGCACCAACACGTTCGGGTTCGGGATCTGGCGTGACATCCAGCGCTATACCGAGCGTGAGAGCTGGCCGCTGTACCGCAACTCGCAGGCGGGAATCTCCTCGCAGCTGGGCGAGCTGACCGGGCTGGTGGGCCTGCCCTCACCGCGCCGGCCGGAAATCGCGCCATATATGCTGACCAAGAACGTGTCCGTTCCCACCGGCAGCGCCTTCGATCGGTCTCAAAAAGTCACCGGCGGCGCCGATCTGAAGTACGGAATCACGTCGAACCTCACGCTCGATGGGACGGTGAACCCCGACTTCGGGCAGGTAGAGCAGGATCCCTCGGTGCTCAACCTCACGGCATTCGAGACGTTCCTTCAGGAACGACGGCCATTTTTCGTCCAGGGCGCGGGCATCTTCCGCTTTGACGTGAATTGCAGCCAGGTGAACTGCAACGGCGAGGGGCTGTTCTATTCGCGCCGCATTGGGCGGGCACCGCAGCTTTCGTTCTACGGCGACGCCGGCTCTCCGACGGCAACCACCATTTACGGTGCGGCGAAGCTGACCGGGCACCTTCCCGGCGGGCAGACCATCGGCGTGCTCGACGCGATCACCGAGCGGGCCAGGGGCGCGCTGGATCAGACCATGGAGCCCACCACCAACTACGCCGTGGTGCGGACGCAGCAGGATTTACGCAATGGTGAGAGCGGCGTCGGCATGATGTTCACGGCCGTAAATCGCAACCTCGACCAGTGGAGCCAGGACTCCCTGCGCCGGAGCGCTTACGTGGGCGCGGTCGACTTCCGGCACCGCTTTCTCCAGGGGCACTACCAGGTCTCGGGCTCGTTCGACCTGAGCCGGGTCGCGGGAACCGACTCCGCGATCGCCCGCACGCAACGGGATGCGGTTCACTTCTATCGACGGCGCGGCGCCGGCGTGTCGTACGACCCCACCCGCACCAGCCTCTCGGGCAACACCGAAGAGCTCCTGTTCGGCAAGGTGGGCGGCGGCATTACTCGATTCGAGACCAGCTACCTGCGCCGCTCCCAGGGGTTCGAGGCCAATGACCTCGGTTTCCTCCTGCAGGCGGACCAACAGAGCTGGAACACCTGGTTCGGCCTGCAAGCGCTCCATCCATCTTCGATCTACCAGCAGGCGTTTTGGAACTTCAACTGGTGGCAGTACTGGACGGCGGCAGGCACTCCCGTCGAGCGCGCGGCCAACACCAATGGCCATGTCATGCTGAAGAACCGCTGGTGGGTCCACGGCGGCGTCACCGTGGGCCAGCTCGGCACCACGTTCTGCGATCGCAACTGCTCGCGTGGGGGACCGGCCGTGCGGGTGGATCCGTATGTCGCCCCGTGGCTAGAGCTGGACGGCGACGGACGCCCCGCGTTCGTCCCATACATCTGGTTCAACTAC
>Ga0209156_10001459_pt1 | contig 19338 bp, 19 predicted proteins | sample GraSoiAngelo_124_FD_185881 | JGI IMG/M metagenome (GOLD analysis project Ga0209156, IMG submission 185881) | Grasslands soil microbial communities from the Angelo Coastal Reserve, California, USA - 14_0927_05_20cm (SPAdes) (version 2) | ecosystem: Environmental > Terrestrial > Soil > Grasslands...
TTAAACGGCTGAACGAGCTGGAAAAGGACCCTAGATATGCTGGGGGTCTCTGGCAGAGAGAGATCGATACCTTCAGAAAGGTCCGGAAAAAGTCAGAGCAAGAAGCATTCAGCAGATACGGGCTGACGTACATTGTAGACGAGTACTTGCCGAAGAAGCTGAAGCTCAAATCGAACTAGCTACTCCCGGTTGGCTAGTCAGAACTTTGGAGTTTGAGTGTTACAATCGCCTTACCTTTCTGACTTAATAGGCCCCTTCTGAATATTGAATGAACCATTCCTAGATGGTCGACAATGGCGAAAGAGGTCCGAGTCTTCTTGAATCTGTTCGTTGAGTCAAAGGAACTCGAAGGGGTAACTCAGAGCCTGGTTAAGCTTCCAGAGGTGACAGACGTGTACGAAGTAACAGGTGAATACGACATAGTCTGTATGCTCAAGGTCGAGAATATTCTCGCATTTCGCACCGTCCTCAAGGACAAGGTTCTCAAGATCACCGGCGTCAAAAGCACGGTCTCATCAGTCGTCCTCTACGAGCACAAGCGCGAAGGAAAGACGATCTCAGAATAGTGCATGGTGGGATTACTTTCTCTTGGTTTGTTTCTTAAACTGGAGCCAGGTAAGGTACAGGTAGGAGAACCAGAGAACTAGTCCATACAGCCCGACAGCGATCAGGTTCACGGTAAACAGAATCAAGCTTGGCTCCAGCAAAAGCAGGCTGTAGCCGACGAGCCAGAAGGCTTCCGCCTTTCCGAAAATGGTCGTTGCCTGCTCCGGCCGAAGAGTCAAAGTAAGAGCGGTCCCGTAATAGTATAGAGCTGAAATGACTAGGGAGAAGATTACTGAAACAATTATCGCGAGGGTAAACTGAAAGAGTACTGCGTTGATCTCGCCTGAGAAAGAGCGGGGATAGAGGAAGAAGAGCAGAAAGGTGAAGATCGCGACACTAGTTCCAGCTAGAGTGATGTTGCGGTTAACGTTAGAGTTCGCAATATCAAGGCTCATGCTCTTGCACTCCTGTAGATCGATTGTCTCGGATATAGAAATCGATAACATGCCTACTTAAGCTCCGGAAACTGGTGGAGTGCCATGAGAAAGCTATTGAGGAGAATCAAGAAGGCTGTGAAGGACTTTCTCAATTGGCTTGGCGACGAGCTTTCTGGCTTGACTTTTGGCCTTATTTCCTGAAATTCCATTTCGACTAAATTTCTGTCATGTCATTGACCCCTGTGTCATCATTCAAAAGAAAAGAAAACCTAAATAGCGTCACTGATGTGTACACTCATAGGATAGATTAGATTGGGTGAGGTTCTTCCAGGCTCACCTCAACCGCTCTAGACCTTTTCCCGATCAGCTTCTCGGACGGATATTCCAATGAGTATCAAGGATATTGGTATCACTGTAAAGAAGGCTGACGATCTCTCCGAATGGTACACCCAAGTCGTTACCAAGGCTCAGCTGGCTGACTATTCTAGCGCCAAAGGATTCATGGTGCTAATGCCCTACGGGTTCTCCATCTGGGAGAGCATCAAGGAACACTTCGACCGGAAGATCAAGGAGATTGGACATCGGAACGCCTACTTTCCCCTACTCATACCCGAACGGTTGCTGAAGAGAGAGGCGGAGCACTTCGAGGGATTCACACCTGAAGTCTTCTGGGTCACCCATTCCGGGAATAACGAGCTTGGCGAGCGGCTCGCCATCAGGCCGACCTCTGAGACGATAATCAACGAGTCGTACAGCAGGTGGGTGAAGAGCTGGCGGGACCTACCAGTCCTCATCAACGTCTGGAACTCGGTCTTACGCGCTGAGATCACTTCGACCAAGCCCTTCATACGAACAACGGAGTTCCTCTGGCAGGAAGGCCACACGGTCCATGGAACAGAGGAGGAGGCCGAGCACGAGGTCATGACAATTCTCGAGATTTACAGACGACTCGTCGAAGATCAAGTCGCCATACCTGCTCTCGTGGGTAAGAAGACGGAGAAGGAGAAGTTCAAGGGCGCGGTCTACACCACCACCCTCGAAGCAATGATGCCGGACGGGAAAGCGATCCAGATGGGAACCTCGCACCACCTGGGACAGAACTTCTCCAAACCCTTCGAAATCAAGTTCCTAGGCAAAGACGAGAAAGAACACTTTGCATGGACCACCTCCTGGGGAATCTCCTGGAGGCTGATAGGGGCTATGATCATGGCCCACGGAGACGACAAGGGACTAGTCCTCCCTCCCAAGATAGCGCCGATACAAGTCGTGTTCGTCCCGATTCACTACAAGGAGTCTGACAAAGAAACCATCCTACAGACTGCTCACCATATCAGCGACAGTCTAGGAAAGCATTCGATCCGAACATTCATCGATGACCGGGAACAGTACACTCCCGGATGGAAATACCACGAGTGGGAAATGAAAGGCGTACCGCTCAGAGTCGAGATAGGTCCCCGAGACATGCAGTCAAAACAGGTCACCATTGTGAGACGGGATACTGGAAAGAAGACAGCGGTACCTCAATCAGATGCCGTTACTCACATCGTGACTATCCTAGAAGAGATTCAACAATCGCTCCTGCAGAGAGCAAGAGACACTCAGGACAAGCTTACGACCACTGCCACCGACATGAAGGGACTCACTCACGCAATAGAAACCACAGGCGGATTCGTCAAGGCCTTCCTATCGGAGGACAGAGATTGTGAAGACAAAATCCAGCAAGAGACCGGAGCGACAGTTCGAATAGTGCCCTTCAAAGAGTCCGCGAAAGGAAAATGTGTGTTCTGCGGGGCCCCGAATTCGAGAGAAGTCTATTTCGCGAGATCATACTAACATCTTCGACGACTTGACGTGATTGTAGACCCAGCCTGCACGCCGGAACAACTCCGTTCTCGGTATCTGGAACTTGGAAAGCCCTCTCTTTCGAGAGGCTAACGAAGCGAAGCCTGAGCCGACAGATGAAGCCCACACAGGGTCCTTTGTCGAAAGGTAAGTAGTCAACCAAGACCCAGCAAATACGTCTCCAGCCCCGGTCGGATCCCGTATTTCACGGTCGGGAAAGGCCGGAACGAAGTGCATATCGCCCGATTGGGCACCCAACCATGAACCATGTCTCCCCATAGTGATTATCGCATAATCAGCTTTGAGAGAGAGAAATCGATCAAGGATGCTTTTCGGGTCTCGAGATCCTGTCTGCCTCCTGGCCTCGCCGATTGAGGCTTGAACCATGTTGCAATGCGAAAGTATCTCGTCAAGATTCCTATGGACATCACGAATTATCCCAGAACCGGTCGTTGTACGTATGAATCCCTGAATGTCCAATGACAAGAACTTGCAATGATTTCGAAGATCCTTGACGACAGAATCGGAAATTTCATTGAAGACCGGTCCAAGATGGACCCCTTCGACGACTGCCTGTCTCCGCGGTACTGCTACGGGATAGCCAGCAGCAAGTAACCGAAGTTTTCTTTGGCCATTGAGGTTGGTTATCTGGAACCGAGTAGACTGTCCCCGAATCCTGTTCAGTAGTTTAGTGTCGATATGTCGAGACTCCAAACGTCTTAGGATATCCTGGGGATAATCCTCACCTATATTGCCAAGGATTCTGACTTTTCCCCCAAAATACGCCGCGGCGCAAGAAGCGAAAAGTGCGCTTCCTCCGGGCTTTGCCCCGACTCCTCGGCGGTCTATCAGTTCATCGATGGTTGGGTTGCCAACCACCATCATCGTGATAGGCCTCAAAGTCTTGGTTCCCTTCCGCCCGGGAAGAGGTTAATTACTAAAGCCCACGCTAGGTCGTCGAAGAAAGCGATGCCAAAGAAGAGAAGATCCCGAGGACGTAGCAAAGGCGGCAAAGGGCGGAGCGAGTTAGTTCAGTGCTCAAACTGTGGGATGCTATCGCCCAGGGATAAAATGAAGCGTGTTACCTCGTGGGTTTCCCTCGTCGAACCGAGTCTGGCCAAGGAATTACGCGCGCGAGGTGCCTATATTGCCCGTCAGCGGGTGATGAAGAACCTCTGCGTCTCATGCGCTGTCCACTTCGGAGTCTCGAAAGTTCGTTCTGCGGCCGAAAGACGCATGTAGGAATCTACTGAGCTTTCGACAGGATTCTAGAAGCCCGATATACCCGTGTAACCACGGTAATCGAGGAAAGAACCGCTACCAGAAGAGCTCCTCCCGCCAAGATTGCGTGGGACACGGGCCAGAACAATGTGGCTACGATAAGGATTAGCAGTCTTTCGGGTCGTTCTGCGATTCCTATCCCCTTCAAGGTAATGCCCTCAACGCCTACGCGCGCTCTGACATAGCTTACCATTAGCGCTGCGGAAAGAGCCCATATCCCTATCCACGGTTGTATGAGTGATCCAGCAATTAGCCCCGAGTAGAGAGCGATCTCACCAAGCCGGTCGAGGACGCTGTCCAAGATTCCACCGAACCTGGAAACTCTAGCATATTTTCGTGCCATAGCTCCGTCCACAGCATCGAGGAAGCTTCCGACAAGCAGGACGAGTATGGCCGTACCCCATTCCAAGCCGGACAGTCCTCCCCAGTAAAACGTCGAAGCGACGATTGAGAGCAAGAAGCCTATGACCGTCAGAGAGTTGGGAGAAAACCCAGCTCGATAGAAGAGCTTGGACGAGGATTGAAAGAAGCCCTCCACGAGGAACTGTATCCTTGACAACATAACGAGTTCTTGCGCCAATCATCAGGTTTTTCTGGGTTATCCTCCGTCTCGCGAAACTTTCTATTAGGGCACCGATTCGACAAGCCGAGGCTAGGCTTGGGCAAAGTCGGCAAGGGCATCAAATGCTCCGTCAGCGGCTGCGGAGAAGACGCGATACGCTCAGTCTCGGCTGAGGAAGCGTCAAGGGCCGGACTGAAAGTGACAACGACGACCGGGAGAAGTTATCTCTGCAAGAAACACTACAAGGAGATGAAGAAGAAGACAAAGAAGGACAGACAAGTCGACAGGTGGAGGATGAAGCCTTGAGACTGCTCCTCATACACGCTGACAAGTTCGAGTACGAAACCAAAGAGAAAGCCGTCAAGGAACCTGAGCCTCTCTCCGATCATGGAAAGAAAGGCGGGCTCCAGGACGGACTAGTAGTGTTCTCGACTGTCGAGAAGGCAGATGAGGAGTCTCCCGAAAATACTGTTGCAAATGCCGCCGAGTCAATAGAAGAGGTTCTGGGCTGGCTCAAGACCAAGCGCGTCATGATCTACCCTTACGCCCATCTCTCGACGAGCCTGGCAAGCCGGGACCCGGCCATCAAGATTCTCAAGGCTCTAGAGCAGAAGCTTGCGGACAACGGGTACGAAGTCAGCAGGAGCCCTTTCGGCTGGTACAAAGGCTTCACGATAACAGCGAAGGGTCACCCTCTGTCCGAGCTGTCGCGTACAATCACCTCGAAACAGGCAAAGCAAGTCACCGCTCCGATAAAGTCCGAATATGCGATAATGGATGAAGCTGGAGAGCTTCACAGCCCTGAGACCTTCAGATACGGACCCGGCCAAGAAGAATTCCAGTCTCTAGTTGAGAAAGAGGCTCTCAAGAAAGGCCTGACTGGCGGCCAGCCCCGATTCCTCGAATACGCGCGACGGTTCGGAATAGAATGGGAGTCCTACGCCGACGTGGGCCATATGCGGTTCGGCCCCGAAGCGGACATGATGATCCAGCTTCTCTCCGACTACGCGAACACAGTGACTCGACGAATTGGGATCCCCATCCTGAACGTTCGAGGAACGAACATGTTCGATGTGAACGTGCAGCCAATCAAAGAACATCTGCAGCTGTTCGGCTCTAGAGCCTACGAGCTGTCAGTAGATGAGAGAGACTTCGTGCTAAGATACGCCGCCTGCTTCCAGCAGTTCTCGATGGTGAAGGACTGGACCCTGAGCTACCGGAACCTGCCCTTCGGAACACTCGAGGTTGCTGACAGCTACCGGATGGAACAGAGCGGGGAACTGCTACTCTCATTCCGCCTCAGAAAGTTTCTGATGCCCGACCTCCACATCTACTTGACCAACCTGAAACAGTCAATCGACGTTGGCAAGGAAGTCCACGAAATAATCTATGAAGAGATTCGGAAGCTTCACCGCGAGTACGTCTCCATCTACAACACAACCAGATCCTTCTTCAAAGAACACAAGGAACTCTTCCTCGACCTTGTCAAGGTGGAGAAGAAGCCAATACTCCTCAACTTCGTACCCGACGGCATCTACTACTGGGTCCTCAACGTCGAATACAACATAGTCGATGATCTGGACAGGCCGAGAGAGATCGCGACTTTCCAGATAGACATCGGAAACGCAAAGCGATTTGACATTCACTACGCCAACGAGAAGGGAGAGCGAGTCTATCCGGTCATTATCCACACCGCGGTGCTGGGCGGGCTTGAGAGGTTCCTCTTCGCCTTGCTTGACTCTGCAGTTCGAATGGAGAAGCAAAAGAAGAAGCCGATGCTGCCCGTATGGATCTCACCGGTTCACGCCCGGATAATTCCCATCTCAAAACAATTCATTCCTGACGCGATGAAACTCCTAGAGAGGCTGGAGAAGGAGGGATTACGAGTGGATTTGGACGACCGTGATGACACGCTTCAGAGTCGAATAAGAGAGGCTGAACTCGGCTGGGTCCCATACGTCGTAGTTCTTGGTGAGAGAGAGATCAAGACAGGCGAACTCTCGGTAAGGGCTAGAGGAGAAGGAAAGGAAATCAAGACCTCGGCAGATGGGCTCACATCTAGGATAAAGGGAGAAGTAGAGGGGTACCCGATGAGAGCCCTGACCTATCCCAAAATGCTGTCCCAGCGACCGGGCTACAAGAGACTCTAGAATCCCGTCCGGGTAATTGGTTTATATAGAGATTCGAATGGCGGAAAAACCTAAGGTAGATTCGCAAAGTGAACAAGGACCAAACATACGGCGGTCTAATACTGGCCGTCTCAGTGATCGTCGTCGTAGGTTATATCGCCTTGCTGACCACGGGTTGGCGAGAGCTCATTATCGACGCGGTGGTTAGCATTGCCGTGCTAGGCATTCTGGGCATTACCGGATGGATTGGGTGGACGATGCTTACGACTCCCCCTCCTGCGCCCCTCGAAGCAGAGATAGGGACCCCGGGGAGTTCTTCCAGTTCAGGTACAACTTCCGGTTCCAGCTCTATGGCTGGGAAGCCAGAAGAGAAGAAATAGTATAATCCCGCAAGCTCTCTCGTAACCTTTTCAGTATTGTTGGGGTTACATCAGCCCTAAGGCTGGCTCACAAGTCTCAAAGCTCATCTTCGGTGCGGATGAGATGAGTGAGGTCAGCATAGAGAAGGTTGTTTCTGACATTAACGGGTTCCGTCAGCGACTCGCAATGCTCAGAGAAGAACTAAACCGGGCAAACCGTGCAATGGCTGACAAGATGGCCCAGCTAGGAGAGAGCCTTACTCAAAGAGTACGGGACCTAAGAGACCAAGTCACGAATGCACCACAAAACCTCCTTGCCCTCGAGAGCCGATTCATGTCAGGCGACATGCCGGAACCAGAATACAAAGCGACCAGAGAAGACTATCGCAACCAGCTGACAAGGAATTTGAGGAACATCGATGAGATAAGAAGCCTCCTGCTGATAATGAGCCAGCTGGACGCTCGTCCTGCAACACCAGGATCCGCAGGACCAGTTGGAATGACCAGACCAATCTCTGCCGAGCAATAATCATCGGAATCATACCAGCTCGGAAAACCGATTATTGCCTAACTGACGACTCCAGCCTAATTCCTGCTTCGCAACGCAGGGCTCCTCAACCCTTCGGCATAACGAAAAAAGAATGACTTTGTTGTCTGGGTCTTCCTCTCTGGCGCATCAGACATGTGTTAGTGTTCAATGCTGATAGTTTCGATTCGGAGTAGTGTCTCTACCTTTTTACCTCGTAAAGGTCCCTACCTTATTTCCGAGATTTTGTAAAGACTTAAATGCACCACCCTTCGTGCCTTGAATCTATGGAATCTACCAAATTAGGTAGATACGGTAGCATTCCGAACTCGAGCATGGAACCCGCCTCATCTCCGAGGCATTTACCTAACAAAGGTAGAATCGGGAGACCATAGCAGTGGCCTCCCCGAGAAAAGCTCAGCCAGAGAGAGCGCCCGAGAACCAGCGCGCCCTAGAAACCGAATCGTTCTACCAACCCTTAGATCGTCATCGACTGGTTATCGTCTGCGTGAAAGGGAATGTCAGCGTTCGAGAAACCCTCCGCACGATTATACAGAACGCCCTGGGGCCAAGAGATACGCCTCCACTCCTTGTGCTGGGTCCCACCGCGCCCGAGGACATCGCGGACGGACGGGCCCACCGCATAGGTTGGGTAACCTTTGTGGACGGCACCTCGCTAGCTCATCAACTTCCAGACGTCGAGATCATCTCGCCTGACAATCTCCTCGAAGTCAACCTCTTCATCGAGAAGGCCTCCCAGGGAGAGAACCGTGCCATAGTAGGCGACTTCCTCGACAACGTGATCAGGAGCATCGGCTCCCCTGAGAGCTTCTACACCTTCTTCTGCCAGCTCGCGTCAAGGGTCAAGCTGAAGAAGAGAACAGCGATACTCGTCATCAAAGAGGACATACACGATCGAGCAATGGTCGAGACGGTCAAGAGATTCGCCGATGTAGTACTCGAGTTCCGAGACCAAGACGATGAAGCCGGGTTGAAGGTCGAGATGCGAACATTGAATTTCGCGGATAATATCTACACGTCCTGGAGACCATTCAACGATTGGCTACGGCCAATCTCAGTGAGCGCTTAACGCTTAAACCACAAGATCATCTTCTGGAAAGACTCAGCGGGTAAACGCTGAAGATCCTCCACTACAAGCAACTCCAATCCACCAACACGACAGCCTACCAGCTCGGCGAGAAAGGGGCACCTGAATGGACAATCGTCGTCGCAGACACACAGACCGGCGGAAGAGGAAGACACCGGAAGAGATGGGAGTCGCCCAGAGGCGGACTCTGGTTCTCGATACTCCTCAGACCAGACATCTCGAGCAACCGAGTTGCACTGCTCCAGTTTCTGTCCGCAAACGCTACACGACAAGCCCTTGAGGATGAGACAGATGTTCACGTCCGGCTCAAATGGCCAAATGACCTGGTCGTCGAATCCGGGAAGCTGGGGGGGATACTCATAGAGTCCAAGACTATCGGTGATCGAGTGTCCTTTGTTGTTGTTGGAATCGGCTTGAACGTCAACCTACGGAAGACACAACTTCCAACGGGCGCAGTTTCTCTCTTCGCCGCGACGGGAACGAAATACGACCTCCGGAGACTTCTGAAAACGATAGCAGACCAGACCATGTCCAAGTACGACGAAATCGACAAACCGTCGTCGATACTGGAAGAGTGGTGGCACAACTGTATCCACCGGCCTCTCCAAGTCCAAGTCACCCTCCAAGAGAGAGCAGTAACCGGCATTACAAGAGGAATTGACGAAGATGGATCCTTGATTCTAGAAACTGAGGATGGCCGGACCCAGAAAATGAGAGAAGGAACGCTCAGAGTATTGTACGACGCTGCGAACTAGCCCTGCTTTTATATCGCCTCTGGTCTCCCGCGGATTCGAAACAAGAACATGATGCAGCGGTACGACAGGTTGAAGGAAAAACGCGATCTGGCCAAGCTCGGTGGCGGCCCAGAAAAGATCGAGGCACAGCATTCACGGGGAAAGATGACAGCCCGCGAGAGAATAGACGCTCTCGTCGACCCGGGAAGTTTCGTCGAAATCGACCGCTTTGTCGTACATCAGACTGTAGACTTTGGAATGGCGGAGAAGAAGATTCTGGGTGACGGAGTTGTCACGGGACATGCAAGGATCGATGGACGACTCGTGTACCTGTTCTCGCATGATTTCACGGTCTTCGGAGGCTCCCTTGGCGAGATGTTCGCACGGAAGGTCACCAAGATAATGGACATGGCTCTGAAGACCGGGGTCCCAGTCATAGGACTGAACGATTCAGGCGGAGCACGAATACAGGAGGGCGTCGTCAGCCTCGGAGGTTACGCGGAGATATTCTTCCGAAACGTACTCGCATCGGGAGTCGTCCCGCAGATATCTGCGATAATGGGACCTTGCGCGGGGGGTGCTGTCTACTCCCCGGCGATGACCGACTTCACCTTCATGGTCGACAAGACAAGCTACATGTTCATCACGGGCCCCGACGTGATCGAGACAGTCCTGAATCAGACAGTCAGCTTCGAAGAACTCGGAGGAGCCAGACTCCACAATACCACAAGCGGCGTTGCCCACTTCTTCGCCAAGAACGAGAAAGAATGCCTCCAGCAGATCCGCAAACTACTCAGCTACATTCCCTCCAACAACATGGAAGACCCGCCCCCTGCAAAACCTCTACCACCAGCCGGGAGGAAGGAGGAGCTGAGCACGATCCTGCCCGACGACTATGACAAGCCGTACGACATGAAAGAGATCCTGACCAGGGTAGTCGACGGTGGAGAACTCCTAGAGGTCCAGTCCCTCTGGGCCCCAAACATGATAACAGCGTTCGCAAGGATCAACGGCCAGTCCATAGGAATAGTGGCCAACCAGCCCAAATTCAATGCAGGAGTCATTGACATCAACTCCTCCGTCAAAGGAGCACGATTCGTACGGTTCTGCGACGCGTTCAACATCCCAATCCTCACCCTCGTTGACGTGCCCGGCTTCCTCCCAGGAGTCGACCAGGAGCATGAGGGAATAATCCGCCACGGCTCCAAACTCCTCTACGCCTACTGCGAGGCCACCGTCCCCAAGATCACGATAATTATCCGCAAGGCCTACGGCGGAGCCTACGATGTCCTAGGCAGCAAACACATCCGAGCAGATGCCAACTTTGCTTGGCCATCCGCCGAGATAGCTGTAATGGGTCCCGAAGGAGCGATCAACATCATCTTCCGCGACGAGCTTGCCAAGTCCAAAGATCCAGCCGCCAAGAGGAAGGAACTGGTCAAGTCGTACCGTGAGAAATTCGCAAATCCGTACGTAGCGGCAGAACGAGGGTACCTGGATGATGTGATAGACCCAAGCGATACTAGAGAGGTGCTCATCAACTATCTGGACTCGTTGAAGACCAAGAGGGAAGCCCGGCCTCCCCGAAAGCACGGAAACATCCCGTTATAGAAGACCCTGATAGATGTTCAGGAAAATCCTGATCGCCAACCGAGGCGAAATCGCCCTCAGGATCATCCGAACGTGCAAAAGGCTCGGAGTAAAGACTGTCGCGGTCTACTCCAATGCCGACCTGGAATCAAGACACGTCATCAGTTCAGACGAGGCCTACGAGATCGGCGCAGGCCCGCCTTCAGACAGCTACCTCAACATCCCGAAAATCATCAAGGCCGCGAAGAAGTTCAGAGCAGAAGCGGTACACCCCGGCTACGGGTTTCTTGCGGAGAACCCTGACCTCGCGCGAGCCTGCGAGGAGAGCGATCTAGTATTCATCGGACCCAGCAGCCGGGTCCTTGCCCAAGTGGCAAACAAGCTTGAGTCCAAGAAGTTCGCTGAGAAGGCAGGAGTCCCAGTAATCCCAGGCGCCGCCACAGAGATCCAATCCCTCGACAGAGCAGAGTCTGAATCTCGTAAGATCGGATTCCCGGTCCTCGTAAAAGCGGTCTACGGAGGTGGAGGAAGAGGGATGAGAATTGTCCGAACTGTCAAAGAACTTCAGAGAGCATTCGACAATGCCCGTGCGGAGGCTGCGGCCGGATTCGGACGCCCAGAGCTCTACATAGAGAAGTACTTGAAGGAGCCACGACATATCGAGGTCCAAGTTCTCGCAGGACCCCGAGGAAAAACGATTCACCTCGGCGAGAGAGAATGCTCCCTCCAGCGAAGATATCAGAAGATTCTAGAAGAAACTCCTTCACCAGCACTCGACGCCAAGCAACGCAGTCGGCTCCTATCGCTAGCTCTGAAAGTGGTCCAGGCAACACACTACGAGAACGCTGGCACAGTCGAATTCGTCCTCTCGAAGGATGGAGAATTCTACTACCTTGAAACGAACAAGAGGATACAGGTCGAGCATCTCATAAGCGAGATCGTAACTGGCGTTGACATTGTCGAAAAACAGCTGCTCATCGCAAGCGAACACCGCCTCGACCTGTCCCAAGACGAGATCTCGTTTACTGGAGCCGCGCTCAACTGTAGGATAAACGCTGAAGATCCAGCGCACGGATTCGCGCCCGACCCTGGCAGAGTCACCAAATTCGTCCCCCCAGGAGGGCCTGGGATTAGGATTGATAGCGCTCTCTACGACGGAGCCCCAGTACCAGAATACTACGACTCACTCATCGCAAAGGTCGCAGCATACAGTCTCGATAGAGACGGTGCCGTTGAGAGAATGCGAGTAGCTCTCAACGAGACGGTCATCGAGGGCGTCAGGACCACACTCCCCGTACACCAAGCAGTCCTAGAGGATGAGAGGTTCCTCCGAGGTAGTTATCACACGCAGTTCCTCGACGAGATGCTCTCCGGCTGGAAGCCGAAATCCGCGATATCCTCCGAAGAGATAGCCGCGATCTCTCTCGCGGTCAAGCTTGCTACGAGTAAAGTTGAGCTGGCGTCGACCCGAGAAGGAACCCTAGCGCGAGGCGGGTGGCGCTCCGGTCTACAGGAACAACAGACAACAAAACCCGCCCTATACGTGGAGGGAGTCTGACGCCCATCCTCAACATAGAAGGAAAAAGGTTTCGACTGGGCGAAATTTCTGGCGAAGGCTCGAAATGGAATGTACCGGTAGACGAGAAGAATGTCAAGGTCGAAGTACTTAGTGAGGTATCGGCTGATCCTCTAGTCCTCCTGGTTCGGACCGTAGGAAAGGTAGTCAGGGTCAGCGTCGAGAAACACGAAAGTCGTGAGGCCTACACTGTCGAATTGAATGGCCGGCCAATACTTGCGAGGATTGAGGAAGAACCTCCGTTCATGGGCATGGGCGAATCGGACAAAGTTGAGGGTCCCATTTTGATAAACTCCCCTATGGCTGGAAAAATTGCGTCGGTGAAAATCTCAGTCGGCGCGACGGTTGAGGAGGGCCAGGCTCTTGTCGTCCTGGAGGCGATGAAAATGGAGAACGAGATTGCAGCTCCAAAGAGAGGAACTGTGAAAGAGATCTACGTCCAGCAAGGCTCCTTGGCAAAGCCCGGAGACAAGCTAGTCCTAATCGAGTAGAGGCTCACTACTTTTCCCGTAGAGACCGGGCGAGCTCTCTGTAGTATTCCAACGATTCCGGGTTTAACAGTGCGTCAACGTTCGTGACCTGTCTGTTGTTCAGAATGTTCGCTACCGCAGTCTCTACCTTCTTCATGTTGAACGTATACGGAATGTCAGGCACCTGTAAAATTACAGCTGGAATATGCTTTGGTGACGCATCTTCTCGAAGCCTCCTTCGAATCTTCTCTCTGAGAGCACCGGTAAGCTCATGACTCGGAGCGAGCTTCACAAACAGTATGATCCTTTGATCATCACCCCAGATTTGAGCCACCGCGAGACTGTCGGACACCTCGGACATTCTGCCGAGGACGTTGTAGATTTCTGAAGTTCCGATGCGGACCCCTGAGATCTTCATGACCGCGTCAGAGCGACCGTAGAAGGTGATTCCGCCGGTGTCGCTGTGGAGCATCACGTAGTCCCCATGTCTCCACACGTTCCTTCCCTTGGACTTGTAATACTCAAAGTAGGCTTCCAGGTACTTTCTATTGTCCGGGTCGTCCCAGAAATAGAGCGGCATCGACGGCGCGGGCATCTCGCAGACCAACTCGCCAAGCGTGTCAACGATTGGCTTTCCATTCTCGTCGTATACGTTGATTTTCATTCCAAGCCCGGGAGCCTGTAGTTCTCCTGCGTAAACAGGCTGGACTGGAACTCCTCCGGCAAAGCATCCGTTGATATCCGTGCCCCCTGAGATTGAGTTCAAGTGAAGATCCGCCTTCACGTTATCGTAGACCCACTCGAATCCCTCCGCCGAGAGGGGAGATCCCGTCTGGGAAATCTCCCGGAGAGACGACAAGTCGTAGGCCTTGCCTGGATTAGCTAAGATGCTTCGGAGGTAGTTGATGTAGCTGGCACTGCATCCCAGGAAGGATATCTTCTCCTGCTCGACGAGATTCCACATCGCTCCCCAATCAGGATGGTTCGGGTTTCCGTCGTACAAGACGATAGACGATCCCACCCCGAGGCAACTCATCAGCCAGTTCCACATCATCCAGCTCGGCGAGGTAATGTATGTGACACTGTCCGTCTTCTTTAGATCAGCATGCAACAGAACTTCTTTGAGTTGGTTCACGAGAACTCCAGCCGCTCCCTGAACCATGCACTTGGGCTTCCCAGTAGTTCCCGAGGTGAACATGACGTAGACCGGATGGTCAGCTGGCAGCTGTTCGAACTTGACCTCGGCATCTCCGCCTGAGCCTACAAGTTCATCGAATGTAACTGAGCCACGAACCTTGTCGATCCCTACATCTCTTCCAAGATTCGACACCAAGACGACCTTCTCGATCGAAGGGACCCCATCGACAACCTTCGCGACACTTGGCAGAATGTCGAACTCGCGCCCTTTGTAGAGATACCCGTCAGCCGCAAACAGAACCTTTGGCCTCAACTGGCTGAGACGATCAAGGACAGCGTTCGGGCCCAGCTCAGCCCCGCAACAAGCCCAGACTGCTCCAACGCTCGCCGCCGCCAGCATCGCAATCGCGGTCTCCACCACATTGGGCAAGTAGCCCGCAACTCTGTCACCAGGACGGACTCCTCTCTCCCGAAACCACCCCGCCAAGCGTCCTACCTTCTGGTACAGGTCCGAATATGCCAGCCTTGACGTGACACCGGCCTCGGTTCTTGCGACGAAAGCGATCCGCTCATCCCTAAATCGGAGCAGGTTTTCCGCAAAGTTCAGCCTGGCCCCTGGAAACCAAGAAGCTCCAGGGAACCTGGCGAAGTCGTCTACAACCTTATCGTAGCTATGAGAACATATGACACCCGCATAGTCCCACATGGCAGACCAGAAATCTGCGACTTTTTCGATTGACCAGCGATAGAGCTCCCTGTAGGATTGGATCCCGGCTGAATATTTCCGGTTAACCAGTGAGATGAAATGGGTCAGATTGGCCTCCTTAACGTGCTCTTCGGAAGGAGTCCATAGGGGCCGTCTGACCATCGTGACTGCCTCGACACCTCCCAAGACAAAACCCGAAGCCCTTGATAACCTCTAACAGGAGTCACTAGACTCCAGGCTAGACAACATATAGTTCCAGCCCTCCGCGATCGCCGAAGGCACGTTGACAGTTCTTGACGTAAAACTACTCTCAGACGGCTATTTTACCCTCGACAAGAGCTTCCTAGTCTTTGGCAAATATCAAGGGATCAAGTACCGAGCGGCACTGAAGCCGCTGCTCGTCCGGACAGAGAAAGAGACCATTCTCGTCGACACGGGAGTAGGAAATCTTCCGCCAAAATATCAAAAGTTCCACGATGTCACGAGGAGCAGAGAGGAAGAGCTGAGCTATTCCCTTCAGAAGGCCGGACTCCGTCCGAAGGATGTGACGATGGTTGTCAACACCCACCTACACTTTGACCATTGCGGCAACAACCGATTGTTTCAGAACAGCAAGTTTCTAGTTCAGACCGACGAGATCCGTTACGCGTACTTCCCCGACCGGTTCATGAGGGTGAGCTACCTCCGCGATTTCTTCGACGTCGAAGGCGACTATCTGCCGGTGAGAGGAAAATATGAGATCGAGGATGGTGTGCAGGTTCTTCCAACCCCCGGCCACACGATCGGACACCAGTCGCTCGTCGTGAAGTGGAAGAATCGGAATCTAGTTTACGCGGGAGACGCGGCACCCTTGGCCGAAAACATAGAGAAGAGAAACATCACAGGGATGATCTACGATTCCGCACAGGGAATCGAATCGATAGACCTTCTCCGTCGAATTGAGAATCCGCTGTACATTTACTCCCACGATAATGAACAGTTGAAGCCAGAGTTCTGAAGCGAGTTTGTGCTAGTTCCAGCCTTTCCGTAAACCTCTCGAATACGCCTGCCAGTAAGGGTCCCTGGCAGGATATCGGATCCGCGCTCGCCTGTTTCCTTCCCGTCCACGTACTCCCTGAACCCTGGAAGAGAATTGTCCGATCACAGTCGCCTGCACGTCGTTCGACCTCAGCCTGTCCATTACGTGTTTTGTCTTATCGGGCCGAGAGGCGATAACCAAGCTTCCCTCTCCCAGAGACGTCAACGGGTCGATTCGAAACAACTTTGAAACCTGCGAAGTCTCCTCTGAGACAGGAATACTCTCAACGTCTACGATACCCCCTACAGCCGACGCGTTCGCCATTTCCAACACTGCAGCGTAGACCCCGCCCTCGGTTACATCATGAATCGCCGTTACACCGTAGCGATGAATCCCCACCTTGACAGCTGTAAGAGAATCGTTGACAGTATTCATTCTTGGCAAATATCTTGCCGCCTCTCGAAACAGTGATAGGCCCAGAAATCTCCGAACTCTGCGTGGAAAAACTCGCGAAAGAACAGCCGTCGCCCCGTAAGCGGCCGTCTTTGTGAGAATCAGATCGTCACCATCGCTTGCCATCGCCGAGGTCAAGTATCGGTTGCTTGGGCAGAATGTCCAGAACGTAGCACCGCCTATTACAGAATAGTCGCATCCCTCAAACCTGCCAGTATGACCCCCCACGATCGATAAACCCAGACTTTTGCAGGTTTCATGAACCGATTTCCAGTAACTTGAGAGAAGACTATTGGAAACATGCGGAGGCAGATTTAGATCAAACATCGCAAACCTTGGCGCTATCCCGCTGGTTGCGACGTCGGAAGCGACCTCATGGACACTCATTAAAGCAGAATCTCTAGGCCCTAGGGAGGGTATGAAGGAAATGGGGTCGCAACTAGCGACCATCACTTGCCCCTTACCGATATCGACGACAGATACGTCAACTCCGCGATTGGGTCCAACCAGTACTTTCCCCGATTCGCGCCCTTTCAGTTGGAAGACTGTCTTGGCCATCACGTCCAAGGTAGGCTTGCCCAACTGCATTGCGACCTAAACCTGAAGTGGCTGCCCTAGAATCTCACTCATTGAGGAGAGGTCAAAGGTAGAGTTCCAGTGCCTTGACTCTCACCAACACGAACATTAGGGCCGCGGTGATGACAAACTCGGGGAGCAGAAACCCGCCGTTGTACAGAGCAGAGTACACAAAGGGACTCATCCCTGCCGGAGCGAAGCTCGCAAAAAACAAAACACCGGAGACAAAGTGTGAACAGAAACGAGCCGCGACGCCTATTCCCACTCCCAGAATAGGTATCCTCCGGAAGAAACCTGCAACTCCGAGGACACCGAACGCCAATGGATAATCGAGAATTACTTGAGCCGGGTAAAAGATGACTTCAACACCAGAATAGAGATCTTCGACAAGAGCGACGAGGCCAAAGGCGACACCGCCAACTATTCCGACCCGCGGCCCTCTCCGGAGAGCGAGCAAGAAGACTGGAACCATCGAACCAAGTGTTACCGCACCCCCCTGCGGAAGAAGGAAGAACCTGAACAGGTACAATGCACCCGACAGGGCCACAAGAACTACCGTTTCGGCCAGAATCCTGACCTGCTCGATCTCTTTTCTGGTGCTAAGCGTAGCCGATTTTCTCGCGGACTCGCCTACCTTCCCTGGTTGCGCGTTCATCATATTTTCCTCTTGACGAGAGGGATAGGATCCGAGAAGAAGACCTTCGTCTCGTCCCTCCGCCGGCATTACCCGGATCAGGTTCAAGGGTCGATGGCGACGAAGCCATCCTCTCAGCCGGGTCTTATCCCAGCTCCCCGTCAAGAATAATTGAGGCGAACCTGGTTATTTAAGCGCTAGCCCCTTAAGATTCGGTCATCGATCACTCGGTCTCTTTGAAAAAGTACCGCGGCCATTGTGGCCAGCCTGACTCCTGGGGTCTTGGGCTGAAGTCGACCTCCAACTCCATCCCTATCTTCAGAGACTCGAGCCTTGATGTCCGAATAATACTCGGCACCTTGACGCCTTCAGGCATCTCCACAATTCCGACGGCGTAAGGTGTCATATGTTTGAACTGAGGAGGTGCTACGTGCACGACGGTATACGTTACGAGTATTCCTCGGGAGCTCAGCTGGACCCATTCAACCTGAATACTACGACAGTTAGGGCAGATGCTTCTGGGCGGGACCATCACATGCTTGCACCGGACGCATCTGACAGCCATCAGCTTCCGCTCGGTGCAGTAATGGTAGAACGCCTCAATTGTGGGATCTGGAAGCTCACTCATGTCCTAGCCCCCCTTCAGAATATGGACCACCGCAGTAGCTCCTGATCCTCCCAGGTTGTGCGCGAGGCCGATCTTAGCATCGTCCACCTGGCGCCTATCAGCCTGATCCGTCAGCTGCAGATACAGTTCGTGAATCTGGGCGGTGCCTGTTGCGCCGACCGGATGGCCTTTGGACTTGAGACCCCCGCTCGTGTTGACCGGCAGTGTCCCTTTGAGTGATGCAGCACCACTCTCTACATACTTGCCCCCTTGCCCTGGCCGGCAGAATCCAAGGTCCTCGTAGCCTATGATCTCGGCTATGGTGAAGCAGTCGTGGAGTTCGGCGACATCGATGTCTCTGGGTCTGACATCTGCCATTTTGTAGGCTTCCTGCGCCGCGGTCTTCGCAGCCTTGACGGTTGTCAGGCTCTCCCGCTCGTGAAGACAGAAGGTGTCCTGGGCCTGTCCTGTTCCTATGATGTGGACATAATTGTCCGTCAGTTTCTTTGCGAGTTTCGGCTTCGTGAGTATCAAGCAGCTTGCGCCGTCGGTGATAAGGGAACAGTCGTAGAGTTTTAGCGGCCATGAAACAACCCGGGACTTTAGAACCTCGTCCATCGACACTTCCTTCTGCATGTGCGCCTTTGGATTCAACGCACCGTTCTTGTGGTTCTTGACAGCCACAGCCGCCAACTGTTCCTCAGTCGTGCCATATTCATGCATGTGAGCCGTGGCCATCAATGCGAAGAGGCCGGGGAATGTCATACCGTTCCACTGTTCAAAGGGATAGTCCGAGGCGGTGGCCAGAATGCCCGTCACCTCGGGAGTTGGCTGGTTTGTCATCTTCTCAACACCCCCCACGAGGACGACGTCGTACAGGTTTGACATAATGGCCATAATGCCGCAACGAAGGGCGGAGCCCGATGATGCGCAGGCGTTCTCAATCCTCATCGCTGGTGCGGGGAAAAGTCCGGCCCAGCTGGCGGATATGGGCGCCGTGTGGGCTTGGTGCTCGTACGCCTCGCTCATCTGTCCGATAAACGCGGC
>Ga0209156_10001461_pt1 | contig 19334 bp, 21 predicted proteins | sample GraSoiAngelo_124_FD_185881 | JGI IMG/M metagenome (GOLD analysis project Ga0209156, IMG submission 185881) | Grasslands soil microbial communities from the Angelo Coastal Reserve, California, USA - 14_0927_05_20cm (SPAdes) (version 2) | ecosystem: Environmental > Terrestrial > Soil > Grasslands...
CCAGGCCCGCCATCGACACTGTTCTTTGTCACGTGAAACAGAACAGCATCAAGAACGAGGCCGTTCCCCTCTTTGTTGTCAGCCAGGGCTGAGAAATCTAGTCCAGTTGCGCCGGAGGCGAAGTCGAGCGGTCCCATTGGAGTAAGGGCCGCGCGGCCAAAACAAGTTACCAGAAGACATAAGACGAGGGCTGACAGGGCTCTTATAATATTCATAAGATTGGATTTAATTCATGCCGCGTAAACCGGCGTGTCAGTCGGACATAGCATGTCGAAGTCTATGCTTCCACTCCAATTACCATAACTAATTCGTATCAGGCGTCTTCAAAAAGCTGGAAGTTTATCAAAATTCTTGTTGTGCATACGAATGTTGTCGCTACGATCAGCGGCGGCGCCCCGGGACTAAATGTCAACCATACAAACATTCTACTCCCGCTCTGATGTCATCCCGCTTCTATCACCACCTGTTGATCGTCCTCGTGAGTTTGGTTTCAACCCAAGCGCTTTACGCAATTACTCCAACGCCTACGCCCACGCCAGCTACTCGAACTGTCAAGGTGGCATGGAAGGCCTCGTCCTCACCCGAAGTGGTGGGATATAAGGTCTTTTGGGGCACCGGGAGTCATAATTACCAGAATGTGCGCGATGTGAAAAGTGCGCTGACGACGTCTCTCACTCTGTCTCAAAATAGCGAATATTATGTCGCTGTGCTCGCGTACACCACGACGGATAGCAGCTGGTTTAGCAATGAGGTGGTCGTGCCGGCTTCGTCGGCCCCGTGGTAGGTCGTAGGTGACAGGTGATTAATGATAGAGGTGGCGAAGAGCGTGCCTCTCACAGATTACCTTCTGATCGCTGACATCTGATCTCTGACTTCATCCATCTACATCCGCGATCGGCCTTTCAGTACGACCTTAATTAATTAAAGAATGGGCGGATTTTTTCGTATCGTTTTCCGGCGCCGATTCCTTTGACCCGTTGCAGGTCGTCGGCGCTCTTAAATGGGCGCGCCTCGACAATGCGTTCTGCGATCGATGGGCCAATTCCGGGAACGTTCTCAAGTTCCGTTAGCGATGCGGTGTTGACGTCGAGTTTGCTTTGGGCCTGGAAACCAGAAGGGCTAGTTTCGTCGGAAGGCAATGGCGTAGCTCCGGGCGTGGCCGCGGGTTTCGCCGCGGCCTGAACCGGCATCTCACCGGCAGGGTGAAAGAATTTGTCGAACGGATCAATTCCTCTTTCACTTTCCGGTTGTTGCGCTCGAGCTGTTATCCGATCCTCGTTAGCACCCCAACCCCCGACCTTCTCCCGCTTCGCCTTATGCTCCAGTTTGATTAGATTTTTCCATTCGGCCGCGGCTGAGGTTAAGCCTTCGGGTTTGGCTGTGGCTGGGTGAGCTCGGGCGAGACCATTCTCCACCAGCTGCTCGCCCAGATCACCGGTGCGCGTTTGCACGAATGCGTAAAAGCGCTGCATCCGGCTTCGACCACCAGCATCTTCCCAACATGTCCGCACCAGAAATGAATCGGTCAGTTTTTCGCGGGTAAACTGCTTTGCCAACTCCCCAACTTGCAGCACCTGATCAACCGTGACTCCGAAGTATGCCGCCTGTTCCTCTACTCGATCCCGAAATTCAGGACTGGTTTCGGGTGCATCCACGAAATAAAGCCGGAAGATGTACTCGTGCCCTTCCACGCTCACGTGGAAACTATCCCCATCGTTTGGCCGTTTTATCAGGTAATGACCGCCTTGCAGCGTTACCCATGGCGCGGACGCCAGGCAAGGCACAGCCACCACGCCTGATAAGATAAAAATAAGAAGCCCGCGTTTCGTTAGTTTCACGTCACTGCTTCAATTGACTCATTTCAACCGTTATTCCTCCCGTTGCCATGTCTGGCTGCGGCCGATCACTGATACACCAACGTACCCGTGCACCTCCAGTTTTCGCCCGCCATCCAGAGGAGTTAGGGTGACGCGATAAATCTTGCCGTTCTCTGGATCAAGGATTTGTCCGTCACTCCACGAAGCTCCATCCTTTTTCGCTCCCCACAAAATTGTCATGCCTTCGACTGGTTGATCTTTTCGTTCGCCTTCGCACGGTCGGCAAAGCGGGTGCGGTCCTTGCAGAGATTCGAGTACCTGTGAAACTTTTCCGCTGAGCTCGCCATTTTGCTCCGTGATTTGCACAATTGACTTCGGCCGTCCGGTTTTATCATCAAACGTTTTCCATCTTCCGACGGGCGAATCGGCGTCGGCGAACGTGCTTGCCAAACCGAGCCAAAAAAGTGCCGCGCCTATTATCCATTTCATCAAGAGACTTTGGTTCGCGGTTAGGTTAAGATCTCGAATTGGCTCATCATTTTGAACATCTGGTACCGATCCGCAATTTCGTCCTGGGTCAATCCGCGCAGGCGCTCGAGGCTGAACGCTTCTACGCAAAAACTCGCCAGCACGCTTCCATAGATCACCGCTTTCCGCATTACATCGAAGGTCACGTTTTCCCGCACGTGCGCCGCCAGGTAACCGGCGAAACCGCCAGCAAAAGTGTCCCCTGCCCCGGTTGGATCATGAATATCTTCCAGCGGATAAGCGCCGGCACTGAAAAATTCGTCTTCGCCAAAAAGTAGTGCGCCGTGTTCGCCCTTCTTGATCGCGACATAGCGAGGTCCGTATTCACGAATTTTTCGCCCGGCCCGAATAAGGCTGGTTTCCTTCGTCATCTCGCGCGCTTCGCTGTCGTTCAGAATTAACAGATCAACTCGTCGCAGCAAGGCGTCGAGATCGGCGCGCGTGGTTTCGATCCAGAGATCCATCGTGTCGGCTACGACAAAACGTGGCCGTTCCATTTGCTCGAGCACGTGCGATTGCAATTTCGGCGCGATATTTGCCAATAAGACGAAGGGGGTAACGCGATAATTATCCGGCAGCTCTGGGGAAAATGTTTCGAAAACATTCAGCGCAACCGAACGCGTCTCGCGCGTGTTCAGGTCCCAGGCGTATTCGCCCGACCAGCGGAACGTTTTCCCGTTGACGCGCTGCACCCCGGTGGTGTCGATTCGATGTGATTTCCAAATCTCGAATTCGCTTTCGGGAAAATCATCGCCGACCACGCCAACTAAATTGACGGGCGTGAAGAAACTCGCGCCGAGCGCGGCGTAGGAAGCCGAACCGCCGAGCAAATCGGCGTGTTCTTCGACCGGCGTTTTGACCGTGTCGAGCGCGATGGAACCGACGACGAGCAAACTCATATATTGTTCGTCATCCCGAGCGAAGTCGAGGGATCCCGCCGCGCAAGCTTAAAGACAACTTCATCGGGGTTCCTCGACTTCGCTCGGAATGACATCGTTTCGGCGAAGCAGTTTTTTACAAACTCTCGCATACTCGCCAATGTCGGTCGCTTGCAGCAAGCCGGAAACGATAACGACGCGTTTCGCGCCGGCGGCGATCACTTGCGCGAGATTTTCGGATTTGATTCCGCCGATGCAAAAAATGGGAATGGAAACGCGTTTATAGACTTCGCGAATTTGTTCAAGACCGATGGGCGTGTAATCGGGTTTGGTCGGAGTGGAGAAAATTGGGCCGAAGCCGATGTAATTGGCGCCTTCGCGCTCGGCGGCGACGGCTTGTTCGATGCTGTGAGTTGATTTGCCGACGACGATTGGCCGTTTAATCTGCGCACGTACTTTTTCGATCGAATCATCATTCTGACCGACGTGCACACCTTGCACTTGCACCCGTTGGGCGATCTCAGCGTAATCGTTAGCGATAAGCGGGATCTTCGGCGACATGGCCAGAAGCCTTTCCGCGAGCGCGCTCAATTCATCGAGACTACGATCTTTACCGCGCAACTGCACGATGTCGATTCCGCCGGCGATTAGTTTTTCTAAAATCCCCGGCGCATTTTCAGCGCTGACGTAGCCGAGATCGATAATTGCGTAAAGAAGGGCGTCCGCTAACGCTCGCACAACGCTATTCGTGCAAGCGGCCAGGCGTTGCAATCAGTTCGAATTTGTCCGAATTCATCAGCCGCTCGACGAAGCCGGTGTCGTATTTCCCTTCGCGAAATTCCATGCTGCGCATAATTGCGCCGTGAAATCCGACCGTGGTTTTGATTCCGGTGATATAATACTCATCCAGTGCGCGTCGCATCCGATCGATTGTCGATCTACGCGATGCTCCGACCGCGATTAATTTTGCAATTAACGAATCGTAGTACGGCGGCACGACGTAACCGGTGTAAGCGTGAGAATCAACTCGAATGCCGCGGCCGCCCGGCGCGTAATAAAATGCAATTCTACCCGGTGAGGACTGGAAATTTTTTGCCGGATCCTCGGCGTTGATCCGGCATTGGATGGCGTGTAATCGCGGCGAAGCTCGAGCGACGTGCGGGGAGAGACGTTCCCCCGCAGCGATGCGAATCTGTTCTTTCACCAGGTCGCAACCATAGACTTCCTCGGTGATGGTGTGCTCGACCTGAATGCGCGTGTTCATCTCCATGAAATAGAAGTGGCCGGAGCTATCGACCAGGAACTCCATCGTTCCGGCATTTTGATAGCCGACCGATTGCGCCAATTTCACGGAGGCGTGTCCCATTTTTTTGCGCAATCCCTCAGTCATGAGCGGTGACGGACATTCCTCAATCACTTTTTGGTTGCGCCGTTGGATGGAGCAATCGCGTTCACCCAGATGCACGACCTGACCATGCTTGTCCGCCACGATCTGAAATTCGATGTGATGCGGATTAACGATCAGTTTCTCGATGTAAACGTCGCTATTCCCAAAAGCCTTGTCTGCTTCCATCCGCGCGGCATGAAACGCCGGGAGAAATGAAGCGTCGTTATGGGCCACGCGCATGCCGCGCCCACCCCCGCCTGCGACCGCTTTGATCATGACCGGGAAACCGACCTTCTTCGCGACCTTGAGCGCCTCGGTTTCTTCCGTGACCACGCCGTCGCTTCCCGGCGTGACCGGCACACCGGCTTTACGCGCAAATTGGCGCGCCAAGTTTTTGTCGCCCATCGCCCGCATCGCCCTCGCCGGCGGCCCGATGAAATGAATGTTACAGCTTTCGCATACTTCGGCGAAATGCGCGTTCTCCGCTAGAAATCCGTAACCGGGATGAATCGCGTCGACATCGCCCACTTCGGCGGCGCTCATGATGCGATCGATTTTCAGATAACTTTCCGAGCTCGGCGGCGCGCCAATGCAAATCGATTCATCCGCCAGTTGGACGTGGAGCGAATCGACATCCGCTTCCGAGTAGATCGCGAGGGTGCGAATGCCAAGTTCTCTACAGGCACGAATGACGCGCAATGCAATCTCGCCGCGGTTCGCGATTAAAACTTTCTCAAACATGTTATAAGGCAAGCCAGCCGCTTGCCTATCCCAGCTCCAAGGCAGACGACAGGCCTACCCTATAATAAACGCGCTGCATTACCGCACGCGATATAGTACCTGGCCGAATTGCACCGGCTTTCCATTTTCGGCAACCACCTCCGCGATCACGCCTTTTGTTTCTGCCTTGATTTCATTCATCACTTTCATCGCCTCGATAATGCAAACGACCGTTTCTTCGGTTACCTCCTTGCCAACATCGACGAAAGGGGGCGCGTCGGGTGAACCCGCACGATAAAATGTTCCCACCATCGGCGAAACGATATCACGCAAGTGCGACGTCTCGGCCGGCGCTGAAACGGGGTGCGTGACGCTCGGGTTCGGCGGACCGTTTTGCACCGTCGGCGCGGTCTGCGCTGGCACCATCGAAGTTGGTTGCTCGATTCCCTTTTGCAATTTCAACCGGAACCCGTCCTTCTCCATTTCGAACACGGAAAGATCGTTCTTCCGCATCAAATCGATGATAGCTTTTATATCCTTAAGGTCCACGGCGTGCCGGATGACTAAGCCGTTTTAGGTAACGCACGTTCACCGAGCAGGTCAAGACGCGAAATGCGCGTCGAAGCTACTCTAGCGCTGCAACGGGCAAGATGCCCGTTGGCCCCACAGCCAAGATGGCTGTCCTACAGTTCGCGCCTCCGACTTTTTGCCAATATACTCCGATGCGGCTTCATGAGCGGAATTACCTTAATAGACATTCACGCTCGGGAACGACGTGATTTCAAAATAATCGACGAGACTGACGATTACATAATTGTCGATAAACCGCCCTCACTCCTGGTCCATCCCACCAAGCCGAATGGCGCGACAACGCTTTGGGCGGAATTGCGGCAATTACTTGCATTTGAAATTGCCAGCGGCGGACAGGTCTCCATCGTCAATCGGCTGGATCGCGAAACGAGCGGCATCGTGCTCATTGCGAAAACGACCGCAGCAGCGCGCGAATTCGGGCTACTGATGCAATCGCGCCGCGTCACCAAAGAGTATCACGCGATTGTATGGGGCTGGCCGGAATGGGAAACCAAAACCGTTGATGCACCAATCATTCGTCAGGGGGAGATCGCGATCTCCAAGATTTATTTGAAGCAAACGATTGATCCGCGTGGCGCAGAAGCGGTGACGGACTTTCGCGTGGTAAAGCGCTTTCAAAAACTAATGGCAAATGGCGAATCATTTTCGTTATTAAAAGCGCACCCCTTGACCGGGCGCACCCATCAGATTCGTGTGCATCTCGCTTCGCTCGGACATCCAATTATCGGCGATAAAATCTACGGGCCGGACGAGAATCTTTATTTGCAATTCATCGAAACCGGTTGGACCGATGAATTAGCGCGGAGATTGTTGCTGGAACGACACGCCTTACACGCATCGCGCTTGCGCATCGATGCGCGGCGCGACTGGTCAAGTCCGCTGCCACAGGATTTGCGCGATTGGCTGTACTTGTAGCCGCGGTCGTCTGCCGCGGCCAATGACCGCGGGACAGTGCACGGATTGCAAACGACACCGTCCTTTTTATCGTGAGCGGCTCAATGAAATCGCGGGCGGCAATGATGATCATCGCATTGGCTTTCACGAATGCGCCATTCGCATTTGGGGGAACTGATCGCGGCGCAAGTTCCAGCGTCGCAATTACCGACGAACCGCCTCGCTTCGATTTCGCCATCGAAAGCGCATACCTCTTTGGCGCTTTTAATCCGCCGCGCAATTATGAGATCAGTGCCGATTTTCTGACTGCGCGGATGCGCTGGGGAAACTACCTCAACCGCGAAGGACTTTTTCGCGGCTACAATCAGGTTTACTGCAGCTTTTTGGTCGAGCCGATCATTCGCGGGATCGAGAATCATTACTTCGGGATGAATCTGGGACTGCGCTACAACTTTGTCCGCCCCGGTAGCCGATTCGTTTCCTATTTTTCGAGTGGCATTGGCCTTGGGTTGATCGACAGCCATCCCGAGCAATTCGGGGGGCAAGGGCAGGATTTTACCTTCAACATTCTGAGCGCCCTGGGCGTTTCCTGTCAATTTAGCGACCGCTTTAGCGGGCAGGTCGGTGTGCTTTATCAACACTTTTCTAACGCCGGCCAAACTGATCCAAACCCAAGTCTAAATCTCTTTGGACCACAGGTCGGATTTACATTTTCGTTTTAAAGGCGTGCCAGCGACCGTGAATTTACCGAGCGAAAATATCCTTGTCGTTAGGCGCAGTCTTTTCGATGAGCTGGGCGCCTTTCAAGGATTGAACTTTGAGCCGCAGCGATACCTCGGTGCACTTTTATCTCGCGGAAACAATTTCTTTCTTCCACGTGCCGCGGCTGAGCAGGATCCGGCACACAAACAAATCATACCCTACGCCATCATCGCTCATCGCGATCGCGTGTTGTATTACGTCCGTGGGAAAAAGGCGGGTGAACAACGTTTAGTCGCCAAAGGATCGATTGGTATCGGCGGGCACATGAACGATAGCGACGAATCCTTGTTTGCCTGGGACGAAGAAGCTTATCGCGCCGGGGTTGAACGCGAAGTAAATGAAGAGATTCGTATCGAGACCACTTTCGATGATCGCATCGTTGCGCTTTTGAATGATGACAGCACTGAGGTAGGCCGGGTTCATCTTGGGGTGGTGCACGTTTTCAAACTCGACGAACCCAAAGTTGGGAAACGCGAAGCAATGATCACAAATCTCGAGTTTCTTTCCCGCGAAGAGTTGCTCAATCGTCGCGACACGCTGGAGACATGGTCGCAATTATGCGTCAATCAACTGGATCGGTTGCTAGCCTGAGCCCTATCCCGGCGGCCGTTCGTAGGTAACGCCGAAATCGGTCACCAGCCAGATACCGCTCGGGCGCGCGATAGTAACTGAAACGGTGGCATGCTGATTGGGGTAGGTAAGGATGGCCTGGTAGCTGCCGTGCGGTGAACCGAAGTAATGATCAAACTCCAACTGACCGGTGAGAGTGTAATTGCGATCGGGCACTCCTAGTTGCGCAAGGTAGTAAATAAACTGATCATCCATGGCCGGGGGCACCGCCAGACGGCGGTCGCTCGCGACATTGGAATGGAGAAACTTCACGTCATGCTGAAAGACGCAACGTTCGATTAGCTGTCTTACGAAACGTTCGCCCTCCGCTTTGGCATCCTTTCGCATGCTGATGAGAAACAACAGGCCGCCTCCGATGACGGCGACAACGATAATAATGAAAACCAGTGCTTGCCCACGCTGGCCCGATTGTGGCAGGCGACTCGTGCTCCTATTTTGTTTGAATGACGAAGAATTAATCATTTTTCGGGATAATTGGTCGGCGTTGTAGTTGCCCCGCTCTGTCGGGGCGTTCCGGCTTCCACATCACGGCGACAGAGCGCCGAAGCTAATATGAGAAGCCATTATGAGATCATTTTGTCCGTTGGAAAGCTTTCTCTATCTGGAGCCGCGCGCTCGGCGAGCCTTGGATTAGCATGGGAGCTCCGCCCTCCATGGCCCCGATATCGCGCGGTCAATATCCTGATGGGGTGATCAGCCCTTCGACCGCCCATATCACTCCCCGTAACCAAATCCGATTCCTTTAATCACATGATCGTCGCGAATTAGTGCGCCGTGTGATTGTTTGCCGGTGTATTGGCCGAAGCGATTGCGCGAGTTTACACGAAACTCCACCAGCCACCCGTAAAGATGTTGCCCGTTTTTTCCCAAATCGACCGGCTTCGGCTCGCCCTGCCATTCGATCTTGGCACTGTCGGCATCGAGCAGCACTCCCTGCATCCAATTCCAAACAATTTCTTTGTAATTCTTGGGATATGGTCCGCAAAGGGCCGGATCCACATTTTGCGCGACGGCGCTCAGAGCAAGAAGGCAGATCAAGGCCACGGCTAGCTTCACGAATCTAAGAAAAGCAAACTGACGCCAATCGTCGATGAAAAAACGTCGGGAATTTAGCCCTTCTCGGAAAGGCGATCTCACGTTGGCTCAGGCGCCAATGAATATTTGATAGAACGCTTGCGACTAGGAGCGACCTTCTACGCCCGTGCCAAGGACACTTACATCCACATCACGCCATTTCGGGAACAGGCTTCCAGTCGCGCCGGTAATCCTATAACAATTCGCGAATGATTCTTCGTTTCGCCTGTTTCAGCGCCACCCTGGTTGTCTCCTCCATCACCGTGCCAGCGCAACAAACTTCGCCTACAACCGCGAACGCGATCGCTTCGCCGGCACCGATTGCGACCCCGGCCGAGATCACCGATCCCGAGGGAGCGACTCGCGCCTGGCTCGACACCATGCCGGCAAATGAGAAGGCGCGGTCGGACGCATACTTCGAGGGCACGTACTGGCTCATTCTGTGGAATTTTCTCGTCACTGTCGCAATTGCACTGTTGCTCTTAACGACAAAACTTTCCGCGCGCATCCGTGATCTGGCGGCAGCGCTAACGAGCTTTAGATCCGCCCAGGCCGGCATCTATGCAATCGGTTTCGCCATTATCACCTGGGCGTTGAATTTGCCGTTGAACTGCTACGAAGGTTTCGTGCGCGAACATCAATATGGAATGTCGAACCAAACCTTCGGCGCCTGGTTCGGCGAGTCGCTCAAAGCGCTCACCGTTGCACTCGTCATTCTGCCAATCGTTTTCGCCGTTCTTTATTCAATCTTTCGAGTAGCGCAACGCACCTGGTGGATTTGGGGAACCATCGTTGGAATAGTCCTGACGATGGCCCTTACCATCGCGGGCCCGGTTTTCATCGAGCCGGTTTTCAATAAGTACACCCCTCTGACCGACCCCACAATTCGCGATCCGATTCTGGCGTTGGCGCGAGCGAATGAAATTCCAGTGCAGCAAGTTTTTGTCGTCGATCAGTCGCGACAAACAAAACGGGTGAGCGCCAACGTAGCGGGATTAGCGGGGACGACGCGAATCGCTCTTAACGACAATCTTCTCAATCAATGCACCTTGCCGGAAATTCGCGAAGTGATGGCGCACGAGATGGGCCATTACGTTCTCAATCACGGCGCCAAGATTACGATGTCGCTCGCGATTTTTATTTTCGTTGGGTTCGCCCTGGCGGCGGCAACATTCAATCGCGTGATTAGAAAACGCGGCCCGCGCTGGGGTGTGAACGGAATCGCGGATCCGGCCGGTTTCCCATTGCTGATGTTGATTTTCGCCACCTATGCCTTCCTGCTGACGCCGATCGCGAACACGATGAGCCGCGCCATCGAACGCGAAGCCGATATCTTCGGATTGAATGCCGCACGCGAGCCGGACGCGGCAGCCATGGTCGCGCTTAAACTGGGGAAGTATCGCAAGATGGAGCCGACGCCGCTGGAGGAATTCATCTTTTTCGATCATCCCAGCGGCCGCTCCCGCATTCGCATGGCGATGGATTGGAAAGCAGCGCGGTTACCGTGCGGCGAGACAAGGTAGGGTCGATGAATTTAGGTTTTGCCGCTCCCTCGGAAGCCCAGCGGCGTGCTCTGAGAGTTGACATTTTACTGTCGCATCCGGTCGTTACTTTAGCTGTTTACGGCCGTTGATCGATTGGAATGACTTTCTTGCCGATGGGCTCGCCGACATACTGGCTCAGCGGGCGGTAAAGGCGATTGTCTTCCAACTGTTCAAGCACGTGTGCGCACCAGCCGGAACAACGGGCAATGGCAAAAATCGGAGTGAAAAGATCGGTCGGAATACCTAACGAGTAATAGACCGTGGCAGAATAAAAGTCGACGTTCGCGTTCAGGTTCTTCTTTTCCTTCATCAACTGCGCGATGCGCTCAGACATGCGGATCCATTTCGGTTCCCCGATTTTTTCGCTCAGCTTTGCCGCCATCGCACGCAAATGCGGCGCCCGCGGGTCGAGCGTTTTGTATACGCGATGACCGATGCCCATGATTTTCTTTTTCTGCCCCAACTGCTTTTCGATATAGGCATCGACGTTCTTCTCCTCGCCGATTTCCTGGAGCATTTGAATGACCCCCTCATTGGCACCGCCATGCAAGGGCCCCTTGAGCGTGCCGATGGCCGAGGTAATGGCGGAGTAAAAATCGCTCAGAGTGGAGATTGTCACCCGTGCGCTAAAGGTGGATGCGTTCATCCCGTGATCGGCGTGTAAGACAAATGCGACATCGAGCGCGTCGCTCGCTTCCTTCGCCTGCGGGTCCCCACATATTAAATACAGGAAATGCTCGGCTTCCGTCAGGTCATCCCGGACCGGCGGCAGTGACTTACCCTGGCGGGCGCGATGGAAATAAGCGGCGATGACACCGATTTTAGCGGTGATACTTCGGGCCCGTCGCTCATTGATTTGCCGCGTCGCTTCCTTGTCCATCTCGGGGTCGTAAAGGCCGAGCATGGAAATGGCCGTCCGCATCACATCCATTGGGTCGGCATTTTTTGGCGCCGAGGTGATGAATTTGATGACGGGGTCTGGCAGTTGTCGCTCGGCTCGCAGCGCGTGCGTGAATTCATCGAGCTCGCGCCGGTTCGGCAGTTTCCCCTTCCACAATAGATAAACCACTTCCTTGTAACTGACTTTGCCGGCGAGGTCGTTGATATCGTAGCCAGCATAAATGAGCTGGCCCTTATCGCCGATGACGTCGCTCAATCGCGTCGTATTCGCGACGATGCCTTCGAGTCCGCGGGCGACATTCGCCCCCTTTGGCGCCGGGGTCGATTCGGTCTTACGTACTTCGGCCACAGTCATCTTAGCGAAAATAGCTCAGCGCTTCATTCGCGCAATGAGCGTGTCCGCCATCGTTGCTGGTGTTTCGGCGACCGCGATACCAGCGGCCCTGAGGGCGTCGATTTTTCCAGCCGCCGTCCCTTTACCACCGGAGACGATGGCACCGGCGTGACCCATCCGGCGCCCGGGCGGCGCGGCCACCCCGGCGATGAAAGCGGCGACCGGTTTCCGGCAATTATCTCTAATCCAGGAGGCCGCTTCTTCTTCGGCGGAACCGCCGATTTCTCCGATCAAAATCATCGCCTCGGTCTCCGGATCATCGTTAAAAATTCTGATGGCATCGAGATGCGACATGCCGTTGATCGGATCGCCCCCGATTCCGATGCAGGTTGATTGTCCAAGTCCGCGACTCGTTAGCTGCCAGACTGCTTCGTAGGTCAAGGTGCCGGAGCGGGAAATAACGCCGACATTGCCCTCTTTATGAATGTAACCGGGCATGATGCCAATTTTTGCGGCGCCGGGCGTGATTATCCCCGGACAGTTTGGACCGATCAAGCGCGATTTTTTCCCGGCTATTTGCGCCTTCACCCGCATCATATCCATCACCGGAATTCCTTCGGTAATGCAGACCACCAGCTCAACACCGGCATCGACAGCCTCGAGAATGGAATCGGCTGCGCCGGCTGCGGGCACGAAAATCATGGAAACGTTGCACCCGGTTTGCGCTCGTGCTTCCGCGACCGTGTCAAATACCGGGACCCTGTCGTCGAATTTCTGCCCGCCTTTTCCTGGGGTCACCCCGGCAACCACATTCGTCCCGTAATCCATACATTGACGCGTGTGAAAGCCACCGGCGCTGCCGGTGATTCCCTGAACGACGAGCCGGGTGTTTTTATCTACTAAAACGGCCATGTTCGGAAGGACGAACGACGAAATAATGACGAGGCCTGAAAGAATGACGAAGTCCGAACGGGCAAAAATGAACGTATCCTTGTTTCGGTCATTTGAGCATTCAGACTTCCTTCGTCATTCGAGCTTCGTCATTTGCGAGCCCTAAGTGCTCGCCTTCCGTTTGTGCACCACGAGTTTATTGCCATCGGGATCACGAAATTGCGCCATCCAACAAACCGGCGTCTCGGTTTTGGGAATATCGAAGGTCACACCGCGCGATTTTAATTTCTCAACCGTGGCATCGATGTCATCCACTTCAAAGGCAACTGTCGTTCCATCGCGTGACGGTTGCCAGGCCGGATGACAACCAACCCCAATAGTGGTTGGGCCAAAATCGTACTCGACCCAAGCTCCTTCCATTTGCGTGCGCGCTGGCTTGAGCTCGAGCGTTTCCTGATAAAACTTTCGCGCGCGTTCCTTGTCGGAAACGGCAATGGCAACAAATGCGACTTCTTTAATCATATGCAGGGTCCTTTCTCATTTTCTGGCTTCAATTTGTGAATGACGATGTTGTTCCCGTCAGGGTCCTTGATGATCGCCATCCAACAACAGGGACTTTCATACGCCTCCACCACAAAAGGGACATGTCGATCTTTTAACGACTTCACCGCTTCGTCGAAATTTTCCACCTCCAATGCCGCGCCGGTCCCTTGATCGGAAGGCAGCCACTGCGGCCCAATGCTGGCAATGGCGAGCGTATTATTTCCCAGCGAATATTCGACCCACTTTCCACTCATCATTTCCTCTGAAACTTTCAGGCCGAGCACGCCTTCATAGAACGAACGCGCGCGTGGCATGTCCGTGACGGGAATACCGACGAAAGCGAGGCCCTTGATTTTCATCATGTTCCTCAGAGAAGTTCCAAATCCCAAATCCCAAAATCCAAGCAAATCTCGATCCCCAAGTTCAAAAAAGCGCTCATGATTCGCCGTTCTTAGAAATTATCGCGGAAAAGATTAGCGTTAACTCAGACGCTTCAGGAGCCAGTGTGTCGCGGTCCGTCCCGTTATTTTCGGTTAAACCAGTATCAATCAATCGCAAAAACAAGCGGCTTTCCTTTGCTTCTTTGCGACCGATTTTCACGCGCATCAGAAAATCCTTTCTGCTGAGAGCTTCGTCGGCTTCGATCCAGTTCGCCGCGACTGAACCAGACGCGCGGATCAGCTGCCGAATGTTTTCAGTGTTGCCAATCGTTCGCGGCAACCGTTTGACGAATCCGCGCACCGATTCCGCAAAAAGGAAAGTCCGGTCTTCGAGGTTGCGCGGTTTCTCTCGGTTTTCCATTTTGGCAATTGGGATTTGAGATTTATTTGGGATTTGAAGCTTGGGATTTGGGATTTCCTGCTTGGGATTTGGAGCTTGCCGCCTCGACTGCTTTCTGTGCTGCATCCGCCAGATCATCCGCGGTGATCAGGGTGACGCCACTCTCCTTCAGCAAGCGTTCTCCTTTTTCGACATTTGTTCCTTCCAATCGCACCACCAGCGGCACCGAGAGATGCACCGTTTTCGCGGCGTTAACAATCCCCTGCGCGATTACGTCGCATCTCATAATCCCGCCGAAAATGTTCACCAGAATGGCCTGCACTTTTTTGTCCGCGATCAAAATCTTGAAGGCTTCCGTCACCTGCTCTTCAGTGGCGCCGCCGCCGACATCGAGGAAGTTCGCAGGATTGCCGCCGTAAAATTTGATGATGTCCATCGTTGCCATGGCCAGTCCGGCGCCGTTAACGAGACATGCGATATTTCCATCCAAGCCGATGTAATTGAGTCCGTGTCTCGACGCTTCGACCTCGCGCGGGTCTTCTTCCGCGATGTCGCGCATGGCTGCGACTTCCGGATGCCGAAACAAGGCATTGTCATCGAAATTAAATTTCGCGTCGAGCGCCAGCACCTCACCTTTGGGAGTAACGACCAGCGGATTCACTTCCACCATCGAGCAATCGAGCCCGACGAAAGCGCGATATAATCCGTCAAATAATTTCGAGGCGGATTTCAGCTGGGACGATTCAAACTGGAGTTGTTTCGCCAGTTTGCGCGTTTGAAAGGGTTGCAGACCGGCCAGTGGATCGATCGATTCGCGGATAATTTTTTCTGGCGATTTCACGGCCACGGCTTCGATTTCAACCCCACCTTCAATGCTCGCAACAATCAGCGGTGCGGCGGTGGCGCGATCGAGCAAAATGGCAAAATAAATTTCACGCGCGATCTGGGCCGATTCCGCCACCAGCACTTTGTTGACGACGCGACCGGCGGCGCCGGTTTGATGCGTGACCAGTGTTTGCCCAAGCATCTTGCGCGCGGTCTCGCGCGCTTCTTCGGGGGTTTTGCAAAGGTGGACGCCGCCCTTGAATCCATTCGCGAACGTGCCTTTCCCTCGCCCACCCGCGTGAATCTGCGCTTTCACCACAATCTCAGCCGGTGCGATTTCGCGCGCAATTTGTTCTGCCTCCTCTGGCGAAGAAGCCACCTTCCCGCGGGTTGTCGCTACGCCGAATTTCTGCAGCAACTCCTTGGCTTGATATTCGTGAATATTCATCGCAGGCGAAGCACGACTAAGCGCGGAACTTCCGCGCGTTCAATCGAATTTCTTCTCCGCGCCGGGAGAAGGAAAAACCGAAGCTCACTTGCGCCAGAATATTCCCGACCAATCAATGGTCGTGATCGGCGAGCGAATGGAATGTTTTGCGCGGAAATCGTCCACCGCCGCTTTGCAGGTTGGCAGAGCGTAGTCGTCGATGATAACGAATCCAGCCGGCGAAACTCTGGGATAGAGATGGCTTAGGACCAGCCAGGTCGATTCATAGAGGTCGCCGTCCAACCGCAACACGGAAATGGAATCCACTTTCGCCTTCGGAATCGTGTCCCGAAACCACCCTTCAACGAATCGCCTTCTTTCATCCAAAAGATCGAAGCGCTCGAAGTTTACTTTCACTTCCGCCACACTCACCCCGAGAAATTCATTGAAGGTCCAAAGCCGGTCGGGTTCGTCCTGCGGATAATTTTTCACGTCCGGTTTAGGTAACCCGGCAAAGGAATCAAACAGCCAGACTTTGCGGATTTCATCGCCAGTTGTCGTCAGGACAGCACGCATGAGAATTCCACAGCCACCTCGCCAGAGCCGGTTTCGACGAAGTCTCCAGGAATCTCCTCTTCCAAAGCTGTGCAACAACAGGTTTGCAAATTTTCCAAACGTTTCGTGCCAACCATTGTCACCGCCTCCAGCGGCCAATCTCTGCCCTCGGCACGAAGCGCCGGATCATAACGGTTTTAATCACTCCGGGCCTTTTCGCACATACCGCCGACGCGGAACAGGAGAAAGCATTCGTCGAGAAATACAAAACCGCACTCGAGGCCAATGACAGCGCGATCCTGCAATCGGTTCTTTATACGACCGGCGCCGACCCGATGATTGTTGGCTTTTACAAGATGATGCAGTCGAGCGGAGCGGGCGACAAAGTTTCCAAAATCGAGCTGGTGGATCTGACGCCAGACGACACACCGAAGGCGAGCGCGCCGCAGGACTCTCGCTCCGGCGGAAAAGTTTGCCTGAACCTTAAGCCGACGAAGAAGCTCATTATTGTGGTTGAGAAAAAAGATGAGAACGGCAGCTCAAGCAATACGACCGAAAATTTTATTGCCGAGAAAGACGGTAAATTTGTCATCCCAGTGCCAGGACCCTGCGAGTAACGCGAATCGAACAATCGGCCAACAGACTCCACGCGGTCGGAATATCTTCAGCGCATCCTAACCCGCCGCGCTTGCAAAGCCCTTCCGCATCGGAATGATAGCGGACAACAATGCCGAGTCTGCTTGAGCAAATCGATCGCGCACTCTCTGATGGGAAGCTGCGCGCCGACGCTGCGGAAAATATTCGACAAATGTTGTCCAGCGAAGAGAACAATTTCGCGACACGCGTGATTGGCGAGCTCAGCCAGACGAACGAATGGGAGGAACTAAACGATCGCTTTTACAAAACTCTCGCGTTTGGCACCGGCGGACTGCGTGGACGCACCATTGGCAAGATCGTGACCGCGTCCGAACGCGGCACTCCAACCGCGCTCGGCCGCCCGCAATTTCCATGCGTCGGGACCAACGCGATGAACTACTTCAATGTTGCTCGCGCCACGCGTGGACTGCTCATTTACATTCAGAAGTGGCGATCGCGGCAACGGATGGCAGGCCGGCCGAAAATTGTCATCGCGCATGATACGCGGCACTTCTCACAAGAGTTTGCCCGGCTCGCCGCAGAGACCGCGTCGGCTAATGGATGCGACGCTGTTGTCTTCGATGGTCCACGCTCAACACCGGAACTTTCCTTCGCCGTTCGATATTTGAATGCGGATGCCGGAATCGTCATCACCGCCAGTCACAACCCACCACACGACAACGGCTATAAGGTTTATTTCAGCGATGGCGCGCAAGTGGTCGAACCGCACGCCAGCGGCATTATCGCGGAAGTAGACAAGACTGGAGAGACGGGCTCTGTCCCGTCCCAAAAATCTCGGGACGACACGGAGGTGGTCCCTGCAAAAGGTGAAATCGTCACCGCGGATGACGAAATCGATCGCGCCTACATGGGGCGGCTTGAAACCTTGATCCTCAATCGCGGCTTAATGGGGCGAACACGCGATTTGAAAATTGTTTACACGCCCATTCACGGAACCGGCGGCATTATCGTCAAGCCGATGCTAAGGAAGCTCGGCCTGAATTTTTCCGTCGTTTCCGAGCAGGACAAATTCGATGGCCGCTTTCCCACGGTGAAATCGCCGAATCCGGAAAATGCAGAAGCGCTAAACCTCGGGATCTCGCTCGCACAAAAAGAAAATGCCGATCTTGTCATTGCGACCGATCCGGATTGCGACCGGCTCGGAGTGGCGGTGCGGACATCCTCTGGAGAAATGAAGTTACTGAGCGGAAATCAAATCGGTTCGTTGCTGGCGTGGTATCGGGCCAAAACGTTTTTCGACCTCGGCATTTTAAACAAAGAGAACGCGAGCCGCGGGGTCATCATCAAAACCTTTGTCACAACCGATCTGCAAAAAGCGATCGCGGAAAAGTTTGGATTGCGTTGCGTGGAAACACTGACCGGTTTCAAATATAACGGGGCAAAACTGAAAAAGTATGAGGAGCTGACCGGCATGCCAAATTACCGTGAGCTGCCGGAGGAGGAAACGCGTCGCCTGCGTTTAGAAAAATCGTCGTTCTACATTTTTGGGGGCGAAGAAAGCTATGGTTACAGCGGCGCCGATTTCGTTCGAGACAAGGATGCTAACGCCGCCGTGATTATGTTTTGCGAAGTGGCGGCCTACGCCAAATCGCGCGGACTGAGGCTGAACGAACTGCTCGACGGGGTTTTCTGCGAGTTCGGTTACTTCGAGGAAAAGAACCACTCGCTGTATTTCGAAGGCGCGGATGGCGCAGAGAAGATTCGCCGGCTACTCATTTCCTACGATGAAAATCCACCGCGCCAGATGCTGGACAGTGCGGTCACGCGTGTCCAGAATTTCGAGAAGCAAACCATTCGCGATGTCGACGGCGATGAGATCCCGAAGGAGAAAATGCTGATCTTCGAGTTGGCGGACAAAACTCGCATTGCCGTTCGAGGTTCGGGAACCGAACCGAAAATCAAGTATTACCTCTTTGGCGCACGCTTGCCGAAGAATGGAAAGTTATCGCGCGAGGAATTGGCGCACGCGAAAAACGAAATTGGCAACCGGCTGAACGCACTTTGGAATTGGCTGGAAGAAGACGCGAATCAGCGCCTCGCCAAATAACTCACTCGACACCGCGCGATTCGCGGTAAGAATTGCGAGGTGCGACGCGAAATTCAGTTAAACGGCGGTGAAATTACGATCCTGAAAGCGATCGGCCTGAGCGGCTCGGCCATGGGAGGAAAATTCTTGCTCGACCGAATAGAAGAAGTCGAGGCCGGCGAATTTATTGATACGCTCGACGGATTGCTGGCGATGGGCTACCTCCTCGCCACCAAGGTGAATATTAAGACGTTGGAGGATGTGGAGCGCACTTCTTTTCGGGTGAATCCATCTTACGCGCATGACCTGAAAGACGCGCTCGATCCGAACCGGCGGCGCGAAGCGGACAAACAGCGGCGGCGCCGTCGAAGTTGAAGTGAGCAAGCGATTGCTGCGGCTCTGGCCGTGGCTCACTGCGATCATCAGTGGCTTGCTGGGCGCGGCAGCTTTACCACCGTTCGAGCAAACGTGGCTGATCTGGATCGCTCTCGTGCCGCTCTCCGCGACGATCTTATTTTCCGTTGAAAATAGCAGGCGCCGCTGGCTGCGTGATCTCCTCCTCGGATACGTC
>Ga0209156_10001462_pt1 | contig 19320 bp, 16 predicted proteins | sample GraSoiAngelo_124_FD_185881 | JGI IMG/M metagenome (GOLD analysis project Ga0209156, IMG submission 185881) | Grasslands soil microbial communities from the Angelo Coastal Reserve, California, USA - 14_0927_05_20cm (SPAdes) (version 2) | ecosystem: Environmental > Terrestrial > Soil > Grasslands...
AGGCCCAGTTGATCGCCAGGATTCCGAGGAGGAACGTGAGGGTCTGCGTGACCGTGAGCGCTCCGGCTCCGGCCGTCCGCATGCCCCCGAGGGCCGCGGGCAGGACCGCGATGAGCGCGAAGAAGATTACGAACACGACGCTCCCGTCCCGCCAGATCCGGACGAGATGGTAGCGGGTCATGAGGCCCGTGTCGGAGCCGCGGTCCGTCCGGATGCCGACGCGGGTCGTGAAGCGTCCGAGGACGGCGGTCATCCGCCGCTGCATCTCCATCCGCGACCCGAGGTCCATCTGGCCGAAGCCCGCGGACATCGTCGGCTTGAGGCCGTGGAACACGTACGCGTTGGAGAGGGGCCACCAGACGAGGGCGACCCCGATCAAATAGGCCGCGGCGACCGCGAGCTCGACGAGGGACGGCGGTGCGTCCCGCAGGATCGCGAGGCCGAGGGACGCGAACGCGGTCGAGGGGATGGGGACGTTCGTGAAGCGGATTGGGAAATCGGGCCGCACGATGCCGAGGGCGGGGATCAGGGAGAAGCCGAACAGGAGCATGGTGAGGAGACGGACGGGGATCTTCGGATAACGGACTCGCAGGACGACGAGGACCTGCGAGGTCAGGAGGACGAGGGCCGAGTAGGCCGCCAGGATTCCGAACATCGGGAGGGCCGCGGCGATCGGCCGGCCCACGGCGTGGACCATCGCGACCGCGGCGAGGCCGGCCGCCATCCCGACGGCCGCGAGCAAGCTCACGAACTGGAACGCGAGGTCCGCGAGCAGGTATTCCCGCGGGCGCACGTCCGCGGTGAGGAAGAAGTCGAACTCCGACGGATGGGCCGTGACGCCGGCGCCGAGCGAGTACAGGAGGCCGACGCACAGGACCGCGGCGAGGGGCGCGCTCAGGACCGCGAGGGCCTCGTCCGCGTCGAGGGACCGGACGGCCATCCCGAGGCCGAGGCCGGTGAAGTACGCGGACGGGAGGAAGATCGCGATCAGGGCGAGGTAGGCGAAGGGCCCGAACCGACCGCGGAGGGAGGGCCCGAAGAAGAACCGCAGCTTGTAGGTGAAGAGGGCGAGGGCGCGGCTCATCGATCAGCCTCGCCGGAACCAACCGCGTCGGCGCGGCGCCTCGACGGCTGGGGCCGCGGTTTCCCGGGTGAGGTGCAGGAAGATCTCTTCGAGGCTCCCCCGTTCGCCCGTGTGGGCGGCCTCCCGGAGGCTCGCCAGGTCTCCGGTCACGACGTTCTTTCCGTGGTTGACGATCGCGACCCGCGTGCAGAGCCGCTCCGCCGTATCGAGCTGGTGCGTCGACACGAGGATCGTGCCGCCGGCCCGCGCGCTCGCGACCAGCCGGTCCTTCAGGAGGTGCTGTCCGGCCGGATCGATCCCGATCAGCGGCTCGTCGAGGATGAGGATCGACGGCTCGTGGATGATCGCGGCGGCGAAGGCGAGCTTCGCCTTCATCCCTTTCGACAGCGAGGCGATCGTGTCGTCCGCCTTCCCGGTCAGGTCGAGCATCGCGAGGAGCTCGTGCGTGCGCGACGCGATCCGATCTCGCGGCAAGTTCCGGATCCGCCCGACGTATCCGAGGAACTCGCCCGGCGTCAGGTACTCCGGCAGCGTCGGCGCCTCCGGCATGTAGCCGATGTCCGCCTTGTAACTCACCGGGTCCGCGAGGACGTCATGGCCCTTCACGCGCACGAAGCCGGCATCGGGCCGCAGCAGGCCGACGAGGATCTTCAGGGTCGTCGTCTTCCCCGCGCCGTTCGGGCCGATCAGGCCGAAGATCTCGCCTTCGCGGGCGTCGAGGGAGAGGCCCTGGAGGGCGGGCTTGCCATCGTACGACTTCCACAGCTGTTGCACGTCGATCGCGAGCCCCATGGGATCGTCCGGCACAACCATCCGACCTACTTCAAGGGTCGGGGCCAATTTTCCGCAACGGGTTCGATTCGCCGCTCGCAGAGAGCGATTAATCAACATTCATTAACGTAACTGTGAAACCGCCCATGATCGCCCGATACAACATGTGGCGACGCCATCTCGTCGCGTGAGCCCGTCCGACCGTCACACGAGTTTCTTCCCGAGCATCCCCCGGAGGCGCTCCGCCTTCGCCTTCATCGCGGCGCGGTCGTAGAACACGATCGCCTCCGCGAGGTCCTCCCGCCATCGGTCTTCGTCTTGGATCGCGCGCCGGAGCTGGGCCTGGGCCTCCCACGCCGCCGCGACGCCAGCCCAGTCCTCCGCGGCGCCGAGGACTTCTTGGGCCTTCGTGAACGTGACGAAGGCCAGGTCGAGGCGGCCCGTTTTGCCGTATAGAGTCGCGAGGTTCAGGAACGCCCAGCCGCGGCCCTGGAGGGAGGCCAGGGCATCGTCCCGATGGAAGCGCTCGAGGGCGTCGAGGAGGAAGGCCTCCGCGCGTTCGCGGTCGTCGCGGTTCGCGGCGAAGACGCCCGCGGCGAGGAGGGCCTGCGCCAGGATCGCCCGATCGCCGCTCGCCTTCGCGTCGTGGAGGGCCTCGTCGAGCGCGCCGCGGGCCTCGTCCCAGCGGCGGAGTTCCATGAGGGCGTTCCCGCGCCGCATGAGGGCGATCGCGCGCATCGCGCGGCGTTCCGGGTCCGCGGAGGGATCGAGGGAGGCGAGGAGGTCCGCGTAGACGTCGATCGCGTCCTGCCATCGCTGATCGTGTTCGCGTTCGTGGGCTTCATGGAGGGCCTTCGCGAAGGCGGTGCGATCGATCCGCGCCATCGGGTCCGCCTATGCGACGGCTCTGCTTGGCCTTTCCGTCGGCCTACCGGGACCGAGCGAGGCGTCCGATCGCTTCGAGGATCCGATCGATATCCTGCGGACCGACCCCGGGATGAACGGGGAGTTCGAAGAGCCGCGGGATCAGGTCCTCCGCGACCGCGCAGCGACCGCGGATCCGGAGGTCCTGGAGGGCCTTCTGCTTGTACAAGGGCATCGGGTACGAGGGCCGGCAGCCGATGCCTCCCTCGTTCAGGATCCGGACGATCTCGTCACGGGGGACGGGGAAGTCCTCCTCGCGACGGACGATGTACTGGTAGTAGGAATGCACCATCCAATTGCCTTCCGTCGGGGGCGTGAGGCCCTCGATTTCCTGGAGGCCTTTCGTCAGGGCCTGGGCGTTCGCCCGACGCTGCTTCACCCAGCCGTCGAGCTTCCTCAGCTGAACGAGGCCGATCGCCGCGGCGATCTCGGTCATGCGGTAGTTGTAGCCGAGGAGGGCATGCTGATACTTCGCCACCTGCCCGTGGTCCCGGAGCAGACGCGCTTTGTCCGCGATCGCGTCATCGTCCGTGACGATCATGCCGCCCTCGCCGGTCGTCATATTCTTCGTCGCGTAGAACGAGAAGCAGGCCGTGTGGCCGAGGTTGCCCGCCTTCTTGCCGTGGTATTCCGCGCCGTGGGCTTGGGCCGCGTCCTCGATCACCGGGAGGCCCTGACCCCGAGCGGCATCGAGGATTGCGTCCATCTCCGCGGTTTGGCCGTACAGATGGACCGGCATGATGGCAGCCGTCTTGCGCGTGATTGCCGCCCCAACCTTCGCGGGATCCATGTTGTAGGAATCTCGGGCCACGTCGACGAAGACCGGCCTCGCCCCGCATTGGAGGACTGTCGACGCGGTCGCGAAGAACGTGAGCGGTGGAACGAGGACCTCGCTCCCCTCACCGATGCCATGCGCCGCCAGGGCAATGTGAAGGGCTTCGGTCCCATTTGCAACGGCGATCCCGTGCTTGCGTCCGACGTCCTTGGCGAACGCTGACTCGAAGGCCTTGACCTTCGGGCCCTGCGCCAGCATCCCGGAGGCGAGGACCTCCCTGACCGCCGCGACCTCTTCTTCTCCGAGGATCGGCCGGGCGATCGGGATCATTGCCGCGCGAACGGCATCCGGGTAATGAACGTTCCCCGGTCACTTCCGGGAGCGGGAACGAGGGTTGCGTTTCGAGGACAGTTCCGGGTATGATTTCCCATCGTGGGCGCAGCGGAATTTCGCATCAAGGGGGCGACCGCACTCGCACACCCACCCGATGATCTTCGCGGGCACTCCTGCGACCAGGGCGTGAGGCGGGACATCCTTGGTGACGACGGCCCCCGCAGCGACCATGGCGTTCCTCCCGATGGTGAGTCCGCAGAGGATGGTCGCGTTCGCGCCAATTGACGCACCGTTCTCCACTTTCGTTGGGAGGACTTTCCAGTCGGGACTTACCGCTCGGGGATAGGTATCATTTGTGAAGCAGACGTGGGGTCCGACGAACACTCGGTTCCCGATGGTGACGCCCCGGTAGATGCTGGCGAAATTCTCGACCTTGCAATCATCGCCTACTACGACCGTGGCGTCCACGTAGACGTCCTTCCCGACGACGCAGTTCTGCCCAACACGCGCTCCTTCCCGAATCTGCGCCCAATGCCAGATCCGACTGCCTTCCCCGATAGTCGCTTCGCTCGAGACTTCGGCACTTGGATGAATTCGGGGGGCCATGGCGACCCCAACCCAAGTCCCGGGTCAAGTACATTTCCGGGGACAGCGGCAGAAGGACAGCCATTGCCCGAGACGGGTGGACTCACGCGGCCAAGCCGACGATGAAGCCGATTACATACGCGGCGATTCCGACGAGGGACACCACGACCACGGCGTCCTTCGGGTCCAACCGGAACATTGGAATGTTTGCGGTTCGGATCTTATCGGCTTCCATCGGCGAAAGGGTTCCCGCGGGTGTTTAAGAAGATTTCCGGCCGCTTATCGCACATGATAGGTCTCTGGCGACCCTCTGGCCAACGTCTGTTCTCACGTTCCAGAATCTTAGGAGAATGCCCATATAGCGGATTCCGCCGTCGTCGGAAGTCGAGTTCCCGCCATGGACCTGTTGGTGTTGCTAGCGTCAGCCATGGTATCATTTGTCGCGGTATGCCTCTTCCTGCCTTGGCTAATCAAGTCGTTGCGTGGCACCACTCTGGTGGGGAAGGACCTCAACAAACCTCACAGTCCTCTTGTTCCTGAGATGGGCGGTATCGCCGTAATTCTAGGTTTCTACGCGGGGGTTGCCGTCCTCGTCGGACTGACTGCCCCTGTTGCCACTAACGCTGTTTTCTTCGCTGCGTTGAGCGCGTGTCTAGGAGCCGGAATCGTGGGCTTAATGGACGACATGTTCCGACTCCGCAAGAGATCCAAGGCCATTCTTCCGTTCGTGCTCGCACTTCCGCTCGGGGCCGTGGTTTACGCTTCGAAAAATACGGTCCTGCTCGGCGTCGACATTGGGATTCTCATGGCCGTCGCGGTCCCCGTCGGGGTCACGAGCGCGAGCAACGCGGCAAACATGCTCGAGGGCTTCAACGGCCTCGGAGCCGGTCTTGGGATCATCATCACGGCATCGCTCATCGCGCTGTCGTTCCTCACGAACGCACAGGAAGGGCTGTTTCTACTTTTCCCACTCCTGGGCGCGCTCTCCGCCTTCTTGCTCTTCAATCGATATCCCGCCCGCGTTTTTCCGGGCGATTCGATGACTTTGTTCACCGGAGCCACGATCGGTTGTGCCGCGATCATATCATCGCCTTCACTGAAGACTTTCGGGGCCATTCTTTTTTTCCCGATGATTCTCGAATTCATCCTGAAGCTTCGCGGACGCTTCCAAGGTGAAAACTACGGCAAGATTGGCCAGGATGGTCGTTTGGTCTGGAATGGCCGTATCGAATCCCTCGCTCACGCAATAATGAAATGGAGACCGCTGCGAGAATGGGAAATTGTTGGCATTCTTTGGGCTGTCGAACTCACAATTGCTGTTGCGCTCGTTTTGACCGTGGGGCTGAAGCTTGGGTGAATGAAGTGAGCGGTAGCACGTCCAGAGTCGATCTCCATTCGTACCTTCGCACGAGAGATAGCGGTTTTGCTCATGCGTTATTCGCCCCCTCCGACGGGAGGCTTCTGGATGTCGGAAGCGGCGGTGGCGAGGATCTCTTGTCGCTAGAGAAGGAAGGTTGGTCGGTTGTCGGCGTCGATCCCCGGAGGCGCCGCCCCAGCGTTCGTTTCGTGATTGCCATCGGCGAATCGCTCCCGTTCCGCGAGGGAAGTTTCACCGCGGCCACGTGCATCCTGGTCTTACCCCATGTTTCGTCACCGGTAAGCATCGTCCGAGAGGTTTGCCGGGTCCTCGTTCCGGGAGGAAGAGCCGCCTTCGTCGTGTTCTCGCGCTCGCCCTTGAACCTGAGGATTGCAGTTACGTCACATCGGTTCTCCGGAAGTTCGAAATCTTTCACGGCGCGATTGTACAGCACGCGCGGCATGCTTCGACTTGTCCGTTCTGGTGGGTTTCAGAATGTTCGGTCTTGGCGCTTGGACTACCTGCCCTGGATGACGGGCTGGATGCCACCTGCCTTTCGCGCGCGCTTGCTTCACGCACTCGACTGGACCGAGCGCCGTCTTTCCGATGGACCGCTTGGGTTCCTTGGGCGCAAGATTGTCGCTCTCGGAGTAAAAGGATGACTATGCGCTCTTCATCGATTTCACACGTCCCAGTTTGCCATGTGGTATACGCGAAATTCCCCGCCGATCCGCGGGTCCGAAGGGAGGTACGGACGCTAGAATCAGTTGGATTCACGGTGGACGTCCTGTGCCTTCGGTCCGATGTGGAAGACAGAGCCGAAGTCATGCCGGGCGTACGGGTCCGTCGCCTGCCCCTCGGGCCACGGAGGGGAAGCCGGCTGCGGTACGCGTATCAGTACGTCACTTTCTTTCTCCTGGTTTCCGTGAATCTGGTTGTAGCTCACGCCTTCCGGCGGTACCGCATCATTCACGTTCATTCTCTCCCGGATTTCCTGATCCTGGCTGCCGTCCCGTGCCGCGCTCTCGGGGCCCGGTTGGTATTGGACTTGCACGAGTCTATGCCTGAGATTTATCGCGCGCGTTTCCCCAGGTTTGGAGGCTCGTTCGTAGAGCGTTTGAGCGTGCTGGTGCAGCGCGTTTCCTGTGCGTTTGCAAACCGAACGATTACAGTAAACCCGACGATCGGCGCGATATTGGAGTCTCGCGGTGTGCCAAGAGAACGCATTGTAGTCGTGGAGAACTCCCCCGACTGGCCAGTCGAGATCGGAGGCCCTAAGCCCGAGTTGGTATCAGGTGATTCTGCCGAAATCACGATCGTGGGCGGACTGAATCCGGAGCGGGACCTTCGCCTTGTTCTAACCGCCGCCAAGAGGCTCCGAGAAATCGTCCGAATTCAGGTCCGATGGCGCATCATCGGGCCGGGAGAACCTAGCTTCGTCCAGGCCCTTCGGGATCAGGTTAGCCGGCTCGGAATCGAGGATGTCGTTACGATTGAGGGCGAGGTACCGGCGACGCTGGTCCCGTCAATACTCGCCCGAGCGACGGTCGGAGTGGTCTCGTACCAGCGGAACCCTCTCACGGAGATTGCGACACCCAACAAGGCTTACGAATACGCTGTGGCGGGAAAGGCGATGGTCGTTGCGGACCTCCCGGCCCTCCGGCGTCTCCTGGGGGACACCGTTCGATATTACAATCCTGGGAACGCCGAGGATCTCGCCCTGAATGTCCAATGGCTGCTGGAACATCCATCCGAGCGGGGCCTCCTCGAGCTTGCGGCTCGTCAACGGATTGCCGCACATCGTTGGGAAATCATGGCCGACCGATTGATTCGGGTTTACCAGGAATGTCTAGCCACGGACGGCGTTTTTCCGAGGTTTGAGCCCGGACGTGAAAATTCCTCGGAGCCGACATGGAGGCCCTCAGATGGACGATGAGCGACGCCCCCGTACCGTCGTGGTGAGCGTCGACGTCGAGCCCGACGTGGCAATGTTCGTCGGGGGCAAAGCTGGCTTGGAAGAGGGGCTCCCCCGGCTCGCAGACCTCTTCCGCCGGCTCGATATCGATCCGGATTACTTCTTCACTCTCGACGCCGCGCAACAGGTTCCCGATTTCCTGCGCGAACAGACCCTTGATGGAAGGTGGTTCGGGTCCCATGGCGTCCGGCACGTGCCAGCACACTACTCCCTCGAAAGCCCCTCTTGGCAGGAACGTATGATCGACGACGCCACCGCGGGTTTGGCCGGCCTTGCCGGTGCGAAGCCGAGACTGTTTCGCGCTCCAAATTTCAGCGTGAGTCCCGTGATCCTCCAAGCGCTCGACGCGCTCGGCTACGAAGCGGACTCGTCTGTATTGCCGGGGCGCTTGAAGCGACGCCATTTCTTACGCGTTGTTGACCACCGCGGCGCACCTCGCGAGCCCTATCATCCAAACGCGCGAGACGTTCGAAAGGTCGGCTCTCTACGCCTCTGGGAGGTACCCGTGACCGAGAACCCTCATTCTCCCGGGGGGCCAATCGGCCTCGGATTCGTGCACGCTCTGGGGACGGAACGGGCCCTGCATGCGGTCAGGGACAGTTCCGGCTCCGTGATCTCGATTTTGTGCCATACCTGGGAAGCGATTGACTTGGCGCGGGTGTACTCAGGGCTTCCGGCTTGGCTCACCACAACGTGCAATCGAAACCTCGAGCCTTTCCGGAAATTCCTCGTGTCGCTGCAGTCTGAGTACGAATTCGGCTCACTGAGGGAAGTCGTGGGCAATCTAAGTACCGGAGGGGGCCGGTTGTGAAATCATTCCCTAGGGCCGCAACGTTGGCGCTCCTACTGTCCATCGTGGCGCTGAACCTTGCATTCCGGTATCCCACAACCGATCACGAGGTTGGCGCAGACTCCTTTGTTTTCCATGGGCTCTCTCAGGCAATCATCGATTCAAAGTATGCGGCGTGGCTGATCAACCCGCTCTCTCTGTTCGGGCTCTATCCGCTTTCCCACCCGTCCGGATCGGTCCTTGCCGTTGCTGGTACGACTGAGGTCGGAGGGGTCTCGGTCGAAGGCTCGATCCTCCTCATCGACTTCATCTCGGCCATCATGGGCACTTTGGGAGCTTTCCTGATGGCCCGCGAAATCAAGCCGGATGCTCGGCTTGCGCTCTTGATTGCATTCCTCTTTTCGACGGCGCCCCGATTCGTGAGCAGTCTTGAGTGGCAGATGCCAACAAGGAGCCTGTTCACTGCAGCTGCCCCGGTTTTCGTATGGGCTCTCCTTCGCCTCCGGGCCCGCGTAGGTCTGATCAACCTTGGCATCCTCGCGACGATTCTCCTAGTTATGATGTCCGCCCATCGCCTCGCGGTAATGATGGCGATAGCGATGGCCGCGTACATTGTCGCGAATATCTTCCTGGTGACTGTCCGGATCCTCCGGACGACCTATGCCGCCGTATTTCTGCAGCGACGATTTCGGGCAATCCTCCGTTTCGGATCGTGGTGCGTAATAGCAATTACAGTGGTGTACATCCTCCTCTTCTCAGGGGTCCTGGGCGAATATGAGCAGGGTCAACTGGTCGGCGGCTCAACTCCACTCGTGCAGCTGGAGAATCTTGGCATCAGTTTGGCGCGGACTGTCGGCTTGCTCCTCCCATTTGTGATTGTCGGGGCCATCGCAGTCTCGCGGACCCGAGCACCGGATGTGCGGGAACCATGGCTCGTCGGGGTTCTCATCGGGATCGTACCGACGCTGGGACTCCGGCAGTACACCGGCTGGTACCTTGTCCCGTTCGCGGCGATTTTCATGGGAATCGGGATTTTCTTTCTTTACCAGACTCTTAACGCCCTGCCAAAGTTGCGGTCCGTGTTCCTCATCTCCATTATTGCGGGCTCGATTATCTCGAGCGCAGCAATCGTCAACTACGAGCAGCAGGTGGAAGTCCACCTGAATCCCTCGGTCTTCAATGGTGGCCTCTATCTCCGCAATGCAGTGGGCAAACCTTTCCTGTCCAACTCGGGCTCCCTCGGCGTCCAATCGCATGCAATTTCGGGGCTTCCATATCTCCCGATCGGCGGGTCCACGACCTCCTTTCAAGGGCCCGAAATCCTCGCGTTCGGGTACCTCCAGCCAGCCGACGTCCGTCCGCGGTTGATTCCGATCGGCTCCCTCACGATCGAGGACGATTCGTTCTTCGTGCTCGACGGGGTGAACTTCGAAGCGATTTGGGCCGACGCCTTGAGCCGGTCCGCAAACCACCCGGACGTCGTCGCGCAGCTAAGTCGTTACAACATCCAGTACTACCTCGAGAATCGGGGGCTCGGAGGGAGCTTCGAGGCGTACGGGAAGACGTACGCCTCTCCTTTTTCCGTGAGTGTCGCGTCGGATCGATATATCACATACGAATCGGGCGACATATCGATTTACTTTCTACAGACGTCGCGGGGCTAGTCCATGGGACCGAGCCACCCTTGGAGGCCAAAGATCGTCCTCCTGACCCCGTACTATCGACCCGTCGTGGGCGGTCTGACCACCTTCGTCGCCGGGCTCGAGCATGAACTGGTCCGCCACGGTGCCGAAGTGACCGTCCTGACTCGGGACGGATCCGAGGGCGCTGGGGTGCATCACGGTCCAACGAAACCGGCGGCGTTCGTCCGTTGGTGCCGACGGATAATCCGTGAAATCCGCCCCGACATAGTCCATGGCCACGGACACTGGTATTGTCTCGCAGGTGCGCTCTCGCCCCTCGGACGACCGCTCGCAACCCGCGTCGTCTTCACCGTCCACACTTTGCCGGACGTTCCCATGGCTTTCCGGCTTCCTTTCCGTTGGCTTCTCCGGCGGGCCCACGTCGTTACGTTCGTCAGCGAGCATTCCCGGGAGGAATTCGTCCGGCGGTTCGGGCTTCCAAGGGGGTCGGCCGTCGTAGCACCCGGGGTTCGTCAATCAGTAGTCGAGCCAAGGAAGGGTCGGCGGGCCGGCCCCGATGGGTTTCGGATTTGCGCGGTCGGCCTGATGAGTTGGGAAGGTAAGGTTCAAGGCATGCGTATTCTACTGGAAGCGACCGCACGCCTCGCCCGAGTCGTGCCGGAAGTTTCGCTTACCCTTGTCGGGGACGGGGAATTCCGTCCGGATCTCGAATCTTTGGCCCGACGACTTGCCTTGGGCGAACGCGTGCGATTCACCGGACTCGTCGATGACCCGGCACCGATACTTGCGAGTTCCGATGTGTTCTGTCACATTTCCTTCCAGGACTCTTTCGCTCAAGTCGTCCTCGAGGCGATGAGTCTATCCTTGCCCGTCGTCGTGAACGAAGGGACGCTCGAAGACCCGGTATTCAACGAGCCGGAGTGTGGGGTCGTCCACTGCCCTCCCGAAGCAGAGGGCTTGTGTCGGGTGCTGCAGAAGCTCGCGTCCGATCCCGAGACCCGTGCTCGACTGGGCATGCGAGCGAAGGAACTCGCCGCACGGGAGTTCTCTTGGCGCAACCAGGCGGAGCGTTTTTGGGAGCTGTACGGACTGGCATCGGAGCTGTTCTAGCCCGCGACAGATATTCACGTGAGCCTGAGTCGTCGCTCTTGCCGCGCCTTTCGTTCGCCCGCTCCCAGAAACGGGTTGCATCACCCCGCGTTCATGTAGATGCTGAGCACTCAGGCGAGGGCGCCTCTGAGGCGCTATGTCTCATCTCGACAGCTTTCCGAAGCCGCCCCGCGAAGGCGTGTAGAAATTAGGTAGATTCGACTCGTCCCCCGATTTCTCTGAGTGATCTGTAGATTCCCATGTAGTCGCGCGCCATCCGATCGAGATTGAACCGCGCCTCGACGGTCTCCCGGGCTTGTCGGCCGACGGCGTTCCGAATGACTTCATCCTGAATGCATCGAATAATAGTGTGCGCGAGTGCGCTTGCGTCCCCTTCCGGTACCACGAAGCCGTTCACCCCGTCTCGAATCACATCGTGCATTCCTCCCACCGGGGTCACGATACAGGGAAGCCCAACGCTCATAGCCTCGAGGAGGGCCAGGGGGAGACCTTCGTTGTGCGAAGGAAGGAGGTATAAGTCGGCGGCCTGGAACCAAGGCCTACGATCCGTAACGACCCCGAGCAATGTCGTAGCGGTCTCGATGCTAAGTTCCCGCACATGTTCCTGAACGAATCTCTCCTCTTCCGGAAGACCGCCTCCGACAAGAAGGAGTCGAACGTTTCGCGTCACAGCCCTTACTTTTGCGAATGCATCGAGGACCTCTCGTACACCCTTGATTTGTGCCCAGCGACTAAGGAACAACACCACGAATTCGTTCCGCACTCCGATTTCCTCGCGTGCCCATCGCCTTGACTCTTGGTCATATCGGAACCGTCCTTCATCCGCGCCGTTTGCAATCGCCTTCCCCCGCGCACCGTCGAAATCCTTCTTTGTTTGGTCGGAGACGTAAGCGATTTCTCCGGAGTAGCGGAGGACAAACCATTCAAGAAAGTGAAGGAACCGAAGTCGAACGAGTCCAGTCGGGCGGGGGAGTCGGCCGTGGAGGGTCGTCACGCTCTTGCGGCCGCAGATTCGGCCCACAACGATGGCGACGACAGTTTGGAGGTGCGGCTGTTGCGCATGAATTACATCGAAGAGTCGCCTGCACGATAGCAATGTGCGTGCCGTGCCTAGGCCGAGGATAACGTCTCTGAGAAAAGGCCAACACTGTACGGGAATTTCGACGAGCTTCGACGGATGCTCCGGAAGGTCCTGCAGCAAAATCCCCGGCCCATCCGGACAAACGACCCAGCCTTCATGACCGTAGTGGGAGAGGCTTCTCATGAGATCCGAGACAAACACACCTATACCGGTTACCTTCCGAACGGAGTATGGGCAAGTGAAGACCACTCGCAGGCGCGTTACCCGTCCCCCGATGCCTGGAGAAGGGCTGCGGTGCTCCTTACGGAATCCAAATCGATTGCGATCCGGCTCCTCCGCCGGGCCGAGTGAGCGAACTTCTCGAACTTCTATGCGAGTAACCTCAGAAAGATTCATCGGCAATTGTCCTCGTGATCGCAAAGATTGCATCAGCCGTGTGGCGAAAGTCAAGTCGCGGTCGGAGTTGACGGTCCACCTCTTCCGCCACCAAGCGGTCGAGTCTTGAGGCGAGGACGATGCCGTCTGCGAATTCTCGGGCGGATGGTTCGGCGATCACGCCGTTCGCAGGCTCCAGCAACTCCCTCGCTCGGCCAACGTTCGTCGAGACAACGGGAAGCCCGGCACATACCGCCTCGAGAAGGACAGTCGGCAAGCCCTCGTAGGCAGATGCAATTGCGAGAAGGTCACAATGCGTCATGAGTTCCATCAATTCCGAATGGGGCACGCGACCCAGCGGATGGATCCAGCTCTTCGAGCCAGCCTGTTCTTGAAGCCATCCTCGGAGAGGTCCGTCTCCCGCAATCGCTAGCTCGAGAGGCATTCCCGGGGCACGGACGAGGCCGCACGCTTCGATTAACAGGGGCAGTCCTTTCTCCCTGGAAAGGCGACCTGCGAATAATATCTTCGGGCGTCTCGACCCGAGTCCCCATCGGTCCTCGGGTCTCTGGCTCCCCGGCGGCGGGATCGCGTCGAGGTCCACACCCATCGAAATCTGCACAACTTTCTCCGACGCTTCCGGAAACTTTTCCCTGTAGTATGCGGCCGTCCCTTTGCTCACTGCCAGGATTTTGGAGACGCGCTGGACTGCGCGGTGCTCCAAGAGCGCCTCGAACACGAGTGTCTTGAGGCGTCCGCGCGTCGATCGAAGCGTCGGTGGCACCGCGCCGTGGGCGAGGAGCAATACCGGCACCGGAGAATCGAGAAAGGGCCATACATAGTGCTCCGCGTTCGCAAGGACGACCGCCGGTGTCGGGAGAGATACCTGCCGAGTCCTCAGCTTCCGACGGAGAGCACGGACGTACGCCAGCTCCGTGCGAGCCGAGGGCGCGATGGGACGGATCTCAATCGATCCGTTATTCAAGGTGCGAGTCCCCGTGGAGAGGATCGCGACCGGTTTGTGCCGAAGGGAGGCTTCGTGTGCGAGGCTGCGAATGAACTTCTCCATCCCGCCTCCGCGCTCGATCTCCCAGTTGGTGGTCGTCGGCACGACCAGCGTCGGTTCCCCGTCTCTCATCGAGAAACGCCTCCTTCCCGAAGCCGAATCGCGAAGTCCATCGTCGCCGCTGCCCACGCAGGAAAGCGGCGGAGCTCGAGGTACGGTTTCAATCTCGGATTGAACTTTGACTTGAAGTCTGCGAGCCGCCGAGTATTCGCGCCCATTAGTTCGAATTCAGCACAGCCTTGCGCGTGGGCATACCGGATGGATTCCCATACAAGGACGTCGTTCATCGGAAGGCCCGGGGGACCTCGGGCCGTTCCCTGCCAGAGGCTGATTCGGTCATGTATTCGAACCAAAACCGCACCGCCGACGAAGGCGCCCGCTACCTTCGCGACCAGCAGGACGAGATTGGTTCCCAACACATCTCGCAAACGGGCGAGGTAGCCTTCCGGAAGCGGAGCACGCAGCCCTTGCTCGAAATAGCGAGCATCGATCTGATTCTCGAAGACCAGCCAGTCCCGCGCTTCCGCCGGGACCACTTTCAGCACATCGTCGTGCCTCCGGATGTCGGATCGGACTGTCTTCTTCAGGTCTTCCCATACCGCACCTTCGTCGCGCACCGAGAGCCGGTAGGTGTACCGCGGGATCGCCTCGAAGCCGGACCACTGGAATGCGCGCGCATCCTCGAGTCCGGGCGCACATCGGACTTGACACGATCGGACACGGGATTCCCTCATGTGGCCGCGGACTGCCTCCGCCAGGGCGTTCAAGCGATCCTCCCGTTTGTCCTGCTTGAGGTCGCCCCAATCCGGAATCAACGGTCCGAGGTACTGCATCCCGAGCCCGCTCGGCGGTGAGAGGAGGACCCGAATCGGCCCCCACCGACTATGCACGTGCGGCAGGATCGCCGTCGTCTCGTTTCCTTGGAGAACCCGAAGCAACCGAACCGATTTCCCTGTCGTGTATTCGACCGCGGCGAGCCACTCGGGCCTGTGGAACGCTGTTGCCAACGGCGACTGAGAAGCCAAGTCGGCATAGTCCGAGGCGTCCTTGAGCGTCTCTTCCCGGAACGCACGAGTTGCGGTCATCTCGACCAAGCCCTCAGAACCTCTCCGGCCGGTCCGATCCACGCTTGGCGCCGTTTTGCCTCAGCGATGAGGCGCTCGAAAAGGTCCGCATAGCCTGGATAGTTACGGGAGTCGAAGAATCGCTGGTGGAAAAGGACGGTCAAGACTCCTCCGACGGACTGGACCGCGTCTAGCGCCTGTGTGCACTCCGCCCAAGCGTCGTGAGAGCGTGCAAGGGCCGAGTCCATGATGTGCAGCGGGACCTCGCGAAGCGGAAGGATATTTTTCGATCCAGCAAGGAAGTAGGGGAATGCCGTGCCGCCTCGGAAGCCCCATGTGTGCCGGAACCCGAACGACGAGTCATAGGCAAGGCCCGCCCCAGCGAACTCGTCCCATCGATCGGGTAGGAGAAGGCGAAGGTGGTGCTGGCGGACTCCGTGGACTTTCCCCCCAACGATTGCCTCAAGCTTCCGTTTCTCCAGGGAAATCCGGTCTTGCGACGCCGTCGAGGCCAAGCTCGCATGGAGGCCAACTTCCCAACCGTCCCGAGCGAGAGAGATTACGGTCGATGCGAGTTCCGGCTCCTCGAAGTCGGCAAGGCCCCATGCGAGGAGGCGATTGCGAATGCCCTGCTTGGCCTCGGGTCCCTCGTGAAGCATAAAGAACGTGGACCGGACACCCTCACCGCGTTCGATGTCGCGGACCGCGTCGAAGCCCCAATAGGGCCGTCCACTTCGGCGAAGGGACTTCGTGGCGCCCCGGAGACCTTTCGTCCGACCGAGATGGCTCACGTACTGGAAAGTCTTCTGAATCCTGTCGACATCGTGAGTCAGGCACACTGCGAATGGCGCGTTTCCTGGCCAATGTAACCGCGGGCGGGTATCGGCGCCTAGGCTGCCTAGGGTCGCCGCGAACTCGCGCGCAAACCGATCAACCCATGGCGTGTGCTCCCTCTTGGGCACGTTGCCCGAATTGTCGGAGGACCCTGCCAGTCCAAGTAGGCCGGCACCCATCGCGAACCAAGGATCGAATCCGAGCTCGAGCGATCCGTTGTTGATCCCGCCCACCTCGACTGTTCGACCGTCTGAAAATGCAATCCAAGGACTGCCACCATGGACCTCGGCGACCCGTTGGGAGAGCGGAATTTCGAGACCTCCGAAGCGGAGGGTCGCGTGCCCTTCAGAAAACCGTTCTGACGGTCGCTGACTGAGGGGCAGGCCTTCGAGCCATGCGTCATTCGTCGCACTTGCGCCCCCTCCCGATGTGTGGAATCGATGAACAAAGTAAGAGCGACCGACGAGCCGCACCGCATCCCAGGGAGTCGGGCTCACGGTCCCGAATCTCCTCTCGCTTGGTCGGGACTCATGACCCTTGCGGGAACGCCTGCGACAACGACACCTGGCGGTACGTTTTTCGTCACGACCGACCCTGCGCCGACGACCGCGCGCGCACCGATCGTGACACCCGGCAAGACGACGCAGTGGACCCCGACGAATGCGCTCGCACCGATTCGCGTCTCCTCAACGACCCCCGCTCCCCGTCCGGTGTACGACATCGCCTCGTCGTGCGCGAGGATTGTAGATCGTGCAGAAATCGTCGCACCGTCCTCGATGAAAATCCTCTCGGGGTAGAGATTGTCAAGGATGACGAAGTAACCAATCTCGACCGATCGGCCGACGTTTACTCCTCGAAGACGGTGGAATGCAACCCGCAATGCGGACGCAGGAGAGTACCATGCGGCGAATAGGAAGAGAGTCGATCGCCCCCGCTTCGAAAGGCTTCGGCGGGCCCGTCTTGTCGATGCGGCAGGACGGCCCTCGGGGCTCATGGAACCCTCTCGGGCGCCGGCCCGGCTCCCCGGAAGATTCCGCCCCATGTTTTCCTTCCCCCGGAGGAGAGGATAATGAGTAGGACGAGACCGCTCCATAGGACGATTGCCGTGGTGATATTGAAAAGCGCTGGTTCCGCGGGAAGCGCGAGCCACCCGGAGACCCCGGCCGCGATGGCTGTGCTCGCCGCAGTGATTCCCAAGCGCTTCGAGTAGAGTCGTCCCCCTGTAGGACGAACAACAAATCGCTCGATCGAAGCAATAAGCGCGGCGGAAATGAGGATGAACGAGGTAGACACCGCAAACGCCGCCCCTTTCGCACCGTAGCCTCTCGTAAGCGTGTAAGCCAGGACAACCAGTGCGGCAGCGCCCACCGCCGAGATTCGAAGACTCACGTCCGGCCGCCCGATGCTGGTGAGGGATTGGGCGATGGATCGGAGTGCCCCAAGGGCGGCGGTCCCAAAGAGCATCAGGATCGCGAGATCATACGCGTCCACGGAGTCTGGTCCGAAGAAGAAACGAAGGAGTGGCCTCCCGAATAGGAGGAACCCGGACGCTAAGGAACCAACGACCGTGAGGGACGCAATTAGCGCAGCCGATAGGTATCGAGCCACGCGGCTCGAATCAGCCGCGGCGGCATACTCCGAAATCACCGGATATGTGGTAACGCTGATGCTTCCTGGGATGATCCACAAAATCCGGGTGCTGAAGACCGCGAGTGCGTAGATTCCCACGATGGTCGCGTCGCCCGTCAACGCAGAAACGAGGACTAAGTCCGCCTGGTAGAGAACGGTGCTCAACGCACTTGTAACAGTCAATTGAAGACCGAAGGGGACAAGTCGTCGAAAATCGAGGCTTAGGGCCGAGGTTCCTGCGAAATGCAGGTCCTCCTTGCGGCTCAGGGTCAGGAGGACGAAGCCAATCGCCGCTGCAGCAACAGACGCAGCCATCGCTCCGACAATTCCACCTCCCGCCGCCAGCGCCCCGGCCACCATGGCAATGCTTCCGAGTGACTGCAACATCGTGAAGACCGAAAGCGACCGAAAGCGACGGTCGCCTTGGAGAAGTCCGAGGAGAGACACCGATCCCAGGTTGAAAGGCATCTGGAGAGCCTGCAGGCGGAGCAAGATGGGGAACTCCGCTGAGTTCACATGATCGGCCATCAAGAACGACGTCGCGAAAAGGACGAGGCCTGCAATGCCTCCGGTGGCGAGAGCGAACACGAGGGCGCTACCGCCCAATGATTCGATTCCCTTCCGTTTCCCCCGCCGCTCTGCGACAACTTTCGTCAGAGCTGCCGCGACTCCGAGGTCTCCTGCGAGACCGAACAGGGAAGCGAACGCGATCGCTGACGCCCACGTCCCAAATCCGCCAACGCCAAGGTACAGGACAAGGACCGGATTCAGAATCGTTCCCGCGACCAGGGCAACAAGGGTGGACGCGAAAGTCCAACTGGTTCCCAGTAGGAGTCTGCGACGTTCTGAACTCATTCCGACCTCGTCATACGGGCCGCCGGGGCTATTAAAGGCCAGCGGCGTCTGTCTCTCAGCCGATAGCGTCCATTCGCGACTCGATGTTCTCATGGGCAAGGGACAGACGGTCGTGGTTGGTTCCATGAGCTTCAAGGGCACGGCCGCCTAACGGTCTCCTCGCGGGTAGTGCACGTCACCGCGCGGTGCCCGACCAAGGAAGGTCTCGAGATGCTGCTCTTAAGCCCTCATTGGGGGTCCGGCTTCCCCAAAGAATTGCAGAATTCGTCTCGCACTGAGGTCCCAGGAAAGCTCACGCTGTGCGAACATGCGGGCACGCGTCCCCATTGCCGCGATCGTCTCCGAGTCGCGTAGGAGCATAACAAGGGCCCGCGCGAGCTGGATCGGGTCATCCCCCGGAACGCCCACGCCGATGCTCTCCCTTTCGAGGAGTGGGCCCCCTCCTTCGATGTTCGTCGCGACGACCGGCCGCCCGCATGCGAGGTATTCCCGCATTTTGAGGGCCGAGGAGCCGATGCGCGAGTTACGACGCAGCGTGGATGGCATCACGGCGACGTCGGCCGCACAAATCCAGCGGGGGACATCATCTCGGGGGACCCATCCGACAAAGCGTATGCACTTGCCGAGCCCCCGCCTCCCCGACTCTACTTCCAGCAAAGGCCGTTCTTGGCCGTCTCCAACGATGAGGAGCTGTGCCTCCGGAATTTCGGCTATCACACCACCCATCGCTGCGATTAGCGTGCTCACTCCTTGCCAAGCGACGAGATTTCCCACAAAAACCAGGGTAGGGGCCTCTCCTGGCAAGCCCAAGGCTCGCCGGGCCTCTTCCTTTGGTTGGGGGTTGAACCGAGATAGGTCCACACCGTTCGAGACGACGGTGATCCGCTCCAGCGGGATAGCGTAGCGGCTCGCGAGCTGCGCCCTGAGTCCTTCTGTCACCGCGACGATTCCCGAGGAGGACGCCAACAGCTTGCCACGCACCACGGCTTTCACTTCGCGAAGAGGAGCAGGAGTTCGATCGGCACGTCCCTGCATCGCCATCTCTTCCTCAACAAGACCGTTGATTTCT
>Ga0209156_10001463_pt1 | contig 19317 bp, 12 predicted proteins | sample GraSoiAngelo_124_FD_185881 | JGI IMG/M metagenome (GOLD analysis project Ga0209156, IMG submission 185881) | Grasslands soil microbial communities from the Angelo Coastal Reserve, California, USA - 14_0927_05_20cm (SPAdes) (version 2) | ecosystem: Environmental > Terrestrial > Soil > Grasslands...
CCGGAGCCTCGTGCCAAGACTGCCTCCGGCCGACCAAAACCTCGCCGCTCCGGCCCCGACCGCGTCGCTCGTGCCGCGTGGAGGACAGATGCAGCTCGGCCTCGAGGCGGCGCCCGCGGTGGCGCCACCTGTCGAGACCGCGCTCGTCGCCGATGTCGACGCGGACAAGGTCGCGGCCGAGCTGCGCGGCGCGGGCGCGTTCGCGGTCCACGCGGACATGGACACCTCCGGTCGCCACCCGTTGCTCCTCGGTCTGGGCCTCGCCGCGGGCGAACGCGCTTGGTACGTGCCGACACCCGACAGCGTTCCCGCGCCGATCGTGGAGCTCCTGCTTGACGACACCGTCGCGAAGACCGCGCACGATGCGAAGACCGCCCGCCGCGCGCTCCGCCGCGCGGGCGCGGACCTCCGGGGTCTTTCGATGGACACGATGATCGCGAGCTATCTCGTCAACGCGAGCCGCCGTTATCACGCGCTCGAGGACCTCGCGGCGGAGCGGCTCAAGCTCGAGGTGCCCACGCTGCCCGTCCCTGACCGCAAGGATCCGTACCGCACGCCGACGCTCGACGAGCGTTTGGCTCGGGCTGGGGCCGGCGCGGTCGCCGCTGCGCGCCTTGGCGAGCAGTTCGCCGTCGAGCTCGAGCGGCTGAATCTCGAACGGCTCTACCGCGACGTCGAACTTCCTCTCGTCGACGTGCTCGTCGAGATGGAAGAGGCCGGGATCGCCGTCGACCTCGCGTACCTGCGCAACCTCGGCGAGGAGTTCGCGCGCGAGGTCGCGCGCATCGAGCAGGAAGCGTTCGCCGTGGTCGGCCACGAGTTCGGCCTGAACTCGCCGAAGCAGCTCCAGTCGCTCTTGTTCGAGGAGCTGAAGCTCCCGCGCGGCCGGCGGACGGGCACCGGCTTCTCGACCGACGCCACCGTCCTCGAAGAGCTCCGCGGCGCGCACCCGGTGATCGAGAAGATCCTCGAGTACCGCGAGATCGAGAAGCTCCGCTCGACCTACGCGGAAGGGCTCGGCGGGCTCGTCGATCCCGAGACGCGCCGCGTCCACACGACGTTCGAGCAGACCGTCGCCGCGACCGGACGGCTCTCGAGCCGTGCGCCGAACCTGCAGAACATCCCGATCCGCACGCCGCTCGGCCGCCGCATCCGCCGCGCATTCGTTGCCGGCTCGCCGGACCGCGTCCTTGTCGCCGCGGACTACTCGCAGATCGAGCTTCGTGTACTCGCGCACGTGTCGCAGGATCCCGCGCTCCTGGACGCGTTCCGCTCCGGAGCCGACATCCACCGGCGCACCGCCGCCGCGGGGTTCGGCGTGGCCGAGAGCGCCGTCACGCGCGAGCAGCGCGACGTCGCGAAGATGCTCAACTTCGGGATCATCTACGGCATGAGCGACTTCGGCCTCGCGTGGCGGATGCAGATGCCGCGCGAAGAGGCGCAGCGCTTCATCGACGAGTACTTCAAGCGTTATGGCCAGGTCCGCCGGTACGTCCTCGAGACCAAGGCGTTCTGCGTCGAGCAGGGCTATGTTGAAACCCTCCTCGGGCGGCGCCGCTACATCCCGGATATGACCAGCCGAGTGAACGCGGTCCGCAACGCGGCGGAGCGCATGGCGATCAACATGCCGATCCAGGGCACGGCCGCGGACATCATGAAGATCGCGATGGCTCGCGTGCACCGCGCGCTGCACGACAGCGATCTGCACGCGCGGGTCCTTCTGCAGGTGCACGACGAGCTCGTCGCCGAGGTGCCCCGGCTCGAGGTCGAGCGGATGGCGCGACTGCTGGGCGATGAAATGAGCGGGGCGTACGAGCTCGACGTGCCCCTCGTCGTCGACGTTCGAACCGGGCCGAACTGGGACGAGATGCAGCGACTCGAGGTCAACGCGACCGCGAATGCCTGATGCCTGAACTACCCGAAGTCGAGACCATCGCGCGACAGCTGCGCGGGCTCGTCGTCGACCGAACGATCAGCGAGTTCGAGTCGCGCTGGGTGCGCCTCACCGAGCCCGAGCCGGCGGAGGTCGTCGGTGCGCGCCTGCGCGGGCGGCGCATCAGCGACGTGCGGCGCCGCGGCAAGTTCGTCGTGTTCGATCTCGATGGCGGCGAGGCCCTCGTCGTCTCGCTGCGCATGACCGGAAAGCTCCTGTTCGGGGTGGCCGACGTGGACGAGCGCTACGTGCGGGGCGAGATCCGTTTCGTCGACGGGACCGCGATGCGCTTCTCGGATACGCGCAAGTTCGGACGCATGGCGGTGATCGATGCCGCGACGCTCGATGGGAACGGAGAAGCCCGCCGTCCGCGGATGCCGCTGCATGCCTCACTTGGGCAGGAGCCGCTCGCGCGCGGCTTCACCGTCGCGTGGCTACGCGCTCTCCTGCGGCGTCGCCCGCGGGCTGCCATCAAAGTGCTGCTTCTCGATCAGCGTGCGATCGCGGGGATCGGGAACATCTATGCGATCGAGGCGCTGTGGCGCGCGCGGATCCACCCGCTTCGCAAGGCCGGCTTGTTGCGCGCCGACGAGATCGCGCGTCTCCATGAGGCGATCCGCTGGGCGCTTCGCAAAGGCATCCGTCTCGGCGGCGCGTCGCCAAGTGACTACGTCGACGCACGCGGGAACAAGGGACGGATGCAGCGGGAGTTCCAGGTCTACGCGCGCGCGGGCGAGCCGTGTCCTCGTTGCGGTCGCGCGATCGTGCGCACCGTCGTCGGCGGTCGCGGCACGTTCCACTGCCCACGGTGCCAGCGGGCGCCCCGCGGATGAGTGTTCTTTCGGTCCAGGCGGTCGCGAAGCGTTTCGGCGAGCGCCTCGTGTTCAGCGACGTGTCGTTCCGGCTCGCTCACGGGGACCGCGTCGGTCTGGTTGGGCCGAACGGAGTGGGGAAGACCACGCTGCTGCGTGTCGCTGCAGGGTTCGACTCGGCCGACGCTGGAAATGTCGCGCTCGCTCGCGGCACGCGCATTGGCTTTATGGAGCAGGAGATCCTGTTCGAGACGGCCGGCACCGTCGACGAGCACGCGCGTGGCGCGGCGGCGCACCTGCGTGAACTCGAAGCCGAGATGCACGAGCTCGAGCCTCGTCTGGGGACTGGAGACCAGGAGCTCTTGGAGCGGTACTCCGAAGCTCAGCATCAGTTCGAGCACGGCGGCGGATATGACTTCGAGGCAACCGTAGGAAGAGTCCTCGGGGGCCTCGGGCTCGAGGCCTTGCGCGAGCGGCAGGTGGCAACGCTCTCTGGCGGCGAGCGCACGCGGCTCGGTCTTGCGCGGCTCCTGCTCGACGATCCGGACATCCTCCTGCTGGACGAGCCGACAAATCACCTCGACGTCGCGGCCCTCGAGTGGCTGGAGCGATTTCTCATCGAGCAGGAGGAGACCATCTTGGTTTCATCGCACGACCGCTGGTTCCTCGATCGGGTCACCAGCCGCACGCTCTCATTCGAGAAGGGCACGATCGTCGAATATCGCGGCGGCTACTCCTCGTACGCGCGTCAGCGCGCCGAGCGCGAGGCGGCGACAGAAAAGGCGGCCGGGCGGCAGGCCATCGAGATCGAACGCACGGAAGAGTTCATCCGCCGCTACGGCGCCGGGCAGCGTTCGAAGGAAGCGCGCGGGCGAGGAAAGAAGCTTGCGCGCGTTGTCCGCATCGAGGCGCCAGAGCGCGCGCAGCAGCACGGATGGAAGCTTGAGGCAGCGCACCTGGCGGGCGACACGGTCGTGCAGACGACGCCGCTCGCGGTCGGCTACAGCCAGCCGCTCCTCCGTACCGGGATGCTGCGAGTCGGGCGTGATGCCCGGATCGCGGTCGTCGGTCCGAACGGGGCGGGAAAGACCACGCTCGTGCGCACCCTCGTTGGCGATCTCGCCGCGCTCGAGGGCTACGTGCAATCGGCCCCGACCGCGCGCCTCGCGTTTCTGGCACAAGCTCAGCTCGAGCTGACCGGTGACGACACCGTGCTCGACGCGATGAAGCTCGCGAGCGGAATGACCGACGCCGAAGCTCGCGACCATCTCGCCAGATTCCTCTTCAAAGGAGAGGACGTGTTCAAGAGCGTCGGCGTGCTGAGCGGCGGAGAGCGAAGTCGATTGGCTCTCGCCCGACTCGCCGCACGGCACGCGAATCTTCTCGTATTGGACGAGCCGACGAACCATCTCGATCTTCTCGCTCGCGAGCAACTGGAAACCGTTCTCCAAGCGTTCGAGGGCGCATTGCTGTTCGTCAGTCACGACCGCTATTTCATCGACAAGCTCGCTACCGAGATTTGGCCAATTGAATCGGGAGTCCTCAAGCGCTTCGAGGGCAACTGGTCCGGCCTCCAGCGCCTGCGCGCCGCCGGCGTCGAGTTGCCAATGCCGGAGCTGCAATCACCCAGTGCCGCGGGTGGCGCGGGCGTAGCGGGTGGCTCGGCGAGCGCGAGCATGGGGACCCGGCCTGGTGATGACGGAGTACGAACAAAGAGGAAGGCCGGGGGCGAAGCGAGCCGAGCTGCCCCGAGCCCGCGACAGGACCCGCGGCAGAAGGGGCGATCGAACTCGAAGGCTTCGCCAATTCGCAGAGTGAGCGGCTTGCGGGCACTGGAGGCCCGGATCAGTGCCATGGAGCTTCAGCTCCGCCAGCTTTCGGACAAGGTCAGCCAGATCGCGCAGACCGGGAATTACATGGAGACGCGGAGAGTCGGCGAAGAGTACGCGTCCCTCGAACGCGATCTGCGGACCCTGTACGACGAGTGGGCGAAGGAGAGCGAGACGAGCGAGTGACGGCGTTCGTCGTGGGGCTCACTGGGCCGATGGGCGCGGGCAAGTCGACGGTAGCGGCGATGCTGCGCGAGCTCGGCGCGAAGGTGCTCGATGCCGATGCGATCGTCCACGACGAGCAGCTACGCGGGACCGTCGGCTACAGCGCGATCGTGCAGACCTTCGGCACGAAGGTGCTCGGCGAGGACAAGGAGGTCGACCGCTCGAAGCTCGCAGCCGAGGTCTTCGCCGATCCCTCAAAGCTCCGCCGCCTCGAGCAGATCCTCCACCCCCGCGTGATCGCTCGCGTGCTCGAGGCGCGTTCCATGCTTCCGAACGACGCGGTCCTCGTCGTCGAGGCGATCAAGCTGCTCGAGGGCGAGCTTCGCAAGGCCTGCGACCGCATCTGGGTCGTCGTCTCTCCGCGCGAGACGATGATCGAGCGGCTCGCCGCACGCGGGATCGGTAAGCGCGAGGCGGAGATCCGCCTCGCGCAGCAGCTCACCGACGATCAGTTCCGGGCAGCGGCGGACGCCGTCATCGTGAACGACGGCGACCGCGATCGGACGCGCGAGCGCGTGCGTGAGGCCTGGGCCGCCTTGCGCGGCGCTAGGGCGTGATCTTCTCGGGAACCTCGAACTTGAAGACTGGGTAGACGGACTTGAAGGTCGCGCCGCTCGTGCCGGTGGCGCGCTCATCCTTCGGTCCACGCAGCAGGAGCTGCAGGACGCCGCCCGACGCCTGGATATAGCCGATGCGCTCGGCCGTCGTGGCGTCCGTGCGGATCGTGTAGACCGCCAGGGTCCGCGCGAGGATCGGCACGCGCTCGAGCACGATGCGGGCCGAGATGTCGGGACCGGTCTTTGTGGGGTTCGGATTCACAAGGTACTTGACCGGGTCGAACGTGAAGCTAAAGAGGACGTCCACGATGTCGCCGGGCAGGATGCTGCCGCCCGCGGCCTGCGCGTCGGCAACGGTGATCGACATCGCCCGGTAGTTCGGGGTACCGACTTTGATGTTGCCGTTCGTCTCGAGCGCGTCGCTCGGGATCACGACGAAGACCTGCCCGTTCGGACCGCCGAGCTTGGTCGGGAGGATCGGCTCACCGACCGAGATGCCGGTGATGGTGATCTTGCCGATGGCGTCCTCGGGCCTCGTGAGGGCGGCCGGGGGAACGACCTCGGTGTTCATCTTGACGAGCTTCAGGTCGGCCGCGGTGATCTGCGTCTTCGGCGGGATCTCCCGGGCGGCGACGATGATGCTCGAGGTCGGGATGGGCGCGGGAGCCTCGGACTTGGCCGTGTTCGCGACGAAGAAGGTCGTCGCTCCGGCCCCGACGGCAAACAAAAGTCCAACAATCAGCACCAGTCGGGCGCGGCGTCGCGATCGATCTTCCACTCTTATCCTTCCCTCTTCGGACGTTCTCAGCGGGTCTCGGCGGCGACTGTAGCAACGGCCTACATCTGGACAGGACTCAAACGGGTGTTGATGCGCGACAATGGAAGGGTCTGCGGGCGGCGATTCAGTAGCAGAACGTCTGTTCTAGAATGAGGCATCCATGCCCCACGGCGAGACGCTCCAGGTTCCTCTCGATCGGCCAGCCGCGAAGGCTCCCTTCCGGCTCGTTTTGCCGTGGGATCTCGCCGGTGACCAGCCTGCGGCGACCGTCGGGCTGCAGAGCGCGCTCGCGGCGGGCGAGCGTCATGTGACATTGCGTGGCGTCACCGGATCGGGGAAGACCGTGACGATGGCAAAGGTCATCGCCGAAGCCGGCCGGCCCACCCTGGTCCTCGCGCACAACAAGACATTGGCCGCGCAGCTCTACGGCGAGTTCAAGGAGTTCTTCCCCGAGAACGCCGTTCAGTACTTCGTCTCGTACTACGACTACTACCAGCCCGAGGCGTACATCGCTCGGAGCGACACCTACATCGAGAAGGACAGCTCGCGCAACGAGGAGATCGACCGCATGCGGCACTCGGCGACGCGGTCGCTCTTCGAGCGGCGCGACGTGATCATCGTCGCGTCGGTCTCCTGCATCTACGGCTTGGGCGCCCCGGTCGACTACGGCGCGGTCACGGTCCGTCTGAACAAGGGCGAGCGCGTCCGGCGCGACACGGTGCTGCGGCATCTCGTCGACATCCAGTACGAGCGCACGAACACCGATCTGATGCGCGGAAAGTTCCGGGTCCGCGGAGACACGCTCGAGATCCAGCCCGCGTACGAGGAGCTCGCCGTGCGCATCGAGTTCTTCGGCGACGACGTCGAGCGGATCACCGAGCTCGACCCGCTCACCGGCGAAGTGCTCGCCGAGCGCGACAAGATGGACATCTACCCCGCCCGGCACTTCGTCACACCCCGCGAGAAGCTGCTGGAGGCTATCAAGGACATCGAGGTCGAGCTTGTCGACCGCGTGAAGGAGCTGGAAGATGCGGGCCGGCTGCTTGAGGCGCAGCGTCTGCGCCAGCGCACCAACTTCGACCTGGAGATGCTCCGCGAGACCGGCACCTGCGCGGGCGTCGAGAACTACTCGAGACATCTCGCGCGCCGTCCCGCCGGCAGCCGGCCCTGGACTCTTCTCGACTACTTCCCGCCGGACTTCCTCGCGTTCGTCGACGAATCCCACATCTCGATCCCGCAGGTGCGGGGCATGTATTTCGGGGACCGATCGCGCAAGGAAATTCTGGTCGACTACGGTTTCCGGCTGCCGAGCGCGCTCGACAACCGTCCGCTGACGTTCGCGGAGTTCGAGCAGCGCCTCGATCAAGCCATCTACGTCTCGGCGACGCCGGGGCCCTACGAGCTCGAGCACTCGTCTCACGTCGTCGAGCAGATCATCCGGCCGACCGGACTCATCGATCCGCAGATCGAGGTGCGCAAGACCGAGGGACAGATCGACGACCTCCTTGCCGAGCTGAACACACGCGTCGAGCGCGGCCAGCGCGCGATCGTCACCACTCTCACGAAGAAGATGGCCGAGGATCTCGCCGATTACCTCCGCGAGATGGGCATCAAGGTGCAGTACCTCCACTCGGAGATCGAGACGCTGCAGCGCGTCGAGATCCTGCGCGATCTGCGTCTCGGCGTGTACGACGTCGTGGTCGGTGTGAACCTGCTCCGCGAGGGCATCGACCTTCCGGAGGTCACGCTCGTGGCGATTCTCGACGCGGACAAAGAGGGCTACCTGCGCTCGGAGGGGTCGCTGATCCAGGTGATCGGACGTGCGGCCCGCCACGTCGAAGGGCGCGTGATCATGTACGCGGACCGCATGACCGCGTCGATGAAAGCGGCGATCGATGAGACGGATCGGCGCCGCGAGATCCAGGTCGCATACAACACGGCGCACGGGATCGACCCGCAGACCATCGTCAAAGCCATCCGCGACATCGGCCTCCGTCTACGCGACGTCGCCGATGTCGAGGGCGTCAACGAGAAGGCACGCCGTCCCCTCGCGGCGGGGTCGCTGCCCAAGGACGAGCTTCTGCGCCTCATCAAGGATCTCGAGGGCCAGATGAAGCGCGCCGCCAAGGATCTGGAGTTCGAGAAGGCCGCACTGCTTCGCGACGAGGTCGTCGAGCTTCGGGGCCTCATGGTCCTGGAGCAGGGCCCCGAGAGCCTCGAGGCCTCGGCCGAACCGGTCGGCACGACGGCGCGGGTGATCCGGGCGGGCGGCCGGCGCCGCCGGCACGGCCCCTAAGGCATGCTCGTCGGCGTGCTGACGGCCCTCGGCGTACTTGGCGCGATCGGCCTGCTCGTCGTGCTGTTCCTCCAGCGCGGACGCGACGGGATCGACCTTTCGCTCGGCGGCCTGCTCCGGCTCTACCTCTATCTCGCCTCGCTCGCCGGCGTGATCGCGTTCGCGATCGGAGTGGCGGGGATCATCTCGTATGTGCTCGCCGCCGCCTTCGGGCTGGACGTGATTTATGGCGGTCCGCGGCCCAACATCGAGCCCGCGTTCCCGGTCCAGGCCTGCCCGCCGGGCACCACATGCCCGCCGTTTCCATCACCGATCACCTCTCAATTCGTGCCGGCTCCAGACGATCGCGTGCGCCAACAAGCGGACGACCTCGTGCGTGGCGTCACGTTCGTCATCTTTGGTGGCGTCTTCTGGGCAGCGCATTGGTGGGCGCGTCGGGCGCTTGCCGGCGTCGCTGACCGGGCGAGCGGCCTTCATCGCGCGTACCTGGTCCTCGGCACCGCGATCTTCGGCATCGCGACGATCGCGCTTCTTCCAATGGGGATCTACCAGGCGCTTTCGATCGCGATCGTCCCGCCGAATCAATTCACGTTCCGCCCGGGTGCGGGAGATGCCCTGTCGGGCGGTCTCGCCGCGCTTCCGCTGTGGCTTGGCTACCTCTGGCTGGTGCAGCGCGCCCTGCGGACCGCGCCGCCGACATCGCCTACGGTCGCCTGATGCCGCTCGACCACATACACGTCAAAGGCGCGCGCGAGCACAACCTCAAGAACATCGACGTCCGCATCCCGCGCGACAAGATGGTCGTCATCACCGGCCTGTCGGGTTCGGGGAAGTCATCCCTTGCGTTCGACACCATCTATGCGGAGGGCCAGCGCCGCTACGTCGAGTCGCTCTCGGCCTACGCGCGCCAGTTCCTCGGGCAGATGGAGAAGCCGGACGTCGACTTCATCGAGGGCCTTTCGCCCGCGGTGTCGATCGACCAGAAAGGGTCGACGCGCAACCCGCGGTCGACCGTCGGGACCGTCACCGAGATCTACGACCACCTCCGTCTTCTCTTCGCGCGCGTCGGCGTGCCCCACTGTCCGAATCACGGGATCCCGATCGTTGCGCAAACGGTCCAGGAGATCGTGGATCAGATCGGTGCGATGCCCGAGGGTTCGCGCATCCTCGTGCTCGGGCCGCTCGTCCGCGACCGCAAGGGCGAGCACCAGCAGCTCTTCGCGACGGCCCGGCGCGGCGGGTTCGCGCGCGTGCGCGTGGATGGCTTCGTGAGGGATCTCTCGGAGGACATCACGCTCGACAAGATGAAGAAGCACTCGGTCGAGGTCGTCGTCGACCGGCTCGTCGTGCGACGTGGCGCCGAGGCCGAGGCCGAACGCTCACGCCTTACCGACTCCGTCGAGACCGCCTTGCGCCTTGGCGAGGGCCTCGCGCTCGTCGCGGACGCCGACGGAAAAGGTCCCGAGCGGCTCTTCTCGGAGCGGCTGGCATGCCCGGAGGGGGACTTCTCGATCGGCGAGATCGAGCCGCGCACGTTCTCGTTCAACTCGCCGCACGGTGCGTGCCCCGCGTGCACCGGCCTCGGCACCAAGCTCGAGCCGGATCCCGAGCTCGTTCTGGGTAACCCGGACCTCTCGCTGAAGGACGGCGCGGTCCTGCCGTGGCAGAAGTCGAGCGGCACGGCCCAGTACCGGATGGCGATCCTCGAGGGCCTCGCACGGAAGTTCAAGTTCTCGCTCGACGCGCCGATCAAGTCACTGCCCAAAAAGGCGATCGACGCGATCCTGAACGGCACCGAGGACGCTCTCAAGCTCACGTACGAGAACCGCAACGGGCAACGGCGCTCCTACGAATACGAGTGGGAAGGCGTCCTTCCGTGGCTCGACCGCCAGTACCGTGAAACGACCTCCGACTTCATCCGCGCGGACATCGAGCGGTACATGAGCGAGCGGCCGTGCCCGGTCTGCAAGGGCAAACGGCTCAAGCCCGAAGCGCTCGCGGTGACGATCGGAGGTCGCAACATCGCAGCCGTCACGGCGCTCACGGTGGGCGAATGCCTCGAGTGGACGACGGCCCTCGAGAAGGATCGCGGCGGTCTCGGGATCCGTGAGCGCAAGATCGCGAAGCAGGTCCTGAAGGAGATCCGCACGCGCCTCGGTTTCCTCATGGACGTCGGGCTCGACTATCTCACCGTCGACCGTTCCGCCACGACCCTCTCAGGTGGGGAGGCGCAGCGCATCCGGCTCGCCACCCAGATCGGCTCAGGCCTGATGGGTGTGCTCTACATCCTCGACGAACCCTCGATCGGCCTTCATCAGCGCGACAACGCTCGACTTATCCGCACCCTCCTCGGCATGCGCGACATCGGGAACACGATCCTGGTGGTGGAGCACGACGAGGAGACGATCCGGACCGCGGACTGGGTCGTGGATATCGGTCCCGGCGCCGGAGAGCACGGCGGCGAGGTCGTGGCAGAAGGAACGATCGACGACATCCTGAAAGAGCCTCGCTCCATCACCGGCGCCTATCTCTCGGGCCGCCGGCGCATCCCAGTGCCCACGCGCAGGCGGAAGCCAAAGACGGAGGCGATCGTCGTCCGCGGCGCGCGCGAGCACAACCTGAAGGACATCGACGTGCGGATCCCGCTCGGACAGTTCGTGGCGGTCACCGGCGTATCGGGCTCCGGGAAGAGCACGCTCGTCAACGAGATCCTTTATCGCCGGCTCGCGCAGATCATCTCGCGCGCGAAGGAGCGGCCGGGAGCGCACGACCAGATCGAGGGCGTCGAGTACATCGACAAGGTCATTGACATCGACCAATCGCCGATCGGGCGAACGCCGCGCTCGAACCCCGCGACGTACACCGGGCTTTTTACGCCGATCCGCGAGCTCTTCGCTGCGGTGCCTGAGGCGCGTCTGCGCGGATACACCGCGGGTCGCTTCTCGTTCAACGTGAAGGGCGGGCGGTGCGAAGCCTGCGCCGGCGACGGGATCATCAAGATCGAGATGCAGTTCCTCCCCGACGTGTACGTCCCGTGCGAGGTGTGCGGCGGCAAGCGCTACAACCGGGAAGCGCTCGAGATCCACTACAAGGGAAAGTCCATTGCCGACGTCCTCGAGATGACGGTCGAGGAGGCGCTCGAATTCTTCAAGAACGTCCCGATCGCGGAAACAAAGCTGCGCACCCTGAACGACGTCGGTCTTGGCTACATCCATCTCGGCCAGGCGGCGACGACGCTCTCAGGCGGCGAAGCGCAGCGCATCAAGCTGGCGACGGAGCTGAGCCGGCGCGCCACCGGGCGAACGCTCTACATCCTCGACGAGCCGACGACGGGTCTTCACTTCGCCGACGTCGAGCGTCTCCTCGAGGTCCTGCACCGCCTCGTGGATGCAGGCAACACCGTCGTCGTGATCGAGCACAACCTCGACGTGGTCAAGACCGCCGACCACGTCATCGATCTCGGTCCCGAGGGCGGAAAGGCGGGCGGCGAGGTCATCGCCGAAGGAACGCCGGAGGCGGTGGCGCGCGTGCGGCGCTCGTTCACCGGACGCTACCTGCGCGATCTGCTCCTAACGGGTGAGGTGCGCGGGATCGCCTGAGCCGCGTGGTTTTTCTATTGATTCTGTAACTGCTTTCCGCCAACTCGCGCACATCTCTTAACGGTTAAGTAATGGTCGTGCAAACGGAATCTCAATAACCGCGGATCACCGTCGGCCACATGGACGGGCGTCGAGGCGCCCGAAAGGTGGCATAGGGATGAAGAGACTTCCACGCTACGGGACGATCGTCACGCTCCTTCTCGCATTGCAAGGTGGTCCGGCAGCCGCGGACACAGGCGTCATCGACGGCTGTTACGACGGCACCACCGGAGCCCTACGGATCGTTCACGACCCGCTTGGTTGCAAGGTCACCGAGGTCCATCTCAGTTGGAACCAGATGGGAGTGCCGGGTTTGGCAGGCCCGGTTGGTCCGGCTGGTGCCGTCGGTCCGGCCGGACCCCAGGGTGCCCAGGGCAACCAGGGAGCTCAGGGCAACAACGGGGACAAGGGCGACAAAGGCGATAAGGGCGATAAGGGCGATAACGGCAACGTCGGCCCCACAGGTCCGACCGGCCCCGCTGGTCCTCCAGGCCCCGCTGGTCCTCCCGGTCCTCCAGGGCCCGCAGGTCCGCCAGGTCCGATGGGACCCGCTGGTCCAATGGGAGCAACAGGCGCACCCGGCGGCCCAGGTCCCGCAGGTCCGCCAGGTCCGATGGGACCGGCTGGTCCGATGGGAGCAACAGGCGCACCGGGCGTCCCAGGTCCCGCTGGTCCGCCAGGCCCGATGGGACCCGCTGGTCCGATGGGCGCAACAGGCGCACCCGGCGTCCCAGGTCCCGCTGGTCCGCCAGGCCCGATGGGACCCGCTGGTCCGATGGGAGCAACAGGCGCACCCGGCGGCCCAGGTCCCGCAGGTCCGCCAGGTCCAATGGGACCCGCTGGTCCGATGGGAGCAACAGGCGCACCCGGCGCTCCCGGTCCCGCTGGTCCGCCAGGTCCGCAGGGCGATCCCGGTACGCCCGGAACACCCGGGGCGCAAGGTCCGCAGGGAGTCCCCGGTCCGATGGGCGCGCCAGGTCCGCAAGGCGATCCCGGCACGCCCGGAGCGGTCGGTCCGCAGGGTCCGCAAGGACTTCCTGGCCCGATGGGACCGCAAGGTCCTCAGGGCGACCCCGGCACCCCCGGCGCCCAGGGTCCGCAGGGAATCCCAGGTCCAGCGGGACCTCAAGGTCCGCAGGGTCCTCAGGGCGACCCCGGCGCGGTCGGCCCGCAAGGTGCGCAGGGAATTCCGGGTCCGATGGGCCCGCCAGGCCCACAGGGCGATCCCGGCACGCCAGGCGCGCAAGGTCCGCAGGGAATCCCGGGCCCGCAGGGTCCCGCAGGTTCTCAGGGTCCACAAGGTGCAACCGGCCCAAGTTCGCTCACGGGGATGCTCACGATCGTGAGCTCGTCGGTGTCGGGGACATCCGCGACGCAGAGCTGTCCGGCTGCGAATCCGAACGTCGTCACCGGCGGATACACCGGGATCGGCGGCGGCGGCAACGGTCAGTACACGATCGAGAGCTACCCGAATGCGTCGAACCAGTGGACGGTCAGCCTTAATGTCAGCGACCCGGGCTGGACGATTTACGCGATCTGTTCCAAATAGCGCCTGGGTCGGAAGACCAGCTGGTAAGTCGAGCCGCCGCCCGCACACTGCGGAGCGGCGGCTCCGGTTGGATCGGTCAAAAACGTATTAGCGCATAAGGCGTCAGCCGCTCGCCGCTAGCATCGCGGCGAGTGAGCGACCCGGGCCTCAACCCCGTCGACGCTGCCGTCCTCGCGCTCATCGTCGTGACGACTTGGTCCGGGTACCGAACGGGGTTCGTCGCGACCACCTACAGCCTCGCATCGTGGATTCTCGCGGTCGCTGCCGCGCTCGCGTTCGCGGGCCCGGCGACGGCGCTCGTCGAGACGCTCACGGGTCGGCCAAAACCGGTCGCTGCGACGATCGGATTCGTCGTGACGATCGTCGTGGCAGAGGCCCTCTTCTCTGCCGCTGGCCATCTCGCGATCCGGCCGATCGTCGCGCTCGTCCGTCGAAGCCCTCTTGGGATCGCCGATCGAATCCTTGGGACGCTCCCAGCAGCGGTCCGCTCGCTCTTCATCGTTGCGGTGGCGATCCTGGCGATCGAGGCCCTTCCGATCGGCAGCGACGTGAAGGCCGCGGTCGAAGCGAGCCGGACCGGCCGCTTCGTGAACGCCGAGATCGTCGCCTTCCAACCGCAGATCGAGTCGTTCATCGGGCAGCTCGGTGGCTCCCCGATCCTCGTCACCCGGATCGGCGAGGACCAGACCGAGCGCCTCGATCTTCCCGATGGCATCGAGCTCGCCCCCGATCCGGTCGCGGAGCGCCAGCTCTTCGATCTCGTCAACGAGGAGCGGACGCAGCGCGGGATTGACGCGCTTGTATTGGACGAGCGCCTCGTGCCGGTCGCACGGTCGCATTCCCAGGAGATGTTCACGTTGAAGTACTTCAGCCACGAATCGCCCGTAAGCGGGTCGCCGTTCGACAGACTCAAAAGCGCGGGAATCACATATTCGCGGGCCGGTGAGAACCTCGCATATGCCCAGTCGGTCGCCGTGGCCCATCGAGCTCTAATGGATTCCCCAGGACACAGAGAAAACATCCTTCGACCCGAGTTCACCCGAATCGGGATCGGCGTGATCAACGCCGGCGCTTATGGCCGCATGGTCACCCAACTTTTCATCACGCCGTAAGACATGTGAGCCGCGGCTGCGGGTCCTGTCCCGGGCTCGGGGTCGCGCGCTCACCGCACCCTCCCCGCCTTTCGCGTCGTTCGCTCCGCTCACTCCGCGTGGCGGGTGCCCGGGGCACCCGCGGTTCGCGCACAACCCGCTCGCCCGTGCCACCCGCGGCCGCCGGCTCACATACTCTCTCGCTCGTGGCGGACAGAAAAGTTGATGCACTAGAGGTCGAGCCAGGCGCCGGCGCTGTTGCGCCGAGCTCGATCCGATTCGAGGCACTCGCGGTCCCAACGTTCCGCTGGTACTGGATCTTCAGCTGGGTGAGCTCAACGGGCGACGGCATGGAGAACGTCATTCGGAATGTGCTCGTGTATCAGCTCGCCGGCCCGACAGCTCCATTTTGGCTCGGGATGATGGTGTTCGCGCACTGGGTTCCGTTCACATTCTTCTCGCTGTACGGCGGCGTGCTCGCCGATCGATACGACAACCGGAAGGTCCAGATCGTCGCGCAGCTCCTCCTGATGGCGGCGGCCGTCGCGATCGCGGCGGTCACGATCGGTGGTGTCGTGACCACATGGTGGCTCTTTGGTCTGCTGCTGCTCCACGGGTTCGCCGGGGCGATCGGCGGCCCGGCCCAGCAGACGCTCATCCATTCGATGGTTGGGCCGTCCAAGCTTCTCTCGGCGGTCAGCCTCAACTCGACCGCGCGCCAGTTCTCGCAGGTGATCGGGCCGGCCGTCGCGGGCTTCATCGTGGTCGCGTTCGGGCCGGGGTGGGGCTTCCTGATCAATGCGCTCACCTTCGTGCCGCTTCTCCTGTTTCTTGCGTTCGTGCGCGTGAGACCGCTCGCCGCTCGATCGACCACACCGATCCGCGCCGCGCTCCGCGACGGCCTCCGCTTCGTTCGCGGGCGTCCGTACATCGCCGCGCTCATCGGGGTCGAGATGCTCGGCGTCATCTTCCTCGGCCATACCTTCAATTCGTTCCTTGTCCTGTTCGCGCACGACGTGTTGCACGTCGACGACCTCGGATACTCGTTCCTCCTGGTCGGCAGCGGCATCGGCGCCGTCGCGGCGGCTTTCTACCTGGCGTACGCGCGGGATCGACGCCACAGCGGCCGCTTCATCGTCGGCGCAGCGATGGCCGAGATGCTCGCGATCCTCGTGTTCGCGTTCTCGACGAACTACGCCGCGTCGTTCCTGTTGCTGGTGGTCGTCGGTGCCTCCGCGGTGCTCACACAGTCGCTCACCAACACGAAGATCCAGCTCTCGGCGCCCAACGACATCCGCGGCCGGGTCATGGGTGCTTATACCTTCGGCACGCAGGGCATGCGTGTGCTGAACGGCCCGCTCCTCGGTGGAGCGGCGATCGTTTTCGGCGCCCCGATGGCCGTCGCCGGAGCGGCCGCGGTGGTCTTCGCGGGCCTCGCCGCGATCCTGGCTCGCGTGCCGCAGCTGAAGCAGGACCGGTAGACTCAACTCGATGGCCATCGACGGAAGCACGACGACGATCCAGGTCACACCGGAGGCTGCGACCAAGCTCCGGGAGCTTCGGGCCGACGATCCGAAGCGGGCCTTCCTCCGCCTGTACGTTTCCGGACGCTCGTGCTGCTCCTTTAATTACGGGCTCGCGTTCGACGAGCACGCGGACGAGACCGACGCCGTCACTCACGCGGCCGGCCTGAAGGTCGCGATCGACGCGCAGAGCCTCCCGTATTGCGACGGCGCGAAGGTGGAGTGGGTCGACGGGCCTGAGGGCACCGGATTCCTGGTGCGCAACCCCTCGCTCGGCGGTAGCTGCGGCTGCGGCGGTTAGTTAGCCCGCACTAGACAGCGATTCCCACAGCACCTCCGCGATATGGCGCACGCGGGTTGTCTTCTCGCGCGCGTCCATCGCGCCGCGCAGATGCGTGAGGCATCCCGGGTTGTCCGAGATGACCAGGTCGACGCCGGTGGCGTCGATGTTGGACAGCTTGCGCTCGAGGACGCGGTTCGCGACCTCGGGATATTCGAAGCTGAATGAGCCTCCGAAGCCGCAGCACACCGAGGACTCCGCCATCTCGACGAGCTCGACGCCCGCGATCTCACGGAGGAGCGTTCGCGGATCCTGATGGATGCCCAGGACGTTCGCGGACTGACAGGCGTCGTGATATGTCGCCCGCAACCCGAGGCGCCGCCCGCGAAGTGGACGCTCGCGGAAGATCGACGCGACGTACGGCGTGAACGCGGTGACGCGGCCCGCGAGCTTTCGCGCGCGCTCCGACCACGCACGATCGTCCGACAAGATCCGCTCGTAGTCCTGGGCGATGGTGATCGCGCACGAGGACGACGGGATCACGATGCGGTCCGCCGCGATGCGCTCGAGCGACTCGATCGCGGCCTTCGCCATCGCGACCGCTGTCGGCCGATCTCCACTGTTCAGCTGCGGCAGCCCGCAGCAACGGCGGCCCTCGACGATGTGCACCTCCGCGCCCATTGACTGAAGGACGCGGGCGGCGGCATATCCCGCGCCAGGAAGGAAGTGGTCGACGATGCACGACGGGAACATCGCGACCCTCATCGTCGGCGACGCGGGATTGGTCTGCGTGATCTCACGAGCTCGGTAATGGAGCGGGTTGTCGGCGACCGCGGGCAGGCTCTTCTCCTGAGCGAGCGAACCGAACGGAAGGCGCACGTTCCCATTCCGGCGCAACGGGTTCTGAAAGGTCGCGAGCCAGCCGGTGACGCGGTCGATCCGATCCGGCGTCGACCACTGATGCATGAAGAGGCGCTTCGCCCAGGACATCCCGGTCTTCTCGACGGCACTCGCGCGAACGTCTGTGATGAGCGATGCGAGGGGAATGGAGACCGGGCAGACCGTGTCGCAGGCATTGCAGCCCATGCAGAGGGCCTGCTCGTGAGCGACGCTCTCGATGCCGTGATGCCAGGGCGAGACGACGAGGCCGATGGGGCCGGTGTAGATGTGGCCGAAGACGTGCCCGCCGACCTCCTGGTAGCTCGGGCACACGTTGCTGCATGCACCGCAACGGATGCAGCGGAGCGCGTCCCGCGCGAACGGGTCGTCGCGCATCGCCGTGCGGCCGTTGTCCAGGAGCACGAAGTGCAGCTCCTTGGGGCCGTGGACGCCGATCTGTGCCTTGAGCTCGATATCGGCCGACCGCGACGGACCGGTGATGAATTGCGTGTAGGACGTGATCTTCTGCCCGGTCCCGCTGCGAGCGAGGAGCTTCACGATGGCGATCGCGTCGTCGATGGTGGGAACGATCTTCTCGATGCCCACGACCGCGATGTGCACCGCCGGCAACGTGGTCGCGAGATCGGCGTTGCCTTCGTTGGTGACGAGCATCAACGTGCCGGTATCGGCGATGAGCGCGTTCCCGCCGGTGATGCCGATATCCGCATCGATGAAGCTCTGGCGCAGTTCTTTCCGGGCGACGGCGACGAGGGACGCGATGTCATCGGCGACCGGATGTCCGACGACCTTGCTGAAAAGCTGCGCGACCTCCTCTCGCGTCTTGTGTATCGCCGGCGCGATGAGATGCGACGGCCGCTCGCCTGCGAGCTGGATGATCCACTCGCCGAGATCGGTCTCCACCGCGTGGATGCCTTGCGACTCGAGGTGATCGGTCAGACCGATCTCCTCCGTCGCCATCGACTTCGACTTCACGACGAGCTTTGCCTTCTTGGCGCGGCAGATCGCGGTGACGATGTGGCGCGCCTCGTCGGCATCGACGGCGCGGTAGACCTTCGCGCCGACGGCTTCGGCCTCGCGCGTGAATCGTTCGACGAGCTCCGGCATGTCGTCGATCGCTTTGGCCTTGCGCTGCGTGAGGTCCGCGCGCAGGCCGGCCCAGTCGATCTCGCGCATGCGCGCGTCGCGCCGCTCCTTCAGCTCGGGGAGCGCGCGACGGAGAGCGGTGCGTAGTCGATCGGACCCCAGGGCGCGATCCAGACGCCGTTTGAACTCGGTCTTTGATGCGGTCAGAGCCGGCCTCAGCCTCCCTCGCTAGACCGTAGCGCAGTCGAGCGGTCGGCGCCGCCCAAAGCTCGCCGCACGACGAGCGGGGCGCCCGCGCCTTGCACCAGGAGGGTCACGAGGACGATGCCGAAGCTGATCTGCTGGACGAGCTCGCGCTCGGGAAAGTCAGCCGGCAGCGACAGCGCGGCCGCGAGCGCGATCGCGCCGCGTAGCCCGGACCAGAAGATCACGTGGGCCCAACCCCGCGGCAGGGCACGCGTCCACGATCCGACCGCGGCCGCGGGCACATAGACGATCAGCGCTCGCGCCGCGACCACGGCGGCGGTGCCGATCGCGACGGCGGACCCCGCGCTCAACAGGGTCGGAAGACGGATGGCAAATCCGATGAGGAGGAACACGAGCGACGTGAGCACGAACGCGGCGACGTCCCAGAGATCCTCGATCTCCCGCACGAGAATCTCGGAGCCTGCGGTCCGTCGCATGCGGCTGCCGAGGACGATCCCGGCGATGACCGTGGCGAGGATCCCTGAGAGGCCGACGGCGTCGGCCAGCTGATAGGTCCCGTACGCGGTGACGAGCGAGATGGCGAGCTGGATCGTGCGCTCGCTCGTTGCGCGAATGA
>Ga0209156_10001464_pt1 | contig 19315 bp, 19 predicted proteins | sample GraSoiAngelo_124_FD_185881 | JGI IMG/M metagenome (GOLD analysis project Ga0209156, IMG submission 185881) | Grasslands soil microbial communities from the Angelo Coastal Reserve, California, USA - 14_0927_05_20cm (SPAdes) (version 2) | ecosystem: Environmental > Terrestrial > Soil > Grasslands...
CGAGCTGGCGGGTGTTGAAGATCCTGAAAGGAAGCGCGCGATCATCGGGGAGCAGTTCATTCGCTGCTTCGAAAGCGTCGCCCGGATGGAAGGCTTCGCCAGCGACGGCCCGACGAAGCCTTTCCTCGTGCAGGGGACGATCTACCCCGACGTGATCGAGTCGCGCTCGCGGGACTCGAAGACGAGCGCTCGCATCAAGACGCATCACAACGTCGGTGGCCTTCCCGAGGTCATGGCGCTCGAAGTCGTCGAGCCGCTCCGCCGCCTCTTCAAGGATGAGGTCCGGCGCGTGGGAGCCGAGCTCGGCATCCCTGAGGACATCCTCTGGCGGCATCCGTTTCCCGGCCCTGGTCTCGCGGTGCGCGTACTCGGACCGGTCGATCGCGAAAGTCTCGAGACGCTTCGGCGCGCGGACGCGATCTTCCTCGAGGAGCTCCGTGCGGCGGGCCTGTACCGGACGGTCGCGCAGGCGTTCGCGGTACTCACGCCGGTGCGGAGCGTCGGGGTGCAGGGCGATTTCCGCACCTACGGCGCGCTCGTCGCGCTCCGCGCCGTGACGACCGAAGACTTCATGACCGCGGACTGGGCGCGCCTTCCCTACGACCTGCTCGAGCGCGTGTCGGCGCGCATCGTGAATGAGGTACCGGGCGTGAACCGCGTCGTGTACGACGTCTCGTCCAAGCCGCCCGCAACGATCGAATGGGAATGAGGGAGTGAGCGCCGTGGCGACCGCCGGCGCCGGCGAGCTCCGAGGCCTGATGGTCGATCAGCTGAAGAAGCGCGGCCTGGAGTTCGATCCGGCGATCGAGGCGGCGTTTCGCGCCGTGCCGCGCGAGGCATTCGTTCCGAATGTCCCCCTTGAACAGGTGTACGCCGGCGATGTCATCGTGACCAAGCGCGACGCGGGAGGCGATCCGATCAGCTCATCGAGCGAGGTCGGGATCATGGTTGCGATGGCGCGGCTTCTCGATGTCGCTCCGGGGCACCGGATTCTCGAGATCGGCGCGGGCACCGGCTACAACGCCGCCGTCCTGGCGCGGCTCGTTGGCGAGCACGGCGCGGTGACGACGGTCGACATCGACGCCGAGGTCGCTGCCCTGGCGCGTGAACATCTGGCAGCGGCGGGGTTCGATCGCGTCGCGGTCATCAGCGCCGATGGGTGGAAGGGGAACGTCACGAACGCGCCGTACGATCGGATCGAGGTCACCGCGAGCGTGGCCGACATCGCTCCGGACTGGATCGCACAGCTCTCCGTCGGCGGAAAGATCGTGTTGCCCTTCGTGCTGCTCGCGGGTTTGCAGGCGGTTCTTGGCTTCCGGAAAGACGGGACAGAGCTCGCGAGCACGAGCGTCATCCCGGGCGGATTCATGCGGCTACGCGGCCCGGCCGGCCCGGAACCGGAGGTCCGGAGCATCGATGGCTTTTTCGTCCAGCTCGCCGAAGGCGCGGTCGATCGGAACGGCGTGCTCGCCTCGCTGCTGCGAGAAGAGCCGCGCCTCGCGCTCGCACCGCCCCTCGGCTGGGAGGCGCTCATCTTGCTTGCCCTTCTGCATGCCAACGTGACGGTCGTGAGAAGCGAGCGCCCCGGGCTGGCCGTCGGCATTTTCGATCCATCGGGCGGTCTGGCTTTCGTGGAGGTCGCAGGCACTTCGACCGAGGGTCCGCGCAGCCGGGTAACCGCCTTCGGCTCGGACGCAGCGCGATCTCGACTCCTGTCCGCCATCGAGGAGTTGCGAACCATTCGTCTGGCGGATCTCCATGTCGTTGCGAGGCCGACCGGATCGGATGAGCCAGAAGGCGATGTGGTCGTGCGTCGTGGAAGCTTTACCTTCGCATTCCGTATCGCGAGGGCATCGGGGTGACGCTCAAGGGCCTCTTCGGCGGCGAGGCCGTCTACAAGAAGATCTGGGAGCAGCGCAAACAGCGCAGCCCGCGCCGGTCGGCCGGCGCGCCGGGTCTCAACTGCCTCGTGCTCGGCGGCGGCGGCCGTGAGTACGCCATCGCCTGGCGCCTTGCGAACTGCAACAGCGTGACGACCATCGACGCCGTCCCGGGCAACGCCGGCCTCTCCCTGTTCACGCGCGTCATCGACCAGTCCCCCGACAACGTGAGCTGGCTCGACGAGCACGTCCTCGCGTCGTTCATCGATCTCGCGATCGTCGGCACCGACGAGCTCGTCGCGGCGGGAATCGGCGATGCCTTGCGCCGCTCGGGCATCGCCGTGGTCGGACCGTCCAAAGACGCGTCGAAAGTGGAGTGGTCCAAATCGTTCGGCAAGGAGATCATGGCCGAGGCCGGTGTCGCCACTGCGAGATCGGAGTCATTCGCCGATGCCGGCGCCGCCAAGGACGCGCTCGCGCGCTGGGACGCGCCGGTCGTGGTGAAGGCCGACGGGCTCGCGCTCGGTAAGGGCGTGACCATCGCGCGGACGCTCGAGGAGGCCATCGAGATCCTCGCGTCGCCGCCGGCCAATAGCGGCCGCGTCCTTCTCGAGGAAGTTCTCGAGGGAGACGAAGTCTCGCTCCAGGCACTCGTCGACGGCGAGACCGTCGTCGCGCTTCCGCCAGCTCGCGATCACAAACGCGCTCGCGACGGCGACACCGGCCCGAACACCGGCGGCATGGGCGCATTCTCGCCGACAGCGGTGTTGCCCGACGACCAGGCGCAGGCCGTCGCCGACACGGTGATCGCGCCCGTTGCCGCGGTACTCGCAAAGCGCGGGACGCCGTATCGGGGCGTCCTGTATGCGGGGCTCATGAAGACGGCGGACGGGTGGAAGGTGCTCGAGTACAACGCTCGCTTCGGCGATCCAGAGGCCGAGGTCACGCTTCCGCGGATCGAAGGCGATTTCGCGAAGCTGCTACTCGCACTCGGCGAGGGCCGCCTCGCGGAATACGTCGCCGCGGAGCCGATCCGCTTCAGCAAGCGCGCCTACGTGGATGTGGTGCTCTGCGCCGAGAACTATCCCGGCCCGCCGAAGACGGGTATGGCTGTCCTGGGTCTCGACCGCCTGCCCGAGAACGTGCTCGCGTTCCATGGCGCGACGAAACGCAACGCGACCGGCGATGTCATCGTGGGCGGCGGTCGGGTCATGCACATCGTCGCGAGCGGCGACAGCATCGCGGAAGCGCGCGACCGCGCGTACGCCGGTGCGGAGCGCGTGACCTTCGAGGGCAAGTTCTATCGTTCGGACATCGCGCAGCAGGAGGTGGCGGTCGCTTGACGACATCGAAGGTCGCGATCGTCATGGGGTCGACGTCAGACCAAACGACGATGCGTTATGCCGCCGAGGTCCTCGAAAGTCTTGGCGTGGAGAGTGAGACCCGCGTGCTCTCGGCGCACCGCACGCCCGAGGCCCTCCGCGAGTGGGTGGATAGCCTCGAGGGGCGCGGAGTCCGCGTCGTCATATGCGGTGCCGGCGGCGCGGCGCACCTTGCCGGCGCGGTCGCGGCACTCACGACGCTGCCGGTGATCGGCGTGCCGCTCGTCGCACCGAATGCGATCGCCGGCGGCCTCGACGCGCTCCTCTCGACCGTGCAGATGCCGCGCGGAATCCCGGTGGCGACCGTCGCCGTCGGCGACGCGGGTGCGACAAATGCCGGGATCCTCGCCGCCGAAATCCTCGCGACCAGCGACGAGCTGCTCCGCACTCGCATCAAGGAGATGCGTCAGCGCAATGCGGCGAGGATCGTGTCGGGATGATGGGTGCTCGGGTTGGCGGCGCGGGTCCTGTCACCGGCTCGGGGTCGCGCGCTCACCGCACCCTCCCCGCCTATCGCGTCGTTCGCTCCGCTCACTCCGCGTGGCGGGTCCCCGGGGGCACCCGCGGTTCGCGCACAACCCACTCGCCGGTGCCACCCGCGCGGCCGCCCGAGGCCCGGGCGTCATGACGATCACTAACCGCTTCGATGCGGTCTCGCCGATGGATTCGCGCTTTTATGGCGGAGACCCCGCTCTTTATAAAGCGCTGCATCCGTATCTGTCCGCGGCCGCTGCGATCAAATACATGGCCAGAGTCGAAGGAGCTTTGGCGCTCGCGCTCGCGGACGTCGGCATCACCGATAAGAGCATCGCAAATGCGATCGCCAGCGCCGCCGATCGGATCACCGCACAGGAGGTCGCCGACGAGGAGACACGCACGCGACACGACGTGCGCGCGCTCGTCAACGTGATCCGCAACCAGGTCCCCGACGAGGCCAAGCGCTTCGTGCATCTCGGTGCGACGAGCTACGACATCGTCGACACCGCGAACGCGCTCCGCTATCGCGAGTGCACGGACCGCGTCGTCGTGCCAACGATCGCGGTGCTCATCGCCAAGTGCATCTCCATCGCCGAGGCCGAGGCCGACACCGCCCAGATCGGCCGTACCCACGGCCGCCACGCCGAGCCCGTCACGTTCGGCTTCGCCATGGCCGAGTACGTCTCGCGGTTGGGCGACCGGCTCGAGCAGCTTCGTCTCGCCGCGCGGCGGCTTCCGGGCAAGCTCTCCGGCGCGGTCGGCGCGTACAACGCGCTGGCGCTCTTAGCCCCGGATCCGCGCGCTCTCGAGCGCCGCTTCCTCGCGAGTCTGCAGCTGCATCCCGCCCCGGTGTCCACCCAGATCGTGCCGCCGGAAGGCTGGACCGACCTCGCGCACGCCTGCGTCAGCGCGCTCGGAGTCATGGCCAACCTCGCCGACGACATGCGGCAGCTCCAGCGGAGCGAGATCGGCGAAGTGGCCGAATCCTTCGCCGCCGAGCAGGTCGGATCGTCCACCATGCCGCACAAACGCAACCCGGTGTCCTTCGAGAACGTAAAGTCGATCTGGAAGGCGATCGCGCCGCGGATGCTCACCACCTACATGGACCAGATCAGCGAGCACCAGCGCGATCTCACCAATTCGGCGTCGCAGCGTTTCCTCGGCGAGATCCTTGCGGCCACGACGTACGCCGCGGGGCGTCTGGCCTCGTCCCTCGATGGCATGCGCGTCGACCGCGATCGGCTCAAAGCCAACCTCGCGATGTCGCGCGGCGCGATCGCGGCCGAGCCCCTTTATGTGCTTCTCGCGAAGTACGGCCATCCGGACGCCCACGAGGCGGTGCGCCGGCTGACGCTCGAGGCTGAGCGCGGATCGCGCTCGCTCCTCGAGGTCGCGACGCTCGATGCTGACCTGCGGCCGTATCTGACAAAATTCGCGCCTGACGAACGGCGCATCCTCGAGCGTCCCGACGAGTACCGCGGTCTCGCTCCCGAGGTCGCGCGCGACATCGCGTCCGCCTGGCGCGAGCGCCTGAAGGGCATCCTCCCCGAGTGACCTCCGAGTGAGCGTCCTTCTCGAATCGCGGGTCGACGGCGCCACCCTCTTCCGCCGTGGCAAGGTCCGAGATATCTACGAAGCGGGAGGCGACAAGCTCGTCATCGTTGCGAGCGATCGGCTGTCGGCCTTCGACGCGGTCCTCCCGACGCCGATACCCGACAAGGGCCGCGTCCTGACGCAGCTCTCGAACTTCTGGTTCCGCAAGACCGAGAAGATCGTGCCGAACCACCTCATCTCGACCGACCTCCGCCGCTTTCCAAAGGCGTTTCGCGATTCGCGTTCGCTCGCCGGGCGGGCGGTGCTCGTGCAGCACTGCGAGCGCATCGACATCGAGTGCGTCGCCCGCGGCTACATCTCCGGCTCCGCCTGGACCGAATACAAAGCGCTCGGCACGGTCGCGGGCGAGGAGCTTCCAAAGGCGCTCATCGAGTCGGAGCAGCTCGCCGAGCCGATCTTCACACCGGCCACGAAGGCCGAGTCAGGCCACGACCAGAACATCAGCCGCGCGCAGCTCGCGGGCATGATCGGCACCGAGCTTGCCCGGGACCTCGAGCGACTCACGCTCGCGCTCTACCGGTTCGCCCACGACTACGCTGCCTCGAAGGGCCTCATCCTCGCCGACACGAAGTTCGAGTTCGGGATGTTCGACGGCCGCATCACGCTGATCGACGAGATCCTGACCCCCGACTCCTCGCGCTACTGGGACGCCGAGGTGTACAAGCCCGGCAGCTCGCCGGCCTCGTTCGACAAGCAGTACGTGCGCGATTTCCTGGTGCAGAGCGGCTGGAACAAGGAGCCGCCCGCACCCGCCCTTCCACCCGACGTGGTGAAGGGCACGAGCGAGCGGTACCGCGAGGCGTACAGACGCATCGTGGGAAAGGACCTGGGATGAGATTTGTCGCGCGCGTGCTCGTGCGGCCGAAGGCCGAAGTGCGCGACCCCCAGGGTGAGGCCGTCCTCGCCGCCCTGCGCTCGCTCGGGCATGACGTCGCCGAGGTGCGCACCGGTAAGGAGATCGTCGTCACCTTCGAGGCGCGCGACGAGACCGCGGCGCGCGAAGCCGCGGAGCGCATGGGCGATCAGCTGCTCGCGAATCCGGTGATCGAGAGTTACGAAGTAACACTGGACGAAGAAGCCAAGATCGGCCGTCGCTGATCGACCCGCTCGACGAGACCTCGCAATTGGTGCTTCTCAATGCCCAAGAAGGAGCAACCGTTCGAGGTACGCCTGGATCTCGCACGCAAGGCCGTGAAGGATCTTGTGAACCGCGGGTGGATCGGCGTATTCGTTGACCGGGGATGGCCGACACAGTCCTCGGATGAGCCGAAGGGCCAAGAGCTTGCCGCAGTGGTCGACGACGACGCGTCGTGGCGTTTCGACGACCAGGCGGGATTGCCTAAGGATCAGTTCAAACAGGTTGAGATCGCTGCGACCGAGGCAGGCCGCTCAGCGATCCGAAAGGGCGCGGCGCCTGACGCGTACCGGCGTCTAGACGAGCACCTGAAGCAGTCCCGCCATGAATGAGACGGAGGTTACGGCCCGGTGAGCTTCATCTCGGCGAGCTCGCGCTCGCTGAAGACGCTCGGACAGATCGGGTCGCTTCCTCTGGTGACGCGGCAGTTCATGGGGGAGTACATGAGTCCCACGCTCGAGAAGTCGGTGGGCGTCTCCGCCCAGTGGCCGTCCTTCGTTCCCGGACCGAAGCAGCACCAGATGTGGCCGAGCTCGTGGAGCACGGTCGCCATGAGCTCGGCCACCGTGAGCCGCCGGTTCCCGTCGATCGTGTGCACCGCGATCGTCCGCGAGGTGACCCGGCCGCCGCTCGAGTGCTGCGTGAGCGCGGAGGTGCCGTTCGTCCCATCGAGCTCCACGTCGATGTCGCCATCGGTACGCAGTGCGAGCTGCCCTCGACCAGCTGTCGCCGTCGCCCACGCGTTCGGCAGCGCGGCCGCGATCGCGTCGCGCAGCTGCGGGATGCGCGAACGCTCCTGCGCGTCCCCCTCGTCGCCGACGAAGAGATGGACGCTGAGGAACGTGGCCGAGATGAGGGGCGCGATCGTGGGACCGGGTCGCAAGCTCCCGATCAATCCGCAGGACGACGCAAAGATCAGCGCGAGCGCGAGGGTAGCGGCCTTCACCGACCGAAATTACTTCCCATATGGCCACGCGCATGCATCAAACTGGTGGTGATGACCCGCGTCGCGATCCTCCGCTATCCCGGGACGTGGAGCGAGCGCGACTTCGCGCACGCGCTCTCGCTCATCGAAGGCGTCGAGTCGGAGATCCAGTGGCACGAGGACGCTGATCTGCGTGGGTTCGACGCGGCGATCGTCCCCGGAGGATTCAGCTACGGCGACTACCTGCGAGCCGGGGCGATCGCGAAGCTGTCGCCCGGTACAAAGGAGCTTCGCCGCTTCGCGGCCGAAGGCGGCGCGATCCTCGGAAGCTGCAACGGATTTCAGATCCTCTGCGAGGCCGGTCTTCTTCCCGGCGCCCTCATCCGCAATGCCGACCTCGCCTATCGCTCCGACTGGGTTCGGATCCGCGTGGAAAACGAAGAGACGCCGTTCACGAGGGGTCTTCGCGGTGCGGTGCTGCGCATGCCGATCGGCAACGGCGAGGGCTGCTGGGTCGCGGATCCGGAAACGCATGCGCGTGTCGAAGCGACAGGACGCGTCGTCGTGCGCTACGTCGACGAGCGCGGGGTCGTGACAGCCGACGCGAATCCGAACGGCTCCCTCGCGAACATCGCCGGGGTAGCGAATGAAACCGGCAACGTCGTCGGGCTGATGCCACACCCCGAACGGTGCGTGGAAGCGCTTCTCGGGGGTACGGATGGGTATCGGATGCTCGCAAATCTGGCTGGAGCACGGCACGGCACGGCTCCTGCCTTATATAGATAGGTATGGACCTCTTCGAAAAGCAGGCCCAGCTGCAGAGCCTTTTCCAGACCTCGCCGGTCGACGCGGCCTACGCGCAGGGCACCCCGACCGGCAGGCGCATCGCCGGCAAGTACCAGGATCTCGATGTCGCTCTTCTGCTGCTGCAGCGCGTGAACGCGAGCGAGTTCTTCGACTACCAGGTGTATTTCGTGAGCGAGCTCTCGAAGACGCTCGAGATCGAAGGACTCGACGTCGTGATCCTCAACCAGGCGTCGCTGCTGCAGCGGGCGCAGATCATCCGCAGCTGGAGCCTTCTCTATCAGCGCGACCAGAAGCGGCGCGTGCACTTCGAAGCGCGCTCGGTGATGGAGTACCTCGAGTTCAAGAAGTACGACGACGTGCAATCGAAGGCGCTTGCCGAGCGGACGCGTGGCGAGCGATTCGCCATCGACGCGGCGTACGTCCGCGCGCGCATCGCACGGCTGCGCGAGTACACGACGCTCCTCGCTGACCTGCGTCAGATCGAGCATACGAAGTTCAAGGCGGACCCCAAGCTCTACGGCCTCGCGCAGTGGCACCTTCAGCAGGCCGTCGAGCTGCTTCTCGGGACGGGCGCCTACCTGGTGACCGCCCTCGCCCTCCCCAAGCCCGAGGCGTACCACGACATCCTCGACGCTCTGGCGGGCCACGCGGTCATCGAGCGAGCGCTCGCGTACCGGCTCGAGCACCTCGCAAATTTGAGGAACCTGCTCGCCTACGACCGCGAGCAGACCGACATCGACGACGTCTACGGACAGATCCAGACCCGGATCCCGGACCTCGTCGCATTCGCCGACCAAGTCGAAAAATTCGTGGGCACCGGAGACCTCTCCTAGCGGGACGGGGGACGGCGCGCACCCTACAGTCAACGACGTGAGCGAACCTGGGGTCGTCGTCATCGGTGCCGGGCAAGCCGGTCTCTCTGTCAGCCACGAGCTCTCGGCCGCCGGCGTGGACCACGTTGTCCTGGAGCGCGGACGGGTCGGCGAGACCTGGCGTGGACGCTGGGACACGTTCTGCCTCGTCACTCCGAACTGGACTGTTCGTCTTCCGGGCGGTGCGTATGCGGGCGACGATCCCGACGGATTCATGCCGCGCGACGCGATCGTCGCCCATCTCGAGTCCTATGGGCGCTCGTTCAACGCCCCAGTTCGCGAGCGCGTGGCCGTGACCGGACTTCAACCGACGGCTGACGGGTTCGCCCTCAGCACATCAGAGGGTGACCTGCGTGCAAAGACCGTCGTAGTCACGACGGGCGCATACCAGAAGGCGCATCGTCCGGCGGCTGCGGCGTCGCTTCCTTCCGGTCTGTACGCAATCGACGCGGAGGGCTACCGAAACGCCAACGCGATCCCGTCCGGAAAGGTCCTGGTCGTCGGCAGCGGGCAGACCGGCTGTCAGATCGCCGAGGAGCTTTTTGAGGCAGGACGAGATGTCTTTCTCGCGTGCGGGCGCGCCCCCTGGATCACGCGTCGTCTCGGCGGCCGCGATTTCGTCGCGTGGCTTTTCGACACCCCGTTCTTCGATTTCACGCTCAGCGATCTGCCATCGCCGCAGGCCCGCCTGACCGCGAATCCCCAGGCCACCGGACATGGCGGCGGCCATGACCTCCACTACCGCGCCTTGCAGCGACTCGGAGTGAACCTCTTGGGCCACTTCACCGGTGCTGACTCAACGCGGTTCCACTTCGCGGACGATCTCGCCGAGTCCGTCTCATTCGGGGACGCGCGCTACGCCTACATCTGCCTGCTCATCCGGAAGTCCTGCGAGAGCCGCGGAGTGGCACCGCCGGATCTGCCGCCGCCGAGCCCATTCGACGCGGCCGCGGCCGACAACGTTGACCTGGCCGGATTCGGGGCGGTCATCTTCACGTCGGGTTTCCGTCCGGATTACCGCTCCTGGATCCACGCCGCCGACGCCTTCGACGACTTTGGCTTCCCAATTACGCACGATGGGCGAAGCACCGTCGTTCCTGGTCTCTACTTTTGCGGTGTCCACTTTCTGCGGAAACGAAAGTCGTCTCTCTTGATGGGCGTTGGTGAGGACGCGGCCCTCGTCGCGCGCTCGATCGCCGCCGCGGCTGCGGTGCCGACGAGCTAGCCATCCCGTCCGGGGCGGCTAGGCGCTACTCTTTCCTCTGATGGCGTCGCACGGAGCGATCACCCGGTCGTGAGTGCGTCCCCAGCCTTGGGGACGACGAAAACGGCGCAGCCTAACCAGATTCCACACGACGCAGGCCTCACCGAATACGAGGCCGTCCTCGTGCGCGAGCAGATCGGCCGCGAACCCAACGCGCTCGAGTGGTCGATGTTCGGCGCGATGTGGAGCGAGCACTGCGCGTACAAGCATTCCAAGATGCTGCTGCGCGCGTTGCCGTCACGGGGTGCGTCCGTCGTCGTCGGGCCGGGCGAGAACGCGGGCGCGGTCGACCTTGGCGGCGGACTTCTGTGCGTCTTTAAGGTCGAGAGCCACAACCACCCCTCCGCCATCGAGCCGTTCCAGGGCGCGGCCACCGGTGTGGGTGGGATCCTGCGCGACATCTTCGCGATGGGCGCGCGCCCGACCGCGGTCCTGAACGCGCTGTTCTTCGGCGATCCGGCCGATCCCGCCGTCCGCCGCACGATCTCCGGCGTGACCGGTGGCATCTCCTTCTACGGGAACTGTGTCGGTATCCCCGATGTCGCCGGACACATCTCGTTCGAGCCCTGCTACGCCGACAACCCGCTCGTGAACGCGATGTGCGTCGGGTTCGCACGCTCCGAAGACCTGCGCAAAGCGAGCGGCGCGCGCCCGGGCAGCGCGGTGTACCTAGTCGGCAGCGACACCGGCCGTGACGGGATCGCCGGCGCCTCGCTCCTGGCGTCGTCCGAGCTCGGCTCCGGTTCCGACGCCAAGCGTCCTTCGGTGCAGGTGGGCAACCCGTTCCTTGAGAAGCTCCTGCTCGAAGCCACCCTCGAATTGGTCGAAGCCGATGCGGTGGAAGCGCTCCAAGATCTCGGCGCAGCGGGGCTGACATGCGCAACGAGCGAAGTGGCCGCAAAGAGCGGGGTCGGGATGAGCATTGATGTCTCGCTCGTGCCGCGTCGCGCGCAGCTGATGACTCCAGACGAGGTCATGCTCAGCGAATCGCAGGAGCGAATGCTCGTCATCGCGCGCCCCGGCCGCGAGCGCGATGTCGAGCGCATTTTCAAGCGCTGGGAGCTACACGGCACCCGGATCGGCGAAGTGACCGCCGAGCCTCTCCTCCAGATCTTCGATGCCGACCAGCTGGTCGCATCGCTGCCGCCGCGAGCGCTCGCCGACGACGCGCCGGAGTACGACATCGCCGATCTTGCAGCCTCGCATGCGGCTGAGGCCGAGGCGTCGCTCGTGCTCACGGGGCCCCTTTCCAGCGGGGCCGGCGCTCAGGTACGTGACCGCCCCCCGTTGCGCGCGAGTGACGCCTCGTCCTCGCCACAGGCCACTGCAAAGATCGGACTCGAGCTTTTGGATCTGCTCGCGTCGCCGGCGATCGCGTCGCGCAAGGTCATTTATCGCACGTACGATCAGATGGTCGGCACGGATACGGTCGTCGGTCCTGGTGCCGATGCGGCGGTGATGCGCATCAAAGGCCGCGCTGACGGCATCGCGCTAGCCATCGATGCGCAGCCGCGAGTCGCTGCGATCGATCCGTTCGTGGGCGCTGCAGCCGCTGTCGCCGAGGCGACGCGCAATCTCGTGTGTATGGGAGCTACGCCCCTCGCGATCACGGACTGTGTCAACGTCGGCAATCCGGAGCGCCCCCAGGGCGCGTGGCAGCTCACTCGGACGGTCGAAGGCATCGCCGCGGCGAGCGAAGCGCTCGGCGTTCCGGTCGTCTCAGGCAACGTGTCCCTGTACAACGCGACGCACGGCGCCGACATCTGGCCGGCGGCCGTCATCGGCGCGGTCGGACGGTTCGCCGACGTCACTGATTACATCCCGCCGACGAGCGGCAAACCGGGCGATCTCGTTCTCCTCGCGGGAAGCGCGCAGGTCTCGCTCGGCGCGTCCGCGTACGGCGCCACGCGGGGCATCCACGAAGGCCCGGTCACGATCGACCTCGAGGTCGAGGCGCGACTCCAGCGCTTCATCCTCGCGGCGCACGCGAAAGGCGCGATCCGCGCCGCCCACGACCGCGACGCCGGCGGCCTCGCTGTGGCGCTCGCGGAGCTCGTCATCCGCGACCGCATCGGCATGAAGGTGACGCTGCCCGCGATCCGTGGAATCGACAAGCGCGTGGCGCTGTTCGGGGAAGGGCCCTCAGGAGTCGTTCTCGTCATCGAGCCCGCACGCGAGGGCGAGGTGCGCGCACTCGCGCGCGAGCACGGCATTCCGCTGTGGACGCTCGGGACGGTCGGCGGAGATCTTCTCGAGGTCGCGCCCGTCCTCGGCACCCCAGTGATCGCGCTCGCCGAGGCCCATGCGCACGGTCTCGGCCGCGCGCTCGGAAGGGACGTATAGGGCGATGTGCGGCATCGTCGGCATTTGGAACCGCGAGCGGGCCGATCCGACCGAGGCCGCGCGCCTCGCCTTCTTCGCGCTCTACGCGCTGCAGCATCGGGGTCAGGAGTCCGCGGGGATCGCCGCGACCGATGGCCGCGACATGCGGATCGTCCGGCGCATGGGCCTCGTCGGCCAGGTGTTCAGCGAGCCCGACCTCGGGATCCTGGGGGGCCGCGCGGCGATCGGCCATACGCGCTATTCGACGACCGGCAGCTCCCGTATCCAGAACGCCCAGCCGATGGTCGTGCGTGGCGAAGCGCTCGGCGAGCTCGCGATCGGTCACAACGGCAACTGCATCAACGCGCGCGACCTGCGCGAAGAACTCGCGCGCGAGGGCGTGCCGTTCACGACCTCGAGCGACACTGAGGTGATCGCTCAGGTCATCGCGCGCGAGGACGGCCCCACGTGGGACGAGCGCCTGGCGCGTGCTCTGCCGAAGCTCCAAGGCGCATGGTCTCTCGTGATCCTCACGCCGTCCGCGCTTTACGCGGTTCGCGACCCGCTCGGCGTGCGTCCGCTCTGCCTCGGGCGCAAGGGCGACACGTGGCTCGTGGCAAGCGAGACCTGCGCGCTCGAGACCGTCGGCGCGCGATTCATCCGCGACGTCGCGCCGGGCGAGGTCCTGCGCATCGATGACCGCGGTCCGGTCACGGTCGCCGAATTCCCGGCGAGCCGCCGTGGACTCTGCGTATTCGAGCACGTCTATCTGGCATCGGCGGCGAGCGATCTCGAAGGCGTCTCCGTCTACGCGACCCGCGAGCGCATGGGGGAGACTCTCGCCGGCGAGCACCCCATCGCGGCCGACGTCGTGATTCCGGTGCCCGACAGCGCGATCCCCGCCGCGGTGGGCTACGCCCGCCGCAGCGGTATTCCATTCCGCGAGGGGCTCATCAAGAACCGGTACATCGGGCGCACCTTCATCCAGCCCTCGCCGGAGCTGCGCCGCCAGGGTGTCGCGCTCAAGTACAACGCGCTCCACGACGTCCTCCACGGCAAGCGCGTCATCGTGGTGGACGACTCCATCGTGCGGGGATCGACGAGCGGCCCCATCGTCGAGCTCCTCCGGACCCACGGCGCGACCGAGGTGCACATGCGCATCTGTTCGCCGCCCCTCCGCCATCAGTGCTTTTTCGGGGTGGACATGGCGCGCCGGGATGACCTCATCGCGTCGCGCATGGACGTCGAGGCGATCCGTCAGCACATTGGCGCGGACTCCCTCGGCTATCTCTCGCTCGACGGGATGGTCACCGCGACCGGCGGCACCGCGGGCGAGCTCTGCACCGCGTGCTTCACCGGCGACTATCTCGTGCCGGTCCAGCTCGAGCTCGGGAAGGATTCGCTCGAGAGCGAACCCGTGAAAGCGTGAGCCTCACCTATCGCGACGCCGGCGTGAACATCGCCCGCGCCGAGGACGCGCTTTCCAAGGTCAAGGACCGTATCGCGCGCACTAGGCGCCCCGAGGTCATCGGCGAGGTCGGCCAGTTCGGCGGGTTGTTCGCGTCCCCGGGCGCCGACAAGGTCCTCGTCGCGACGACGGACGGCGTTGGCACGAAGCTCGAGATCGCGCGCCTGCTCGACCACCACGAGGTCGTGGGTGCCGACCTCGTCCACCACTGCGTGAACGATGCGCTCGCGATGGGCGCGGAACCGCTCTTCTTCCTCGACTACTTCGCGACTTCGAAAATCGATCCGAACGTGTTCTCCCGCGTCGTCGGCGCGATGGCGGAGGCGTGCGCGCGGTTCGGCGTCGCTCTCCTAGGCGGCGAGACCGCGGAGATGCCAGGCATGTACGCGCCGGACACGTACGACCTCGCCGGATTTCTCGTTGGCGTCGTCGACCGCGAGAAAATACTTGGGCCGCACCGCGTACGCGAGGGCGATGCCCTCATCGGGATCCCATCGACGGGTCTGCACACCAACGGGTATTCCCTGGCACGCGAGATCTGCGCGCGCAGAGCGATGCACGAGCGGAGCGCGTCGCTCGGCGACGTGCTCCTCGTCCCGCGCGAGGAGCTCGCCGGGGCGACGCTCGGCGGCTCGCTGCTCACAGGACATCGCCCGTATCTCGCGGAGTTCCGGGCGCTGCGCCAGGTCGCTGATATCCACTCGATCGCCCACCTCACCGGCGGCGGCTGGGAAGGCAATCTCCCGCGGTCGCTGCCAAACGGCACCGCCGCGTCGATCGATCGGGGGTCCTGGGAAGTACCGGCGCTCTTCACGCTGCTCGCCCGGCTCGGCGACCTCGAAGAGATGGAGCAATTCGACACGTGGAACATGGGGATCGGGCTCGTCGTCGCGATTTCCGCGGACGCGGTGGGCGCGGCGCTCGACGCGGTCCCCGGGGCGGTCGCGCTCGGCGCGGTCGTCCCACATTCGTCGGGTCGGAGGGTGATCTTCGGATGACGCTGCCCATCGCGGTCCTTGTATCGGGGCGCGGATCGAATCTTCAGGCGATCCTCGACGCGTGTGCCTCAGGCGAGCTCGATGCCCGTGTGGCGATCGTCGTCTCGAATCACGCGGGCGTTCCGGCTCTGCAGCGAGCGGCTCTCGCCGGCGTGCCGAGTGCCGTCTTCACGCTCCGCACGTATTCGGATCGAGCGGCTGCGCACTCCGCGATGGCCACAGCGATCGCCGGTGTGGGTGCCGAGCTCGTCGTCTTGGCGGGCTTCGATCACATCCTCGCGCCGATCTTCTTCGTGCGTCTTCGAGGGGTGCCGGTGATCAACCTGCATCCCGCGCTCCTGCCGCTTTTCGGCGGCCGGGGCATGCACGGCGCCAGGGTCCATGAGGCCGTGCTCGCTTCAGGCGCGACCGAGTCGGGCTGCACCGTTCATCGCGTGCATCCGGAGACCGTCGATCTCGGCGAGGTGGTCGTACAGCGGCGCGTCCCGATCCGACCCGACGACACGGCGGCGACGCTCGCGGCGCGCGTCCTCGAGCAGGAGCATGCCGCGATCGTCGACGCGATACGCCGGTTTGTCCCCGCCGAAGCGGTGACGCGCGGCTAGCTAAGGGCGCGAGCTAGCGTCGGAGCAAGTCCGACAGGACCGCGCGAAGCCACTGCTCCGCCGATCCGAGGAGCGACGGATCCGTCGCGAGCGCGGTGACGAAGACGATGAGCATCGACGCGACGATCACGATGAAGATGCCGTCGAAGTCGACGCCCCCAGATGCCGGTTGTGGCCGTGCGTTAGGCAGAGTCGCGTAGTACCCGTGTCGGTAAGCCTTCCCTCCGCTCATGGCCCGTCCCCTCTCTTTAGCCCCCGGCTCCGCGGCCCTCCACCCGCCATCGATTGAGCGCCAGGCTGTGCGCTTGCGCAATGGAACTCTCCCGGCCGATTAGTCCTGGTACTTCGCGTCGCATTTCGTCCGTGCTCGTGATCTTCGTCGCGATCTCTGTCATCCGCTGACGTCATCAGGGGCGTGTTGTCGTCTTCGCGGTCATGGGCTCGTCTGCGAGTCATGCGGTCTGCGCACGATCCCGAGTTCAAGGGCGAGCGCGACCGCTTCCGCGCGGCTTCCCGCGCCGAGCTTCACGAACACGCGCTCGAGATGCCAGTTCACCGTTCGTTCGCCGATACCGAGCGCTCCCGCGATCTCCTTCGAGGTCTGACCGAGGGCGACGTGTGTGAGGACCTCGATTTCTCGCCGAGAGAGCGACGGACTCACGGTCTTCTCCTGTGCCGACACCGGAAGGACTAACGGCTTCCGGTTCTGCCGGTTCCGGGCTGTGCGTGTCTTTTACGGGCATCCATTGCGCTGACCTCGGACAGAAAAACGTACTTGGCGAAAAAGTCGGAGGGAGGCACATGCAGCAAGGAGGTCATCGATACGCGGTCTCCGTGTCGTCGTGCCCGTAGCGGTGGGACGAGGGGTTGCGCGAAATAAGGAGGCAAGAACAGTGAACTGGCAAAACATCCGCCGGTGCCGATCCGGCGTGCTAATCAGCGTGACCCTGCTTCTCACCGCCGCCCTCTGGCTGCCCCCCGCGTCGACGAGCGCCGCGGCGACGCCGACGACCTTCAGCGGTCAGGCCACCGCTCTCAAGGGAAGCCTGCTTGGTCTCGGACCACTCGTCAGCGTCGACTGCAAAGACAGCGCCGCCCAGAGCAGCACGATCTGTCTGGCGGCAACGCAGAGCTTCAGCGGGGCGACCGAGATCAATGACGAGGCGTCGGTGCTCTGCTACCCGGCCGCCGCCACGCCCGCGAACTGCGCGGTCACGGCGCCTGATCTGACCGGCGGTCTTCTCGTCCTCGACGTCCTCCACGCGAGCGTGGTCTCGCACGGGAACAAGAGCAACGCGGAGGCGTACGTCGCGCAATTCGAGCTCAACGTTCCTGGCGCAACGATCAGCGCCACCGCTCTCCGCACCACGGCCGAGGCGAAGTGCACGAACGGCGTGCCTTCTGTCACTGGTGGCGAGTCGACCACAGTGACGATCAACGACACAACTCTCGGCGTGTCCCAGACGGTTGAGGCTCCCGCAGGCACGCAGAGCGAGCAGATCCCGCTGCCTGGCGGCGGTTACATCGTCCTGAACGAGGGAGCGAGCCCGGGGCGGGCCGGCAGCGACATCACCGTGACCGCCCTCCACGTGGTCGTACCGGCGCTCGGGATCAACCTCTATGTCGCGCAGGCACACGCGGACATCACGTGCGCCACGAACAGCTGTGCTGGCACGAACGCGTTCGTGACCGGCGGCGGGTTCATCGACTGGAATGGCGGCAAGGCCCACTTCGCCGTTGCCGGAAGAAACCTGACCGCGTGGGGCCATGTCCTCTACGGTCCGACGAAGCTACACGTCAAGGACCCGATGGCGAAGGTCTACGACACTCGCGCCGGTCTCCTGACAGACCCGGACTCTGCGAAGTTCCATGTGCCGGATGCGCCGTCTCCCGATACCTTCCAGGGTGCCGCGATCCTGACTTGGAAGGACGGGTTGGGGGCTGTGCTCGGCCAGGTCCTCGTGATCGACATGGGCGAGCCGGGACGCAGTGACTTCTTCGAGATCCTGACGACGGACGGGTCCGCCAAGGCGTGGGGCACGCTTGCAGGCGGCAACATTCAGATGCACGGGAAGTGCTGATGGGTCCACGCCCCCACCCGCGAGAGGCCCCGGCTTTGGCCGGGGCCTTATCGCGCCACCTCGTACGCGGCGCGGATCTTCGTCGCGATGTCTGCCATGTCCGAGTCCGTCTCGTATTTCTTGCGCTGCCAGATGAGCCTTGTCGAGAAGAGTCCGTCGCCCTTGTTCCGTGGCACGACGTGGATGTGAAGGTGCGGCACGCTCTGGCTGATGCGGGTGTTCGTCGCGACGAACGATCCCGCGGCACCGAGAGCCTTCTGCACCGCGATCGAGGTGCGGCGCACGGCGCCGAACACCGGCACGAGGAGCGCATCGGGGAGGTCATCGAGGGTCTCGACGTGCGCTGTGGGCATGACGAGCACGTGACCGAGCGCCAGAGGCGCGCGATCGAGGAACGCGATCACGTCCTCATCGCGGTGGACGACGTGCGATGGCACCTCGCCGCGAGCGATCTGGCAGAAGACGCACGATGCCGGCACGCGGGTCCTACAGATCGGCGGCCGCGTTCGTTCGCACGATCGCGTCGAGGAACACGCGGCGGACTTCGGAGGCGCCGGTAAGGCTCGGCTCGACCTGTCGCGTGAACCACGACGGCTCACCCGACAGGAAGTGCGCGTGAAGATCGACGAGGCAGGCTCCGACCCGCGTGGTCTCGAGGGCCAGGATCTCATTCACTCGACCATGAGCGCGGCGGGCCGTCGCCGGATCGACGTCGAGGAAGTTGTTGAAGTCGTCCCCAAAGCTCGGGTCGTACACGTTCGCTACAAACAGCCTTGCATGAGCGAGCCGCTCGAGCGCCCCGCGGACCAGACGCGGAAATGCCTCGAGCTCGGCGTCGCTCAAGCTGGGCAGCGCCTGCAGCAGGTCGTTCCCCCCGATGCTGACCATCACGATGGCCTCACGTGGCACCGATCTGATCGAGATTTGTCGTTCAAGATCAGCCGACGTCGCGCCGTCGACGGCCGTGTGGACGACCGTGACCGCCTTGTTCCCCCGAAGGCTCCAGAGATCGCGACCGCGGAACTCGGGAAAGAGCCGGTCATCGTTGCGGGCAAGGAGCGCCTGCGGTGTTACGCCGCGCTCGTTGTAGTGCCCGCAATCGAAGACCGAATCTCCGAACGCGAAGAGGATGGCCAGCGGTCTACTGGCTACTCGATCGTGGCGGCGTGCACCGACGTGACGTACGGCAAGTACTGCGCGATGCGGCTCCAGCTCTCGCCTTCGGTCTTGCTGGCCCACACGTCGCCATTGGCCGTGCCGAAGTAGAGACCCATCGGATCGAGGCGATCGTTGTGCATCCCCTCGCGCACAGACTCGAGTGGGGCGCCCTCCGGCAGACCCTTGTCGAGCCGGTCCCAGGTCTTCCCCTTGTCGGTCGTGCGGTACACGCCGATCCCGAACGGCGCGGCGGTACGCCTCATGCCGTCGAGCGGGATGCAGTACGCCGTGCTCGGGTTGCGCGGATGCATCGCCGCCGCGAACCCG
>Ga0209156_10001469_pt1 | contig 19277 bp, 16 predicted proteins | sample GraSoiAngelo_124_FD_185881 | JGI IMG/M metagenome (GOLD analysis project Ga0209156, IMG submission 185881) | Grasslands soil microbial communities from the Angelo Coastal Reserve, California, USA - 14_0927_05_20cm (SPAdes) (version 2) | ecosystem: Environmental > Terrestrial > Soil > Grasslands...
CGCGTCGGCCAGCCCGTAGTAGCGGTGGCGGCCGTTTCGCTTCACTTTCAGGAATCCGCCTTCGACCAGCTTTGCGAGTTGGATGCTCGCGGTCGACGGCGTGACGCGTGCCCGTCGCGCGAGCTCGCTCGCGGGGAGTGACTGTCCCTCAGACAATGCCATCAGGAACGTGGCGCGAGTAGCGTCGCCCATCAGCGAGGCCGGCGCTGCGATGTCCGCGTCTGCGATCACGGGGCCGACGCTAGCACGCAGTTTGTTTTATGTCCGTCAAAGCATGGAGGCTTTGACTGACCCTGGGAGCTAGGGGGCGTATTTCGCCAACGTGAGGGCGAAAGCCACGTTCGCTGCGACAGCGATCGCCGCGACGAGCGGGTGGCGTAGCGGCCGGGGCCCGTCGGCGACGGCCCAGTAGAGCGGGAAGGCGAAAAGCGCCTGGCGCGCGAAGCTCGTCACTGTTCCGGACAGGAACGAGACCGCAATCACGGCGGTCGCGAATAGCGCCCACGGACGGTAGCGAGGGCCGAACCGCCAGAGCAGGCCGACGACCGGGACGGCGACCGCGAGAACAGCGCTTTCGATCCGGGTCTGCGTCGTCTGAGCGCCGAAGAGAAGCGCTCCGGCGACCACCGCGTAGCCAAACGCGGCGGCGTACCAGCGGCCCAGCCTTCGTTCGATCAGCACGATAAGCACCGTCGCCACGAGCGCCCCTGCGATCAGCAGCGCGGCATGGATGCTGAAGGCGTGCGCGACGTGACCGGGCCACTTCGATACCCGGCCCGGGCCGTTCCGGTCCCAGATCGGCAGCTCCTGCGCGTGGATGAACGCGCGCGGATCGCCGCTTCGCCGCCAGAAGTAGATGTGCACCGCCGCGGACGCGGCGAGCGGGGCGCCAGCGGCGACGGCGCGCGCGCGCCTGCCGCGCGCGACGAAGAAGAGTGGGATTGCGATCAGGAAGCCGGTCGGGCGCGCGAGGGCCGCGACGGCGCCGAGTGCCCCAGCCGAAAAGGGTCGCCCGCGCAGGACGAGGGCAGCCGCCCAGGCGGCCGCCGCGAGCGCGAGCACGTCCGGATAGGCGAGCAGCAACATGAACGAGCCCGGCCAGCAGGCAAGTGCGAGCGCCGCGCGCCGGCCCTGTCCGGAGGGGCTCGAGGCGGCGATTCCGAGGAATGCGAGGCCGCTGGCCGCGACGACGACCGCGAACGCCGCCGCCCAGTCGGGAATCGAGCCCGATGCCCTCAGGATGAGCGGCCAGAGCGGGAAGAACGCATACAAGGGACCGCCCTGACCGTGCGGATAGCCGTCGACGGTTACACCGTGGTACCAGCCGAAGTCCCAGGTGAAGAGAGGCCAGAGCGGCCCGCCGAAGTGAGGCCAAATGTGGTGGGGGTCCGAGATCGCTCCGGCCTCGACGCCGCCGATCACGACTCCGAGCACGGCAGCGAGCCAGGCGGCCCAGACGGCGACAACCGCGACTACGGCATGCCGCTCGGCCGTGGCCGCTACTCGCTCGCGAATAGCCTGGCGCGCCGTGACCTCCCCCACGGCAGGAACACGCTGCGCCACGGAGCGAGAATAGCGCCGCCGAGGCGACGAGCGAGCCAGGCGACAGCGCCGAGCGAGGCTCGAAAATCCGCGTGGGCGCAGCGTCAACTCGATCCAAGTAACAGTCTGTTGCAAAGAACGCCACGTCCCGAATGGCCGCTCTAAAGGTCGAGATCGTTGACGTGGGCCCGAAGCGGCGAAAGTAACAGTCTGTTACAAGGCTGGGCTCGGCGCCGCGGATTGGCGGAGCGGTGGTTCGCTTGGGAGCGGGCGCCTAGGCGGCGTCGACTTCGACCGGCTGGCCGTCGGCGTCTTCACGGCCGAGCTGTTTGTCCCACCAGACGGCCTCGCGGCGCTGGAGCTCCGTTTGCGCCTTGCCGACGTATGTGGCGAGCTCGGCTTCCTTCTGGGTCAGGTGCGCCTCGAGCTCGGCCAGGGCCGACTCGCGGACCTCGATCTTGTCCGTGCGGATGGCTTCCTCCATCGACGCGAGCCTTTTCTCGCGCCGATCCTGGCGCTTCGCCTGGGACTCCGTCAGGCCCTCCTGGCTCGACAAAGCCGACTCGCGGTTCGCAAGCTCGCGTTCGCGCTCCTCGAGCTGCGCGGCCCGCTGCTCGAGGTCGGCGCCGAAGCTCAGGTCGCGTTGGGCGTGTGCGAGCTCTGCCTTGACCTTGTTCAGCTCCGCCTCGCGGGCCGCCAGCTCGACCTCACGCTGGTCGAGTTGGGCCGAGCGCGCCGCTGCCTCACGGACGACTGCTGTCTTGTCGGTGTAGTCACGTTCGAGTGCCTCGAGCTCGCCGCGCAGCCGCTCCTGCTTCAGCAGCAGCTCGGCCTCGCGCTCGCCGAGGGCCTCGTCTTTTGCTGCGACCCGCGCGCCCTCCTTCTTGAGGTCAGCCTCACGCGATGAGAACTTGCGCTCGCGCTCCGAGACCTCCTTGTCGCGGGCTCGACACTCGTCCTCGCGCTTCGCGAGCGCCCGCTCGCGGCCTTCGAGCTTGACGATCCCGGCGCGCTCGCGCGTCGCCAGCTCCTGCTCGGCGCGGCTGAGCTTCTGCTCGCGGTCGGCGAGCGCCTTCCGTTGCTTCTCCAGCTCGTTCGCGAACTTGGAGCGGTCGCGCTCGAAGCTCTTCAGCTCGCGCAGCTTCCCCTCGGCCTGCTCGTGGCGCTCGGCCGACATCTGCTGCTCTGCGGCCAGCTCCGCTTGAAGCTCGGCGAGCCGGGCGTGCTCGGCCTCGATCGTCTCGCGCTGGTCTCGGACCTTGCGCTCGCGCGCCTCGAGCTCAGCCTGGAACTCGGCGAGCTTCGCGTCGCGCTCGTCGAGCGTGGATGCACGACGAGACAATCCGTGCTCGGACTCAGTGCCCGCCTCGAAGACCTCCTGCTGCTCGGCGAGTGCCGCCTTCAATGCGTCCTCGCGCGCCTCGGCGGCGGCGAGCTGCTTGCGCAGCTCGTCCGCGGCGCTGTCGGACGTCACCGTGAACGGCTCGGAGTCGGCCGGTCGCGCAGTCAGCTCGAAGCGCAGCTCGACGTTGGGCTGAGGGTCGGGCGGCCTCGTTGCCTCCGGTTCGTCGCGCCTGCGCTCGAGCTGTGCGCGCAGACCGGTGCCGAACTCGTTCTTCTTGGTCTCGTTCGTGTCCTTCTTGGGCGCCATTGTGTTCTCCTAGAAGATCTTGGACAGGTTGAGGAAGGCGGGTCCGAGGATGACCAGGAACATCGCCGGGAAGATGAACAACACGGTCGGGAAGAGCATCTTGATCGGCGCCTTCATCGCCCTTTCCTCGGCAGCGGCCTGGCGGCGCTGGCGCGTATCGGTGGCCTGAACTCTCAGGATCCGGCCGAGCGAGATACCGAGCTGGTCGGCCTGGATGATCGCTCGCGTGAAGCCGGAGATCTCCGGCGTGTCGGCTCGGTCGGAGAGCTTCTTGAGAGCATCCTGGCGCGATTCGCCGATCCGGATCTCGTTCAGCGTCAGGCTGAACTCCTCCGAGAGTGCGCCGTCCATGTGGTCGATCAGCTTCGAGATCGCGCCGTCGAAGCCGAGGCCCGCTTCCACGCTCACCGCGAGCAGGTCGAGTGCGTCGGGAAGCTGTGTGCGGATCTGGTCGCGGCGCTTGCGGGCGCGCAGGCCGACGACGAAGTCGGGGGCGAGGAAACCGATCCCGCCCAGCACGATGCCGAAGATGAGAACCCCGGGCCCGCCCGAGAAGGCGCCGCCCAGGAGCATGCCGAGGACGAGGCCGCCGATTCCGACCGCCGCTTTGGCGGCCAGGAAACCGGTCGGCGAGACCGTGCGGAGCCCGGCGGCGAGCAGCCGGCTTCGGACGCCGTCCACGGTTGTCTTGGGGTGGACTCGGAGGACGAACCTCGCCAGGCGGTCTCTGGCAGGCCCGATGACACGGTCGTGGAATGGCTGCTCGCGCTCGCCGAGCGCGGCTCGCACCTTGCCGTAGTTCGCGGCTCGCTTGACCGAGCCCTCGCGCTCGCGAGCGGGGGCCGTGGCGGCCTCGCCGACCAAATACGCGGCAGCGGCGAGGAAGAGGACGGCGAAGAAGATTAGAAGCACGGATCCATCACCCCTTGAAGGAGACGATCTTTTGCAGGAGCAGTGACCCGAATGCCATCATCGTCACGCCGAAAATCATCAGCATGTGCCCGGTGTGGGAGTGGTAGAGCGGGTCCATGTAGGTCGGATTCAGCACCGTGATCGCAAGCGCGATGAAGAACGGCAGCCCAATCAGCACGTAGGCCGACATACGACCCATCGCGGTGAGCGAGCGGATCTTGCGCGCGAACTGCTGACGATCGCGGACCGTGTCGGCGACCATGTCGAAGAGCCCGGCGAGCGAGCCTCCGACCTGCCGCTGAATGTTCACGGCTGTGATCACGAAGGCGAAGTTCTTCGAGCCGATTCGCTCCGCCGTCTCGTGAAGCGCTTCCTCCATCGGGCGCCCAAGCTGGGTGTCGGTGATCACGCGGCGAAGCTCCTTCGCTGCGGGCTCCTGACCCTCGTCGACCACGCTTTGGATGCCCTGCTTGAAACTGTGCCCGGCCTTCAGCGAGGCGGCCATCGTGATCAGAAGATCGGGCAGCTGGTCCTCGAAGGCCCGAATCCTTCTCTTTGCCTTGAACCAGACGAAGAGGTAAGGAACGAAGCCGCCGATCAGGAACATCGCCAGGATCACGAGCGAGCTGCCGCCGGCGATCGCGGCGAGCAGGCCGAGCGCGAACGACGAGCCGATCAACAGCCACGCGAACTCGACCGTGCGCAGGGGCAGATCCGCGCGCTCGAGCAGTAGGTGAAGGTTCCGCCACTGGCGGCGTTGCCCGAAGGCGTTCTCGGTTGCCCGAAAGACGCCGTTCAGCACCTCCAGCCGCTCGCGGCCCGTGCGGCGCGTTGAAGCACGCCGCGTCGAGTTGATGTGCGGCGCCAGGCGTCGCTTCAGCCAGGAGCCTCTGAGTGTCGACGCCAAGAGGACGCCCGCGGCGAGCATGAGCAGGCCCGCGAGCAGTGTGAAGACGACATCGCCGAGCTTTCCGTAGAGCGGGTCGGGCAAGAGCGGCGACGTCTTCGAGCCTCCGGACGAGCTCCCGCCTGTTTCGGGGACGGTGACGCTTTCCTGAGCGGAGCCGAGCCTTCCGACACTCGCTTTCAGCTCGAGCTTGTCGCCGGGGCGAGCCGCCGTCAGGTAGCTGAGGCGCCACGTGCGGCGGAGCTCCCGCGCGATCGAGCTGTAGATCGCGGTCAGCGTCTTGCTCGACGCGGCGGAGTGATAGGTGCCTCCGGTCTCGGTCGCGAGCCGCTTGAGCCCCGACGTATCCGCCTTGGAGCCGAAGCCGATCGGGTAGGCGATCGCGCCCGCGCGATGCAGCGACGAGAGTGCGTCGGTCTCCGAGGTCCGGCTGCCGACATCGTCACCGTCGGTGAGCAGGAGGACCACGCGGCCGCCCGGCTGGCTTGCGAGCACACGAGCGGAGAGGTCGACCGCGTCCCAGAGGGCCGTGCCCGAGTTCGCTCCGATTGCGACCGTACGCAGCGCGTTGTCGGCGTCGATCGTGGCGCTCGAGAATGGGCCCTGCTGCGCCGCACGCTGCCCGAACGTGACGAGTGCGATCCGATCGCAGGCGGGTTTCGACGCCACGAACGCAGTTGCAGCCGCCGCGGCCTCCGCCAGCGGCCTGCCTGCCATCGAGCGGGACGTGTCCAGGGCGAGCACGACGTTCTTGCAACGGCCCAGGTTGAGCGCCTGCAGCCCAACCACGGGCCGACCGTTCTCGAGCAGCTTCGGCGGCCTCGCCGAAGGCGCCGAGGTGACCACGGTCGCGCCGACCGACGGGTAGGCGCCGAAGTCGAACCCGTTGAGCCTGACGCCTGCGCTTGCCCCGCTTGCCGTCGCGAGCAGAGCGAGCAGGGAAACCAGCGCCAGGCTGAAAACGCCAGTTTTCAGCCTGGAAAGGATCATTGGAAGCTCCCGTACGAGGCGTTAGCGAAGAAATGCGGCTTCAAGCCCGAGCACTCGAGCGGGCCGAGCAGCCTCGTCGTGCCTGCCTCGCCCTGCGTTGCCTCGTCGGGCGGCTTGGCGATGAAGACGTCTTGCAGCGTGATCACGTCGGATTCCATCCCGAGCACCTCCGAGATGTGGGTGAGCCGGCGGGAGCCGTCGACGAGACGGGAGATCTGGATCAGCAGGTCGAAGGCACTCGCGATCTGCTCACGGATCGCGCGGTGCGGCAGCTCGACACCGGCGGTCATCACCAGCGTCTCGAGCCGCGAGAGCGCGTCGCGCGGCGAGTTCGCATGGATCGTCGTCAGCGAGCCTTCGTGGCCCGTGTTCATCGCCTGGAGCATGTCCAAGGTCTCGGGGCCTCTGACCTCGCCGACGATGATCCGGTCGGGACGCATGCGCAACGAGTTGCGGACGAGCTCGCGGATGCGGATCTCGCCCTGGCCCTCGATGTTCGAGGGGCGGGCCTCGAGCGGGATCACGTGCTGCTGCTGGAGCTGGAGCTCCGCGGCGTCCTCGATCGTGACGATCCGTTCCGTACCGGGGATGAACGCGGACATCGCGTTCAGCGTCGTCGTCTTACCGGTGCCGGTTCCGCCCGAGATCAGGATATTCAGCTTCCCGTGAACGCAGGCGGAGAGGAACTGGGCCGCCTTCGGCGAGATCGAGCCGAAGGTGATCAGGTCGTCCATCGTGTACGGGTCGCGCGAGAACTTCCGGATCGTCAGCGTCGGCCCGCGGAGCGCCAGCGGCGGAATGATCGCGTTCACGCGCGAGCCGTCGGGCAGGCGCGCGTCGACCATCGGCGAGGCCTCGTCGATCCGGCGCCCTACCGTCGAGACGATCTTGTCGATGATCCGCATCAGGTGGGCGTCATCGACGAAGGCCGCCGTCGTCCGCTCGATCTTTCCGGAGCGCTCGATGTAGATCGCGTCCGCCCCGTTGACCATCACCTCAGTCACGGTGTCGTCGTGCAGGAACGGCTCGAGCGGCCCGTAGCCGAGGATGTCGTCCGTGATCTCGCGGGTGACCTGCCGCCGCTCCTCTCGGGTCAGCGGCGTCCGGTCGAGCGCGAGCTGCTCGGTGACGGCTCGGAGCACACGTTCGGACAGTTCCTCGTCCGACTGCGACGTGAAGAGCTGCGGGCCGAGCTTCGCGATGCACGCGTGGTGAACCTGCGTCTTGAGCTCCGCGTACGGGTCGGCAACGGCGCGGTGCTCCACCATCTGCTCTCCGAGCGTGGATTGCCCGGGCTCGACGGTGGCGGCCGTGCCGTTGCCGCTGCTTTTGATGCGGTCGGAAAGACCCATCGCTAGGTCCTCGCCAATGCGGCCAGGAACTTCTTGCGCTCCTTGGCCACGGTCTGGGCTGTGACGAGCGATTTGGCCAGCTCGCGCACGGAGTTCGAGAAGTCGGACTTGCTGTCCGCCAGCACGGCTGGATTGCCCCGGTTGACCGACAGCGGCACGGCACGGTCGCTCGGAACCTCGTGCCGGACTACCATCTCCAGCGCCGACTCGACCTCCTTGCGCTGCATGCCGACCTTGGAGTTCGCTCGGTTCAGGACGACCTTGATCCGGTCGCGGGGGAACGAAAGCAGCTCCAGCGTTTGCAGCGACAGGCGGACGTTCTTGATCGTCGGCACGTCGAGGCTGGTCAGCAGGAGTAGTTCGTCGGTGCGGTCGAGCGTCGCGAGCATCGGGCCGTGGAAGAACGGCGAGGTGTCGACGACGATTACGTCGTACGACTCCCGTGCCACCTCCAGCAGCCGCGCGAGCTTGGCCTCGGTGACGAGCTCCGCGTCCTCGGGGCGCAGCGGCGCCGGGAGGACGTCGAGGCCTGACGCGTGCCGGGTCGTATAGCCGGCCAGCTTCTCCGAGTCGAGCTCGCCTGGAGCCGTGACAAGGTCGTAGATCGTCTTGTCAGGCTCGATCCCGAGCATGATCGCGGCGTCGCCGAACTGAAGGTCCAGGTCGAGCAGGAGCGCCCGCTTTCCCCAGTGCTTGGCCAGCGAGGCCGAGACGTTTGTCGACAGCACCGTCTTGCCGGTCCCGCCCTTCGGCGAGAACACCGTCACAAGACGGCCTTGCCGTCCGCCGGCGCTTGCCTGCTGTTTGCGGCCGGCGTGGCAGGCCTTCTTGATCGCGAAGACGACGTTGTCGGTCAGCTGCGGGAGCAGCATGACGTCGGCGACGTCGGCGTCGAGTGCGTCCTCCAGCAGGCTCGGGGAGCCTCCGGAGGCGAGCAGGATTACCGGCGCCTTCGTGTACTCGCGAATCGCCGCCACGTCGTTCGCCGGCAGAGTCGCGCTGCGCGTCGCGTGCAGCACAATCTGCAGGTGTCCTCCCGTCAGCGTGGAGGCGCCTTCGAGGACGTTGTCGCTCCAGCCCACCAGCTCGATCTCGGGGTGCTTCGCGAGCGCCTCGCGCAGGTCCGGGAGCCCGTCGCAAACGCCCGTCACGAATACGCGGACGCTGTCTTGGCTCGTCGTTTCCATGTCATTCATGCTCATCGAAGGCCTCCTAGTGTCCGAGGACGCGGCGCGCGCCCCGGCTAAGGCCGTCGGAGAGCACCGTCTTGACGCTGTCGAGGTGGTCGGGACTGTCTGCGGCGTGCGTGACCGGCCTGAGCTCGAGGTGCCAGTTCGCGGCGCTCGAGTTGCTGCCGTTGGCGAGCACCAACTGGAACTTCTGGGCCTGGCTGTCGGTCATCGCGAGCAGCGCGGAGCCGTTCTGGTCGGGGCTGCCGGTGATCTTGCTTCCGGGCGCAGGCCCACTCGGGGCCTGCAGGACCTTGAGGTCCCGCAGCACGACCCGGCTGAAGACGACGTCGTTGCCGTTCGTGTGGACAGAGACCGCGGCGACCAGGTCGACGTGGTCATTGTTCTTGAGCGTGCCGGCAAGGAGCTGGTTCTGGTCGCCCTGGACCTGGAACGCGCGCAGGTTGCCCCGCAGCTGGCCTTCGACCCCGGTCTGCGCGACCGAGCTGAAGCGCTGCGTGGTGATCTGCTCGCCTGCAAACGTCTCCTGCGAGGCGACGAGGCTCTTGATCTCGTCAGTATTCGAGACCGAGCCCGGGACGACGCTCCGCCGTGGCACCTGAGTCGCGGACACCATGCCCACGGCGTCGGAGCCGGCGGTGCCGACCGGGATGTCGTGCTTGGCGACGAGTACCGTCACATGGTCCTCGCCCCGCTGAACGTGACGCTTGTAGCTCGTCACGTAGAAGCTGGTTAGGAGGGCCGCGACGATTGCAAGCGCGACCGCGATCCCGATATTTCTGACTCGATAGGTCATGTCACCTTTGTCTTTCTTCTGTTCGAGGACTAATTGACTAGCTGGATGGTTTTCGCGCCCCAGTTGGCGCCCGAGGAAGTTGTGGACTGAATCCCACGCCAAATGACCTTCGTGAACCAGCCACGCACCCACCCCTTGCTGCCGTTGGCGTTGTAGCTCGTGACGTGGAAGCCGACCCAGCCGATCACGTTGTATTGAGCGTTGGTTCCGGGCCCGGTCAACGTGTCGTAGATCGGGAAGAGAACGTCGTCGCCGATCCGGTCGCTGAGCGCGTTCTGGAACTTGCTCTCGTTGAAGTTCGCCGATGGAGCGGAGCTGTACTTGCCGAGCGGCATCATGTGGTCGTAGCCGTGCTCCATCCAGGTCGCGAGGTCGCCGGCTCCCACATTTCCGCCCAGGTTCCCGGTCAGGTCGATCAGGCCGAACGAGCCGGCGGCGTTCCCGTTTCCGGGGCTGTGGAGGTCGAGCAGGTCGAGTTGCGTGGGCTGACCGAAGCAGGGAATCGGGCGCTGCTGGGTACCGCCGCAATGCAGTGCCGGGTGGAGGATGTTGACGACGATCGGGGCGACGTATATGGCCTGCGCGAGCGGTCCCACGCGGGCGGTCGCCTTTGAGCCGACAGTCGCCCCATCGACGCCGAAGAGTTTCGTGAAGATTCCCGGCGACTGGCGCTTGACCGCGACCTGGATTGTGTCGTCGGGCAGGATCGAGCTCGAGATCGTGGTGCCGTCGAGCCCGCCTCCGTTCTTGCCGGCGTAGCTGGAAGCAAGGCCCTGCGCCTCGGCGGTGTCGTCCGGAAGCGCCTGGGCGCCCGCGAGGGCGGCGGCGTCCGCAGTCGACTGGGTGTCGCGATCGGCGCGGTACCACGCTCCGAAATCGAGGACGAGGGCTGCCATCCCGAGCAGGACGACCAGGAAGACCAAGGTGAGGACGGTCGCTTGGCCTCGTTCAGTTCTTGCGCGTGCGTTCATTCGACTCGCTCCGTTGTCGTACTCGAGAGGCGACCCGACTTCACGACGAGGCCGAGAAGGCTGATCGAGTAGGGGTAAGAGGCGGTGACAGTGACGTCACTCCCCGGATCCCAGCTGGAGCTGGGCGGCGGCACGGACAGCTTGGAGCTGTCGAGATCGGTAGCCGAGCTCCGGATTGCGTCCATGACGACCGAATCGCGATTCGGGTCATCGCGGCTCACCGCTGCCCGGCGGGCGCCGGCGCGCGTGGCATCCGTCAGGGTGACGTAGTTGTTGAAGACGATGCCGAACTGGATTACCCCGAACAGGATCAGGGCGAGGACGGGGAGCACGAGCGCGAACTCGGTCATCGTCTGCCCCTGCTGGTTTCGGATTTGAATTCTCTTCTTCACGGGATCTTTCGTCTGTTTCGGTTTTGGGGTGGGCCCCTCCCGGGGGAGGGGCCCTTTTGCCGGAGAACTGCCTAGGGATTAACCGCCGGGGAGAATCTTGGCGACGGCGTTGATCGCGCCCGAGATGCGACCGGAGAGCGTCGTGATCGCGAGCACCACGACCAGCGTGATGACGGCAAGAACCACGCCGTACTCGGCCATCGTCTGCCCCTCCTCGCGCTTCTTCAGCGACTCGACGGCGTCCATCGCAAAGCTCTGCGCGATAACAAAGAGCTTCAGCATCTAGTTCACCTCCCTTCTACTGGGCCGCGGGCGCACGGGGTCGCCCAATTTCCAGCCGGATAAGCTGCGGGGATAAGCCTGCGAGAGGTAGAAACGAGCCTGAAAAGCTGGCGGCTGCAATTGTTGGTCACGCCGGAAAATCCTCCGTAGTGGTCTTGGCGTGGCCGCGCCGCCTTATGGCTCAGTTGCAGCGATCATCGTGATGGCCCGGCCGACGGCGTATCCCTCGGTTTGATGATTGGTTGCGGATCTCCCCACTTCGGGGGAATGCCGGGCCCGCGCTCGGTCGATAGTGAGGTCAGTCCGTAAGGCCCGCGGATCTCGAAGTCAGAATCCGCGTCGAAGTGGCGGCCTCGGCGCCCGACAAACGGAGCGAACGGCAATGCCACAACGGAACTCTTTGATCAGCAGGCTGCGCCACGGGCGGGCCTGGGACGAGTGGGACGAGAAGGGCGGCGATGAGGACACCTCACCGGTTCCCGCCGCAGACAACACGACGCTGCGCTCGCGACGGCGGCGAACCGCCGTCGCCGTAACCTTTACGGCTCTGTTCGTCGGTGGCGCAGCCTTTTCGGCCGCGGCCGGCGACCAGGTTCGCGCATCGCTGGAGGACTCCGCCGCCAGCCTTCAGGCCTCGACGGACGCGACGACGACGGACGCGACGACGACCGACGCGACGCCGACCGATGCGACGCCGACGGATGCGACGGTCACGACCCCTAGCGATCCGGCGCCTGCTATCGACTCGGGATCCGACGGCGGCTCACTCCCTCCTGCCGGGACGCCGGGAGACGCCGGCAACTCGGCGCCCGCACCGGATACCGCCGCTCCGCCGGCGGCCGCCACCCCGGTTGGTGCAACTGCAACCTCAGTGGCAGCGAAAGCCGCCGTAGAGGAGGCCGCGACGCGCTCGGGCTCTGTCTCCCGTGTGGCAGAGCCGGCCGGCTCGACGCAGGTTTCGCAGCGCAAGTTCGTTCGCGCGAAGGGCCCGCGCGCACGTCAACACCACTTCCCCGTGCGCAAGAAAGCTGCGCCGGCGCCCGCCCCGGAGCTCGAGGGGGCCTCGTCCGCGGTCGTCTGGCTCAACCGGCCACTGCCCGATCCGACGCCGCCGGCCCTTCGGCTCAAGGTCCGGTTCGCAAAGCACCTTCGGGGGGTCGCCCGCGCCGACCGCGTCGACTGGGCCCTGATGCTCGGAGTCCTGCGGGCCGAGGGCCACAACGGCGCTGCGCCGGCGAACCTCGCCGGGCTTCGTGGGATCGCCGCCCAACTGTCGTCGCAGGCGGGCTCGCGGATGACGAGCCCCTGGGCGGAGATGTTCTCGTTCTCGAGGGACGCATCGTTCGCCGACCGGGCCGTTGCGCTCTCGCACTACTACCGCGCCGTCGGCCTTCGTGCGCTCGTGCACGGACTCGACGCCGAGAAGACCTGGCTCAGCGAGAAGGTGTTGAACGACCCGCGCGTCTCGATCTATGCGGGAGGTCGCGGCGACATCGAGTCCGGCCGCGTCAACGTCCGCGTGCTCACCGTGATCGAGTACCTCGCCGACTCGTTCGGCCAGGTGACGGTCTCCTGTCTGATCAGCGGTCACCGGTTGTACGCGCGCCCAGGAGTCATCTCGGCGCACATCTACGGCCTGGCCGCGGACATCAGCGAGGTCGGCGGCACCCCGATCACCGGCCACCAGCAGCCCGGCGGGATCACCGAGCGCGCCGTCCGCGACGTGCTCCTGCTACCGCCTGAGCTGATGCCGAAGCAGGTGATCTCCCTGCTCGGATTGGGCGGACCGTCGTTCCCGCTCGCGAATCACTACGACCACATTCACATCGGCTATTAGGGCATGGGGGAAACCGGGTTTCCCCCATGAGCCCCCTCCTTGTGTTGAGAGCGATACAGGCGTGGGTTGGCGCTCCCGGCCGGCAAAGCCGGCCTCCGCGCACTACTCGTCGCTATCCTTGCGACGACGTTTTGGTTAGGGCTCGACGCTTTGCGCTTCGGCGGCCGGAGCGGCTAGGAGCTGGGGTTGACGGCTTGGGCTTAGCCTGGCTGTCTCACTCGCTGCCGGACTCTTGAGGCTCGGAGCGAAGAACGGATGATGAAGACCGTTTCCCTCAGGACTGTGGAGGATCGCGTCGTCTGCGAGCGGTGCCTCGTTGCCGACTCGCCCTGGGCGCGGATGCGGGGGTTGCTCGGACGGCGGGGTTTGGAGAGCGGAGAGGGGCTGCTGCTTCGTCCCACGGGGTCGGTGCACACGTTCTTCATGCGCTTCCCGATCGATGTCGTCTTTCTCTCGCGCGACGGCGAGGTGCTCAGGATCGCCCAGGCACTATCGCCGTGGCGCACGGCCGGCGCACGCCGCGCGAAGGTTGTTCTCGAGCTAGCGGCGGGTGACGCAGAACGCCGCGGAATTCGGGTCGGCTCGCGTCTCGACCTGTCCGTTTTGGCGGGCTCCGATTCGGGGCCGGCCGCGAACCACCCACCGGCTTCAGCGTAATCGCCAGAAACGCGCGGGTGGGATACGCAGGTGCGTCGAAGCCGGGAAAGTTGCGCCAGAGGACTGCAAACCGCGATCTTGTACCGATGCTCGACGTCGTCTCGATCGCAAAGCGCGCGCGCGATGAGAACTTTCCGGTCGCCTCGCTTGCATTTCCGCGCGAGCTGAGGCCGCACATCCGCGCCCTCTACGCGTACGCACGGCTCGTCGACATCCTCGGAGACGAGCTCGAGGGCGGGCCCGAGGCACGGCTCGCAGCCCTCGACGAACTCGAGCGGGAGCTCGACGCCTCCTACCGCCGCGAGGCGACCTGGCCCGTGCTCGTCGAGCTGCAGCCGGCGATCCTCGAGTTCAATCTCCCGAGAGAACCATTCCTGCGCTTGATCGAAGCGAATCGGATGGATCAGCGAATCTCGGAGTACGAGACGTGGGATGACGTGAAGCGTTACTGCGTCCACTCGGCGGATCCATGTGGGCGCCTGGTCCTCGGCGTCCTGCGACGCGGGGACGACCACGAAAACGTCGCACTCAGCGACAACGTCTGCACCGGGCTCCAGCTCGTGAACTTCCTTCAGGACGTCCCGCGCGACCTCGTCCTCGGCCGCGTCTACCTCCCGGTGGAGGACCGGCGACGCTTCGGTGTCACCGATCTCGACGGGCCGAACGAGCCGCTTCGGCAACTGCTCGAGTTCGAGGCCGGGCGGGCTCGCAGCCTCCTCGCCTCGGGCGAACCGCTCGGGCGGAGGCTGGGTGGCCGGACCGGACGCGCCGTGACGGCATTCGCGCGCGGGGGACTGGCCGCCGTAGACGCGCTCGAGCGGGCCAGATTTGACGTCTTCTCCGGGCGGCCGAAGCCGTCTCGGGCGCGGCTCGCGCGCACGGCGATCGGAGCCCTCGTCCCGTGAAGGGCGGCCATGCATGTCCGGTGTGGCCGGCGGATGCCGGCCGAGGTCGGTTGTGAGCGTCGCTCGAGCCAGCCAAGCCAAAGTCGACGCGGCCTACGCTGAGGTCGAGCGCCTGACGCGACAGCGTGCCCGTAACTTCGCCTACGGGATCATGCTGCTGCCGCGCCCAAAGCGGCGGGCGATCGCCGCCGTCTACGCGTTTGCGCGCCGTGTCGACGACATCGCCGACGGTTCTTTGCCGGACGAGGAGAAGCGTGTCTTGCTGGAGCAGCTTCGCGCTCGGCTCGAAAGCCCTCCGGACGAGGACGCGATGTTCATTGCCCTCGCCGACGCTCGGGGACGTTTCTCGATTCCGGCAGACGCGCTGTCGGCGCTGATCGACGGCGGTGTTCAGGACACCGAGCAGACGCGCTACGCGGACTTCGACGACCTGCGCGGATATTGCGCGCGGGTTGCCGGCGCGGTCGGGCGCGCCTGCGTCGGCGTCTATGGGGCCGACGAGCCCGAACGTGCCGAGACTCTCGGCATCGCCCTGCAGTTGATCAACATCGTTCGCGATGTCGCCGAGGACTGGCGTCTCGGCCGCGTCTACCTGCCGCAGGACGAGCTTGGGCGGTTCGGTGTCGAGGACGCCGACATCGCGGCCGGCCGGGTGACGGCCGAGTGGCGCGAGCTGATGAGCTTCCAGGCCGAGCGCGCACGGACGTACCTCGCCGAAGGTCTGACTCTGCTCGACTACCTCGACCGCCGGAGCGCCGCGTGCGTCGCGACCTTCGCCGGGCTCTACCGCTCCACGCTCGAACGGATCGAGCACGGCGGGTTCGACGTCTTCGACGGTGCGCCGACGCTGTCGCCGGTCGCCAAGCTGCGCGTGGTCGGAGCCGCGCTGGCGCGGTGAGGCGTCGCTCGGGATGCCCTTCAAAGGCCAGCTCGGTGGCGGACCTGGGTAGCGTGCCGAAATGAGGGCCGTCGTCGTCGGCGGGGGGCTGGCCGGGCTCTCGGCGGCGCTCGAGCTCGTCGATGCGGGCCATGAGGTGACCCTGCTCGAGGCCAGGCCGACTCTCGGTGGCAAGGTGCAGACACTGCCAGAGCGCGAGGGCGATCCCGAGCCGCCGCCGGACAACGGCCAGCACATCGCGCTCGGCTGCTTCACGGACTATCTGGAGTTTCTCGAGCGGATCGGCAGCGCGGAGAACGTCAGACGGCTGCCCTTCGAGCTGACCGTGATCGACGAACGCGGCCGGTCCGCAAGGATCGGCTACGGCCTCGGCTCGCTGCTCCGCTACCGGCATCTCGCCCTCCGCGATCGTCTGCGCGTTGCGCTCTTGCTGGCGAGGCTGCCGCGACTCGAGCCGCGCGAGAGCGAGACCTTCGGCGAGTTTCTGCTGCGTCATGGACAGACCGCCGCGGCGATCGAGCGGTTCTGGGACGTCTTCATCCGGCCGGGGCTCAACCTGCGTACGGACGAGGTCCAGGCGGAGGCAGCGTGCTTCACCGTCCTCCGTGCCTTGCGCTCCGGTCGTGCCGCGAGCGATGTCGTCCTGCCCACGGCTCCGCTCGGGTCGATGCACGGCGAGGCGGCCGGCCGCACGCTCGAGCAGGCCGGCGCGCGTGTGCAGCTCGGCGCGCGCGTGGACGATCTTGCCGAGCTGGATGCCGACGCGGTGATCCTCGCCCTGCCGCCCGAAGAGGCTTCACGCCTGGTCGGCGAGGACTGGACGGTGGACTACTCGCCGATCGTGAGCGTCCATCTGCTGTTTGACCGCGTCATCCTTCGCCGGCCCATGGCCGCGCTGCTGAAGAGCCATGCTCACTGGATCTTCGATCGAGGCGCTCTGATGGGCCGGGGCCCATCAGAGAAAGCCCCTGTCCGCGACAGCGGACCAGGGGAGGGGAAACCAGCGCGGAGCGATCGGGAGGTTCCCCCGTGGCCACCTGGCGCCCAATATCTAACTGTCGTCTCGAGCGCCGCGCCCGAGCTGCTCGAAATCCGAGGCAGAGAACTGGTCGACCTGATCGCCGGCGCCGTGACCGAGCGACTGGGCCCGGCGGACGTTTTGTGGTCGCGCGTGAGTCGGGAGCCCGAGGCCACGATCGCGGTGCGTCCCGGCCTGAGGCGACCGGCTGCCGCGCGCGACGAGGTGACCCTCGCTGGAGCCTGGCTGGCAGCGCCCTGGCCGCCGACCATGGAGGGTGCGGTGCGAAGCGGCCGTGCGGCTGCGCGTAAGTTGTCCGATGTGGCAACCAGGGTGAAAGTATGACGCTCGCACCGAACCGGACAGCCACCACGCTCGACCGAGCAGTCGAACGGGCGACCGAGCGATTGCTCGAGCTCCAGCATCCCGACGGCTGGTGGGTCGGCGAGCTCGAGTCGAACGCGACGATGATCGCCCAGCATCTCTTCTGGCACCACTTCCTCGGCCTGCGCACGCCGGAGCTCGACCGCAAGGTCGCCAACGAGTTGCTCGCCCGGCAGCGCGACGACGGCACCTGGGCGATCTGGTTCGAGGGACCGCCGGATCTCTCGACGACGATCGAGGCGTACACGGCGCTCAAGCTCGCGGGCATCGATCCTGGCGCACGCGCGCGCGGTTACATCTGCGGCGAGGGCGGCGTCTCGCACGCGCGCGTGTTCACCAAGTGCTTCCTTGCCCTGCTCGGCCACTGGCCGTGGCAGTGGGTCGCGCGGATGCCGCCCGAAGTGATCCTGCTCCCACCTGACGGGCCGTTCTCGGTCTACAACTTCTCCTGCTGGGCGCGGCAGACGGTGGTGCCGCTCTCGGTCGTGCAGGCGCTGAGGCCGGTGCGGCCGGCACTGATCGACCTGCGCGAGATCGGGGCGCGTTTCGGTCAGACGAAGCCGCCGCCGCGGCCGGGCCCGATCCGCCGTGTCGCGTTCGCGACGGCCGAGCGCTGGGTGCGCGACCGGCAGGAGGTAGACGGCTCATGGGGTGGCATCCAGCCGCCCTGGGCCTGGTCGATCATCATGCTGGCAGCGCTCGGGTACGGGTTCGAGGACGAGACGCTGCAGGCGGCGGTCGAGGGCTGGCGCGGCTTCACGATCGACGAAGGCGACCGGCTGCGGCCGGAGGCCTGCCAATCTCCGGTCTGGGACACGGCGCTCGCGGTGATCGCGTTGCTCGACGCCGGTATTTCCCCGCAGCATCCCGCGCTGCGGCGCGCCGGCGACTGGTTGACCGGCCAGGAGGTCACGGTTCGCGGCGACTGGGCCATCCGCCGACCCGACCTGGCTCCCGGCGGCTGGGCGTTCGAGTTCGAGAACGACCTCTACCCCGACGTCGACGACACGGCCGTCGTCGCTCTCGCGCTGAGCGGCCTCGGCATCGGCGCGGGTGCCGTCGAGCGGAGCCTTGCGTGGACCGCAGGCATGCAGTCGCGCAGTGGCGGCTGGGGCGCTTTCGACGTCGACAACGAGGCCCACTGGCTCTACAAGCTGCCCTTCTGCGACTTCGGCAAGGTCACCGACGAGCCGACCGCTGACGTCAGCGCGCACGCCCTGGAGGTGTTGGCGCGAGAGCCACGCTACGCAACCGAAGTTCAACGCGGGCTCGACTGGCTGCTCGCCGAGCAGGAACCGGACGGCTCGTGGTTCGGGCGCTGGGGGGTGAATCACCTCTATGGAACCGCCGCTTCGCTCCCTGCTCTCGAGGCGTGCGGCGTGCCGTCCGACCACCCGGCGATCCGGCGCGCGGTGGCCTGGCTCGAGGCTGTGCAGCAGCAGAACGGGAGCTTCGGCGAGGACATCCGATCGTATGCGGACCCGAGCTGGCGCGGCCGTGGCCGGCCGACGCCTTCGCAGACCGCCTGGGCGCTATTAGGCTACGTCGCGGCGGGTGAGGCCGGGTCCGACCCGGCCAGGCGCGCCGTAGAGTGGCTTTGCTCCGAACAACAACCCGATGGCGACTGGCAAGAAGAACAGTTCACCGGCACCGGCTTCCCGCTTGACTTCATGATCCGCTATCACCTCTACCGTCTGCATTTCCCGCTCATGGCCCTAGGTCGTCTACGAGAAAGGCTCGCCGCATGAAATTCCCATTGCGCTCGACGATCCAGATCGGTAGCTACGTCGCCAAGCAGAAGCGCGCCGGCGCGCGCTTCCCGCTCGTCTTGATGCTCGAGCCGACGCTCGCGTGCAACATCGCCTGCATCGGCTGCGGGAAGATCCGCGAGTACGAGTCGAACAAGGCTCGGCTTTCGGTCGAGGAATGCGTGGACGCCGGCGTCCAGTGTCCCGCTCCCGTTGTCTCGATCTGCGGCGGCGAGCCGCTGGTGTACAAGGGGATCGAGGACGTCGTCGAGGGAATGCTCGAAATGCAGAAGAACATCGAGCTCTGCACGAACGCGCTCAAGCTCGAGGAGTTCCTCTCGGTCTTCAAGCCGAACCCGAGGCTGACCTTCGTCGTCCACCTCGACGGCATGCGGGAGATCCACGACTACATCTGCGACTACCCGGGGCTCTGGGACCTGGCCGTCGACGCGATCAGGTCCGCACGCGCGGAGGGCTACCGCGTGACGACGAACACGACCATCTTCAAGGAGACGAAGGTCGAGGACGTGGTCCAGATGATGGATTACCTGACGAACGAAGTCGGGATCGACGGGATGCTGGTCGCGCCGGGATACCAGTACTCGCAAATCGATCCAAACCTGACGATGACGCGCGCCGAGCACGAGCAGAAGTTCAAGATCATCAAGGCTGCCGCGAAGAAGAACAATTACCGCTGGCTTGCCAGTCCGGTCTACCAGGAGTTTCTCGCCGGGGAACGCAAGCTCGCCTGCGCACCCTGGGGCTCGATCACCCGCAACCCGTACGGCTGGAAGGGCCCGTGCTACCTGCTGACGGATGGAATCTTCCCGACCTACGACGCGCTG
>Ga0209156_10001470_pt1 | contig 19277 bp, 15 predicted proteins | sample GraSoiAngelo_124_FD_185881 | JGI IMG/M metagenome (GOLD analysis project Ga0209156, IMG submission 185881) | Grasslands soil microbial communities from the Angelo Coastal Reserve, California, USA - 14_0927_05_20cm (SPAdes) (version 2) | ecosystem: Environmental > Terrestrial > Soil > Grasslands...
TCGCCGCCTACAACGAGGCCTCCTGCATCGGCCAGCGCATCGAGAACCTGCTCGCCCAGGACTATCCAGCGGACAAGATCGAGATCATCGTCGGATCCGACGGCTCGACCGACAGCACCGACACCATCGTGCAGCACTACGCCGCGCGCGGCGTGAAGCTCTCGCGCGGGGAACGCTCCGGGAAGGCGGGTGTCCTGGCGCGGATCATCGGCGTCGCCAAGGGCGAGGTGCTCATCCTCACCGACGCGAACAGCGAGTTCGAGAAGGACGCCATCCGGCGGCTCGTGCAGCCTTTGCGCGACCCGGCGGTGGGTCTCGTCTGCGGGCGGTTGCGGCTGCACTCGCCGCTCGGGGCCCCGGTCGCCGAGGGCGCGTACTGGAAGCTCGAGAGCATGCTCAAGCTCTACGAGTCGCGACGCGGCTGCGTGATGGGCGCGAACGGCGGGATCTATGCCGTGCGCAAGCACCTCTTCCCGCCGCTCCCGGCCGGGACGGTGGTCGACGACTTCGTTGCGGCGCTGCGCGTCTTGCAGAACGGCTACGAGGTCCAGTACGAGCCCGAGGCAGTGGCCCACGAGGAGACCGCTCCCGGGCACGCCGACGAGTACAAGCGCCGCGTGCGCATCGCCGCGGGCGGGTTCCGGGCGCTGGCGCAGTTCCGCGACCTGCTCTCGCCCCGGCACGGGTTCACCTCCTTCGCGCTCTGGTCGCACAAGGTGTTGCGCTGGTTCGTGCCGCAGGCGATGGTCCTCGCGCTGGCCGCCAACGCGCTGCTCGCGCCGCACAGCCGGTTCTACGCGGCGCTGCTATTCGCGCAGTGCGGGGCGTACCTGCTCGCGGCTCTCGGGCTTCTCGGCCTGAGCCCGCGCAAGCTCGGCAAGCTCCCCGACGCCGCGGCCCACTTCGTGGAGATGAACGCGGCGCTCCTGGTCGGATTCTGGCGCTTCAGCCGCGGGCAGCAGGGTCAGACCTGGACGCGGACCGAGCGGGCCAAGGCAGCTTGATCCGGAAGGCCGCATCGGCGCGGCCCGCGAGGAACGCGCCGAAGCACAGCGCCAGCACGAGGTGGTCGAGGGCCGCTCCGAAGTACTGCCAGAGCGGCGCGCCCGGGCCCGGATAGTTCGACGAGAAGAGCAACGCGAGCATGAAGGCGAGGCCGAAGGCGCTGGCGAGGCGGACGCAGATCCCGAGCGCCAGGGCGATCCCGATCGACAGCTCGCCCAGGGCGACGAGCCAGGCCCAGGCATGCGCGTGGGCAAGGATGGGCCCGCGAAGGACCGGCGCGACGAACGGGTACACGCCGCCCTGCAGGAAGCGCTCGATCCAGTAGCGGAACCCCGAATCGACGAACTTCGAGTCGGCGACCTTGTACTCGCCGAAGACGAGGAAGAGGACGCCTACGGCGATGCGCAACAACGCGAGCGCGCGATCGTTACGGGTGGGTATGGGGGTCACGGTCTCTCGCGTCCCGATCTACTTGTCCCGGGACAAGTAGATCCGCCTCGCCGGCCGACCGGGCAAAAAAAGCCCGGCTGTCTCACTCAGCCGGGCCGAAGTGGTGACCCCAACGGGATTCGAACCCATGTTTGAGGCGTGAGAGGCCTCCGTCCTAGGCCACTAGACGATGGGGCCAACGCGCTCCCGAATCGCGGGACGCATCGCATCACACCGCACGGCTGTCAAGCGGCGGCGCGACGCGAACGGGCTCCCGCCACTCCCGATTTTACCCGTTGGGACGGGTGAAGCGCTCTACAAGCTCGCGAGGTAGTGCGCGAGGTTGTCGATGTCCTCGTCCGACAGCGTTCGCGCCACGGCGGTCATGGTCCCCGCATCGTTGGTGCGGGTCCGGGTGCGGTAATCTTTGAGCTGCCGGACCACGTACTCCGGATGTTGCCCCGCGACCCGCGGCACCTCGTTCTGTCCCGCGAACTCGCCCAGGTGGCACATCGTGCACAGCACTTCCGCAGACTTCTTCTTTCCCGCAGTGACGCGGTCGGGATCCGGTTGGAAGGGAATACTGCCCTCGCCCTTCGCAATCCGAGGCCTCTTCGGTCGCTGTGCGGCGTAAAAGGCCGCCAGCGCGAGCATGTCCTCCTTGCTCAAGGGCGCAACCGCGGGCGTCATCATGTCGCTCTTGCGCAGGCCGGACTTGTAGTCCTTGAGCTGCAGATACAGATAGCGGGAGGTCTGCCCGGCGAGGATCGGATAGTCGGTGAGCTCGGAATTCCCGTCCGCGCCGTGGCAGCCCGCGCAGTACTGCGCCTTCTTGCGGCCGGTCTCCACATCCGTCTCCTCGGCGCGCCCGGGGAGACCGACCAGGACCGATGCGAGAAGAGCGGCCGCGAGGATCGCGGCCGCCCCGTAACCCCGAACGATCATTCAGCCAGCGCGAATACCAGGACGCTGTTCCCGCGCTTGAAATCGATCTGGGTGTTGCCGCCCGCCGCGACCGCCACGTACTGCTTGCCATCGACGATGTACGTGACCGGCGGAGCGTTGACGCCGGCGCCGCACTGGAACGACCACAGCACCTTGCCGTTCTTCGCGTCGTACGCCTTGAAGAGCCCGTTCCCTTCGCCCGTGAAGACCAGGTCGCCCGCGGTGGCGGTGATGCCGCCGATCATCGGCTGCTCAGTCTTCGCCTGCCAGGCGATCTTCCCGGTCTGGATGTCGACCGCGGTCACGTTACCGGTCTGCGGCTCACTGGGGATGGTCTTGAACGCTCCGCCGAGCCACAGCTTGCCCTCCGGATAGGTGGACGGCTCGACGTGATACGTCATCGGCTGCACCAGGTTGATGGCGTAGGCGAGCCCGAGCTTGGGCGAGTACGCCATCGGCGACCATTCCACGCCGCCGTTCGCGCCGAGCGCCATCCGCTCGCCCTTCGCGCTGGGCAGCGTCCAGACGCCCTCCTGCGGCACCATCGCGTCGGAGAAGCGGATGAGCTTCCCGTCCTTGCGATCGTGCACGTACACGTGCCCGGTCTTGCCCGCGTGGATCACCGCCGGCACCGTGGCCCCCGACTGGTCCTTGGCGTCGACGAGGATCGGTGGGCTCACCGCGTCGAGGTCCCAGACGTCGTGCGCGATGTATTGGGAATGCCACTTGTACTGGCCGGAATCCAGATCGATGGCGACCAGCGAATCGGTATAGAGATTGTCGCCGGGCCGCTCGGCTCCGTACAGATCGGGCGACGGATTGCCGACCGTGAAATAGACGGTCCGCGACTTGAGATCGATGGTCGGCGTCATCCACACTCCGCCGCCGAGCGTGCTCTCGAACTTCTTTCCCTTTGCGAGCTGCGCCTTCTCCGCCGCGATGTCCCGGTGCATGTCGTGCCCGGTGGCATCCTTCGTCGCCCACACGCCTTCGCTGCCCTGATCGGGAATCGTATAGAACGTCCAGAGCAGCTTCCCGCTCTCGGCGTCGAACGCCTTCACGAATCCGCGGATTCCGTATTCGCCGCCGTTCGTGCCGATGAGGACCTTCCCGTCGACCGCGGCGGGGGCCATCGTCTCGCTGTACCCCTTCTCGGGGTCCGCGATCTGCGTCTGCCAGAGCATCTTGCCGGTCTTGTTGTCGAGCGCGACCAGCTTGGCGTCGAGGGTCCCGAGGAAGAGCTTGTTGCCCAGCACCGCCACGCCGCGGTTGTTGGGCCCGCAGCAATAGGTGGTTACCGATCCCATCGGGTGCTTGTAGTGCCAGAGCTCCTGCCCGGTGGTGGCGTCGACCGCGTAGACGTGATCGTAGGAAGTGGTGACGTACATGATGCCGTCGACGACGATGGGCGAGGTCTCCATCGACTCGACGACCGCGGTCTGGAAGACGAAGACGGGACGCAGCCGCTTCACGTTGCCGGTGTTGATCTGATCGGCCTTCGAATAGCGGGTCTGCGTGTAATCCTTGTTGGGATGCAGCCAGTTGCGATCATCGCCAAGCGCGGCGTTGAGCATCTCCTGCGAAACCGGCTTCGGCACCTTCGCATAACCGGTCTGCATGCCGCCCGAGGACTTGTCCCCGGCGCCGGCGGTCACCTCTGTGCCGGCGCTCCCTTGTTTCTCCGACCCCGACGTCGTGGCGCATCCGCTGAACGCAATCGCAAGGAAGACAAACCCGTACGCCCGGACGCGAGCCGGGAGACCATTCGCGCAATGCATGGCGTCCTCCCTCCTCGATACTCCCTGGATACTTCCGAAGTGTCGCGTAGCTTACATTTCCAGGGAAAGCAAGGAGCGGCGATCACTGCACGGCTGGATTCGCTCGCATCACCGCGGATTGCTCGCAGGAGAGCGTCCCGAGCGACTCCGCGCCGAGCACCCAGAACATGAGATCATCGCCCCCGCCGCACGCCGTGCTCGCCGTGCAGCTCGCTCCGTCCATGGGGGTCGTGAGCGACGGATCGGAATTGTTGCAGTTGGCGCGTTGAGTGACCGGCGCACAGGTCTCGCAGGGGCATTTGGCGGTATCGGCTAGCGGGTCGAAGTCCTCTCCGGCCAGCTCGGTGGTGTGGTAGAGGCCGAGCCAGTGGCCTCCCTCGTGGGCGGCGATATACGCCACCCGGTCGGGCCCGCAGTGCACGACGTCGAGCGGTCCCGTGCATCCCGCCACGCTCGGCAGGTCCGCCGCGTTGACGGCCGCGCCGCTGTGGATCGTCCCGCCGAATCCGGACGGTCCGGGGATCGTCCCGTCGATGCCGACCACCGTCGCGCCGCCCTGCGACGTCGCCACGAGCGAGCCCACCAGGAAGAAATCGAGCTTGTTTCCGGGGACCGAGAGCCTGAACATCTGGTCGAGGTCGCCGCAGGGCGAAGCATCGTCGGCGTTCATGACGCCGAATGCAGTCTCGGCCCACGACGGCACGTCGTAGAAGGTGACGTTGCGCAGGCAGATGCCGGCGCTCGCATAGATGCCCGCAAGAGTCGCGATCATCCGCTTCACGCCGGGATCGCTGGGCGCATCGCGCGCGAGGAGCGCCGGTCCCACCAGATAGAAAGCGACGTCCAGGGATCCGGAGGCGGCGGACGCGCTGGGCTTGAGGAGCACCGTGACGTCGTAGCGGCTGGCATTGCTGCCGCCCGCGCAGTTGGAGGCGCCCAGGCACTCGAACGCAAAATCGTTTACGCGGAATTGCCAGATGCCGGGGGAAAGTCCCTGTGCGGTCCGCTGGAGCATGGGCGTGGTGTTCGGGATGGTGAAAGCGCTCGTCACGGGCGAGCTGCTGGCGAAGAAGACCAGCTCCCCGCTCGGGTCCGCTGGGGGAGGGGAGGGCGGGTTGTCGTCGTAGATCAGGGTGCCCAGGGGATCGCGCAGCTTGTCGGGAACGGCCACGTTCGGAATGGTGATGGTCCCGTTGATGGTGATCGAATCGGGAGCCGAGATCGCCTGTTCCACGATGGTTAGCGAAGCGGTTCCCGCGGGAACGTCGATGCTGACGGGATCGTTGACGGGGTGGACCGCGTGGTGCGCTACCACGGCGGGGCCGGGGATGACGGGCTTCGCGCACGTCACAGGGCGAGAAGTCGGACACGGATTGAGGATGCCGCAGGCCGGCGTCGGCGAAGCGACGACCACCGGAGGCGCGCAAGACGGAGCGGCCGGGCAGGAGAGCGCGGTGGCTGCCGTCGCGGTGAAGGTGACGGGAGAGCCGGTGAGGCCCGCCGCCGTCGCGACGAAGGACTGCGTTCCCGGAGCGGGTCCGAGGGTCGCGGTGGCCGACGCCGTCCCGTCCGACGCCGTCTGCGAGACCGGCGCCCCGACGGCGCCGGAGGTCGAGGACCACGCGATAGGAAAGCCGGCGATCGGCGCTCCGGAAGAGTCGGTGACTTTCACCACCAGCGATGCCGGCAGCGGCGCGCCCGCCTTCGCGGTCTGACCATTTCCGCTCACGAGCGAAACGGCGGAGGCCTTCGCGGCGGTCTGGCCGCTGCCGCAAGCGCTTGCTGCGATGAGGCCGGCGGACAGGACCGCGATTTTGCGAGCGTTCACGAGGATGGGCCTCCGCGAGACGGAAGGCGCATCTTTGCTTCCCCGGCGTCCAAAAGACGAGAGGCTTCCAACGCGCTTTGCGATGGAAGCCTCTGCGGAACACCGGGCTTTCGTTGCTCTCTAGCAGGCGCCCAACCAAAGCCCGATGGGAAAGACGGCGCCCCCCCCTGCCGCTAGCCAGCAAAGAGACTGTACAAGTACACCTTCGGCGCGGTCAACTTCGCGCTGCGTCGACAATCCGCAAAATAGAAATCGTCAATAAGAGTGATTACTTGCCTGCGCGAGGCTTGGGTTCTTCGCGGGCCAGCACGAAGATGCGGACCTCTCCCTTGGGCGTCTCGTACACGTTGGCGCCTTCCCACTCCGATCCCGCGGTTCGGTTCTCGATGTGGATGGATCGAATTCCAGCATTGTTCCGCAAGGTTGAGCGCGGGTACTTGGCCGGCGGGTAGACCGAGCGGTACCAGCGCAGCGTGTCCTCCCACGTCTGCGGCAAGCGATAGCGATCCTCGTCGACCTTCACCGCTCCGTCGGGGAGGGAGAAACCGCGGGCCTTGAATCCGCCGGCGGCGAGCAGCGCCGCGAGCACGAGAGCGATGCGCACGTCCTAGCCTCCGATCCGGGAGATCGCTGCGTCGATGCGGGCGAGCGATTCGTCGCGCCCGAGGAGCACCAGCGTCTCGAACAAGGGCGGGCTCACCGTGGTGCCCGTCACCGCCACCCGCACGGGCTGCGCGACCTTGCCGAGGCCCAGGCCCTTCCGGGCCGCGAGATCGCGGAACCCTGCCTCGAGCGCCGGTGCCCCTTCCCCGATGCGCTCCGCGACGAGCTTGCGGGCCTCCTCGAGGAGCGGGCGCGTCTCCGGCGTCAGGTTCTTCTTCGCGGCCGCCTCGTCGAACGAGACACCGGTGCGGAAGAAAGTGACGATCTGATCCGCCATCTCCACCAGCGTCTTCGCCCTCTCGAGGACCAGCGGGAGGATGTTCCGCAGCCGCTCCGGATCCGCTTTCACGCCGCGCGCCGCGAGAAGCGGCTCGAGGTGCGCGGCCAATTCCGGCAGCGGCGTTCGCTTGATCCACTGCTGGTCGAGCCAGAGGAGCTTCTCCGGGTTGAACACGCCCGCGGTGGCGCCGACGTGCTCCCAGTCGAACTTCTCGACCAGCTCCCCGGGGCTGAAGATCTCCTGATCGCCGTGCGACCACCCGAGGCGCGCAAGGTAGTTGAGGAGCGCGTGCGGCAGGTACCCATCGTCGCGATACTGCAGGACGCTCACCGCTCCGTGCCGCTTGGAAAGCCGCTGCTTGTCGGCGCCGAGGATCATCGGCAGGTGCGCGAACACCGGCACCGGATACCCGAGCGCCTGGTACATGAGGATCTGCCGCGGCGTATTGACGATGTGATCGTCGCCGCGGGCGACCAGCGTGATCTCCATCGTCACGTCGTCGACGACGGCGCCGAAGTTGTAGAGCGGCACGCCGTCGGCGCGGAGGATGACCTCGTCCTGCAGCTCCTTGTGCTGGGTGGTGATCTCGCCCTTCACCAGATCGCGGAAGGCAGTCGCGCCCTCGTCGGGCATGCGGAAGCGCACTACGGCGCCCTTGGTCCCCTTGGGAATGCCGCGGTCGCGGCAGGTCCCCGGATACTTGAATCCGCGCTTTTCCTTGGCGGCCTGCTCGCGCAGCTTGTCGAGCTCTTCCTTGGTGCAGACGCAGCGGTACGCCCGGCCCTTGGCGATGAGCTCGTCCGCGGATTTCTCGTAGATGGCGAGCCGCTGCGTCTGGAAGTACGGCGCGTGCGGCCCTTCCACGCCGGGCCCTTCGTCCCAGTCGAGGCCCAGCCACTTCATCCCGTCGAGGATCGCCTGCACCGACTGGGTCGTCGAGCGCTCTCGATCGGTATCTTCGATGCGGAGGATGAAGGTGCCCTTCTCTTTGCGCGCCCAGAGCCAGTTGAAGAGCGCGGTGCGGGCGCCGCCGATGTGCAGGTATCCCGTCGGGGAGGGAGCGAATCGGACGCGGACGGGCGGCATGGGGCAGCGGCCATAACAGACGCCGTCGCTGGATTCAACGGAAGGGCTCTGTTACGGAGAGCGCCCCATGCATGTTCTCGTCGCGCTCGTCCTCGCCACCGCCGCCGTGTCCCCTCGCGGCGCGGTGGCGACCGCCCATCCGCTCGCGAGCGAGGCCGGCGCGTCGCTGCTCCGGCACGGCGGAAACGCGTTCGACGCGGCGGTGGCGGCGGCCTTCGCGCTTTCGGTAGTCGAGCCGCAATCGAGCGGGATCGGCGGCGGCGGCTTCGCGCTCGTCTACACGGCGCGCGATCGACAGGTACACGTGGTCGATTTCCGCGAAGTGGCTCCCGCCGCGGCGCGCCCGGACATGTACCTGCAAGACGGCCAGGCGCGGCAGGACCTCGCCGAGGCGGGTCCGCTCTCGATCGGCGTTCCCGGCGCGGTGCGCGGGTACGTCGAGATCCTCAAGCGCTGGGGAAAGCGGCCGCTGCGGGAGGTCATGGCGCCCGCCGTCTCGCTCGCCGCGAACGGATTCCAGGTGACGCCGTCGTTCGTCTCCCTTTCCGAGGAACGGCGCGAATGCCTCGCCGCCGATCCGGACGCGTCGCGGATCTTCTTGCGCGGCATCGAAAGCGGCGAGCCCGAGCCGCTCGACCCTGGCGACAAGCTCGTCCAGCCCGATCTCGCGAGGACGCTGCAGGCGATCGGCCTGCACGGGGCGGACGCCTTCTACAAAGGTCTGCTGGCGAAGCGTATCGCGAAGGACGTCCAGGCCAAGGGGGGAATCCTCAGCGAAAAGGATCTCGCCGCGTACAAGGTCCGCGACCGCGCGCCCATCGAAGGGACCTACCGAGGGCATCGCATCGTGAGCATGCCGCCGCCGTCCTCGGGCGGGATGCTCGTCATCGCGCTCCTCAACGTCCTCGAGCGCGAGGATCCCCGCGCGGGCGGTTACTACCGTCCCGAGCATTTCCTGCACGTCATGGCCGAGACGGAGAAGCGGCTGTTCGCGCTGCGCGAAGGGTGGGGCGATCCCGATTTCAACCCGCGCATGATGCAGATCGCCCACGACATCACCACCAAGGAGTTCGCCGCCTCGCTGCGCGGGCAGATCGGCGAGCGCGCCACGCCTGCCGCGACGCTGGTGCAGCGCCAGGAAGGGCACACGACGCACCTCTCCGTCATCGACGAGGAGGGGAACGCGGTGGCCATGACCACCACGGTCAACAACGGCTTCGGATCCTGCGTCGTCGCGAAGGGAACCGGAGTCCTCCTCAACGACCAGATGGACGACTTCGCGATCGCTCCCGACGTTCCCAACGCGTTCGGACTGTCCGGCGGCAAGGAGAACGCGCCGGACGCCGGCAAGGAGCCCCTCTCGTCGATGGCCCCGACCTTCCTCTTCGCGCCGAGCGGTGAACTGCGGCTAGCGGTGGGGGCGGCCGGCGGTCCCACCATTCCGACCACGGTGGCGCAGATCATCATCCACCTCGTCGACGACAAGATGAAGCTCGACGAGGCGATCGCCGCATCGCGCGTGCACCACAACCTCTCCCCCGACGCCATCCGGATGGAGAACAACGGGCTCGAGGCCGAGACGCAGAAGGCGCTGGCGGCCAGGGGACACCAGTTCCGGGTCGCACGGTTTCCGATCGGAAAAGCTTGCGGGGTCGAGGTCGATCCGGCGACGGGTTTTCGCGCCGCGGTCGCCGATCCTCGATTTGACGGCGCGGGCGCCATCCCCTGAGCGGTGTTAGGCTGACTTCATGCCGTTCGCCCTCGCCGCGGTCCTGCTCGCGACCACCCTCCAGGGACCTGCCGACATCGAGGCGATGACCTTCTCCGCGGACGCCGTGGTCCACGGCCGGGTGACCGGGACTCGGAGCCATCCCGGCTCGGGAGGAGGCCTCGTCTTCACCGAGGTCTCGATCGCGCCCATCGGCTGGTGGAAGGGCGCCGGCGGGCTCCAGCCCATCTCGGTTCGTGTCGAAGGCGGGACCATCGGCGACGAGGTGGTGGTGTTCCTCCGGCGGATCGCGACGGGCCTGTACGACGTCGAGCGCATGGGGCTGGGGAAATTCCTGGTGAAGCCGGGTGCGGGCGGAGGCCTGCGCGCAACCCGCGCTCGCAACCAGATTTCGTGCGTGGGATGCAGCGCCGGCGAGGAAGACGACCTCGCCTTCGACGATCTGCGCGAACGGGTCCGCCGCGCAGCGGGGCCCGCGGCTCGTTGATGCGCGCGACATCGGTGGCGACGCTCCTCTTCGTCGCCAGCGCCCCGCCGGCCCGGGCGTACCGCCGTACCGAGACGCAGCCCGGATCGGGCATCTACCTCTTCTGGGGGCCGCGCGGTCACAACTTCCAGATGGATGCGCTCGGGACGCCGGACGTGTCGGGCACCGCCGCCTTCGACGCCATTCGCAAGAGCTTCGCGACCTGGGCAGGGGTGTCCTGCTCCGATCTGTTGTTTCCCGAAGTGGTGCCACTCGAGCAGGGAGATCGGCGGATCGGATTCTTCCCGGGGAGCATCAAGTACGACTGCTGGGATCGCGGCGGCGCCATCATCGCCACTACCGTCACCACCTTCAGCGCGTCGACCGGGCAGATCTTCGACGCCGACATCGAGATCAACGACGCTCCCGCGGCCAACAGCAGCAAGTTCACCTTCACGACCGTCGACGCGCCACCTTGTCCGCCGGGTGGCCCGGTGGTGAATTGCGTCTCGATCGACGTGCAGAACACGATCACGCACGAGGCAGGTCACACCCTCGGGCTCGACCACTCCGCCGACCCGAGCGCGACGATGGCCGCCAGCGCTCCCGCCGGCGAGACGTCGAAGCGGGTGCTCCAGCCGGACGATATTACGGGCATCTGCGCCATCTATCCGCGCGGTGCGCAGACGGCGACGAGCGTCGGCGATCCCATCCGCCTGGAGCCTGCCGGCTCCGGCTGCGGCTGCTCCTCGGGACGCGGTGGGCTGGCGAGCGCGCTCTGGCCGCTGGTGCTCGTCGCGCTCGCCCGGGCGCGGCGATCAGGCCGCCGGAGCAGCCTGGCGGCGCAGCGAGAAGATCCAGGCCGCGAAGGGCAGGGCGCAGAGCGCGGCGGCCGCGGCGAGACGTGGATCGGCGTGCAGCCAGAAGAGCGCGGTCGCCGCCGCGAGCAAGAGCCGGGCTAGCTCGAGCGGAACGGCCCATCGGCGGCGCTCGAGGAGCGCGCCGAATCCGAGCAGGGTGAGGAGCAGCACGGCCGCGAGCGCTCCCTGGCGAGGCGGGTCGAGGGTGAACTCGGTGAAGAGCAGGGCGGTCGTGCCGATCACCGCCAGCACCAGGTTCGCCGCGAGGTAGGCGACGAGGCCGCGGGACGGGCGCGGGTCGTACTTGCGCGCCGTGGCTCGCGTGACCTCGGGCGCGTCGATCGTGCCGCCGGGGCGCCAGGCAGGGTCCTTGAAGACGGCGCGCAACCGATCCAGACCGCGCGCACTGGCCGCGAGCCTCGCGATGTCCACGAAGCCCTGCACCTGAGCGCGGATCGGGTTGAAGCTGCGGAGCGGCTTGACGACGCCGTAGACGGGCTCCTCGCGCTCGGGCTCGAAGGTGCCGAACATCCGGTCCCAGATGCAGAGCGTCGCGGCGTAGTTCTTGTCGAGGTAGCGGGGATTGACCGCATGGTGGACGCGGTGCTGCGACGGCGTGTTGAAGACCCACTCGAAGATCCCGAGCTTCCCGCACAGCTCGGTGTGGATCCAGAACTGGTACAGCGTCGAGAACGATTCGACCGTCGCAAAGATCAGCGGCGGCACGCCCAGGAGCGCAAGCGGCAGGTGGAAGGGGAGGATGGTCCAGGGCGAAAGCACGGCCTGGCGCAGGGCGACCGCCAGGTTGAAGTCCTCGCTCTGGTGGTGCACCGCATGAACCGCCCAGAGGAAGTTCACGCGGTGGCTCATGCGGTGCCAGACGTAATAGGTGAAGTCGACCGCAACGAACGCGATCAGCCACGACCAGGCCGCGCCCGGCTCGAAGAACCGGTGTCGGTACATCCACAGGTATGCGGCGGAGAGAACGCCTACGCCGAAGACGACGGCGATCTGCTGCGCCATCCCGCAGGAGAGATCGACCAGCGAGTCGTTGAAGCGGTAGGGGCGCACGCCGCGGCGCCGCGCCCAGAAGATCTCCACGCCCATGAGCAGGAAGAAGAAGGGGATGGCGAGGGCGATGTAGTTCGTCATCTCTGTCCCGGCCCCGGGATTGTCGGGCCCGGGCCCAGGTAGGGGCAAGCGCCCGCGACGTGTGCGCGCAGCCACGCGCCTGTTTCACTTGTCGTCGTCGTCCGGTGCGTCCTCGTCCTCGTCCGGCTCGGTGAGAGGGGCGGGAGCGAGGACGCTGCGATCGGCGTCGTTCGCCTTCGCCACCCGGAGCTTGCGGTCCCCTTCGCGTGCGGTGACGGAAAGCGCTCCCTGCCCGTCCACCTCCAAGGTGACGAGTACGCGAGGCTGACCGGCGTGGCCGCCCGAGACGCCGTCGACGACCCACCAGCCTTCGTCGCGCAGCTTCTGGGCGCTCTTGCCGGCGCCGCGAAGCACGTGGACCGCGATGCGGCGCTCGCCGTCGTGGAGGGTGGTGAAGCTCTCGGTGGCGCTGGTCGGGATCTCGCTGCCGCGCTCGATGAGCTGGGTGGCGGACCCGCCGGGTTGCTCGACGCTGACGGGCTCTCCGAGCGAGGGCGGCGGCGTTCCCTTCTTGCAAGCATGAAGCGCGAGAAGGAGCGCCAGCGCAAAGGCCCGCGAGGGCAGGGCGGCGCCGCCGACGCGTACGAGCCGCGTCGGGGCGCCCGCCATCATCGCAGTGCCTCTTCGAGCGCCTCGGCGAGGATGCGCAGGGCGTCGTCGACCTGGCTCTTGGAGACGATGAGCGGAGGCGCGATGCGCAGCGCGTTGTTGTACGTCCCGCCCTTGCCGACGAGGAGGCCCCGCTTGCGGGCGCCCTCGAGGATCCGGGACGTACCCTGCACGTCCGGCTCCTTGGTGCCGCGGTCCTTCACCAGCTCGATGGCCTGCATGAGGCCCATCCCGCGGACGTCTCCGATCGCCTGGAAGCGCTCCTTGAGGCCCTCGAGCCCTTCGCGCAGCGCCTTGCCCATCATCTGCGAGTTGAAGAGGAGCTTCTCCTCTTCGATCACCGAGATGGTGGCGAGCGACGCCGCCATGGAGACGGGCGATCCTCCGAAGGTAGAGATCTGAGAGTAACGGCCGGCGTCGGCGACCGAGGCTTTCGCCATGGTGAGGCCGATCGGCTGGCCGTTCGCCATTCCCTTGGCGCTGGTGAGGATGTCGGGCTCGGCGCCGAACTGCTCGACGCCCCACCACTTGCCCCCGGTCCGCCCCCACGCGGTCTGGACCTCGTCGGCGATGAAGAGCCCGCCCGCCTTGCGGATGATGGGCAGGGCGATGTCGAAGTACTCCTTGGGCGGCGTGATGAACCCGCCGACGCCCTGGATGGTCTCCATCAGGAAGGCGGCGATCTCGCCGTGGGTCGTGCTCTCGATGAGCGGCTTCAAGTCCTTGGCGCAGGCGACGCCGCATTCCGGGTACTTCAAGTCGAAGTCGCAGCGGTAACAGTAGGGCGAGTGGGCGTAGCGGACGCCGGCGATCTCGCTTTGCACGCGCGGGCGGTATTGCTTCACGCCCATGGTGCTGAGGGCGAGCGTGCCGCGGCCGCCGTAATTGTGGCGCAGGACCACCAGCTCGGTGCGGCCCGTGGCCTCCTTGGCCAAGGTCACCGCGGTCTCGTTCGCCTCGGTGCCGGAGTTGGTGAAGAAGACCTTGGCGGGCTCCTTCATCGGCTTGATCTGGACGAGCTTCTCCGCCAGCTGGATCTGGGGGACGGTCGGATAGAGCGTCGAGACGTGGACGAGCTTGCGCTGCTGCTCGATGGCAGCCTCGGTCACCCGGGGATGGCAGTGGCCGACCTGCACGGTGAGGATGCCGGCGAAGAAGTCGAGATACTCCTTGCCGTCGAGGTCCCGGAGGTACATCCCGCGGCCCGACTCGATCGGCAGCGACTGCTCGAAGTAGGTGCCGACGTTCGGGAAGAGCAGTTCCTTCTGCTTCGCCCTGACGGCCTCGGTCGTCCAACGCTCCATTCGGGGACCCCCAGCTTGGGATCCGTGTAACACGTTACTTCCTGGGTGCGCGCGGCCAGATGATCCCGAGGGCCCCTATCTTGAATCTTTCCGCCGTTTGCGGGAGGCTTTTGTTTGCGAGCTGGCCGCGCGGCACGGTGCCTTCGCCGCGGCGGCTCGCGCTGCACCACATCAAGGAGGGCCGTATGGCCCAGAAGCCGACTCCCGCGTCGCGCGATTCGTCCCCGAGGCCCCGTTCCCTCCCACGGGCGCAGGACGGAGCCAAGCAACCTCGCAACGGGAGCGCGAAGGGCCTCGCCGACGCGCGTCGCGATCTCGAGGAGCGGGGTGCTCGCAATCGGGAGGGAGGGGTGCCGAACCGGTCCGACCCCATCGCCGATGCGAGGGCCGCTCGGGCCGTGGCGGACATCGCGCGCGCGCACGCCGCCGAGCTTTCCCGGCGCGGATTGTCCGCCGCCTATTCGGAAGTGGCCGTGCAGCTGGCCGCCGAGATCGAGGACCACCTGCAGGCGCTGCCGGCTGCCGCACTTGCGGCCCGGGGTCGCATCCCCGAGCACGCCGAGCTACTCGCCGATGCCGCCGCAACCGCGCAAGCCGTGCGCGGGGCGGTCCTCCGCGTGACGCGGGGACCGGACGGGCGGACCGCGGCGCATGCCTTCGGGCTCGGCGATCCGTTCTCGACGCGGCAGCCGCAGCACGTGCTGCGGGCCCTCGAGCGCATCGTCTCCGCCGCCTCCCAGCACGCGAACATCGCGACGGACGCGGGCATCATCAACGACGACCTGCACACCATGCGCGATCTCGCCGAGGAGCTGAGAAAGCTCCCGGGAGCCGGATCGCCGCTGACCGACGAGGCCGAGGCGCTGCAGCGCGCCCAGTCGGCGCTGCGGGCCTATTTCGACCTGGTCGGAGCGAAAGCGACCATCGCTTTCGCCGCCGACCCGGAGTCGCGCAAGGCGCTGCTCTCCGCCCTCCCGCGCGCGGACGAGCGCCGGCACCTGCGCCGCTCGGCCGATGCGGCGCCGGCGGCATGATCCTGCCGCAGCGCTCCGTGTAACGAATCGCCTCGTCCTGAGACGGAAGGCTTGATCCGTTACGCGCGGACCACCCGATGAGCTGCAAGGAAATCACCGAGCTGGTTACCGACTACGTAGAGGGCAGGCTGTCCCTCGGGCAGCGGTTCCGGTTCCAGTTCCACCTGGGCACCTGCCGCCATTGCCGCGCTTTCCTGCGGCAGATGAGGACGACGATCCGCCTCACAGGCCGGCTCCCCGACGCGGCGGTGCCGCCCTCGGTGGAAGCCGAGCTCCTGGCCCGCTTCCGCGCCTTCCGGCGCTGAGCCGTCCGCCTTCCCGCTCGCTCTACGACCCGGCGTTTTTCCCCGGCGCGAGCAGCGTCGTGCCTAGGTTCCCTCAAACGGGAGCCAGAGATGAAGAGCTACGCCCTTGCCATCGTCGCGGCCGTCACATTCGCCACTACCGCCCACGCCCAGGACTCGGGCACCAAAGCGGCCTCCGGCGGCGCCGCCCAGACCAAGCCGCAGACTCCGGGGAGCGCCGAGGCCCAGGTCGGTGAGCGTGCCCCGGGCGACGCCTCGAGCAGCACCAGCCAGGAAGGGAGACCCCGGGCAGGAATCGAGGTCGGCACTGCGTCGGCCACCCAGGGCGGTCGCACCGACAACGGAACGCCGCCGCCGCGTCAGGGCGCGACCGACCGACCGGCCACCCCTGCCGACAAGACGGATACCGCGAACAACTCCGCCAACCGCGCCGCCCGGCAGGGCGAGACCGAGGACAAGGAGTTCAACCGCATCCCCGACCAGGGCGCGACGATGATGCCCAGGCATCAGCAGAAGAAGGAGGCTTCCGCCGCCAAGAAGCGCGGCAAGGCCCGCAAGGACAGGACGACCGCGGGGGGCAAGACTGTCGACGCGCCGAACCCCGAGGCGGCCGACACCCCGGCGACCAAGAACCGGAAGCAGTAATACGGGCAAAAAAAAGGGCGGAGCGTCGCGATCGACGCCCCGCCCTGGATTGGAACCGGCGAGGGGGGTTGCCGGGCTCCAACCGGAGCCGGGGGGTTACCGGGCTCCGACACTGCAATCGGCCGCCGTCGCGAGTCCTTGAGGCCTGTTACTTCTGCTCCTCGAACTCCGCGTCGACCACATCGTCCTTCTTTCCACCACCCGCCTGCCCCTGGTCGCCTCCGGCCGCTTGCTCTGCGCCCGGGGTCGGTTCACCGCCCGGAGCGCCGCCAGCGGCCTTGTAGGCTTCCTCCGCCATCTTGTGGGATGCCTGCAGGAGCGAGTCGGTCGCGGACTTGATCGCCTCCATGTCGCTGCCGGCGAGAGCGTCCTTCACCGCCTTGATCTTCGCTTCCAATTCGCTCTTCGTTCCGGCCGGCACCTTGTCGCCGAGCTCCTTGAGGCTCTTCTCGGTCGCATAGGCGAGGCTGTCGGCCCGGTTGCGGACCTCGATCTCGTCCCGTCGCGCCTTGTCCTCGGCCTCGTGCTCCTTGGCCTCGCGCACGGCCTTTTCGATGTCGTCCTTGTTCATGCCCGAGCCGGCGGTGATGGTGATCTTGTTCTCCTTGCCGGTGGCGCGGTCCTTCGCGGCGACGTGGACGATGCCGTTCGCGTCGATGTCGAAAGTCACCTCGATCTGTGGCACGCCGCGGGGAGCCGGCGGGAGGCCCTCGAGGTGGAACTGCCCGAGCCCCTTGTTGTCCCGCGCCATGGGCCGCTCGCCCTGGAGGACGTGGACTTCCACGCTGGTCTGCCCATCAGCCGCGGTGGAGAAGACCTCGCTCTTCCGGGTCGGGATGGTGGTGTTGCGCGGGATGAGAGGCGTCGCCACGCCGCCGAGCGTCTCGATGGAGAGCGTCAGCGGGGTCACGTCGAGGAGGAGGATGTCCTTCACCTCGCCGGTGAGGACGCCGCCCTGGACGGCAGCGCCGATGGCGACCACTTCATCCGGGTTCACCGACCGGTTGGGCTCCTTGCCGAAGAATTCCTTCACTAGCTGCTGGATCTTCGGGACGCGGGTCGAGCCGCCCACCAGCACCACCTCGTCGATCTCCTTTGGATTCTTCTTCGCGTCGGCCAGGCACTTCTTGGTCGGCTCGAGGGCGCGGGTGAAGAGATCGTCGCAGATCTGCTCGAACTTCGCGCGCGAGAGCTTCTTCACGAGGTGCTTGGGGCCGGTCTGATCCGCCGTCAGGAAGGGGAGGTTGATCTCCGTCTCCTGCGTCGAGGACAGCTCGATCTTGGCCTTCTCCGAGGCCTCCTTCAGGCGCTGAAGGACCATCTTGTCCTTGGAGACATCGATGCCGGTGTCCTTCTTGAACTCGGCGATGAGCCAATCCATCACGCGCAGGTCCTGATCGTCGCCGCCGAGGTGCGTGTCGCCGTTGGTGGCGACCACCTCGACGACGTTCTCGCCGACCTCGAGCACCGAGATGTCGAAGGTGCCGCCGCCGTAGTCGAACACGGCGATGACCTCGTCCTTCTTCTTGTCGAGGCCATAGGCGAGTGCCGCCGCGGTGGGCTCGTTGATGATGCGCTTGACTTCGAGGCCCGCGACGCGGCCGGCGTCCTTGGTGGCCTGCCGCTGGGCGTCGTTGAAGTACGCCGGTACGGTGATGACGGCGTCCGAAACGGTATCGCCGAGATAGTTCTCCGCGGCCCTCTTCAGCTTCTGCAGGATGCGCGCGCTGATCTCGGGCGGCGAGTACTTCTTGCCGTCGATCTCGACGGCGGCGTCGCCGTTGTCGGCCTTCACTACCTTGTAGGGGACGCGGCGGCGCTCTTCGGCCGTCTCCTCGAACTTGCGCCCCATGAACCGCTTGATCGAATAGACCGTGTTCTCGGGATTGGTGATCGCCTGCCGGCGCGCGACCTGGCCGACGAGGATCTCGCCATCCTTGCTGAACCCGACCACGGAGGGCGTGATACGGCTGCCTTCCTCGTTCTCGATCACTTTCGGGTCCTGACCCTCCATCACCGCCACGACGGAGTTGGTGGTCCCGAGATCGATGCCAATGGTCTTCTTCACGTGGTTCCCTCGCTCGCGTGGAATCTTGGTGCGGCGCGATGTCCGATGCCGCGTTGCGGCGGTACAGTAAGTACCCAGGGGGGTCTGTCAAGGAACGCCGGGGTTTGATCGTGCCCAGGAACCGAGCTTGAGCGAGCTTCGAGCGGGCGAGCGCATCGGAGGACGGTACCTCCTCATCGACCGGCTTGGTCTCGGCGGGATGGGAGAGGTCTGGCTGGCCGATCTCGAAGGCGCAGGCGCCTTCCGCCGCCGCGTCGTCATCAAGGTGCTCGCCCCCGAACGGCGCGGGGATCCGCGCATCGCGACCATGCTTGCGGACGAAGCGCGCATCGTCGGGCTCTTGCACCATCCCGGCATCGTCGCCGCCGTCGACTACCTGGAATCGGAAAGCGAGGGACCGATCTTCGTCCTCGAGTTCGTCGATGGCTGCTCCTTGCGCAGCGCCCTCAAGGTGGCGCGCAAGCGTGGCGAGCGGCTACCGGAGGCCCTGGCGGCCCAGGTCGGCGCCGACGTCGCGCGGGCCTTGAACGCCGCCCACAACGCCTGCGATCGCGACGGGAAGCCGCTCCATCTCGTGCATCGCGACATCGCTTCCGACAACGTCCTCATCTCCAGGTCGGGGGCCGTGTATCTCGGCGACTTCGGGGTCGCCCGGGCGCGAGGCAATACCGAGATCACCGATCCGGGGTGTGCGCCGAAGGGCAAGCGCGGCTACATGGCGCCGGAGCAGGAGAAAGGCGACTCCGTCACGCCCGCGACCGACATCTACGCGCTCGGCAAGGTGCTGGCCGAGGCGGTGGGTCCCGACTGTGGGCCGGGCCTGCGCGAAGTGATCGAGAAGGCGACCCGGCCGGGGCCCGAGGACCGGTACCAGACGGCCGCGGAGCTGGCCTTCGCGCTCGGTCATGCCTGCCCGCTGCCGCGTGCTCCGGAGGCGGAGCTTGCGGCCTGGCTCCAGCGGGCGGCGCCGGAAGCGCTTCGTCACAGCCGCGCGACGGGCGTTGCGCGTCGCGACTCGCAACCCCCGGCGGGTATCGCGGTCCCACGCCCGCTGGAGGGTCCGCAATTTCGCGCGGTCGCGCGGCGACGGA
>Ga0209156_10001474_pt1 | contig 19215 bp, 20 predicted proteins | sample GraSoiAngelo_124_FD_185881 | JGI IMG/M metagenome (GOLD analysis project Ga0209156, IMG submission 185881) | Grasslands soil microbial communities from the Angelo Coastal Reserve, California, USA - 14_0927_05_20cm (SPAdes) (version 2) | ecosystem: Environmental > Terrestrial > Soil > Grasslands...
CGCCCCTGCGACAGGATGTTGACCGTGCCGTCCTCGTTCGGCGACAGATACACCCCGTACGTCGAGGGCGGCGCGCAGAGCTTGTCCACCTCTTCCTTCAGCGCCGTGATCTGCTCGCGCGCCTCGTGCAGCGCGTTCACCAGCTTCTCGTTCTGAGCGACGGCCTGAAGGAGCTCGTCGCGCGTGCGCGCGCGCGGCACGCCGCCGACGTCAGCGTCGAGCGTGGCGGCTGTCGATGTCATGGCTCATCACCTCCGGGTTTGGGGACCGACCAGGTCTTCGAGCCCATGGCCGTGCGTGATGGCGTTGGCGAAGGCGCGACAGGTCTCCGCGTCGGCCTCGGACGGCGCGTGGAGGGCGAAGTCGCCCCGCGTCGTGACGCGCCTGTCCTCGGCGCCGCCGAGCTCGGGCTGATGGGCGTCACACCATCGCGTGTAGACGAGCTCCCGCGAGGGATCGACGTCGGGATCGCATCTCGGACACCACGCCCGCGCGACCATTGGGCTGTCGGGCACCACGCTGTCGCTCATTGGTATTGGGGTCCGCGAGCCCGGCGTGAACCGTGGGTGGCCTGAGTCGGGTGCGCGTCGCTCATTGGTAGCGGGGTCCGCGAGCCCGGCGTGAACCGTGGGTGGCCTGAGTCGGGTGCGCGTCGCTCATCGTGCTGTGGAGTGTAGCCGCTGTGGCGGGCGCCGACATCCGGCAGGCGCCCCATTCGGAGGCGAGCAAATCCTGCTATCGGGCCCCGGTGACCTACCGACCCACCTCTTCCGCCGCTCCGTCGTTCCGTGGAACGGCCACCTTGCCGAGACTCCGGACGCATCGCGTGCCCCTGACGCCCCCGGCTCTCGGCCCCTTCGCCTCGTGGACCTTGCACGGGCCGTCGGCCTTCGCCTCGTACCCCGCGAGCAAGGCCTGATCCGTGCCCATGAGCACCGACAGCCGGTACAGTGGTCGCACGGCCGTGCGCATCGCGTCCGCCCAGCAGCGCGTGCAGTACCAGTCGCCGCTATGGCGATCGAGGAACTGCAGCGCCCACATCTCTTCGGGACTGAGAGGCATAGCCTCCATGGTCATCACCCCTTGCCTTGCCGAGACTCCGGACCGATCCGAATCCCTTCCAGCCCTGCGCCTCTGCTCCCCGTGCATCACAGACGTTGCAGGGGCCGGCGACCTTCGCCTGGTACCCTGCCGCCAGGGCCTGTTCGGTGGCCAAGAGCACCGCCAATCGCTCGAGCTTCCCAGACTCGACCCCAACCGCCTCCGCCCAGCACTTGGTGCAATACCACGCCCTTTGCCCCCGATCGAGAAACTCCAGCGCCAGGAGTGCCTCACGACCCAGCATCACGGCTTGATGATACTGAAGACGATTCCGTTAATCACTCCGGTGATTCACTGAGACGCCCGCGACGGGCCTATAATCCCGACGAGACCCATGAACGAGGGAGGTCAGCGCCATGAGCTACACGCTCGAGCAGTTCTCCGCTGCCTGCCGACGCATCCTCACGGACGACCGCGGGCCCGAGGGCCGACGGAAGGTGTGCGCGCTCGTCCAGGACGTGCTGAAGGACGACGTGTTCATCGCGACTCATCTCGGCGACGACGGGCCCGAACGCAAGATCCTCTACGAGGATCCGGAGCTCGGCTTCTGCATTCTCGCCCACGTCTACCAGGGGGCGAGGGAGAGCCAGCCGCACGATCACGGTCCGTCCTGGGCGATCTACGGCCAGGCCCGGGGAGAGACCGTCATGAGTGACTGGGCGCTCGTCGAGCCTCCTGCCGGGAGCGCGCCCGGCAAGGTCCGCCACGTGAGGAGCTACACGCTCAAGCCCGGCATGGCGCACGTGTACAACGAAGGCGATCTCCACTCCCCGCGCCGTGAGGGTCCCACCCGGCTGCTCCGTCTCGAGGGCACGAACATGGACAAGGTCCGTCGCGGGGCGTACGAGAAGGCGTGACGCGAGGCGGCCCGCTGGACCTCGGTGACTCCCCACGGCCCTCTTGGGGAATTCCGCTCCCCGATCTCCTGGTTTCACCGGCTTTCGCCTGGCAATCCCCGACGCCTAGAGTTCGCCCAGCGGAGGCTGCCATGAAACCTGTTTTGACGATCCTGAGCGTGGCCCTGTTGCTCCTCGGGAGCGGCCTTGCCGGCGCCGCGACGATGCGCCGGCGTCGGTGGCGCGTCTAAGCGCTTCGCTCATCCCCGTCGCGCTCGGGCGACGACGGGTCCATGAACGTTTCGCTCCGCCCCGTCACGCCCGCTGACGAGCCGTTCCTCTGGGACATGCTCTATCTGGCGGCGAACCTAGCGGACACGGGCATGCCCCCGACGGCCTTGCGCACCGATCCGGCGCTGGCCCGATACGTCGAGGGCTGGGGCCGCCCGCACGACGAGGGCGTGGTCGCCCTCGATCCCCGCACCAACGAGCGCATCGGCGCCGCCTGGATGCGCCTCCTCACCGGCGACAACCGGGGAGCCGGCTACGTGGACGACACGACCCCAGAGGTCGCGCTCGCGGTCCTCCCTGCCCACCGCCGTCGCGGCATCGCCGCCAGGCTCCTGCTGGCGCTGGTCGAGGGCCCCGGGCGCTCGTACCCCGCCATCTCGCTGAGCTCGCGGGCGACGAACCCCGCCCTCCGCATGTACCGGCGGCTCGGCTTCGAGCCCGTCGCCGGAACCAGGACCGCGAGCCGCGCGGGTGTGGTCGTGTTCACGCTGCGCCGGGCGATCAGGCCGCCGCGCCCCGACACGCCCGCCTAACCCCGGCCTCCTGCGATTTCCGTAGCCGGATTCAGGGAAATCGCCGATTGGGCGGAGGCGCCCTCGGGCGTACACCGAGAGCATGCTGGTGAGCGAGCTCGTCGTCGCGACACCGACCGGGCACGGATGCCGAGCCGAAGGTCCGCACGGACCGAACCCGTGCGGGCCCCGCCCCGACGTCAGGACGGGCGCGCCGCTCGAAGCCGGAGTCTGCAACTGCGGCTGCTCGCTCGGCGAGGATTGCTGCGACACCTACTTCACGTGGCACGCCACGCGGCTCGCCGGCGGCGTGGCCTGAGCGCCCCGCGTCGCTTCGCGCTGCCCTAGCGAGCCGCCGGCGCGGCGGGCCTTGCTTCGGGACCTCCCCGCGATTTAATCTGCTGGCGCCTCCATGGCGAGGCGTGTGTGCCCCCGACTGCGGAAAGGCGGAGATCCCACCATGACCTCGTCTGAGAAAGTCGCGATCGTCACCGGCGCGGGAAGTGGAATCGGCAAGGCATCGGCGCTCGCCCTCATGCGGGAGGGCTACGCGGTCGTCCTCGCCGGACGCCGCAAGGACCGCCTGGAAGCCGCGGCCCTCGAGGGCAAGGCGTCCGGCGCGCGCATGCTGATCGTGCCGACCGACGTGGGCGATCCCGCGTCCGTCAAGGCGCTGTTCGCCAAGACGAAGGCCGCCTTCGGCCGGCTCGATCTGCTGTTCAACAACGCGGGCATGGGCGCCCCACCCGTGCCGCTCGAGGACTTGACCTACGAGCAATGGAAGTCGGTCGTCGACGCCAACCTGACGGGCGCGTTCCTCTGCACCCAGGAAGCCTTCAAGCTCATGAAGAGCCAGGAGCCCCGCGGCGGGCGCATCATCAACAACGGCTCCATCTCCGCGCACGCCCCGCGGCCGAACTCGGCGCCGTACACCTCGACCAAGCACGCGATCACCGGCCTGACGAAGTCGACGTCCCTCGATGGCCGGAAGTACGATATCGCGTGCGGTCAGATCGACATCGGCAACGCGGCGACCGAGATGACCGCGCGGATGAAGGTGGGGGTGCCGCAAGCGCACGGGGCGGTCGCCGTCGAGCCGACGATGGACGTCGAGAACGTGGCGCGATCGGTCGTCCTGATGGCCAGTCTCCCGCTGGACGCCAACGTGCAGTTCCTGACCGTCATGGCGACGAAGATGCCCTTCGTCGGCCGCGGGTAGCCCGGCCTGCCTCAGGGAGCGAGGACGCGATAGCCCCGCGCGTCGCTCGGCGCGCCGTCCGCGTACTGGACGATGCGCCGCGGCGAGGCGTGCGTGCCCAGGAGGCGCAGCGTCTGGTTCCCCACCACGCGGAAGCTGTGCGGGGTGTCCGGCGGCACCGCGAGGGTGTCACCCTTCTTCAGCAGGACGGGATCCGCCTCCTGCCCCGCGATCCAGGCCTCGGCGGCCCCGTCGAGGAGGTGCAGGATCTCGAGATACGGGTGGGAGTGCACGGGGGCGACGTAGCCGGGCTCGGCCGTCTGGATCCCGGTGCGGACCGGCGTCGTGCCCTCGTCGTCACCGATGATCGGCTGGTAGTGGGAGAGCGGGCCGAAGCTCACCCGTTCCGTGTCCTCGAGCCGGACGACCCTCAGCTCCTTCATGGTCCCCCTCCGTCCTGGGCGGCGACCTCGACACGCGCGTCGTTGAAGCAGGCGCCCTCGGAGACGTCGGCGTGGTGCGCCGGACAGAGGGCCGAGATGGTCTGGCCGTTGTCGCTTGTGTGGAGCCATGCGCCCTTGAGCGTGCACACCACACCGCGCGGGACCGCGTCGCTCACGCGCAGCGGCAGCCGAACCTCTCCGAGGTCGTTCCACACGCGGACGCGCATGCCGTTGGCGAGACCGCGCGCCCGCGCGTCGTCCGGGTGCATCTCGAGCGGCGGCGGCGCGTCGCCGTTCACGCCGCCGAAGGTCGACGTGATGCGCTGGTCGGACGCGGGCGAGATGAGCGCCAGGGGGTACCGCGACGTGACGGGCAGGAAGCGCGGCAGCCGCGCGCCGTACTTCTGCTCGAGATAGGGCGACGCCAGCTCCACCTTCCCCGACGGGGTGCCGGGGAAGACATTCCCGAACAGCGTGAATTCCTCGCCGTTCGCCGTCATGGCGAGCGCCTGGTCGGTGGGGATGCGGCTCGGCCGGACGCCGCCGAGCCGCGCATCGTCCGGGTCCACCGCCTCGTCGATCAGCTCGGCGTCGCTCGCCTCGAAGGTTGGGCCGGTGAAGCCGAAGCGGGCAGCGAGCCGACGGAAGATCTCGGTGTTGGGCAGCGCCTCGCCCTGGGGCGGGATCACGGGCTCCGCGCGCTGCAGCCAGTGCTGGCCGTAGGCGGCGTAGAGGTCCGCGTGCTCGAAGTGGCTCGCCGCTGGCAGGACGATGTCCGCGTAGAGCATGCTGTCCGTCATCGCGACGTCGGCGCCGACCACGAACAGGTCGTCGCGCAGGAGGCCCCGACGCAGCCGGTTCTGGTCGGGATGGACGATCACCGGGTTGTGGTTGTAGATGAAGACCGCCTTGATCGGCGGGCGGAGCCCCTCGTCGAGCAGATGCGCGCCGACGTCGACGATGTTGAGCGTCCGCGTCCCCGGGGGCGCCAGCTCGGGACGCTGTAGCCGCCGGGGCGTCTTGGGGAACGCGTATCCTGCGCCGTTGATCAGCCCGCCGCCCGGGACGCCGAACTTCCCGGCGAGCGCGGGCAGCGCGAAGATCGCCCGGATCCCGCTGCCGCCGTTCTGGTTGCGCTCGAGCCCGTTCCCGACGCTGATCGCGGCCGGCGTGAGCGTCGCGTACCACTCGGCGAGCGTACGGACCTGGCCCTCGGGCACCCCGCAGATGCGCGCCGCCTCCGCCACGCTGTACCGGCGCGCGAGCGCCATGTACTCCTCGACGCCCGCGACGTGGCGAGCGATGAACGCGTGGTCGAGCGCGCCCCGGCGCTCGAGCTCCGCCGCGAGCGCCCACGCGAGCACGACGTCGGTGCCGGGCCGCACCGCCAGGTGCAGGTCCGCCTGCTGGGCGATCTTGGTCCGGCGCGGGTCGACGACGACGAGCTTCGCGCCCTGCTTCCTCGCCCGGTTGATCACCGGCATCAGGTGCAGGTTCGACCACGTGACGTTGTTGCCCCAGGCGACGATCAGCCGCGCGTGCTCCGCCTGCTCCGGCCGCATGCCGGGTGCTGCGCCGAACGTCCCGAACCACGCCTCGGTGCGGATACCGCCGCAGAGCGGCTTCCGATCGAGCAGGCTCGCGCCCAGACGGTGGAAGAAACGAAGGTCCATCGAGCCGCCGGCGAGGAAGCCGTGCGGGCCGGCGTAGTTCAACGGCAGGATGGCCTGCGCCCCGTGAGTAGCGATGATCGCCGTGAGGTGCCTGTGGATCGCGTCGAGCGCCTCCTGCCAGGAGATCCGCTCGAACCGCGCCTCGCCGCGCCGCCCGGTGCGGCGCAGCGGGGTCCTGATCCGGCGCTCGCCGTGGACGAAGCTCGGGTACACGGCGGGCACCTTGGCGCAGAGGACGCCGGCCGTGTAGGGGTTGGCGTGCGAGCCGCGGATCGCGACGATGCGCTCGTCCTCGACGCTGACCGTGAGGCTGCACGTATCGGGACAGTCGAGGGGGCAAACGCTGTGCCGCTCGGCGATCATGCCAAGCACTATGCCTCAGGCGGAGGGTGCGAGAAAGGGCCAATCACGCTCCCGCCGCGCCAGCCATCCCCGCGGAGGACGCGAGGCCCGGCGGCACCTACCCGCCGGGCCTCGCCCGTCTCTTGTTGCCTGTCGATTACCGCCCGTCGGTCAGGGGGCCTGAGCCTCGATCACCCGGAGCGAGGTGGCGACCTTTTGACCGCCGTTGTCGACATATCGACCAACCACGGTGGAGTCCATCCTCGGCTCGTCAGTCGAGCGCTTGCTCGACGCGGGAACGCTGAGCTGAATCCCGTTGTCGAGCGTGAGCAGCGCCACGAGGTCCGCGCGCTGCTCGATGCCGACGATTCGACCGTAGACCGGCTGGCCCTGGCCCGAGTCCGGGGCCATCACCTCCTGCCCCATGACATCCGCGGCCAGCACGACCGAGGTCGCCACACCGAGCGCTGCCAACGTTGCGAGAGTCCGATTCATACTTCCTCCTCTTGCAATTCGCAGAATCGCTCCGCCGATGTCGATCGGCGGGGCCGCGGGTGTACCAGCAATGCGTGTACCACCCCTCGGCGAACAGGGGTGCCATGCTGCGGCGCGAGGTGGATATCGGCATGAAATCATGGCGAGTCCGGACCCCGGGGAATCCCGGAGTGCGACCGAGGACATTCTGGGCCACGCCGCCTGTGTGCTGGGGCGTCACACGATCGATCAGGGGATCGCCCTATCGGCCTCACCGGGCCTGTCCCCTCACAGGACACCGCGCGTCCGGACCGTGACAGCGCGCCGCTTAGCCCGGAGCCGCGCCCTGCGTGCTGACGTAGATCGCGTACAGGGACTGGCTCGCCGCCATGAATAGACGGTTGCGCTTGGGGCCGCCGAAGCAGACGTTGCCGCAGACCTCCGGGAGACGGATGCGCCCGATGAGCTTGCCCTCCGGTGTCCAGACCGTCACGCCGCTGTAGCCGACGGCGCGGCCGGCATTGCTCGAGCACCACAGGTTGCCGTCGACGTCGCAGCGAGCGCCGTCGGGCCCGCACTTCACCCCGTCGATCATGAAGTCGGTGAAGAGCTTCCGGTTGGAGAGCGTGTTGTCGCTCCCGACATCGAAGACATGCATGTCACCCTTGCCGCCGGGCCCGGTGTCGCCCGGCCCCTTGCCGGTGCTGATGACGTAGAGCTTCTTGTAGTCGGGTGAGAACACGAGCCCGTTCGGATCCGGGACCTGATCCTCGCTCACGACGAGATCGACTCTGCCGCTCGGGTCGACGCGATACACGCTGGTCGGCAGCTCCCGCTTCAGACCGCCGATCTCCGCCGGCTGGCCCAGCCGGGGCTTGAGCCGGCCCGAGCGGTTGCTCGGCCCCCCGGGCGCGTCCGGCGCCCCTTCGTACAGCTGTCCGCCGTACGGCGGGTCGGTGAACCAGTAGCTGCCATCCGGATGGGGCACGACGTCGTTCGGCGAGTTCAGGCGCTTGCCCCTGTAGGAATCCGCGATCACCGTCACGGCGCCGTCGTGCTCGTAGCGGACGACGCGTCGGGTCAGGTGCTCGCAGGACAGCTGCCGCCCCTGAAAATCGAATGTGTTGCCGTTGCTGTTGTTCGATGGGCTTCGAAACACGCTCACGCCGCCGTCGTCCTCCAGCCACCGCAGCTGGCGGTTGTTCGGAATGTCGCTCCATACCAGATAGCGACCCTGACTGCTCCACGCCGGTCCCTCCGACCAGAGCGCGCCGGTCCAGAGACGTTTGATCGAACTGTTGGGCTGCCGATACCCGTTGAACACTGGGTCGACGCTGAGGACGTCCGGATCGGTGAAGTACGTGGTCGGCGCCCCGCCCGGACCGAAGTCGCGCGGTGGGTTCGTGACGGTGCTCGGCGGCGTGGCGGGTCCGCCTGGCGGAGCCTGGGCCAGGGCGACGCGGGGCACGACGGCCGCGACGCCCGCGACTGTCCCCAGGGCCCTGAGGAGTGTGCGCCGCGATATCGGGCCTTTGTGGTCTCGAGCGTACGGTTCGGGCGCCATGGTCGACCCTCCTCGCGTGCGCGGACGAACGGTATCAGAGCCCGCCGGTCACGTCGATGGTCACCCCGGTGACGAAGTCGGCGTCGCGGGAGGCCAGGAAGCAGATCACCCGCGCCTGGTCGCGCGCGTCGGCGACACGTCGCAACGGCGTGCGCGCGATCTCGCGCGCCTGCTCCTCCGGCGTCCGTTGCTCCCAGCGTGGCCGGATCCGCTCGGTCAGCGTGAGGCTGGGGGCGATCGCGTTGACGCTGACCCCGAAGGGCCCCAGCTCGTGAGCCAGCTTCCGCGTGAAGGCGATGATCCCACCCTTCGCGGCGGCGTAGGCGCTGCTGCTGCTCTCGCTGAGCCCCCGCCCTGCGATGGACGAGATGTTCACGATCTTGCCGCGCCGCTGGCGCTTCATGACCGGCGCCACCGCGTGGCAGAAGAGGAACGTGCCCTCGAGGTTGAACGCGATGAGACGCTGCCACTCGGCGAGCGTGAGCTCGTCGACCGTGGCCGCCGGCCGCGGGATCACCGTGCTCCCCCCGACCGCGTTGATCAGGATGTCGATGCGTCCGAGCTCACTGACGACGCCGTCCACCAGGGCGCTGACCTCCCCCGGATCCAGCGCGTCGGCCCGGCGTGCGAGCGTTCGTCCCCCCGCCGAGCGGACAGCGAGCATCGCCGCGTCGAGCCGTGCTGGGTCTCTGTCCACGCCGACGACGATCCCGCCTTCGCCACCGATGATGTCGGCCGTGGCGCGGCCGATCCCGCTCGCCGCCGCAGTGATGAGCGCCACCTGGTCGCCGAATCGCGCCTCGGGTGTCATGCGATCAGTCCCGCGATGATGCCGGTGAGGAACACGCCGTCGAAGGTTCCCGCGCCGCCAATGGAGACGATGGGCGCGCCGAGCTCGGCGATCCTGCCGAGATTGAGGAGGTCCGCGCCGATCAGGGTACCCATCGACCCCGACACATACGCGACGGGCGGCGCCTTGCGAAAGGCGAGGAGCAGGCCGACGCCCGCCGCCACGAGCGGCGGCACCAGCATCGGGACCGCGATGCCCAAGCCCGGAACGATCCGCGCCAGGCTGTGCACCACCGCCGCGACGATCGCCACGCCGACGAGCATGCGCCAGTAGAGCCGCGTTCGCGCGAGCAGGTAGATCGACACCAGGATGGGGATCAGGGCGCCGCCCACGTTGAGCGCCACGACCGTGGCCCCCTGCTCGCTGGCCTCGGGAACGAGATACGTCCGGCCGAACATCGTGAGCGCGTGCGGGCGCAGGACACGCCCGACCGGAATCGAGTAGATCGGGATGTTCACGTGGCTCCCCAGGAGGGACAGGAGCATCACGGCGAACGCGTAGCGCGGTCCGACGCCGACCTTTCGGTACGCGTACGCCAGAACCCGCATCTCCACGAGGATGATGAACACGCCCAGGAGGACGAGCAGGAGAACGAGAAGCAGGAACGTGAAGGGCGCGTAGATCATGGCCGACAGTGTCGGGAGTCTAACCGGGCGGTTCGAACCCGGTCAAGGCGCTCAAGAAAAAGTTCGCCGACTTTGGCCTCCTGTGGGTAAGCTTGAGGTCCGCAGTAGGGGAGGAATCGGGCATGGGTGGCGATGCGAGGTCGGCCGTGAAACAACCCCTCGTCATCATCGTGCCGAGATCCGACCCTGAGCTGTGCCGGTCGCTGAGCCATCCTTCAACGACGACGGGACGGTCCAGGTGGTCCCCGATCGTCGACTCCTGGACCGGCGCCTCGGAGCCGACGGACACGGACCCGAACGACGTCGCGGTGAGCGCAGGCGCAGGGCCGACATGGAAACGGAGCTCAGGGCCGGCCGATGGGTCGCGATCCCCCGGGCCTCGGGACGGATCGATTTCCTCGACCCCGATGTCCGAGCCATTCTCTTTCTCTGCTGCGGCCAGCACGTCGTGCCCTGCCAGGTGTGCCAGAACATCTACCGGCTCAGCTGGATCCTGCGCGCGAATTCCAGCGTGTTCCCCTGCCCGCGCTGCGGGAACGACCTGACGCCGACCGTGATCGCCCACGCCCACACGTGCCGTTACTGGCCTCCCCGCGGTCCCCACGACGCGCTGGCCGAGGCGGCGGCCGACTCCTTGAACATGGGGGCCCAGAGATGACGCCCACACCCATGACTCGCGAGCTCGACGTGGACGACGTCGAATATGTCCGCCATGGGACGAAGCCGTTGCTGGCCCGTCTCTTCAGGCCGCGTGCCACGGGTCCCTTCCCGCTCATGGTCGAGCTGCACGGCGGTGCCTGGTGCCGAGGCGACCGCCTGAACGACACGGTGATCAACGAGCCGCTGGCGAGAAGCGGCGTGGTCGTGGCGGCGCTCGATTTCCGCATGCCCCCCGGGGCGCCCTACCCGGCCTCGCTGGCCGATATCAACTACGCGATCCGCTGGCTCAAGACGCGGGCCACCGAATTCGGCAGTCGCCCCGATCTGGTCGGTGTCCTGGGAACCTCGAGCGGCGCGCACCAGGCCATGCTCGGCGCGATGCGACCGCGCGATCCCCGCTACGCGGCGCTGCCGCTGCCCGTCAGCGGGGCGGTCGTCGATGCCCGCGTGCGCTGCGTCGTCATGTGCTGGCCCGTGATCGATCCGCTGGCGCGTTATCGGTATGCGAAGAGACTCAAAGAAGGCGGCGCCCCGTATCCGGAGGTCGTCGATCGCGTGCTGCCCTGCCACGATCAGTACTGGCAGACCGAAGAGGCCATGGCCGAGGGCAACCCGGTGCTCGCGCTCGAGCGCGGTGAGCGGGTCGAGTTGCCGCCGGTGCTGTACCTCCAGGGCACCCGCGACGTCGCGCATCCGCGCCCTGACCTCGATCGCTTCGTCATGCATTATCGCAAGGCGGGAGGCCAGGTCGAGCTCGAGCTGTACGAGGGCGCGACCGAGGGGTTCATCACGAGGAGCCCGACGTCGCCAGCCGCCGGGCAGGCGATCGAGAAGATCATCGAGTTCGTCCACAAGCAAATCCGGTAAGTCCCGTCGCGCGCGCTCCGCTGTCGCACCCGGTCAGGACCAATGACAGACTGGCGTCCGGATCGTGCCAGACGCCTGTCGCTTCGCTCGCCGCCCGCGCCTAACCGGTTGAACAGTCGAATGGAAGCATCGCCGCTCCCACTGGCACACCAGTTGCTCAAGCTGAAGCAGGGCAACGAAGAATCCGCAACTCACCGTGCAAGCAAACGTACGATGACCGACGCTCGGTCTGAGCGTCGCGGCAGGGAGACGGCGATGACGAAGTGGATCGGGATAGCAATCTCGGCGGCGTGGCTCATCCTGGCTCAAGCGGCGGCGGCAGCACCGACCGCGGGGCCAACCGAATCGGTAGAGACGGCGATCGTCCAGGTCCTGAGCATCCTGAACGGCGGCGAGGCCAGCGGCACGCCCGTGGCCGATCGATCGGCGCAGGTCCGGCGGATCGCCCGCGAGCTGTTCGACTTCGACGAGATCTCGCGGCACGCGCTCGGCCGGCACTGGCAGTCGCTGACGGCGGCGGAGCAGGCGGAGTTCGTGACGCTCTTCAGAGACTTGCTCGAGCGCTCGTACATGAGCCACCTCGACGGCTACGCGGGCGAGAAGATCACGTTCGTCGGCGAGACGGTCGACGGCGATCTCGCCACGGTGCGCTCGAAGGTGGTGACCAAACGGGGCACGGAGATTCCGCTCGACTACCGCGTGCGCGCGCGTGACGAACGCTGGCTGGTCTACGACGTGCAGATCGGCGGTATGAGCTTCGTGTCGAGCTACCGGAGCCAGTTCGACCGCGTGATCAGGACAGAGGGCTACGGGGCGCTGCGGGGCCGCCTGCAGAAGAAGAGCCTCGACACCGCCTTGGCGGAGCGCCGACCGGAGGGACTGTAGGCCTCACGCCCCGCGTCAGAAAGTAGCTGATCCGAGACCAGTCAACTCGATCAGAAACTTACCAGACCCTCGAAGTCGCCTCACCGCAAACCCCCGAAATTCCTCGACAGGATCCGAGACCGGCCGCCCGGTCTCGGATTTGCTCTTAAGGAATGGCATGGATAACGGGGTCGCCTCCAGCGCAGCTGAAGTCGCTCACGAACTGAACGGCGCGGTCCGCGCCCTCCCTGGACTGCGCCAACCCGGGCGCCCATCAACGGTCGCCCGGTTCGAGGCCCAGGTCAGGGAGTGGCTCGGCCCAGAGCCGATGCTCTCCGGGGCCGAGCTCCTGAGACGTGCCCGGCTGGCGGGCTATCAGGGGGGCAAGAGCGCCCTCTACGAGCTGGTTCGGCGCATCCGACAGACGACGTCGAGACACGACGCGCAGCCGACGAACGGTGCCGGGCCCGGGGCGATCATCGAGATCTTCTCGCGTCGCCCGCAAGAGGCGACGCTCCCGTCTCCCGCGGAGCCCAAGCGCACCGAATTGGATCGCGACCGTGACGCCCGGTTCACGCCCAGCGCCCTGCCGGCTCCATCGGAAGACGAGGGGCGCGAGGAGAGGACCCCGCGATGCCGATGTGGGGGCCTCCTCCGGTTCGATCGCGAGCATCTCGCGGACGCCGAAAGGCTCGGCTGCCGCGATCAGGTCCCGCTCTTCTGGAAGTGCATGAGCTGCGGGCGCTCGCGCAGGAGCAACGAATCGTACCCGCTCAGGCAGATCGTCGCCTCGCTCGGCCGCGAGGCCTTCGCCCACCACATCGGGAGCGATCGCTAGTCCAACCCCGCTCCCGTCGTCACTGCCCGTGGAAGGTCTGCCGTCCCGCGTCCCGGTTCCAGAGACGGATCAGATGCCGCTTCAGGTGGGGCTCCTCCGCGTCCTTGAACGCCGTGCGGCTGTGGGCGAAGTGGTGGTTGTTCAGGTACTGGATCTGCCCCTTCTCGATCGTGAGCTCCACGGCGGACTCGGGTGACTCGACGATGGCGCGCATGGCGGCCAGCGCCTGTCGCCCCTCGGGATCGAGCGAGACGCCCGTCAAGGCTTCGCCGTTCAAGATGAGGGCTTCGTTGTAGCGCGCCAGAACGTCCCGTCCGTCGGACTGGAACACAGGCTGCCAGGAAACTTTTTCATCGCCGGGTGCGTGCTCGGCCTGCCGGTCCCAGGGGAAGGGCTGATAGAGTCGCGGCAGCACCTCGGGATGCCGGCGGCGAAGCTCGTTGTGGACCGTCACGAGGCTCAGGAAGCGACTCACGCCGCCCTCGCGCGCCGGGTTCAGGCAGAGCAGCCCCACCAGCTCCGGAGGGAGCGTCAGCCACGGCGCGTCGGTGTGAAACTGGAGCTCGAGGCTCGTCACGGAGCGGCGCACGCCGTACTCGAGCGCCTTCCCCGTGTCCCGAACGTCGTAGCTCATCGTCCCGTCCCATTTCTGCGCGACCAGTCGCCCCAGAAGCCCGCCCAGCAGCCAGTAGAGCGCTCGGTTCTCGTCCGCAGAGAACCGCTCCACGGGAACGCGATCGATCACCGCGAGGCCCACGCCGTTGCGCAGCTTCCGACGGACCGCCGCCATCATGTCGGCGCAGGCCGTGAGCGCGAAGTGCGAGGGCGAGAGGAGCAGCATCGGGAGCGGATCCTTCCGGAGGGCGCGGACCAGAGCCTCGAGCTCGGCCACCGCGTCGTCCGGGAACGGCACGACCCAGTCCGCCGGAGAGATCCGGCCCCGGGTCCAAGCACGCTCGTCGCGAATGTCTTGGAGAAGCAGAACGCCCCGATTCTAGGCTGAGCGCTAGTCGACGTACAGCATCGCGTAGCCGAGCGAGCCGAGCTGCGTGTCCACGCCCGCTCGGATCCGACGCTCGCCGCTTCGACGGTCCCGTGCGTCGCGATGCCCGGACCCGCCCACCCCATCGCTGGCGGAGCGCCGATCCCGACGCTGGCGCCGGTCGAGGACGATTTCGACGTTGGCCGCGGTGAATTCTTCCCGCAGGTAGTCGTAGAGGTCCACCTGGTCCCGTGCCACGACGAAGACCTGACGGCTCATGTTCCTGCCGCCAGTAGTGTCATAGCTCGGCGGCAGGAGTCAAGAGCCGTGACGCGTCACCCGGCCTTCGCCCGCGCCCTGTAGCGAGCGTAGCAGCGCAGGGCGTTGTCCCAGAGGAGCTTTCGCTTGGCCGTCTCGGAGATCGAGGTCCAGCCGAGCACCGCTTCCACCGACTTGGGGAACCAGCTCTCCGAGTGCGGGTAGTCCGTGGCGAACATCAGGGTATCTTCGCCCAGCGCCTCGAGGGCGTGGCGCAGCGACTGCTCGCCCTCGTGGAGCTGGATGCTCTGGTAGTACTGCGGCCCGCGAATGTACTCGCTCGGCTTGTGCCGGAGCGGCGCCACGGCGTGCCGGCACATCTCGGCGTGCTCGTCGAGCCGGGCGGCCCAGAACGCCAGCCAGCCGTGGCCACACTCGAGCGGCGCCAGACGGAGCTCCGGGTAGCGGTCCAAGACGCCCGCGCCGATCAGCGCCGCCATGTTCCGCTGGGCATTCCACACGTGCCCGGCGGCGCGCTGGAGAAAGACATTGTCCCAGGTGTCCCAGAGGCCCGGCGGATACGGAACCGTCATGGTGAAGGAGTGGATGATCACCGTCAGGTCATGCGCCTCGGCCGCCGCCCAGATGGGTTCCCAGTCCGGATCGTCCAGCGACATCTCGGGAGGACAGATGGGAAAGATCCCGACGGGCCACGCCTGCCTGCCGCAGCGGCGCACTTCGGCCACCGAGCCCCGGGGGTCACGGCCCGAGACCAGGATGACGCTGGTCAGCCGGTCCGGATAGGGCGCGCAGTAGTCCTCGAGGAACCGATGGTAGGCCTCGTACATGGCCAGCTCGAGCGCGACGTCGTTCAGGCCGCAGAACGCCGGCACTCCGCCCGAGGGCAGGATCATGTTCGCATCGACGCCCTCGACGTCCATGTCCTTGACCCGCGCGTGCGGGTCGAAGCTGACGCGCTCGCTCGGAAACGGCGGGCCCTGCCAGCGGACGTCCCACGGGGTGCCGCCGTCCTTCGGGCCGCCCGTGGCGGCCGATGAGGACGCGACGCGCTCCCGAGAGCCCAGCCGCCGATTCAATTCGGGACGCTTGCCCACCCGATACCGCGACATGCCCCCCTTGGCCGGGGCGCGCTGGACCTCGGGCCCGACCGCGGCGAGCCTGGCCCGAGCGGCGGCCGAGAGATACGCCTCGATGGGCTCGACGGGCTCGATGATGTGGGTGTCCGCGTCGAAGATGCGATAGCCTCCGCGCACGCTCGCCTCCCCTCGCCTACGACCGGCTCATACCTTCCGCAGCTTCGGGTCGAGCGCGTCCCGGAGAGAATCGCCGAAGAGGTTGAAGCCGAACACCCCCAGGCTGATCGCGATGCCGGGGAACAAGGCGATCCACGGGGCCTTCTCCGCGTACGACGGTGCGGAGCCCGAGAGCATCAGCCCCCACGACGGCGTCGGCTCGGCCGTCCCGAGACCGAGGTAGCTCAGGGCCGCCTCGGTCAGGATGGCGCCTCCCAGCTGGGCGGTCAGGATGATGATGTACGGGGCCATCACGTTGGGCACGATGTGCCGCAGGACGACGCGACGCCGCAAGGCGCCGAGGGCCTGCACGGCCTCGACGTACGGGTTCTCCTTCACCGATAGGGCGGTCGCGCGGACCACGCGCGCGGCGCGCGGGATGATGGGAATGGCGACGGCGACCACCACGTTCTGGACCGCTGGGCCCAGGATGGAGGCGATGGCGAGGGCGAGGATCAGCTGTGGGAACGCGAGCAGGACGTCCATCAGCCGCTCGAGGATGAGATCCACCTTTCCGCCCCAGTACGCGCTGACCACGCCCAGCAGGCCGCCGAGCGTGCAGCCCGCGAAGGACGCCACGAAGCCGACGAACAAGGCGATGCGCGCCCCGTACATCACGCGGCTCAGCACGTCGCGCCCGAACTCGTCGGTCCCGAACCAGTGGTCGACGCTCGGGCGCGCGAACTGCAGGCCGTAGTCGCCCCGATAGGGATCGTAGGGCGCGAGCACCTCCGCGAAGAGGGCCACGAGCATCATCCCCAGGATGATCAACGCCCCGCCGGCGCCGAGCGGCTTCGTCCGGACGAACTTGAGGACCTCCTCGGCGACGGTGAGACGTTGCCCCAGGGGCGCCGAGGCGGTCGCGTGCACGAGCGGATAGGGCGCGCTCATTTCACCGGGGTCCGCGAGGCCGGCGTGCACCGTGGGTGGCCTGAGTCAGGTGCGCGTCGCTCATTTCGGCTAGCGGTAGCGGATGCGCGGGTCGAACCACGCGTAGGTCAGGTCGACGAGGAGGTTCACGATCACGAAGCCGAACGCGATGAGGAACACCAGGGCCTGCACGACGGGGTAGTCGCGGCGCGCCACGGCGTCCACCACGAACCTCCCCACGCCGTTCAGGGTGAAGACCGTCTCGGTGACGACCAGGCCGCCGATGAGGAAGGCGAACTCCGTCCCGATCAGCGTGATCACCGGGAGCATGGCGTTCTTCAGGGCGTGCCGGACGACGATCGCCCGCTCCCGCAGGCCCTTGGCCCAGGCGGTGCGGATGTAATCCTCCCGCAGCACCTCGAGCACCGTGGAGCGCGTCATGCGCGTGGTGACGGCGGCGTACCGGTAGCCCACGGTGACCACGGGCCAGACCATCTGCTGGAAGTTCGCCCAGGGATCGACCCAGGGCGGCGTGTACTCGAGCGGCGGGCCCCAGCCGAAGTAAATCACCAGGAACAGGATACAGAGGATCCCCACCCAGAACGACGGGATGGCCAGGCCGCCGATGCTAATGACGCGGATGACGTAATCCACCCACGTGTCCTGCCGGACAGCGGAGAGCATGCCGCAGGGGATCGCGATCAGCACCGAGACCAGCGTGGCCGCGAAGGCCAGCTCGAGCGAGAGCGGCAGGCGGATCAGCAGCTCCTCGACGACCGGGCGTCCGGACCAGAGCGAGGTGCCGAAGTCGAACCGGAGGACGCCCCAGAGCCAGGTCCCGAACTGCACGAGGAGAGGCTGGTCGATGCCGAGCCGCCGCTTCATGGCGGCGATCTGCGCCGGATCGATCCGGCCCGCCTGGTCGCCGCCGAGGATCAGGAGGGTCACGTCCCCGGGGATGACCCGCATGATCACGAACACCAGCGACGCGACGCCGAGCAGCGTGGGGACGATCAGGAGGAGGCGCTTGGCGACGTAGGTGCGCATGCCGCGGTCACCCTGGGCCGATCAGTCCTCCGACAGCCAGACGTCCTGGAGCTTCTGGTTCGTGTAGTGACTGGGCGGTGCCACGTAGTTCTTCACCTTGGCCCAGTGCACGACGTTCCGCATCCACCAGAGGCCCGGCATGTAGTACGCGTTTTCCAGCAGGACCTTCTGGAGCTCGTTGACGAGCTTCTGGCGCTCGGCGGGCTCGAGGGTCCGCGCCTGGCGCGAGAAGAGGTCGTCGAGCCTCGGATCGGAGTAGCGACCCCAGTTCTGGGTGCTCCCCGTGACGTAGCGGCCGAGGAATTGGTCCGGGTCATCCATGAACTCGACGGTCGGGGCGATGATCAGCTCGAAGTTCCCCGTGTTCTGGCCGTCGTTGAACCAGGCCGCGGTCTCGAGCGGACGGTTCTCGGCCTCGATCCCGATCCGGCGCCACTCCTGGATCGCAAACACCGCGAAGTCCTGGTAGGGCAGCTTCACGTTGCGATTTTTTAGAACGACCTTCAGGCCGTTCGGGTACCCGGCCTCGGCGAGCAGCCGCTTGGCTTCCGTCCGGCTCTTCTCGGCATCCGTCCAGAACCCCGGGAGCTTCTGCAGCTCTGCCTCCGGCATCGCCCACTCCGAGCCCGGACGCATCAGGCCTCCGACCAGCTTGAGGCCCGTGATGCCGTAGAGCACTTTGCCCGCCGTATAGCGGTCGAGACCCAGCGTGACGGCCTTGCGCACGCGAACGTCGTTGAACGGCTTCGTGGTGTTGTTGATCGCGATGCCGAACTGACCAGTCATGGGCGTGGTCTGGACGACGACTTTGTCGCCAAGCTGCTTCTTGATCGCCTCGACCTCGGCGTTGGGCAGGTCGCGGAACTCGATGTAGGCGCGGCCGGACCGGATGGCCGCCGCGCGCACCGAGGTCTCCGGGCTGATGAAGAACTTGTAGCCGTCGAGGTAAGGGCGGTCCTTCACGAAGTAGTCGGGGTTCCGCACCCCTTCGAACGTGGCGCCGCGCGTGTACGCCTTGAACTTGAAGGGCCCGGAGCCCATAACGTTCGTCTTGAAGTAGTTCGGGTCCTTGTCCAGGTACGTCTTCGGGTAGATGACGTTCCACGGCGAGGCGAGGTTGTTCAGCAGCGAGGCCGACGGGAACTTGAGCCTGAAGACGACGGTGCTCGGGTCCGGCGCCTCGATGCTCGCGACCGCGGTGTAGGCGTTCTTCCGGATGCTGAGCACGCCCGCCGGAGGGGAGACGATCTTGTCGTACGTGGCCTTGACGTCGGCGGCCGTCAACGGCGAGCCGTCGTGGAACCGGATGCCGTGACGGATCTTGAACGTGTACGTGAGCCAGTCCGGCGCGATCTTCCACTCGCTGGCGGCGTCGCCGACGATCTTCGGATAGCTGTACGGATCGATCTGCAGCAGCGTGCTGTAGAGCGGCGCCACCAGCTGGATGTTGGCGAAGGTGCTCTCCTGGTGGGGGTCGAGGCTCGGCGGGTCCGCGCCGATGACGGCCAGCAGGACGCCGCCCCGGCGCTCCGTCTCCGCCGCACGCGCCGACGCAAAGGTCGCCTCGAGCATCGAGGCGACCAGGACGGCGAGAGTGGCGAGGGTG
>Ga0209156_10001478_pt1 | contig 19169 bp, 23 predicted proteins | sample GraSoiAngelo_124_FD_185881 | JGI IMG/M metagenome (GOLD analysis project Ga0209156, IMG submission 185881) | Grasslands soil microbial communities from the Angelo Coastal Reserve, California, USA - 14_0927_05_20cm (SPAdes) (version 2) | ecosystem: Environmental > Terrestrial > Soil > Grasslands...
TGATTTTTTTTGACGCCAGTTTTTATTTGGACGAGATGTCCAGTAATGAACTTTCCAATTCAAGTCTCGCCTATGCCTCTCAGGAGCGGTGTGCCTGGCTTTGTTTTGTGGAGGGTCGCATGGGCATTGGGCACTTGTACCGAAAGTTCTCCCGAAAAGTTCGGACTCGCATAAACCACAGACAAGCACTATACTAGTTCTTGCCGAAGAACTCGCTCAAGTCAAAGAGTCTAGTTCTCTATCGGCAGTGCGAGCAGGCTGTTCGGCTCGGGCCATGATGATCTCGCCCGGGGTCGTGAAGGAAAATTGAGTGCAAAAACAAGACTAGTATCGGAAGAGCTGAACCGGAAGCATCTGGCTACCGGGTTCAGGCTGGAAGGAGGCTGCTAGGATACTTTGTCAGACAGATCATGGTTCAGTAGAACAAGTAACGTCTTGCTGTTCACTAGCTTCATCCTGCTAGGGATTCTACTGGCAGGTCCACTGGCCGCCAGTGATCAGTCTCATCCTCAGGGCGTCAGTATGGCTATGCCGGCTGGTGCTCCGTTCGATCATATTGTCACCGTTATGATGGAGAATCAGGCGATGTGCAGCGTCTACACCGGCTGCGGTGGCTCAGGCACGTATGAGAGTACGTTGGCAGACCAGAATGTTCTGGCTATGACGTGGGGAACTATCAATCATAACAGCGAGCCGGACTATATTGCTCTGTTCGGAGCAATCAATGATGGAAGTACTAGCGGGGATGGAGTCTGTTGCTACTTCGAAACTACGCCTAACTTGGTCGATAAGATAGAAAGTGCAGGATTGACCTGGCAGGCGTTCGCTGAGGACGCCGGCAGCTCGGGAACATGCAGCTTCAGCCCTCCAAGAGGGGGAGACCACTTCCCGTTCATCGATTTCTCTGACATGAACACTGCGAGCAGATGCTCCCACTTTCTGACAACAGCCTCCTCAAGTGACCCAGAGTTTCTTGCCGCGCTGAACACACCTAACCCTGCGAACTTCATTTGGTTAACTCCGAATGACAATGATAACGGGCATGACTCAGGGGTATCCGGAGGCGACAACTATTTGGCGGGACTAGTGCCAGGGATTCTTGCCAGCACCGAGTTCACCACAACAAAGGCAACATTACTCGTACTATACGATGAAGGCTATAATCAATGCACCAATACCGGTGGGACTGGAGAGTGCGTCTACGCATCCTTCAGCGGACCAGCCGCGAAGAAGGGCGTTCAGATCAGCCCGGCAGGCGCAACTCACTACTCGTACTTGTCGACAATCGAGGCCGCGTGGGGACTCTCATCGATCAACTCTAACGACGCAGGAGCACCTGACATGCTCAGCGCCTTTGGGGCAGCCTGCACGACCAACTGTCCCCCATCTCCCCTCTCGACAAGCTTCACACCATCACCCTCCACTACTCTCGTAAACGTACCCGTAACGTTCACGGCCACAACCAGTGGAGGAACAGCACCCTACACGATCAGCTGGAACTTCGGCGACGGAGCAACAGGAACTGGAACTATCGCGACGCATTCCTACTCCGGTGCTCAAACGTTCACAGTAACAGAAACAGCGAAGGACTCGTCTTCACCCCAACAGACTGTGACGAGTTCCCAGACGTTCACAGTGTCATCATCCACATCACTAACAGGTAATTTCGGATCCTGCACGAGCCTTCCTCAAGGCTGGAGCTGTGGCAACGCTCTTCCATCGACAAGCTCGGCGACGATAGTCAACGGCGTTCTGGAAACCAGCGAGTCGAATCCAGGGCAGGGCGGTAGCAACGGCTACAACTACGCGACCACCCAGATGGGCACCTTTCCATGGAGCCCATGCCAGGCACCTGCTTCAGGAGCAATCCCGTCCGGTGTGACCAGTGTCAGCTCTCACTTCACATTTCTATCCTACGCCCCCAGTTCAACACCAAGCTCGGACAGATACCATATCTACATCGCATTGTACTACTGGCTTCCTAACGGCGCTGTCTCCGCCGGCGGCCCCACCTATCAGTGTCTTGACACTCAGGTTCGCGTCGAGAATGTAGGCGGTGCTTTCAGCCCGGTCGGATCAACTGCCACGTATGACCCAGGGGACTCCTTTGGCTGGGACCAAGTTACCCTGTCGGATCTCGTCGTCGGGCAGAGCTATACTCTCACAGCCGATGTCGGGCAGCAGTGCCAGAGCGATCTGGCAGCGTGGGGACTGCCCTCCTCCACTCAGTGCCAGCTAGCAGGGATAGAGATAGGAACGGAAGGATACCAGTTCCAACAACTGGACGCGAACTGGGATACTGTGAGTCTGACGACCGGGGCTCCTCCTCCTCCGCCGTCGGGCTTGACGACGACCATTAGCTTCACACCCGCTTCTCCAACTCAAGGCCAGAGCGTATCTTTCAAAAGCATAGCGAGCGGGGGGACCGCGCCTTATGCTTACTCTTGGGATTTCGGGGACGGGACTAGAGGGACCGGCTCTAGTGCCCCCCACATCTACTCGGGTTCCGGAACCTTTGTTGTTAGCCTTCAGGTATCCGATTCTAGCGGCCTGACAGCCCCAGCGTCGACAGTCGTGTTGGTCATTGCTACGAACCTACCAGTCCTCAGTCTGCCTGGTAACCAGACGCTGACCGTTGGAAACACGCTCAGATTCGTCGTAAAAGCCAGCGATGCAAATCCGGGGGCCGTCATACTTCTCACCGCGACGTGGCTTCCTCCGGGCGCAACGTTCAATTCGGTCACAGGAGTCTTCTCTTGGACGCCCAGCAATAACCAGACGGGTACATACACGATAGCATTTTCAGCGATAGACAATAACAACCCCTCCCAACAAGACACGAAATCTATGACGATGCAAGTGGACCCCGCCTCGCCTTCAGGTCCAAACGGGGGCTCGGGCGGCGGGACAGGCACGGGCTCGAACGGGAACTGCATGTCGTGCACCGTAATACCCTTCTTATCCTCCACATGGGGACTTCTCGTCATTGGAGGACTCCTCGGATTGATCGCCTCCATTGCCCTTGTCACCGTCCGAGCTCGATCAAATCTGGACCATGAGAAGCGTCGAATGAAACGGCTAACGCGTTACAATGAACCATCGCTCCTCGCGGTTCGAGACATAGCAAGGATTAGAAGACCCGCTCGCAGCCGGAAAAAGTAGTTGAAATCGCTTCTGTTCGAAGACCGATGATGTTAGAAAGAATTGGGAAGGGCGAAAACTGGAACCCTTCAAAAGAGGCTCTGTATCGAGTCGTCCCCACCAACCCCTGCCTCTTGGGGAACCGAATCTCGGCTTCGATTCCTAAATTTTACAACCTTTAGTACCGCTGTGGATACTGCCGACTCTGCCAATTCACCTGCACGCGTGAAAACTGGTGGAAGACAGGGAAGTGTGGTGGGCCGGGGGAGATTCGAACTCCCGACCATGCGGCCTCGAAAGGGTTTCCGCGTGTAAGGCGGACGTTCTCTCCAGGGCATATTCCTAACCGGGCTGAACTACCGGCCCACTGAGAAAGAGCCGTCGGGTGTATTCAGGTAGATTACGATTTAGGTCGAGATTACTCAACCTCACAATCTTTGGGAGATTGTCCTTTTATAGAGCGAGTCGCTAGTTTTCATTCTGGGCATTTTGCATGGCGGGGAAGGAGCCGCTCGTATACATCGACGGTGAATACCACCCCAAGGGAAGCGCAAAGATCTCAGTCTACGACCACGGACTGCTCTACGGCGACGGAGTCTTCGAAGGAATACGCGCCTACAACGGCATAGTCTTCCACCTACGCGATCACATCGAACGATTATTCGAGGGCCTTAGAGTCACAAGGATCAACGTCTCGCTATCAAAAGAAGAGATGGCGAATGTCGTCGTTGATGCTCTACGAAAAAATAACATGATGGACGCTTACATCCGGCTCATCGTTACCCGGGGACGGGGAAATCTTGGACTCGACCCTCGAAGCTCTCCGAAACCGTCCACCATCATAATGTGCGAGCCCGTCGCACCAGCCCACGGCAAAGAGGCCCGGGAGAAGGGAGTGACCGCGATAATCTCCAGCTACAGACGCGACATGGTCGACGGCACAACCCACGAATTGAAATCTCTCAACTACATTCAGAGCGTCCTCGGAAAATTCCAGGCCATTGATGCAGGCGCAGACGAGGTCGTAATGCTTGACCATAGAGGAATGGTCTCAGAGTTTCACGGGTCCAACCTGTTCCTTGTAAAACATGGAATCCTTAACACCCCAACCTCTGCTGCAGGCATTCTTCACGGGATAACCCGCGCCCGGGTCCTCAAGCTCTCAGAGGAACTGGGCTACGAGGTCCATGAGAGAGACATCACACCCTATGAACTGCTTAACGCTGACGAAGTGTTCCTGACCGGAACAATGGCAGAGATAGTCCCGGTAGTTCGAATCCAAGGAGTCCCGATCGCTGATGGAAAGCCTGGACCTGTAACGAAGGAGATCATTAGAGCCTTCCAGAGGATAACGCAGGACCCGAAGGAGGGGACTGTGATCCGTGAAGCTGTTGCTGTTCAGGCCCGAGCCAGATCTCACTAGGCCACCCCGACCCGACGAGTCATCCAAAATTTCGATTTTCTGCCTTAGAAGTGTCTGGCGCTACGTGCCTAACCCGGCGGACATTATTTCTTGAGAATGTTGAGATGGAATAGAGTATAGATCACGCAACCTCCAGCAATATCCATCAGCGTAGCCCCAGCTACCAGCATGATGTCGCTGACCACGCCCGTCTGAAAGTAACCAATCCACTGCTGGACTGAGCTCCAGATAGAACCTACAACCACGGCTACACCAATAGCGACGAGAGGCTTCCGGTCTGGACTGATTCTGATTCGAAGGTTGAGAATCCAAGAAGAGACAGCAAGCGCAAGGGCGAGATGGAGTAGGAGCGTGAAAGGGGTAATATCAAACTGGGTCAGCTGGCCGAAGAAGAACCCAATTCCCGTCACGACCAAAACGGCTGAGGAACAGCCAAGGGTGAGTCTTAGCCATCGAGGGGTCGTGTCGAGGAGACGCACTGGCATGCCCGCCAAGGCCTAGTCCTCCTGGTTCTTCTCTACCCTCATCCGGGCGGAGTGATGTAGACGGAGAGGAAAACCAATTCTTCCTCCCATCAGAAACGCGTGGATTCTGGGCCAGTGCTGAAGCGAAACCACACCACCAATTATGCCACCAGACAATGCAAGGACGGCAGAGACGGCGGTGACAATTGCGAACGCGGTCTGGAAAGCGTATGGTACGAGCGCGTTCGGATAGACGATGAGGTTCGTGAGGACCCAGAGCGCAATGCTTGCAAGTTCTCCGAGAGTGCCTGCGAGAAACCCAGCTACTCCTCCCCTGAAGGGTCCCGTCTTTACAATGACTCCAGCCACCAACCCTGCTATGAACGGTCCTACCTCTGGGATGGCAGCGCCGAGAATGAGGTTGATGAGAAATCCTGCGCCGATCGCGAGAAGAAGGTCCGCGGTCTTATCTTGAGATGAATTGGGAAACTTGTTGGCCATGGATTCTTTCGGCCCGTGGCCGCAATCTCCTCTGTTGCAATGATATCCTGTGCGTAACCCCAACGCAATCCATATGGTTACATTGCCTGGCCGAGGGCTGTGGTGAGACCGATTGAAGGGGGCTGTCTTCGACTGGGATGGAACGCTCGCCAGTATCGACGAGCGAGAATTCTACTGCATCAATCATGCCCTGACAGAACACGGCTCAACGCCGATCAACAACGAGTTTTACGTGAAAAACTACTATCTCCGTGCCTACGAGGAAGGCACCGGGCCCCGAATGGTGCTGGAGACAGCACTAATAGGAAAGAACCGGCCGATGATCGACGCGGTTTACGAATCTTACAGGAAAATCTTCCAAGCCACGGTGGAAAGGGCAACACTCCAGACCGGGGCCATCGAGATCCTCAAAGCCCTCAAACGAGCAGGATTCAAGATCAGCATTGCAACAATGAGGTACACAAAATCAGTCGTCGAGTCTGAACTGAAACATCTGGCACTCACTTCCCAAGTCGACCTCCTGTTGACCCGGCAGGACCTTGGCGTAAAGGGCACGTTAAGGTCCTTGGAAGAGACGGTAAATCAGCGAGCCCGACTTGTAGCTAGAGCTCTCAGAGAAATCAGCCTCACACCAGATGAGGTGTTTCTCGTCGGTGACTCTTGGTGGGATGTTCGAGCAGGAAAACAGCTAGGGATAAGAACAGTTCTAGTCAAGACAGGTTTCGCTTCACACAATGACTTCTCGAGAGAGAATCCAGACCTAACGGTTTCTTCCATGAATGAGCTGAGGGAAATCTTGGAGAAGAGCCACTGGGCGATCTGACCAGGATTCTCGATGAGAAGATGGGCCTCTTCGGGACCTTAGGAAATGCGACTGTACGCATTTGCCGAGTCATGCTTCTTCACGCCGTCTTGTAGAGGTCTGTCGTGGCTACTGGTTCAATGTCGTTCTTCTCCAGTTCTCTGAGCAGCCGGTTGATTCCTAGCCAGTCGCTAGCGATGTGTCCAAGGACGATTAGATTAGAAAAGTTCTCCGCGGCTAGCTTTGTCAAATCAGCTTCTGAAATGTGGATGTAGGACAGAGTTCCAACACCATTCTCGAAGTATGCTTTAGCCACATCATAGCCACCATTCGTGTAGCAGGCATGAGAGACTACAACTTTCCTAGCCTTGCGACTTGGAGAACCGAGTCGCACTTCGATCCGAGTCTCCGCCTCGCGGAACTCGGGAAACGCGCCAATCCTAGAAACAAGTTGACCAACAGTGCTGTCTTCATCCAGCCCTTTGATCGCTTGGACGATCATTCTTCGACCAATCTCATCGCAGGGACTGTGAATCGTAACAAGGGGAAGGCCCAGCTTCTTTGCGGCGTTCGGGACCTGATCATAATTCTCGGGATGGTGCTGAATGTCGAGGACTCGGTACTTGTTCTTCACAGCCTGCTGAGCTTCTTCTGACGGGACCCCGGCCGCCCTCAACTGGTCAATATGACGGAGGAAGACCTTGTAGCCTTCAAGCTGGGCCTTTCCCCCAGCTGGATGGTGCGCGATTACTCCATCACAGTCGAGATTCCGGGCGAGCAATAGTTCGCCGACCCCCACATCAATAGCGACAAGGACCTTCCTGAGCTTGCGTCCCTTGACGTGAATCTCACTGTCAGCAGGAACACTGCTGAAGTGGGCGAGTTTGAGAGCCGTCCTCATTATTTGCTGAGTATCAAGCAAGGCGCAGCCAAGCCCGTCAGATGGGGTTCTTGAGGCTCAGGCCCGTCCGCCCTTCGTCATCTTCTTGAGGTCGAGAATCTCGTCCAGTTTGTCTTTGGGCAGGATTCCCTCTTCCAAGACAACCTCTCGCAGGGACTTGTTCTCGGCCATGGCCTTCTGCGCGATCTTCGCCGCATTGTCGTAGCCGATCTTTGGAGTGAGCCTCGTCACCATCATCAGAGTCCTCTCTGCATATTCCAGGCAACGCTTCTTGTCCGCGGTGATCCCCGCGACACACTTCTCGCCAAGAACACGGGACCCGTTAGCCAATATCGTGATTGACTGTAGCAGATCGTAAGCGATAACCGGCATCATGACGTTCAGCTCCAGCTGGCCCAGCATCCCGCAGAGGCCGATCGCTGTATCGTTTCCGTAGATCTGAGCAGCCACCAGATTTAGAGCTTCAGGAATCACAGGGTTGACTTTACCGGGCATTATGCTCGACCCTGGCTCCATTGCAGGAAGATCAATCTCGCCCAGCGCAGTTCTAGGACCCGAGTTGAGAAGGCGGAGGTCGTTGGATATTTTCATCAGGCTCGTAGCGATAGTTTTCAAATCGCCGCTCGCTTCGACACACGCATCCTTGCTCTGCATTGCCTCGAAAGCGTTCTCCGCCTTTCGAAACGACAGGCCGGTTAGACGGTTAATTTCTGCGATGGCCAGCTCAGCATACTTCGGGTCAGCGTTGAGACCTGTTCCCACTGCAGTCCCGCCCAACGGCAGTTCCATCAGGATGCCCCTAGCTTGTTCCGCCCGCTTGATACCGTGCCTGATCATGCTCGCGTAGCCGCTGAACTCCTGGCCTAGAGTAATCGGGACAGCGTCTTGCAGATGGGTCCGACCCGCTTTGACGACGTCGTCAAACTCTCTCGCCTTCTTCTCTAAGGCCTCAGCCAAGACACGTAGGCTCGGGAGGAGTCTGTGAACGATCTCTTCGGCCGACGAGACGTGAATCGCGGACGGAAAGACGTCATTCGTAGATTGGCACATATTCACATGATCATTTGGATGAATAATCGACTTGTCCCCCCTCTTACCACCGAGAAGCTCAACAGCGCGGTTCGCGATGACTTCGTTCATGTTCATGTTCGACGAGGTACCGCTACCTGTCTGGAAGACATCAACCACGAACTGGTCGTAGAGAGCCCCCTCCATAATCTCCTTCGCCGCAGAAACAATGGCCTCACCCTTCTTCGGGTCCAACAGTCCCAGCTGCATGTTGGCCCGCGCAGCAGAGAGCTTGATCAGAGCCATAGCCCGAACGAATTCCTTAGGAAGGCGTAGACCCGATATGGGAAAGTTCTGAACCGCCCGCTGGGTCTCAGCGCCATAATACGCAGAGCTAGGGACTTTGACCTCCCCCATGGAGTCCTTGTCCAACCGATATTCCTCGACCGTAACCATTATCGCCACGCCGGAGACAGCCCCGGAGAACTGGGACTAAAAAACACTCCCTATCAACTCTGAAAATAGTACCATTCATTCTGCGCTCTCAGTTTCGTCGACCTCTCCGCTCTAACAGTCCGAACAGGAAGATTCGGTGGAACCTTGATTTCACCTCGGAAGATGCGACGAAATAGCCAGAGGCTCAGAGACCAGATTCGACAGGTCCTATCGGTCCTCGACGAGGTAGAACAGTATCGTATGAAAAACCTCTCGAAGGCTCACGCGTGAGTCCAGAAACCTCTTCTCACCACCCTGCTGTGACTCAGTGAGGGAACAGTTTACATCATCAAACATTCGACTAGCGGCCTTCAAATCTAGGTCGCTAGTCCGTGAGACTGCTAAGATTCCAACAGAAGCCCTCCGAGAATCGGATGGGAATTATGATCGACTCGGCTCGGTTTGCTGAGCTGGGCTCCTCAAAGAACTCGGAACCCATTCTGGACTTTCTCCAGGACCCAAAGAGCGAGGCCAAAGCAAAACAGACGCTTGAGGCGGCGAAGAAACAGATTGGTGACTCGAGAGAAAAGAATCCGAAGGGAGTCTTCAACCTCGACAAAGTTACTGTTCTTCCTCCTATCTCACGTCCAACAAAGATCATCTGCATGGGCGGAAACTTCTCAGACCACCTCCAAGAAGGATCGACAAGCCTTCCTCCGTTCCCAATATCATTTCTCAAATCTCCGACTTCACTAGTGGGACATAGAGCTCCAATCTTCTATCCTCGAAGAGTCAAACTCCTAGACTACGAAGTGGAGCTCGCTGCCGTCATCGGCGTGAGGTGCAAAGACGTGTCCAGGAAGAGTGCCCTCAACCATATCGCTGGCTTCTCAGTCTTCAACGATATCAGCGCACGTGACATTCAGTTCGCAGAGATGAAGAGAGGCTTCTGCAACCTCGGCAAGAACTTCGCGTCCTTCGCCCCTATGGGGCCTTTCCTAGTTACTCCTGACCAGGCTGGGAATCCTGACAATCTTGGAATGGAACTCCGAGTCAACGGACAGACGAGACAGTTTTCCAGCACGAAGAACATGGTCTTCAAGATGCGACAGCTAGTCGAGTTCTTCTCATCCATGACCCTCGAACCAGGGGACATCATCACGTCAGGTACACCCTCCGGCGTGGCTATCTATAGACAACCTGACAAGACACCGTTTCTGCTACAGCCGGGAGATATGATCGAATCGAAGATCGAGAACCTAGGAAGATTACAGAATACTGTCGTCGCAGAGACGAGTCCTGTAAAGACAGCTTTCTAGGGCCCGGAAGACCATAGCCTAGCGCGGGTAGGCCTCACCCTGTATCCTCTTAGTATACGTCGCAACCGTTGCGTTTTGAAGACTCCGCTCGCCGTTCTTCTGAGCCTTGTACGAGTCCCATCCCAGCTTGACAATATGACTCAGAACAGCCGAAAAGGTCGGCTTCGGAGGCTCCATCCTATCATACAGCCTCCTCATCTCATCCAATAGCTCCCTCGAAATCCTGACCGAGTATGGGATTGTAACAGTCAATCGACTCATCACACTACACTACGATACGCACTTCTCACTACGACCCGGTCGAGGACAGTTGATTGTGGTGTAACCTTTGCCCTTAAGCCCGGGTAACAAGAATATGGCACCCAGAGGTGAATTATGAATGAGAAGAGATCAGCTAAGGAGATTCCTCAACAGTGATGTGGTGGGCCAGTTGAACAATGGACTCTTCTTCGAGGGATATGTTGCAGGCGAAGCCGGAAGAGTATTAGTCTTCGACCGGGACAGTCGAGCCCATCAAATCAGCGCAACACAGGTCAAATGGCTCGCAAAAGCGGTAAGATACTGTTGACAGGCTGGGGAACAGACAACTGTGCTAGGATTCCCGATTTTTGGGGCGATGTTGGTTGTGGCGGGCCCGCCGGGAATTGAACCCGGGACAGCCGGGTGTCTTCTGCGAGGTAAAAGCTTCACCAGAGATGGCTCTTCCGGTGCTCTACCTCTTCAGGATCCCTGTTAGGAATCTGGCTGAGCTACGGGCCCGCGCGACGGCCGAGTTTGACCTGATCTATATTAGTTGATTTTCCAAACAAGACCAAGACGCTCTGTGAGAAAGCAAGTTGCCTCAACATTCGAGCCCTCAGATCAAGATTGGCTAATCTGACTCATCCTGACCGCGCCGACAACCTCTAGCAGGCTTCTTCCTTGCGCAATGTTTGCCGGTACTTGCTTCCTTGCAATAAGGCCTGCAATAATGAGCTTCTCGACTACCCTAGCAGTCGGTCCTAGCACATCTTGTAAAGCCTTCACGAACTCTCCAACCAGTTTTGGAATCTGATCGGGTGAGATGGAATTTCGCCTTTGGAGGAGGAGAAATATTGACTCTTTGACAGTTGGTCCCAATGCATCGAGAGCTGCGCTGACAGAGTCTACCAGAGCTTGGTCGAAAACGCCCGTCGGTTCATCACGCAACTCTATTAGACACCAACATCTGCGAACCTTTGCGTGACAGAGGCCTGACTGAGCAAGCATCTCGGCTCGTTCCGAGCTTCGCCCCTGACGTGTGAAGCAAGCCTTTGCCCATCGTGCCTTGACCATCCGCTTCTCTAATGAAAATTCAAGAAGATAGCAAGGATAGAGTCGAGATAAGAATCACGTTACTGTCAGCAACCCTACGAGGTCATCTCTGATTCAGCCGCGCTAGAACAGAGTCGCTTCTTAGTAATGCTGTGAACCAGCCTTCATACAGTCAATATTAACCATCTAAGATTCATAGCAGAGACTATGATCGACCTTGCCGCGATAACAGCGGACCTCAGTGCAGTGAGTTCGATAGCAATCATTCTAGGCGCCGTGTTCGTAATCTTTCAGCTCAGGCAGAACGCGAGACTGATCAGAACGGCCAACTTTGAAACCAAGGCCAACATGTCATTTTCAGTTCTGGAAATTATCACGGAAGAATCCTTCGCCCGTAGGAGGAAGAACATGCACGACGCGATAAAGAAGTACAGTCAGATCAACTGGGAAGGATTCGATGACAGTCTCGAAGATTTCGAAGCCCGAAACTTCGGCTACATCTACGAGCTAATCGGCGAGCTTGTCAGGGAAGGAATAATTGACTTCACGATCGCCATTCACTCCCTACGCTATCTGCTCGTGTTTGACTGGCAGAGATTCGAACCTCTGGTTAAGCATCTCATGGAACGATACAAGGTCCCGGTGAACCCGTATGAAAACTTCGAATGGCTAGCGCAAGAAACAAGAAAGTACCTGGAGAACCAAGGAAGGATCGACACTGGACACCCCGAGATTCCTGCTCCCGCCAGCATGCACTAGCTTAAACATTAGAATAGAATCCTTCGCAGTCTGGTGCTAGACATGATCGTCAAGCATCTCTCCGAAACAGTACCTGAGAGAGAAGGCGATTTTACACGATGGTATCTCTCGCGTGCCGACCGAGGCCATTCACTGGCCGTTAGATACGTTGAACTCACCGGAATGGTCCCACCACACACTCACGACGTTGAAGAGACAATCTTCTACATCGAGGGGAAGGGCTTAGCCCGAGTTGGTGGGAAAGAGGTTCGGGTCAAACCCGGAACCATGGTGGTGGTTCCACCCGGCACCGTTCACAGTTCGATCAGGGAAGGCCTCGAACCACTCCGATACCTAGCGATCTTTGTAGGTAGCCCAGACCTCTAACACCAGCACGAATAAGACGACAGGACGCGAAGACACTGCAAGACCCCTCCGACTCATACAAACTAGAGCAGATGAAGATCAAGCTGGCAAGAGGTGGAGAGACCAGCATTGTCTACGGTCTGCCCTCCAAGATCCATGATCCATCGACATGCCTCATCATAGCCCACGGCGCCGGGGGACCAATGCACACGCCCTTCATACGATATTTCCACACTGAACTCGCAAAGCGAGGCTTCCTGACTGTCAGGTTCAATTTTCCATACATGGAAGCCCGCAGGAGGGTGCCTGACAGGAGAGAGGTCCTGGAGGAAAGCTACCGCACAATCGTCGACCAAGCAAAGAACGGCACACATAAGCCAGATCGAATGGTCATAGGAGGAAAATCAATGGGGGGACGAATCGCGTCCCAGATAGCATCCAACGGGGTAGACGTGAACGGACTCTTCTTCCTCGGTTATCCACTCCATCCGATAGGCAAGACTGACCAGCTGAGGGATGAGCACCTCTACCGGATCAAGAAGCCGATGCTTTTCTTGTCCGGGACGAGGGATAGTTTTGCCAGACAGGATCTTCTGGAAAAAGTCGTCTCAAGGATAGGATCAAACGCCCAGATCCATTGGATACAGAACGGAGACCATAGCTTCAAGACTCCTGATACGAAAACCGGCAACACAGGGAGTTTGCGGGAGGCCCTTGCACTTCTAGTGGATTGGTTGCAAACGATAGCCTAGGGATCTGAAAGTCGGCGCGAGCTTCCTGCTCAATACTGTACATTTATTAGAGACGGACTGGGGTCGTGGGCTTAGAAGAACATTGTGCGACAGTTGCGGCTGTTCTTCAGAGCAGGAAGAGACGACTACTCAACCAGAGGAAGCCTAGCCCTATACCTGCTGGGGCATTGAAACTTCCCAAAAATCCAACGAAGGAGCAGCTGGGCTCCTTCCATCTTTTCAACCCTACAAAGTACCGAAAATCTTAGAGTCCTGGTATCGTCGGAAGAACAAACAGAGCCCCTAGAGCTAAGGCCCCAAGAATAAAGATCAGTACTATCCCCACAACGACTGCCATGATTGATGTTCCTATCGCGCCTAACCATCCCGTCTTGAAGTAGTGTTTCACCAGCAACAGAAATATTAGCAGTCCGAGCAGGATGCCTATTGTTCCTAGGAACGCGATCGAAGCCCCAACTAGGAATGTTCCGACACTAGCTATTCCCAAAGCCTCACCGAAAGTTACGCGGCGTCCAACTACTATTTCTCCCGCTAGCCAGAGTACAACCCCGATGACTAGGAGATAGATGATGAAGAGGATGAGGAAGGTTATGAGAGTGGCGCTGAGACCTCCGATCGATGGTAGTGCCGGCGCCGGGTTCGCCATGAACGTCTTGCCCTGCACATCCCCGATTGAAATGTCAAGTTATTCTTGATGAAACCTTTCTCATTCATCCATAGTAAGTTTCAGTTCTCTTCCGGGGAATATTGGGAAGGTTTAAGCTTGCACGCTTTCGGGTAGCGTGATTGCCCAGGAAATCAGTATCCGGGCTCGCGCCCCGTCCGTAAAATCCGGACGCGTTAAGGTAGTATAGCCCGGTCCACGGCTTGCGGGAGCCGGCCGAGAGTATGCACGGCTGTCACCCGTGCGACACTCGAAACGAACGGTCGAGCGCACGGCGGGTTCGAATCCCGCCCTGGGCGCCAAGCCACTACACGACATCACTTCGACGCAATGGAGGATTATCTAGAATCGTCATGCTTCAAGTTGAACTATCGGGAACCCTGCCTAGAAACAAGGCTGGCTGACCAAGTGTCACAACATGCGAGGACCGCACATCAGAACCTTGATGATCAGTCCAGCTTATTGGTGCTTACGTGATGACCCCGCACTAGCGCCACGCTTCCGACTATCTCGCAATTGGGAGATTATTCTGGGCGCTGCTCGATGCCGAGCCAAACAGAAGACTCAAGGTTGTATCGATTGTAGCCAGAACAATAATGCGAGTTTCTTGACTCATGTACGGCATGTGTACCCACTTGTGTTCTTGAGTACTTTAATGGCCCATGACGGGTCGAAATACTCTCGGTTGTAGACGTGTCGGTTATATGAAAAGCCGCCTAGAGTGTTCCTCATCATGAACCGCCTCAACATCGCAGTCATAGGCGCGGGCTACTGGGGAAAGAAGGTCATAGCCCAGATTCTTGACATAGCCCGGACTGGAGAAGAGATCAACCTCTATTCTGTAGCTGACAGTTCCCCGATTGCACTCGAACAGTGCAGAAAAGAATTCGGCCCCCTAAACTATCGCTTAGACTATCGCGAACTACTCTCAGACCCCAAAGTGTCTGCAGTCCATCTATGCTCCCCGAACCAGACCCATTTTGAAATAGCCTCCGAATTTCTCAGAGAGGGAAAACACGTTCTGGTCGAGAAACCGCTAGCTATGAAATCCAGAGAGGGCTATGAATTGGTTAGACTCGCCAAAGAACATGGCAGTGTCCTCTGCACCGGTCACGTCCACAGATTCAACAACGGCGTTAGAGGACTACGACGACTAATGGATAGTGGAGTTCTGGGCGACATTTACTACCTCCGCCTCAAATGGACGGGCTTCATGGCCATCCAGAATAACAGAGAAGTAATCACCGACCTGGGACCACACCCGTTCGACATCTGCAACAACCTCCTCGAAACATGGCCAAAGAAGGTCTCCTGCAAGGGCAGAGGCTACAGAACAAGCACGGGATACGAAATGGCCTCCATCTACTCTGAACACCCCGGCGGTTACGACGCTGGCATCGAATTAAGCTGGCTGGACATGGAGAAACATCGAGACGTGACTGTAGTCGGCAGCGACGGCACTGCGGAGCTAGACTGCATCGAACAGAGATTGGTTCTCCACCGGAAAGGAGCTGTCGAACGAGTGATGGTCGTCCCCAACAACACTCTGCGAGAGGAGATTCTCCACTTTGCCAGGTGCATCGAGTACAACTCGTCTGCTGAACACTATCCTAACCGGGCTGACGGAACGCTGGGAGCCAATGTAGTCAGAGTCCTCGAGACGACGAGGAAATCACTCGAGGAGGAGCGCACGATCCAAGTTGAAATTCCTCGCGGCGAACCTATACCTGCTGGTGGACCGATGCCCGGGATACAGGCGCCGCCAAGTATGGGGAGCCTCTGAACGAACCAGCAAAATAACGATAAGGGTTGAGGAACTCATGACAGGGGTTATGGCGTGCGTTAGAATCACCCGATGAAAAACATGCGCACAGTCTAACCCGGGCAACAATCCAAATGTGTGACAAATGCCATCGCTTCTTCGTAATTAGTTACGAGAAGAATGAGAAAGGAGAAGTTGTGGAGATCGGGCACGAACTCGATATTCGAGTCAAATCGTCCGGCGTCGTCCGGCTCGATGAAGGTGAACATCCGAGAGGTTCTGAACGAACTCCTCCGGTGAGGAGATATGAAGAAGAGACTTGTTGGTAATCATTGAAATTCTCTCGCTATACTAGTTTTCGAAACGCCGACTAAGATCCTCGTCAACGTCTTGCGCGTGTACTAGCGTCGCCCGGTTTGTAGAAAAATGGGCTTCGCGGGAAAAGGGCGAAGCCTTGTGGAACTGGATTGAACTATCGCTGTTGGGCCAAAGGCGCTGCTGGGGCGGGCATCGTGATCCGGAACTCGTTGGGACCCACGATCTGCGCGAATACTTGGTGCTCGCTCAGTCCAATATCGACCTGAGTGTTAACCAAGTCCTTGAGAAGGGCTTTCACTGCTTCGCTGTAGAACAGCGATGCCTTTCGGCCGAAACCGTGGTTCAGTATTACAGTTGTCAGGTGGCCATCGTTGGTATATTCGAAACGGAACGCTTTGCCGTATCTGGGACCGAGTAGCTCTAGGGCTCGCACTGATGTTTCAAGGTCTACCCTCTTGAAGAGGAAGGCTATCAGGTCCTTGGCCAGGTTCTTTCCGAACCAGCTGCCAAGCTCTTTGGCCTGTTCGTCAGTTGTATAGCCTACCAGCTTCTCGAAAATGTCCGAGGGCAGGGTGACGAAGCCCAGGCGGTCGGCAAAGACGTCCCACTCGACGAATTTCCGTAGGGCTTGGTTTGCGAAATAGTTGACGCTTACACGCTGTTCATGTGCTAATTTTTCGAGCTGGAAGTCGATGTCCTCGTCGATTCGGATAGTTCTAGTGACGCTCTTTGTCTTATTCTTGAACTGATAGCTTCTCAACATGGTTATAGAAGACTGCGTCGGCGTAGAATATATGCATAACTCATCCTTTGTGTTCGGACTGAAGACACATGTACTCTATTGTATTTGAATCGGCGGCGTCCCTTCGCATGTGTTCTAATTGACCCTGTTTCTGTTCCGACGTACATTTGACGACTATTGTATTCCGATATATCACAATGTGATAGAAGCGAACCAAACTTAACCTTCCATTACGAGTTATAATCAATGTCGGGTCTTTGTATCCCAAACAAGCCCAAGTCGAGCCATTTGAGATGGGACCGCTTACCGTTGGAGCAACCGGGCTACAAGTACTGATAAAAGAGGGCTAACTGAGGACAATAGCTTCAGTACTGGGAGGTCTTTCAGCTTTAGGACGATCGTTACGTGGAATGGTTTTGAGGGAACCGGAACCGTCTTTTGGACACCTGCTAAGGCTTAACACTCTGGGACGATATAGCCGTCTTCGGCTCAAGCATGGTTTCTATTATTCACGCTCCGCCTCAGGAGATCGTAGTCACCGGCCTCACGAGCTTCAATTCTCAGCAGAACCTCGCTTCTATGATTGCCTTCGTCATGAACGTCTCGGGCCAGGCCATGGCACTATACTGGGCGGAAGGGGTCGTATTCTTAGCTGATTTTGTCGAGCCGGAGGCTCTGCCTGATGAATATGTCAAGGGAAAGATCTATGCCTCCAACGTCTCGCACGCTCCAATGGCCAAGTACAGCAACCTCATCCGGGTGGGAAACATGGAGGTACCCGTCATCGACGTCTCATCAAACATTGCTCTGCGAGACTTGGCTCAGTGGATACGTGAGAATCACCAGTCCGCGTCCGACAAATCTTAACTAATCACTCAAGCCCGGGTGGCCTCGGTCCCGGGGTAGCTCAGCCTGGAAGAGCTTCCGGCTGTAGTCCTGCACTCAACGTGCGGGTCAGCCAGCCGACCAGGCGTACAGATACCGGAGTGGAGAAGGATCCACGGATTGTCGCCGGAGAATCGGACGTAACCGGTTCGGCGAGTTCAAAGTAGAGGTTTTCCCTCTATGGAACTCCGGCCCCCGGGACCAGCTCCGCTACACCGGAAAAATCACGGATGGACCTAGAATCTCAGGCCACTATTTCGACTTGACAGTCGTGGGTCGTGACTCGAGTTCGCGGAGGATGAGCTCGTTCTGCTTCATGATGATATTGTTCTGGTCCGTGAGGATTCGCAGCGCGCTCGCGATTAGCGAGAGAGATGGGTTATCCCATCTGAACTCATTCTCTTTGACGGCAAGCGCTTGCTTTCCCTTGATAATCGACCCTCGCAAATTCTCATCGCTAGAGTCATCTGCAAAGGCGACACGCTGTCTCCGGTCCACTTTGTCCGACATACTCGCGGCGGCGTGCTCCCGTTTGACGTCTGGATAGCAATCTTCGCAGAACCTTTGACCTTTGAGTTCAAGGAGAGGGTCTATGAGGCTGAGAGTCTTTCCGCATCTCGAACAGAAATCTGCCAAATTTGTTCTGTTAGCTCCGTTAACGGTTTGAGTCTTGGAGCGCTATTAAAGAGTCTTGTAACCAACAGCCGAATGGCGACCCTGCGAATCGAAGACGGGAAGTCTGTCTTAGTGTCTAAGCCTGGCGACAGGCGAGACGAGGGTCCTGGAATTGCGGGATTCTCCCCCGTAGATCGGGGGTTGAAGCAGGTTGGAGTCATTCTCTCCAATGGGCTGTCCGTTCGAGTTCTGCTTTATCCAATCAGGCACGACAACCGCTCTTAGGAGCTGTTGTACAGTCACGTCCCGGTTCTTCGCCTCGTTCGATAGAACATCGTAAGCGTTCTCCCCGATTGACATTATGAACTTGGCCATTGTTGGTATCAGTCTCCTAGTTGTCCGGGTTCTCGCCGACGAGGACTCTGTTCTAGAGCCAGAGTTCGGGAAGGGTCTGTTTGGCCCGCCTCAACTTGCACGACCATTGAGTAGTCGACACCAATCCATTTCAGATATTCTACCATGGCTTTGAACTCGGTCAGGATATCTTCGCTGGCGTCGACTGTCGTCTCACCGGTCATTCTGAGGAACGCTTTCCATTTACGGTTCTCCATACTCAGGCCCTCCTAGATGCTGCCTCTTCGGGACTGTCCTGGCCGTCCACCTTTCCTTCGACCTTGAAGTAGACTTCTCGGCCCTTCATCCACTCTCGGTGAGTTCCTGCATTCTCTATGTCTGTGTAGACTCCGTCGAGCCAGACCCTCACATTCAGGCTTGCGGATGAGGATATCAGCTCTGCAAGGAGACCCTTCAACTGGTCGTCGGTTATAGTATCTTGCGGGACGGTCTGACTCGGCGTTTCGGGCGGATATCCCACGTTAGCTGTTTCTTCCAATGCGCTTCAGATATAGACACTCACCGATTTGATATAATCCCAACGTTTACACTCAATAGCACAAGCATGCCGGAGATAGCCAATCCTCAAACTTCAATCAAATGTGTTCGAGTCTAACACATTGTAGACACTGGCTTATTATCATCCA
>Ga0209156_10001480_pt1 | contig 19165 bp, 15 predicted proteins | sample GraSoiAngelo_124_FD_185881 | JGI IMG/M metagenome (GOLD analysis project Ga0209156, IMG submission 185881) | Grasslands soil microbial communities from the Angelo Coastal Reserve, California, USA - 14_0927_05_20cm (SPAdes) (version 2) | ecosystem: Environmental > Terrestrial > Soil > Grasslands...
TTGTCGATCGGAAAGCGGCGCAGGTAACTCATGCTCGAGTAGCCGGTGCCGAAGTCGTCGACCGACACGACCACCCCCATGCGGCTGAGCTGCTCCAGGATGGTCACGGACTCTTCCGGATCGCTCATCAGCGCGCTCTCGGTGATCTCCACCTCGAGAAAGCGTGGCTCGAGATCGGCGGCCTTGAGCGCCTCACGGATCATCTGCAGCAGGTTGCCGTGCCGGAATTGGAATGCCGACAGATTCACCGCAATGCGCAGCGGCGGCAGACCCTCGAGTTGCCAGGCGCGCGCCTGGCGGCATCCCTCGCGCACCACCCATTCACCGATCGAGTCGATCAACCCGCACGCTTCCGCCAGCGGAATGAACTCTGCCGGAGGGATCAGTCCCCGCTGCGGATGATGCCAGCGCAGCAGCGCCTCGACGCCGTGAATTCCGCCCGTGGCGGTGTCGACTTTGGGCTGGTAGTGCAGCTCGAGTTGCCGCAGCGCCAGCGCCTCGTGCAGGTCGCTCTCCAGCTTGACCTTTTCCTGCGTAACGGAATTCATTCCCGACGCATAGCATTGAATGTTGTTGCGGCCCCGCTGCTTGGCGCAGTACATGGCCGCGTCCGCGTTGGCTATCAGGCTCTCGGCGCTCTTGCCATCGGCCGGAAACACCGCGATGCCGATGCTCGAGGACGTGTGGATATCAACCCCACCGATCCGGATCGGCACCTGCAGCGCCGCAACGGAGCGGCGCGCGATGTGTTCCGCATCCTCGCGCTTCGAAAGCCGATCCATTATGAACAGGAACTCATCGCCCCCCAGCCGGCCCACGGTGTCGGTGCTGCGCGCGATTCCGGCGATGCGGTGCGCCACCTCCTTGATGAGCTCATCACCCGCCCGGTGCCCGAATGAATCGTTGACGATCTTGAAACGGTCGAGATCGAACATGGCGACCGCGAAGATGTGGCCGTCGCGCTCCGCGTGCGCCACCGCCTGTGCCAGGCGATCATCCAGCAGTACCCGATTCGGCAGACCCGTCAGGGCGTCGTGGCTGGCGAGGTGGCGCAACTGCTTGTTGGCGGCTTCCAGTCCCTGGGTGCGGGTCTCCACGACATGCTCCAGGTGCTCGACCTGGCGGCGCAAGGTCCGCTCGTTGTCCCACTTGCGTGTCAGCGCGTTGGCGCACTGCAGTACCTCGATCGGCTCGAACGGCTTCTTGATCACCAGCAGCTTGTCGGAATGATCGAGGCGCGCTACCACCTCCGTCCAGTCGTAGTCCGAGTGCGCCGAGCAGATGACCACCTGCACGTGCGGGTCGATCTGCCACAGGCGCTGAATGGTCTCGAGGCCGTCCCAGCCCGGCGGCATGCGCATATCGATGAACGCCATCGCGTACGGCTGCTCCTCCTCGAGCGCCTGCTGCACGCGCGCCACACCTTCCTCACCCTGCAGGGCCGTGTCGATCTGGAAAGTCGGGCGCGGCGCGGCTGCTAGCGCCTCGCCCAACAGCAGGCGCTCGGCCGCCAGCAGCTCAGAGCTGCCGCCGGCGTTGCCGCCGAGGATCTTCACGAAGTCGTCGTGGATCGCCCGGTTGTCATCCACCACCAGCACGCGTCTGGTGGGCAGGGGGTTGCTAGCCATGTGAATTCTCGTGAGGTTTCAGGGGAAGCTCGAGGGTGAAAGTTGCTCCGCGGCCCGGACCGGGACTCTCGGCGCGCAACACGCCGCCAATCTCCCTGGCTGCGAGTGCTCCGCTGTGCAGCCCGAAGCCGTGACCGGTCTTCTTGGTGGTAAACCCGTGCGTGAAGATGCGACTCATGTGCTCGGCTGCGATCCCGCTGCCGTTGTCCGCAATCGTGACCCGCAGGCCCGCGGCGCACCTGTCGATGCGTACGGTGACGCGCCGCTCCTGCTCGCTCATGCTCTGGCAGGCGTCCTTGGCATTGCGCAACAGATTGACCAGTATCTGCAGCACCTTGTGCTTGTCGACGGTGATCTGCGGTACATCGGCGAACTCGCGCACCACCTGGACGGCATGACGCTCGAAGGCGCTGGCATTGATGCGCATGCTCTCCTCGACCAGGTGTCTGATGTCGATGATCTCAGCCACGCCGCCGAGTTTTGCATAGCGCTGCTGCATCGCCACGATGTCCTTGATGTGGTCGATGTTGCTCTTGAGGGAATCCAGCTCCTGCAACGCGTTCTGGTTGTCCGCGCTGAGGTGTCGGGACAACTCGGCCAGGTAGACCGGCAGGACCTTGCCGCGCTCGTCGTGCGCCACGAAGCGGCCCAGATCGCTCTGGTGCTCCTGCAACAGCGATACGACCCGACCCAGCCCCGCCGCCCGCGAGCGCTTCAGGCTCTCGGTCACAAGGTTCGCCGAGACATTGACGCTGTTGAGCACGTTGCCTACGTTGTGCAGAACGCTGGTCGCCACGTCCGCCATGCCGGCTTGCCTTGAGGCGTCACGCAGCTGTTGCTGCAGGATGTCTTCGCGCTGCTCGGCGGCGATTCGCTCCGTGACGTCGAGATCGATGCCCACCAGGCGCGCCCCGCCCTCGGATGAGTCGCTGACCACGGCCGCCACGGATTCGACGTGCCCGATGCTGCCGTCCGGGTGCACGATCCGGTACTGGTTGTGCAACTGCTTGCGTTCACGCATCGCCGCGGTCATGGCGGCCTGGGCGGCAGCGCGGTCGGCGGGGTGAATCAGCGCGAGCCAGCCGTCCAGCGTCGGACGGAATGTCTGTGCCGACTGTCCGTAGAGCTCGTTCATGGTGTCGCTCCACCACACCGTGCGACCGCTCTCGTGCACCTCATACACGCCGGCGCGGGCCGCGCGCGTCGCCATGCCGAAGCGAATCGAGATGGTCTCGAGCTCCGCTCGCCGCCGCCGCTCGATCGCCGCGTCGGCGTCAAGCTGTTCTTTCAGGCGTCGCCGCGTGGCCAGCACGAATATGACCGTCAGGATCGCACTGATGAGCAGTGCCACGGTCACTTCCTGCTTCTCGCGGCGCGCCGACTCGACGGCATCGCGAATCACCGCCGCGTCGCGCAGCTCGAAGTTCTCATCGATCGCCCGGGTATCACGGTCCGCCAGCGCGATCTGCCCGCGCAGCGCCATCAGCTTGTCCAGCGTCGCACCGCTGTGCACCTGTGCCGCGAGGTCCGCCACCAGCTTGGGCGTATCACCCAGTGCCGCCGCCTCGCCGCTGGCGGCCAGCTCGCTCAGCAACACGGCGGTGCCGTTCAGGGCTTCGGCGGACTGGCGGCCGAGTGCGCCGGTGTCGACCGCATCGGCTGCCCCGTTGGTGAAAGTGCGATAGTTGGCGCGCGCCTCGTTCGCCAGGGTGCGCAGTGGCCGCGAGTGCTCCAGAGCGGTGGCGCGGCGCGCGTCCGCGACCATCTGCGCCAGCAACACGAATGCAATGGGCACGGTAACGGCCAGGAACTGCAGCGCGATCAAACGATCCGTCGATCGCCTCATCGCGTGCCCCGCGGGGCGCGCCGCGGGTGCGCCGGGCGCGTGCCCGGCTGGCAGGAATAACCGACAAAAAGCATAGCAATCCCCATGTGCGCTACGTCACGTCGCGCACCGCGTAAGGACGGCAAGATCGCCTGTGATTTCACCTGCTTAAGCGATAACATGTTCACTGGGTCGGGGGCGAGATGCGGGTCACGCTTTGCCAAGCAACGAGGCGTAACATCCGCGCAGCGTGATCTTCTGAACACAATCCGTGAGGCCGGCCAATTCACGCGCCGCTGCGCATCAGCCGTGGCAGCCGTGCGCCGCAGCACCCTGTGCCTGCTCCTCGGACTCCTCGGTCCCGCCCCGCCCGGGCAGGCCGCCGGCTTCAACTTCGCGTCCCTGCAGGCGCTGCTGTCACATCAGGATATCGGCAGCGTCGAGGAGTTGATCGCTGCGCTGCCGGCAGCGCAGCGCAACCGCTACGCCCTGGTATTCGAGAGCCGCAGCCTGCAGGGTGCCAGCCCGGAGAATCCGCGGGTGATCCTGTTCGGACCGGACGCGCGCTTCATCGTGACTTTCAACGGCAGTCCGGCACAGCAGGGATTCCGGGTCGTGGAGACCATGGAGTTCGACGACGCCAGCAAGGAGTTCCGGCTGCGCGAGTTGCTGTTCCCCGAGCGGGCGGCGGGCCCCGACCAGGTCGTGGTATCCGAGGTCAACCCGCAACGCTGTACCGGCTGCCACGGAGCGCCGCCGCGGCCCGTGTGGGACACGTTTCCATCATGGCCGGGCGCGTACGGTGAGCGCTACCGTGCGAGGCTGTCGGCGCGCGAGCGCGCCGGCCTGTCGGCGTTCCTCGCGCTGCAGCCGACGCATCCGCGCTATGGTGAGCTGCTCGACGTGAAGCGCTTCGCCGACCCGCAGACCTTCCGTTCCAGCGCGCTAACTCAGTACGCGGGCATACCCGCAGAGCCACCGAACGCCGAGCTCTCCGTTTACCTCGGCAGATTGCAGTCGCAGTCCATCGCGCGGCAACTGGTACGGCAGCCGGGTTTCGACCTCTATCGATACGCACTGCTCGGTCTCGCGGACACCGCCTGCGGACGGCTCGCGGATTTCTACCCCGGCGCCCTGTGGCGCACCCAGCGGTCCGGCTTCGAGCGCTTCGCCCGGGACAGCGCCGCGAGCAACGCCCGGCAGGCGCAACTCAAAGCGGCGCGCGCCGCGTTTAGCGGCGCGGCCGGCGCGGTGGACAGGACCACGAATGACAATGCCCTGGTGCAGTTGCGCTTCGTGGCCGAGTCAGCTCTGGGCATTTCCACGCGCAATTGGACGCTGGCGCTTGAACGAGGCAGCTACGATTTCACGCTGCCTCCCCTGCCTGCGCAACCGCTGCGCGAAACGCTGCTGGCAGAGGTCGCGACGCGCGACGCCATCATCCGGGATCTGAGCCTCTACTGGACCTCCTCCGACGGTGATCGCTATTGCAGCTACCTGAAGCGACGCAGCCGCGCGGCGCTCACGCCGTCGCACGACGGGGCAAACGGAGGGCTGACGCCGGACCCGACATCGACACCCGCGCGCGCAGAGGCTGCCCCGACCGCTGTTGCGGTCGACACGCCAGAGGCCGCAACCATTGCGCGTCCGGCGGCCCTGCGGCTGTGTGTCAGCTGTCACGAGACCGGGGTGGCGCCGCTCTTGCCGTTCTCCAACCCCTCGCAGCTCGCGCAGCAGCTGCGCGTGCGACCGTCGGCGCACGGGGCTTTGATCGACGAGATCCGCTTTCGTCTGTCGTCCGCAGCCGGCCCACGGCAAATGCCGCTGGGATTGAATCTCTCGGATGCTGAGCGGCAAAGCCTCGAGAGCTACTTCGCGACGCTGGCCGTTTCTTCAAACTGAGATCCGTCTTCCTGCGCCGCCGCAACCGTGCGTGACCTACATAACATTTGACATAGCTGGCTCGCGCCGATACTTTGGCGCGTCGGCCGCACGCCGGCGTATTCGCATGCACAGATGCCACAGCCAGTCTTCTGACACACACCGCCCGCAGCAGCGGCGGCCGCGGAAACAGCTGCGCTCGGCCGGCCCGCTGCTTGTCGTACTGCAACTTCTCAGCGCGGCTCTGCCGGGCGTGTGGTCAACCCGCGTGTGCGCGTCCGCGCCTCAATTAGCCGAGCTGCCTGCCGACTGGCGCGACGATCAGAGTCAACCGTTCGATTTGCGCACTCTGCAGGGCCACGCGGTCGTGTTGACCATGGCTTACGCCACGTGTCACCGGGTCTGCCCGATGACCATGCGCCGGCTGCAGCAGATGCAACGCGATTTCGACCGTCGCGGCACCAGCGCGGAATTTCTGGTGATCGGCTACGACCCCGAGCGCGACGATGCCGCAGCCTGGCACCAGTATCGCGAGACCCGACATCTCACGCGCAGCAACTGGCATTTCCTCATCGGCACGCGCACCGCCGTCGAGCAGGCGGCGCGGCGGCTGGGGTTCGAGTTCTGGAAATACGACGAGCACGTCATGCACGACACACGCATATTGTATTTCGACGAACGCGGCACGCTGGTCGAAACCCGCGAGGCAGCAGGGTATGAGACCACACTGAGGTAGCACGTCCATGAGCACTACAACACCCCCGCGCGCCAGTGGACGCCGAGCATGGGTCGGCGCGTTACTCGTGGCGGGTCTCGGTCAGACGCTGGTCACTCACGCCGCCGCCGATGACAGCGATCGCATCGCGGCACTCGAACAGAAGCTCGATCAGAGTCTGCAGCTGATCCGGCAGCTGTCGGCGCGGGTTAATGATCTGGAAGCGCAGGCAGCGCACGGCACCCCGGTCGCGACCGTCAAGCGCTCCGGCGCCGGGGCCGCGGCCCCGGTGGCGGCCGCAGCAGCCCCGCCCGGCACGCTCGCCGCAACCCAGCCGGGCGTGCCCGCAGCAACCCCGCCAGACAGTGCGCAACGCCTGGAGAGAGTCGAGCAGACGGTAGCGGAGATGGCCGCGAGTGCCGGGCAGCACGCCGAGGATCTCGGCATGCCGATGCACGGTTTTGCGGACGTGGGCGTCGGCAACCACAACCCCGAGTTTCCCCAGTACCAGGGCGCCGATATTGCCGAGCTGGATTTCTTCCTGACGCCGCGGCTCGGCAGCCGTACGCGCGCCCTGTTCGAGCTGAACTTCGAGGTCGGCTCGGACGGCGCCGTCGGCGTCGATCTGGAGCGCGCGCAGATCGGCTACCAGTTCTCTGATTCCGCGACGGTGTGGCTTGGACGGTTTCATACGCCCTACGGGTACTACAACACCGCCTTTCACCACGGCCAGCAGATCGCGACCTCCCTCAGGCGCCCGCGCTTCATTGAATTCGAGGACCATGGCGGCATCATGCCCGCGCACAGCGTCGGAGCCTGGCTCACCGGCTCGCAGCGCTTCGCTGACGAGAAGCTGACCTATGACGTCTACATCGGCAACAGCCAGAGCATCAGCGAAGGCAAACTCGATATGAATAACGCCGGCAATACGCATGGCAGCACGATCGTGGGCGGGAACCTCGGTCTGCTCCTGAGCGGCGCTCTGGACGGCCTGAAGGTCGGTGTGGACGTATTTCAGACCCGTATCGAGGACGAGGACCTGGCGCCCGCATACGTCACGCAGGTGAGAAGTTACGGTGCCTACGCCGCCTACGACACCGACACCTGGGAAGACATCGCCGAGTTTCATGTCTTCGACAACGAGGACCTCACCGGTCACACCGGGACGCATCGCAGTGACGCCGGTTTCCTGCAGATGGGCTACCGCGCCGGCCGCTACACTCCGTACGCGCGTTACGAGCGCGGCGCATTCAAGCAGTCAGATAACTACTTCGCCGCGCAGGCAACTGGCAGCTCCTACTACCGCACGGCCCTGGGGCTGCGTTTCGACGTCGATCTGGTGTCGTCGCTCAAGTTGGAGCTCGCCGACACCCATCTCACCGATCGGCTCATCGCGAGCTATAACGAAGCACTCCTGCAGTATGCGATCCGGTTCTGACCGGTCGCTACCGGAGCCGCGAGATGTTCACAAGCTCAGCGAAACTTCTCCTGGCCGCGCTGCTGTGCGCGGGATGCGCCGCCGCGGCGAACGCCACTGACCTGTACGTGATCTGCAACGCGCGGGTGCCGCTCACGGCGAGCGACGTGCGTGACGTGTTCCTGGGTGAAAAACAGTTCGCCGGAGCGGTGCGGCTCGTGCCCGTCGACAACAGCTCGGCGCAGAGCGTGTTTCTCGACAAAGTTCTCAAAATGAACGCCGCAAAATACTCGACTACCTGGACCAAGAAGTCGTTCCGCGACGGCATAAATCCGCCCTTGCTCACCGGTAGCGACGCCGAAGCGCTCGCTTACGTCAAGCGCACCCCCGGCGCCTGCAGCTACGTCACCACTCCGACTGCGGCGGACGTGGTGGTGGTCGCGCGGCTCTAGGCCTGGCGCGCCGGCGGGCGCTCAGCGGCCCCGCATGTCGAGATTCTCGGCCAGGAACGCGTAGACGTCCGCGCCCTGCTCGATCGCCTGCGTGACGGTCTCGCCCCCGCCGTGACCCGACGACAGGTCCACGGCCAGCAACACCGGCGCCGGCCCGGCCTGGGCAGTCTGCAGCGCGGCGGCGAATTTGAACGAATGCATCGGCATCACCCGGCTGTCGTGATCACCGGTGATCACCAGGGTCGCCGGATAGTGCGTCCCCGGATGCACGTTGTGCACCGGCGAGTACGCGTACAGCGCCTTGAACTCCCGTGGATCCTCGGGCGAGCCGTAGTCCCCCTCCCAGCCCGCGCCCTGTCCAAAACGATTGAATCGCAGCATGTCCAGCACGCCCACCTGGGCGATCGCCGCCCCGAACAGCTCCGGCCGTTGCGTCACACACGCGCCGATGAGCAGTCCGCCGTTGGAGCGGCCGTGAATCGCCAGCCGGTGCACCGAAGTGTAGTGCCGCGCAATGAGCCACTCCGCGGCGGCAATGAAGTCGTCGAACACGGTCTGCTTGTGCGTGCGAATGCCCTGACGGTGCCAGACTTCCCCGTACTCCCCGCCACCGCGAATATTGGCGATCGCAAACACGCCACCCATCTCCATCCAGGCGATGCGCGAGGCGTTGAAGAGCGGCAGGCTCGACAGCCCGAAGCCGCCATAGCCGTACAGCAGCAGCGGGTTGTCGCCGTGCAACTTGAGCCCCTTGCGGTAGGCCAGCAGCATCGGGATGCGCGTGCCGTCGTGGGCGGGGTAGAACACCTGCCGCTGCTCGAACGCGGCGGGATCGAACGCGACCCGCGGCGCGTGCACGAGGGTGCTGGCCCCGGACTCCAGGTCATAGCGGTAGATGGTCGGCGGGGTGATCAGGTCGGTGAACGAATAGAACGTCTCGCGATCGCCGGGATGGCCGTCGAAGCCGGCTGCGGTGCCGGGACCCGCGAGGGTGATCTCGCGACGCGGCGTGCCGTCCAGGCCGTAGGTCATGACGCGACTGTGCGCGTCGTGCAGTGTCCTCACGATCAACTGGTGATCGACCAGGGTGACGCTCTTGCCCCCGAGATCGATCGCGTCACGCCCCTCGGGGATCACACTCTTCCAGTTTGCCCGCGCCGGGTGCTCTGGGTCGATTGCCAGCACCCGTCCATTCGGAGCGGCGCGCGAGGTGAGGAAGTAAAGCCAGCCGGCGTCGGCGCCGATATAGATGTAGGCAGCCTCGAAGCCCTGCGCCACCGGGGTGGCGGTCGGCACGCTCGCCGTGAGATCGATCAGATACAGGTTCTCGCGTCCCTTGTCCCCGACTTCCCCTTCACCCGCGCGCACGATGAGCCAGCGGCCATCGGTGGACAGATGTGGCTCGAACTGCCAGTGCGGATGCGCGCTGTCCTCCAGCACGCGTCGATCCGCCGCCGCCGCGCCCAGCGCGTGATAGTAGAGCGCGTTGCCCAGATCCTGGGTGCTGAGCTCCGCGCCGGGCTGCGGTGGCGGAAAGGCGCTGTAGTACAGGCCCTGCCCGTCGGGGGTAAACGCCGGCTCGTAGTACTTGGTGAACCGCATGACATCGGGCAGGTCGCGGCCGGTGGCCAGATCGCGGACGCGCCACTCGGTCCAGTCCGAACCTGACATTGAAACCGCGTAGGCCAGCAGGGTGCCGGCGCGATTGGGCACGTAACCGGTCACCACCGGGTTGCCCGCCCTCGGCAGCGTGTTCGGATCGACGGCGACCGCCGGCGCATCCCCGAGCCGGGTCGCCGTCAGCAGCACGCTCTGATCCTGCTGTCCGCTGTTGTCGGTATAGTAGTAGCGGCCGCCCTCCCGGAACGGTATGCCGCGCTTCTCGAAATCATAGAGCGCGGCGAGGCGCGCGCGGAGGCGCGCGCGCTGCGGCAGTGCCTCGAGATACGCGCGCGTCAGGCTCGCTTCCGCGCTCACCCAGGCACGGGTTGCGGGAGAATCGAGGTCCTCGAGCCAGCGATACGGATCCGCAACCGCCGTGCCGTGGTACTGCTCCACCACCGAGCCGCGCTCGGCGGTCGGATAGCTGAGCCGCCCGTGAGGTTGCCGCATGGGAGTGGCGGCATACAGCGCCGCGACGGATCCCGCTGTCCAGACGCCCGCGAGTATGAGTCCGCCGCGTTTTGACATGAGGTCGTCCTGGATTTCGATTATGCCCGGGCGCCGTTCGCACGGCGCTGCGGTTCGCTCGCGCGGCGCCAGCGCAACGCCAGGCACCCTAGTAGAATTGCGCCATGCCGGGGCACATCGGAATCGTCGCCTGCTCCGCCGAGGGCGCGGCGCTTTGCTACCTGACCGTGTGTCTGGAGGGCGCGCAGCGCCTGGGAGCGTTCGATCACCCCGAAGTCTCGATGCATACCCACTCGCTCGCCCGGTACATGAAGTGCTTCGAACGGGACGACTGGCCCGCGGTCGGGGAACTGATGCTGTCCTCCGCCCACAAGCTCGCCAAAGCGGGCGCTGATTTCCTCATCTGTCCGGACAATACGATCCACCAGGGGCTGCCGTGGGTGAACAGACGCTCGCCCCTGCCCTGGCTGCATATCGCGGAGGTGGTCGCCGCGCAGGCTGCCGAACTCGGGTTCCGCCGGCTCGGCATCCTCGGGACACGCTATCTCGTCGACGGCGAGGTCTATCCCGAGAAGCTGACCGCGCGCGGCCTCGGCTACCTGCGGCCGAACACCGCGGAACGCGCCGAAATCAATCGCATCATCTTCGAGGAGCTGGTTGCCGGGGTCTTCAGGCCCGAAGCAGTCGCCTACTTCCAGCGGGTCATGGGCCGCATGAAGGACGAAGGCGTTGACGCCGTGGTGCTGGGCTGCACGGAGATCCCGCTGATCATGAACGACGCGAATTCCCCGCTGCCAACTCTCGACTCCACGCGCCTGCTGGCGCGCGCCGCGCTGCAGCGCGCGGCACACACCGCAGCCGTGCGCTGACGGGTCGATTGCGGCGCCCGAGGATCGGGCGCTAGTTCTTGCCTTCAAACTTGAAGGAGACCTTCACTTTGGCGCGGTAAGTCTTCACCTTGCCGTTCTGCACCTGCAAGTCCAGCTGCACCACCTCGACGATGCGCAGATCCCGCAAGCTCTTGGCGGCCTGCGTAACCGCCGCACCCGCGGCCTTCTCCCAAGACTCGGTGCTGGTCCCGACCAGTTCGATGATCTTGTAGACACTATCGACCATGGATCTCTCACCTTCCAGCCCGCTGGCGGGGCCCGTGTGTTTGTTGTTCGCGGGCACGCATGATGCTGCCGACCTGCAGTAATTGCAACGCGACGCACGGCTGCCGCCGCGCACTGCTCCCTGTGCGCCGGCGCGAGTCGACGGATCAACCGATCTGAGGCGCAGCCCCGCGCCTGCGCGCGGGCGCGGGCGTGCGGACCTGCGCGGGCCGACGCCATACGGGGCGGCGCACGAGCGTGCTCTTGCCGAACAGCGATTCGATGAGATCGACGGCGAGGACTGCGGTCCTGTTGTGCACATCGAACGCCGGATTGAGCTCGACCACGTCCAGCGAAGCCAGGCGGCGCGTGTCGGCGATCATTTCCATGCACAGCTGCGCTTCGCGGTAGGTCGGGCCACCGGGGACCTGCGTGCCCACGCCGGGCGCAATATCAGGATCGAGGAAGTCGACGTCGAAGCTCACGTGCAGGTGTGTGTCGTTGTCGAGTCCCGCGAGCGCCTGTTCCATGGTCTGACGCATGCCCATCTCATCGAGGTAGCGCATGTCGAACACTTCGAGGCCCTGCTCGTGGACGAAACGCTTCTCACCGGCATCGACACTGCGGATGCCGACCTGACGCACCCACGAGGGATGAATGGCGGGGGAAACTCCGCCGAGCCCGGTCAGCTCGGGCGGTCCGAACCCGCACAGACAGGCGAGCGGCATGCCGTGCACATTGCCGCTCGGGGACAGTGCGCTGGTGTTGAAGTCGGCGTGCGCATCGAGCCACAGCACCCGCAGTTTGCGGCGCCGCTCGCGGCAGTGGCGTGCTACCGCGCTGATCGAGCCCACGCCGAGACAGTGATCGCCGCCCAGGAGGACCGGGAGCCGCTCCTGCTGCAGCTGCGCGTACACGGCCTCGTGCACCAACTGGTTCCAGCGCACCACCTGCGGCAGATGCCGGTACCCGTCCCGCGGCGGCTGCCAGGGATTTCCCGGTCCGTTCAGGTTACCGAGATCCAGCACCTGCAGCTCGCGCGCACCCAACGCGGCGGCCAGCCCCGCCACGCGCAGCGCCTCAGGGCCCATGGAAGCGCCCCGGTCCGCCGCGCCCACGTCCGTGGGCGCGCCGATGAGGGTCGCCTTGCGGGGGCTGCTCACGCCGCCACCCCGGGGCGAGCGCTAAGCTGCAGCGGCTCGGGCAACAGCAGCGCGAACAGGTCCTTCGGATCCTCCAGATCCGGCAGCAGATCGATCTGCTGCTGCGCGCCGCGCTCCTCATGATGGATGCGCAGCAGGTAGCGCAGCGAAGAGAAATCCTCCAATGCAAACCCGACCGAGTCGAAAATCGTGACCTCGCGATCGCTGCCGCGCCCGGGCGCTTGCCCGGCAAGCAGCGCTGCGAGTTCGATCACGGGGAAGGCCGCGCTCATCTGCTGGATCTCGCCCTCGATGCGCGACTGCGGCTCGTACTCCACGACCACTCGCACATCCGCACGCCGCAGAATGTCCGGATGCAGCTCGGTCTTGCCCGGGCAATCGCCGCCCACCGCGTTCAGGTGTACCCCCGCGGCGATCATCTGCGATGTCAGAATCGTGGCGTTGCGCTTGTCGGCCGTGACGGTCGTGACGATATCGGCGCCCTGTACCGCCTCCGCGCTCGACCCGCAGCGCAGCACCCGAAGCTCCGGCAGCTGCAGCCGCGCGAGATTGTGCTCGAGCTTGGCGGTCGCACCGGCGTCGGTGTCGTACAGCCGCACTTCGCGGATGCCGAGCATGTGATGGAAGGCGATGGTCTGGAATTCGCTCTGCGCGCCGTTGCCGATCAGGGCCATCACCCGGCTGTCCGGGCGTGCCATGCGGCGGGCTGCGAGTGCCGAGGTTGCGGCTGTGCGCAGCGCCGTGGTGAGGGTCAGCTCCGCGAGCAGCAGCGGGTAGCCGGTCTGAACATCCGCCAGGACCCCGAACGCCGTCACCGTGAGCAGCCCCACGGCGGTGTTCTTCGGGTGTCCGTTCACGTACTTGAAGGCGTACAGCCGCCCGTCCGAAGCCGGCATGAGCTCGATCACGCCCAGCGGCGAATGCGTCGCATGCCGCGGGGACTTGTCGAACGCGCTCCAGCGCAGGAAATCCGCCTCGATCTCACCCGCCAGCTCTTCTATGAAGCGCGCCGCCCCGCGCCGGGCGACGAGTTCCTGGATACGCGCGATGCCGATGAAATCGACCATGACTGACTCCGGCGGCGGCCGTGAAGGCTGTGTGAGGGTGGCCGCATCTCATGGTCGGTCCGCTCACAACCAAAAGAAAGCCAGAAACCTGTTCATAACTGGCGCTATATTGATCATAATGACACGCATCATTGACGTTCTGATGATATATTGCACTGCAGGAGACCCATGTGGATGATACCGACCGTCAGTTGATCGGCCTGCTGCGCAACGACGCCCGCGCTACGGTCGCTTCGCTGGCGAAGGCGCTGGGGGTCGCTCGCGGAACGGTGCAGAACCGCATGGGGCGGCTGGCCGCCAACGGCACCATCGTCGGTTACACGGTGCGTCTGAAGCCCGACGTCGAGGAGCCGCGCATGCGCGCCTTCATGACCGTCGCGGTGGAGGGCAACAAGGTCGATGCGGTGCTCAAGGCGCTGCGCGGCGACCCGGCCGTGGCCGCGCTGCACAGCACCAATGGGCGCTGGGACATCGTTGCCGAGCTGCGCGCCGACAGCCTGGAGGGTTTCGATCGCGTGCTGGCGCGTATCCGGCTGATCGAGGGAATCTCACAGACCGAGACGAGCCTGCTGCTGTCCACGTTCAAATTCTAGGGAGGGCGGATGCCGTTACGTGAACTGTTGGGCCGGCTGCGGCAGTTCCCGGGCAATCTGGGCGTGTCCGTAGCGCATGACGAACGACGCTACGCCAGGCGGGCAAGCAGGGAACTGCTGGAGCTGTACCAGCTCGTGCACCGCGAGCACCCGGAGCTCAGCGGTCGAGAACTCTACATCGCCGTGGTCGCGCGGCGTCTCGGGCCCAACGCCAGCAACGCAGCGGATATCGTGCTGCGCGCCGAGGAGAGCTTCACCGACTGGCCGGTGGAGCGGGAGCTGCGCTTCAGTCACGTGGTCCACTACCAGATCTTCGACGAATACCGCCTGCAGGCTCCCGCCCGCCACGGAACCCGAACCAACATCGGGGAGGTGGTGGCGCGCATCATCCCGGACGAGATCTGAAGTTGCCGTTGCCCGCAGCGCTGCCGCTCGAGTTCGCGGCCGCTCGCGGCTAGCCGCCGCCGCGGCGCACGGGGGTTATCTTTGCCGCGCGGTGCTCATGCTTGAGAGTCTTCACCGCTACCGAGGTCTCGACGTGACGCACGCCCGGCAGGGCAAGGATACGATTGTTGACAATCTGCGCAATGTCCTCGAGCGCGCCGAACAGTCCGATCGCCAGGATGTCGAACCGCCCGAGCATCAGGATGACGCCCTCGATCTCGGGCATGGCGGCAATCTTCTGACACAGCGCCCCGAGCTCCCCGTGCTGTGCGTGGACTCCAATCAGCGCCAGCCTGGGAGAGCCTGCAAACGCGAGGTTCGTGACCGCGGTGAGACGGATCGCCCCGCCCTCTTCCAGGCGCTTGATGCGGCCGCGGATCGTGCCTTCGGTCACGCCGAGCTGGGCAGCGATCCGGCGGTTGCTCACCCGCGCATCCACTGTCAGAAGCTCGACAATCCGCCGATCGAGCCGGTCGAGGCTGGGGGGCGGAGTCTTCATGTGATCGGTGCCCGGTCGAAGTCGTACTTGATCACCTGCGCCGCGATCCCTGCCGCGAGCGTGCCAATGCCGCGGATCTTCGCCAGGTCGCGCAGCAGGAACGCCTCCAGTTCGTCCAGATCGTGCAGCGCCACCAGGATCTCGACGGCGTGCGCACCCGTGACGAGGTGCGCGGCGAATACCTGCGGCAGCGCGGCCAGCTCGTGCGCCACTTCCGGCGCGGGCCGGCCCTGCACCTGGATGCCGACCGCCAGCAGCACCTTGCAGCCGAGGGCCGCAAAGTCGCTCACCGCCACGACACGCATGGCGTTCATGTTCCGCAGGCGGCGGATGCGCGCACCCACCGTGGCCGGCGAGATGCGCAGGCTGCGCGCGATGCGCTGATTGGTGGCGCGCCCGTCGCTCCTGAGCGCCGCGATGATGCGGCGGTCGATATCGTCCAGTCGGTATTGCCGCGCTGCGCCGCTCACTCGCTGCACCCGGCAGCGGCGCTCGGGACGATCACCGCTTCACGCGCGGCTCCCTCGCCGCCGACACATCGGCACAAGCCACGCCCTGTCACAGCCTCTCGATGATCGTCACGTTCGCCTGGCCCCCGCCCTCGCACATGGTCTGCAGGCCGTAGCGCGCGCCGCGCCGTTCCAGCTCGTGAAGGAGTGACGTCATGAGTCTGGCGCCGGTCGCCCCCAGCGGGTGCCCGAGGGCGATCGCGCCACCGTTGACGTTGACGCGCGCGGGATCTGCGTCCAGGTCGCGTTGCCAGGCGAGCACCACCGAGGCGAAGGCTTCGTTGATCTCGACCAGATCGATATCGGCGAGCTTCAGGCCGCTCCTGGATAACGCGTACTGCGTCGCGGGAATGGGCGCGGTCAACATCCAGACCGGATCCGCACCCCGAACCGAGAGGTGGTGGATGCGCGCGCGGGGCTTGAGGCTCCGGCGCCTCACCGCACCCTCCGAGGCGATCAGCAGCGCCGCGGCGGCATCGGCGATCTGGCTGGACACGGCCGCGGTGATACGGCCGCCGGGCGCGAGCGGCTCGAGCAGCGCCATCTTCTCGAGCGTGGTACCCGTGCGCGGCGTCTCGTCCTGCTCCAGGCCGTTGATGGGGGCTATTTCGCGCGTAAAGAACCCGCGCCCGATGGCCTCGAGCGCGCGGCGGTTGCTCTCGAGCGCGAATTCCTCCATCTGCCGGCGGCTGATATTCCACTTCGCGGCGATCATTTCTGCCGCGCGGAATTGCGACACCTCCTCACCGCCATAGCGCTCGCGCCAGCCGCGCGAGGCACTGAACGGGTCGGAGTGGCCGAACGCCCGCCCCGCAACCATCGCCGCCCCGAGCGGAATCTGGTTCATGGTCTGCACGCCGCCGGCAACGACGAGGTCCTGCGTTCCGCTCATGACGGCCTGCGCCGCAAAGTGCACCGCCTGCTGCGACGAGCCGCATTGGCGGTCTACGGTGGTGCCCGGAACATGCTCGGGCAGGCCTGCGGCGAGCCAACAGGTGCGCGCAATGTCGCCGGCCAGCGGTCCCAGCTGATCGACGCAGCCGAAAACGACGTCATCGATCTCTCCCGGATCCACGCCGGTGCGCTCGATGAGTGACCTGATGGCGTGCGCGCCGAGATCCGCAGCGTGCACCGCCGCCAGGCTGCCCTTCTTCCTGCCGGTCGGCGTGCGTACCGCGCCGATGATGTAGGCCTCGTTACCCATTGCCCCTCAGGGGTGTGTCACCCATGCAAACGATCGACGCTCAGCGCAGCAGCGCGAGCCAGTCGCGATCCCCCGGCCCGTAGGCTACGAAGAACGGGTTGAGCAGCTCTTCGCGGGTGTTGTACCGCAGCGGCTCCCCGTCCAGGCGGCTCACGGTACCGCCCGCCCCGGTCACCACCGCGTGCGCAGCCGCCGTGTCCCACTCACTGGTGGGCCCCAGGCGCGGGTACACGTCCGCCGCGCCCTCGGCAACCATGCAGAATTTGAGCGAGCTGCCGACGGGCAGCAGCTCGTGCGGTCCGACGCGCGCGAGAAACGCATCGAGTGAGTCGCCGCGGTGCGAGCGGCTGCCCACGACCCGCACCGGCCCGCCGGCTCGTGCCGCAACGTGAATCTCCTCGGCGCGCGCCCCGGCTCTCTCACGCCACGCGCCCACCCCCGGCAAGCCCCGGTAACTCATGTCGGTCACCGGAACGTGCACCACACCCAGGGCCGGCGCATGCCCTTCGATGAGCGCGATGTTCACCGTGAACTCACCGTTGCGCGACAGAAACTCCCGGGTGCCGTCGAGCGGATCCACGAGCCAGTAGCGCCGCCACTGCGAGCGCTGCGCGAAGCGCGTGTGCACCGCCTCCTCGGACAGCACCGGTACCTCGGGCGTGAGCTCGTGCAGCGACTCCAGGATGAGCCGATGCGCGCGCAGATCGGCAGCCGTGAGCGGGGAGGCATCGGCCTTGGCGGTCGACGCGAGCTGGCCGCTTGCGTAGATCTCGAGGATCTCGCGCCCCGCTCGGCGGGCGATCGCGGCCACGCGCGCCAGCAGCTCGTGCGGGGCGCCGCTCATGGGCCGCCGGCCACCTTGAGGGCTTGCAGATGCGCGACGATCCGCTCGGCCGCCTGCTCGGGCGTGAGCGTGGTGGTGTCGATGCGTATCTCGGGGTTCTCGGGCGCCTCGTAGGGTGAATCGATGCCGGTGAAGTTCTTGAGCTCGCCGCGCCGCGCCTTGCGGTACAAGCCCTTCACGTCGCGCCGCTCCGCTTCCGCCAGGGGCGTGTCGACGAACACCTCGAGGAACTCCCCGGGCGCAAACAGCTCGCGCGCCATGCGCCGCTCGGAGCGGAACGGTGAAATGAAGGACACGAGCACGATGAGGCCCGCGTCGACCATGAGCCTGGACACCTCGGCCACACGGCGGATGTTCTCGACGCGATCCTGGGCCGTGAACCCCAGGTCCTTGTTGAGTCCGTGCCGGACGTTGTCGCCGTCGAGCAGATAGGTGTGTCTTCCGGCGGCGGCGAGCTTCTTCTCGATGCGGTTGGCGATGGTGGATTTGCCCGCGCCCGACAGACCCGTGAGCCACAGCACGCACGCCTTCTGGCCCTTCAGCCGTGAGCGCGCCTGCTTGTCGACGTCGAGCGCCTGCCAGTGCACGTTCTGCGAGCGCCGCAGCGCGAAGTTGATGAGCCCGGCGCCCACCGTGCTGTTGGTGAGGCGGTCGATGAGGATGAACCCGCCGAGCGCGCGATTATCGCAGTAGGCCTCGAACGGGATCGCCCGGTCGAGCTCCAGCTCGCACACGCCGATGTCATTGAGCTCGAGCCGCTCGGCGGCCGTGTGCTCCAGGGTGTCGACGTTGATCTTGTGCTTGAGCGGACTGATGGTCGCCGACACGGTACGCGTGCCCGCCTTCATCAGGTACGCACGCCCCTGCAGCATGGGCTCATCGTGAAGCCACACGATGGTCGCCTCGAACTGGTCGGCCACCTGCGGCGGTGAGTCGCCCGCGGCGATGACATCGCCGCGGCCGACGTCGATCTCGGAATCGAGCGTGAGGGTGACGGACTGCCCGGCGACCGCGGCCGGCAGATCCCCGTCCGCGGTCACGATGCGCGCGACGCGGCTCTCGCGGCCCGAGGGTAGCACGCGGATGCGGTCGCCCCGCGTGACCGTGCCGCTGACGATCTGCCCCGCAAAGCCACGGAAGTCCGCATGCGGCCGGTTGACCCATTGCACCGGCAGGCGAAAGGCCGCGCCGCCGCTGTCCGCCTCGACCGCGACGCTCTCCAGGTGCTGCATGAGTGTCGGCCCCGTGTACCACGGCATGTTGGGGCCGGGCGCGATGATGTTGTCACCATGCACCGCAGAGAGCGGAATGGGCGTGACGTCGGTGAGTCCAATGCGCGCGGCGAAGGCGCGATAGTCGGCGAGGATCGCCTCGAAGGTGGCGCGCGAGTATCCCACCAGATCCATCTTGTTGATCGCCAGCACCGCGCGCGAGATGCCCAGCAGTCGCACCAGGAAGCTGTGGCGGCGCGTCTGGGTAAGCAGCCCCTTGCGGGCATCGATGAGAATGACTGCCAGATCCGCGGTCGAGGCGCCGGTCACCATGTTGCGGGTGTACTGCTCGTGCCCGGGCGTGTCGGCGACGATGAACTTGCGCCGTTCGGTGGAGAAGAAGCGGTAGGCCACGTCGATGGTGATGCCCTGCTCGCGCTCGGCCGCCAGCCCGTCGACCAGCAGCGCGAAATCCAGCTCCCCGCCGCG
>Ga0209156_10001481_pt1 | contig 19160 bp, 15 predicted proteins | sample GraSoiAngelo_124_FD_185881 | JGI IMG/M metagenome (GOLD analysis project Ga0209156, IMG submission 185881) | Grasslands soil microbial communities from the Angelo Coastal Reserve, California, USA - 14_0927_05_20cm (SPAdes) (version 2) | ecosystem: Environmental > Terrestrial > Soil > Grasslands...
GATGCGCCTTATATGTCTTAGAGCTTGACTGAAACGCGGCGGTAGAAGTCGTGCTGCCTTTCGATTGTTTTGTCTTTTTAGAATACGTTGCATGCCCTGTATATGTCCCAGCCGTGACCCTCTGCTGTGACAACCCCCTTGTCTTTTCTGGTCCACCACCGGCGGTTGCGATCTGTTGCGATCCCTTCGTCTTTCCTTTCGTCTTGTATCCTCCAGCACCCGCCGGATATCCCCCAGCCGTAGTGACATATTGGGACCCTTTCGTTTTGCCCTTGGTCTTTTGTGTTTCAACACCGGCTGGATGACCCCCAACCGTAGCCCCACGTTGTGAGCCTTTGTTCTTCTGGGGTCCTCCGCCCGGAGCGACTGCGTGCTGCGACGATTGGGTGTGATTTTTCTTCTGGCCTTGCTTCTTAGATTTGTTTTTTTCCTGCGCACCGCCTGCGACGCAGGCGAGCGCAAAGCTGCAAATTAAAACAAGAAATGTTCTCATACGCTTTTTCCTTCTGAAGGGTTAGATGTTTTGCTCTCTTCATTTATTCAACGTCAAAGCGAGCCCTTAGTTGCGTAGCCTGACGCAAACCTCAAGTGACCAAATGCAATCTCGCACGCGTCGCGAGACAAAGTCATTCAATGTTCCAGCGTTTTTTGGGCGGGATCTCCGGCGGAGCCAGCGGAACATCGAACGCGATCCGCGCGCCGACATCTTTTCAGTACGCAAAAAGCCGCCGTCAAGATCATCCCGCGGCGGCTTCTCGGTAATCGGATTCCTGTTACGCCATTCCCAATGATTGTAGTGTTGGCTGATCGATGGCAGCTGTTTCTGTCAGCCCATTGGCGCGTTGGTAACCCGCGATTGCCTCTCGCGTTTGCGGTCCGAGCAGACCATCCACTTCCCCCTGATAATAGCCCTGCTCTTGCAGTGCGGTCTGGACATTGGCGATCACCTGATCGGGCGGCAAGTTGTTATAGGCGTAGATTGGCCCATCATAAGCGTAATACGAATTGGGAGCATAGCCCCACGCCGGATACCAGTAGCCCGCGTTAAAAGCATACCACCCACCGAATACGAATACGACATTATTGGAATGGCTGTGCCACCAACCCTGGTCGTGCCATTCGGAGTTATAGTTGCGGAATGCCGTATATTGCGGGCCTTGCCAGTTTTGGCTCCCTTCGATGTGTTTGTTTTGCTGGAAGGTTACAGGTGCGACTTTTGTCGGAGTCGTCTTGGTTGGCAGATTGAAACGCTGCGGCTTGAACGGCTTGCCCGTTGCTGTTGCTTTGCCCGCTCCTGCTGCTTTGCCAACTTCCGCTGGCTTGCCCGCTGGCGTCGGTTTGCCTGTTGCTGCCGCTTTACCGGTTTCAGCTGGCTTGCCCGCTTCCGCTGGCTTATGTTTTTCTTTTCCCGTCGGTTTGCCTACCTCGGTTGGTTTACCGGCTTCTTCGGACTTCCCGACACCTGTCGGTTTGGCTGTTTCGGTCGGCTTGCCTGCTCCTTTGGCCTTACCGACTTCTGCCGGCTTACCAACACCCGCCGGTTTGCCTGCTCCTGTGGGTTTGCCCGCTCCCGTCGGTTTTCCACCCGGTTGCGGCGAAACCTGTCCAGCTTGCGCACCCTTCTTCTGTTCCTTCTTTTTCCCCTTTTCCTCTTGCTGCTGCGCACCGGCGACGCACGCGAGCGCAAGACTACAAATTAAAACAAGAAATATTCTCATAGGTTTTTTCCTTCTGGCTTGTTTAGACCTTTAGTGGTCTTCATTTATTCAACGTTGGAGCGTCGCCTTTTGGATGCCTTCGCTGGCGCAAAAACGCAGAGGTTTGGCTTGCAATCTCCACTCGTCAGGCCTGTTGTCGCACTGCTTCGAACAGCACAATTGCGACTGCGGTCGCGAGGTTCAGGCTGCGTGTCCCGTGCATCGGGATGGTGACGCAATTGTCGATGTTTTTCGCCAACAAATTCTCCGGCAACCCCTTCGTTTCCCTTCCGAAAACGAGGAAATCACCCTCATGAAACTTCACATCGTAATAAGCGCATTCTGTTTTCGTAGTCAGGAAAAAATACCGGGTGCCCGACGACTGCGCGCGTTGCAAGTCACTGAAGGAATTCCACAATCGCACGCTCACTTCATCCCAATAATCCAGGCCGGCGCGTCTCAATTGCCGATCGTCAAGTGAAAAACCGAGCGGCTTTACGAGATGCAGTGTCGATTCCGTGGCCAGACAAAGCCGTGCCACGTTCCCTGTGTTTGGTGGAATCACCGGTTCAATCAGAACAACGTTAAACATCCCTCTCTGTCATCCAGGCGAAGTCGAGGAATCTCTAACTGTTTCCTCGAGATCTGATTCCGAATCAGGAAAGCAGAAAAAAGGAATTGAATCTGGAAACCAGAAACCATGAAGTCCCAAAAATTCTTTTCCTGGATTCTTGGATTCCTGATTCGATTATTTGACTAATTTGCTCGCCACGAATTTTTCCAGCTTCACCACGTCGGCGGCGAATTTGCGGATCCCTTCACCCGTTTTTTCGTACGCCATCGCGTTGTCGTTCAGCATCCAGCGGAACTTCTTCTCGTCCAGCTCCAGCTTCTCGATCTTCGCCGACTTCGCTTTTTCCGGATCAAGTTTGCGCTCGAGCGGCTCGGTCGATTCGGAAAGTTCCTTCATCAATTCGGGACTGATCGTTAGGCAGTCGCAGCCGGCCAGCTCGCGAATCTGTCCGGTGTTACGGAAGCTCGCGCCCATCACCTCAGTCGGGATGCCGAATTTTTTGTAAAAGGTGAAGATTTCGGTGACCGATTGCACTCCCGGATCTTCCGGACCGATGTAATCACGTTTCATTTCTTTTTTGTACCAGTCGTAAATCCGGCCGACAAATGGTGAGATCAGTTGCACCTTCGCCTCAGCGCAGCGCACAGCCTGTGGCAACGAGAACATGAGCGTCAAATTGCATCGGATCCCTTCTCTTTGCAGTTGCTCGGCCGCATTTATACCCTCCCATGTTGACGCGACTTTAATCAGCACCCGCTCGCGCGGAATTTTGCGCTCTTCGTAAAGTTTGACCAACTGGCGCGCCTTTCTGATCGAACCCTCCACATCAAACGATAAACGTGCGTCGGTTTCAGTAGAGACGCGTCCGGGCACGATCTCCAAAATGTCGCATCCAAACTGCACAAGCAGATGATCGCAAATGTCTTCAATCTCCGTCGCACCGCTTAAGCCAGACTTCTTTCGATCAGCAAGCACTTCGTCGAGCAAATGCGCGTATTCCGGCTTTTGCGTCGCGGCATAAACTAAACTTGGATTCGTCGTCGCATCCTGCGGTTTGAATTCCTTGATCGATTCAAAATCCGCCGTGTCTGCCACGATTTTTGTGAACTTCTTGAGTTGCTCGAGTTGATTCAGCTTTGTTTTCTTCGGTTCAGCGACAATGGTGCTCATAATTTTTCCCTTTTTAGTTTACGCGCAGGCGCGCTCAATTGGTCGCTTCACCGTAAGCCTGCCGCAGAAGATCGACAATTGAAAATGGGCCTGGATTTAGGCGGAAACAGTAGGCCGCGTTTCGACTGAGCGGCGCGAACCGATCGCAGCCTTCACAAAATTATTCCCAAGCTCCCACATCGGCCCCGGAAATTTGCGGCACTCGGTCAGGACGTCGTCCAGCGCGTTTACGAACATGTCGATCTCCCGCTCGCCAATGATCAACGGGGGCAGGATTTTCATCACATCCATGGCATGCCCGGCCACTTGCGTGAGAATACGATGCTTGCTCAACATCTGGGTCACGATCATTTGCGCAAAGAGCACCTTGTCGATCTTGTGCAACAACTTCCACGCCATCCTAAGTTTGAATTCCTGCGGCTCATGGAATTCAATTGCGATCATTAGTCCTTTGCCGCGGACTTCCTTGATGAAGGAATGTTTTGCACGCAACGTGTCGATCCTTTCTATGAGCAACGCGCCCATTCTTGCCGCGTTCTCGACTAAATTTTCCTGATCGATGATTTCCAACGCGGCGAGTCCGCAAGCCATCGCCAGATTATTGCGTCCGAACGTGGTCGAATGCACGACGCAACGGTCCATTCGGCTGAATGTTTTCTGATAGATATCGCGCCGCGTCACAATCGCGCCGCACGGCACGTAACCGCCGCTCAACGTCTTTGCAAGCGTGATGATGTCCGGCTCAAGATTCCAATGCTGGAAGCCAAACATTTTGCCGGTGCGGCCCAGTCCGGTCTGCACTTCATCGGAAATCAACAACGTCCCATATTTACGGCAAAGCTCTTGTGCGCGGACAAAGAAATCGGTGTTGGGTGATTTGCAGCCCTTTCCTTGGACCGTCTCAATTACAAAAGCTGCAACGTCGCGCGGGGATAATTGTCGATCCAACTCTTCGATATCGTCAACCGGCACACGCGCATCGAATCCTTCCATTAGCGGCCCAAATCCTTCCGTGAAACTTTCGCACCCCATCAGTGACAGCGAACCGAGACTGAGTCCGTGAAACGCGCTACCGAGCGAGACCGCGCGATTTCGTCCCGTCGCGGCACGCGCAAATTTCAGCGCGCCTTCCATCGCCTCGGTGCCGGAGTTGCAAAAGAAAACTGCGTCGAGATACGCCGGCGTGCGTTTCACGAGCGCTTCAGCGAGCAATCCGCTCAAAAGCGAGCAATCCATCTGCACCATGTTGGGCAGATCGAGATCGAGGACATCACGAATCGCTTGTTTTACGACGGGATGATTCCGTCCGATGTTAAAAACGCTGTAACCGCTCAAAAAATCCAGATACGGCTCGTTATCCATATCGTAGAGGTAAGCGCCCTCGGCCCGCGCATAGACTTTGTCGAAGCCGATCACCCGTTGCGCTGCCACCAGCGTGCGGTTCACGTGCCGCTCATGCAGCTGATAATTCTCACCCAGCCGTGCCGCTACGATTTCCTTTAGATCAAAAGCCATTGTGAAACGTTCTGCGATGTCCGTACGGAACGCAAATGCTAGGGCTTCCAATCCTGATAAGCTTGGTGAGCACCCTTCTCCAGGTTGGTCTTTCCTGGCGAATAGCGTTCCAATTGCGTAGCGAGCCATTGGAACCATTCAAAAGTTTTCTGCGAACCGCTGCGACGGCGTTCTTCCTCGACGTAGGGGCGCACCTTACGCCAGGCAAGACGTACGGTGCCACCCATCAAGTCTCCGACCACCTGCAAAGGAACGATGCGCGCATAAACAGAATATCCGAGCCCTTCGAGAATCACGCCAATCACCTGCACCGCAGCGAGCACGCGCGCGTCCGCTTCAATCGCCGACGCGGTTGATCCATCCGGAATACTGTGCACGACGATCATCGACTTCATCCATTCCGGAGTGAGAATCGCTTGAACGGCAGCGAACGCCGCCCGCTCCGCGCGTTCGTGACGCGCGCGACGCGTTTCAAGCAAGCCGAATGCGACCGCAGTCAAAACCGTTAGTGCCGTGGCCACATTTGCCAGAGTCGAGAGGTCCACGCGGCGAGTTTATCAGAACTTTCCTGCGCAGAGCGAAACCGAAATTCGCTGCGGGAAAATAAACCGCAGGATTCGCGCGGAACCCTGCGGCTTTGATTTTCCGAACTATTTTTGCTTAATCTTCCACAACCACGTGATCGACTACACGCGTCTCACCCGTGCCTGTGTAATAAACGCGCACATGTTGCCCGGGTCTGAGCGCTGATGTGACGACATTCCCGGCGCCGTTCACGATTCGCGCGGCCGTGCCCAGAGCGAAGCTGACTGGCCCCTCGCCGCTCTTAACCACAATCGTCTTGCTAGGTTCATAGGTAGTTACCGTACCCGCAGTGTAGGTTGTGGTTGTTTCGGTTGTTGTTGTCGGTTGTGTAGCTGTCGTTGTTTGTTCTGTGGTCGTCCTGCTCGTCTGCGCAAACGCCAGCGGCGCGATCAGCGCGCAAGCAAGAGTGACAATTATTTTCTTCACTATTATGCCTCCCTGTTTCTTGTTGATGTCTTACCTCAAACTTCGTAGCTCGAGGACCGAACGGACGCTCCCAAGGTTTTGCGCGTCCGTCTCATGTTTGACCGACCGCGTGACGCTTCTATTCAAAGCAATGTTATTTCTGTTTACTCCTCTACTTCCACGTGATCGACCACACGCGTCTCGCCCATGTTTGTGTAATAAACACGCACCCGCGTCCCGGGCTTGATCGGGGTTTTGACGACTTGGCCCAACTTATTGTAAACGAGGCCCGTCCCGTAGAGAACATAACGCTCGGGATTATTCGAGTCGTTCGTACGGACGACGAGGGTTTTGGCAGGCTGATAACTGGCGGCCGTGCCTTCCTCAATCGCGATGAATGTTCCCGTTACCGTTATTGGTTCTATAGTAGTTGTTGTCGTTTGCCTTGTGGTCGTCGTACTCGTCTGCGCAAACGCCAGCGGCACAGTGAGCACGCAAGCGAGAGCGACAATTGTTTTCTTCACCATGATGCCTCCCTGTTGTTTATGATTTACTTAAACTTCGCCGTTCGAGGGCTTACTGGATGCGCCAAGGCGTCGCTATTTAATCCAGATTCTTATTTGTGTGATTGAGCCGGTCCGTAGATTCGTTAACGTGGCGTAATAATGAGCAGCGGAGCGCCGACTGTTGATCCGGTTGTCACACCGGAGGTTGTAGCGCAACACGGCCTTACACTGGAGGAATTCGAGCGCATTAAAAAAATCCTCGGTCGCGAACCGAACTTTACCGAACTCGGCATTTTCTCCGTCATGTGGAGCGAGCATTGCTCGTACAAGAATTCGAAAAAAGAACTTAAAAAATTTCCGACGACCGGGCCAAACATTCTTGTCAAAGCGGGCGAAGAGAATGCCGGCGTGGTCGACATCGGCGACGGCTGGGCGATCGCGTTTAAGATGGAGAGCCATAACCATCCGAGCGCGATCGAGCCGTTCCAAGGCGCGGCCACCGGCGTCGGTGGAATCATTCGCGACATCTTCACGATGGGCGCGCGCCCCGAGTTTTGCCTGAACTCGCTGCGCTTTGGGCCGATCACAGATCAATCAAACATCAACCGTCAAACACCAAACATCGCCGCTAACAAGCGGCTCTTCACCGGCGTCGTCTCCGGGATCGCGCACTATGGCAACTGTGTCGGCATACCGACCATCGGGGGCGAAATTTATTTCGACGAAAGCTTCGAAGGCAATCCCCTGGTAAACGTGTTTTGCCTCGGCGTATTGCGCCACGAACAGGTCGCGCGCGGCACAGCAAAAGGCGGCGGCAATCCTGTTTTTTACGTCGGCGCCGAGACGGGTCGCGATGGTCTTGCGGGTGCGGCCTTCGCATCGCGTGAATTGACACAACAATCGCGTGAAGATCGCCCGGCCGTGCAGGTAGGCGACCCGTTCAAGGAAAAATTGTTGCTCGAAGCGTGTCTGGAATTGCTCGCTCGCGATGCTGTCGCCGGAATTCAAGATATGGGAGCAGCCGGCCTAACTTGTTCCACCTGCGAGACAGCCAGCCGCGGCGGAAGCGGCATCGAGATCGATCTCGCGAAGGTGCCAAAGCGCGAACCCGACATGACACCGTATGAAATTCTCTTGAGCGAATCACAGGAGCGAATGCTGATCATCGCGAAGCGCGGGAAAGAAAATCTTGTCCGTAAAGTATTCGAGAAATGGGATGTGCCGTGCGCGGAAATCGGTCATGTCACCGACGACGGCATGATGCGAGTGCGCAACAACAGCGCCATCGCAGCTGAGATCCCGGCTAAAGCGCTCGTAGAGGAAGCACCCATTTATTCGCCGGACGTAAAACCTGTTGTAGCTGCGATCGACCATCGCGGGGGCGCGGATTCAGCAACGATCGACAGTCACGTAGCGCTGCGTCGGTTGCTGCGTGAGCCGACAATCGCGTCAAAGAATTGGGTGTACCGGCAGTACGACCACACGGTGCGCACTGGGACAATCGTAAAGCCGGGTTCAGACGCCGCCGTGTTTTTCGTTCGTTACGCTGACAAAATCCTGGCCGCGACGACGGATTGTAATTCGCTCTATTGCTCGCTCCATCCGCGCACAGGCGGCAAAATCGCCGTCGCTGAGGCTGCACGCAATCTTACTTGCTCCGGCGCGAGACCGCTTGCTGTCACCGACAATCTGAATTTCGGCAATCCTTATAAGCCGGAAAACTTTTGGCAGCTGCGCGAAGCTGTTGAAGGCATCGCCGAAGCTTGCCGCGCATTTGGCACGCCCGTCACCGGCGGCAACGTCTCTTTATATAACGAGAGTCCTGCGGGCACCGTCGATCCGACGCCCACAATCGGAATGGTTGGTTTGATCGAGGATGAAAAGCACATTACTACGCAATGGTTCAAAGAAGAGAGCGACACGATCATCTTAGTTGGCGAAACCGGGACTGAACTTGGCGGATCGCAGTTTCTAAAAGCTTGCTACGGAAGAAAGATCGGGCCGCCGCCAAATATTGATCTCGAACACGAAATTAAGATCCAAAATACGACGCGTGAATTAATCCGTGCAGGTCTGGTGAAAAGCGCGCACGATTGCAGCGAAGGGGGGCTCGCTGTTGCCCTTACCGAATGCTGTTTCAATCCACGAAAACTGCTCGGTGCGGAAATCGATTTGAAAGCAGGCGAAGCGCCTGTCACTGCAGCGTTGTTCAACGAGTCGCAATCACGTATCGTGATTTCGGTCGATTCGAAAGACGCACAAAAGATGACGGCAATCTTGCAACAGAGCGGCGTTCCTTTTCAACGGCTCGGACAAGTCGAAGGCAATGAACTGCGGATCCGCGTAAACGAGAAAACTTTCCGCTGGCCGATTGCTGATCTCTACGATGGTTGGTTCAACGCTATCCGCCGCGCCGTTGAAGACGAAACGGAAAGAATTCCAAGCTTGTGAACGCGTCTCTGGAACACGAGATTGAACACCTGCGTTATTTGGTAGACTATCTGGTGTGATCTTCCCCCGCCAAAACAGCGATATCGATGAGGCGCCGGACTCGACGGCGATTCCACAACACGAGTGCGGCCTTTTCGGTGTATTCGGTCATTCGAATGCAGCGGTGCTGACTTACTACGGTCTGTTTGCGCTGCAGCATCGCGGCCAGGAGAGCGCAGGCATCGTGACGAGCAATGGCCCGGGCACGACCTTTTTGATGCACAAAGATATGGGACTCGTCTCCCAAGTCTTTGGCCAGGAAGAACTGGCGAAGCTCAAGGGCACACGCGCGCTCGGACATACGCGCTACTCCACGACAGGCACGAGCACGATCAAGAACGCGCAACCGTTTGTGGTGGACTGCGTGCGCGGCCAGATGGCGATCGCGCATAACGGCAATTTGATTAATGCCGACCTTTTGCGAGACGAGCTCGAACGGAACGGTTCCATCTTCCAAACGACCGCTGATAGCGAAATCATTTTGCATCTGCTCGCGCAGCCTTCAGAGAATGGTGGCAATGTACTGGCCGCTTTACGCAGGATTAAAGGCGCTTTTTCACTCCTGATCATGAGCGAACGCGAGCTCATCGCGGTACGGGATCCTTTTGGCTGGCGGCCGCTTGCGCTCGGCAAGCTAGACGGCGCTTACATTCTGGCGTCGGAAACATGTGCTTTCGATTTGATTCATGCTGAGTTCATTCGCGAAATTGAACCTGGCGAAGTGCTGATCATCGATGAGAACGGATTGCGTTCGGAGCGACCGTTCCCAGATGAGCGCCCCGCATTTTGCATGTTTGAGTATGTGTATTTCTCGCGGCCCGATAGCATGATCGGCGGCGTGAACGTTGGAAAGGTGCGCATGGAGATGGGACGCGAACTCGCGCGCAGATTTCCGGTTGAAGCCGACGTCGTCGTGCCGGTGCCCGACTCCGGAAATTACGCCGCTCTCGGTTTCGCTCAGGAATTGAATATTCCGTACGGTCACGCGTTCGTCCGCAACCACTATATCGGGCGCACATTTTTGCAGCCGAGCCAGCTCATCCGCGATTTCGACGTGCGGGTAAAGTTGAATCTGATCAAGGAAATGGTTGCCGGAAAGCGGGTCGTTGTTGTTGACGATTCAATCGTACGCGGCACAACGGCACGCGCGCGCGTGGTAAACTTGCGCGAGGCTGGCGCAAAGGAAGTGCACATGCGGGTCAGCTGCCCGCCGCACCGGTTCGCCTGCCATTACGGCATTGATTTTCCTGATCCGGAAAAACTGATCGCCAATCAGATGTCGATGGAAGACATCTGCAAATATCTCGGCGTTGACAGTCTGGGTTATCTCGATGTTGAAGGCATGGTGAGGGCGACCGGAAAGCCGCTGAACACTTTTTGCCTGGCCTGTTTCAACGGAGATTATCCCCTGCCGGTCGATCCGGCGTTAGACAAGTTCATCATGGAAAGACGCGAACAACGCGCGAAGGCTCTCGCCGCCGAGGAAGCGCATCCAACTCTCTTCGCGGATCTGAAATGATGAAAATGACGACGCTTGAATGTCAAAGGAATGACGAAGCCTGAGCCGCATCGCCCTAATTGATCAATTCGTTACTCGCGTTTTGGATTTGTTTCGCCATTAGTCATTCCGATTTCGTCATTTCGTCCGCAGGCTCCTCGGGAAGCAATCTGCAAAACGTCTCGTGAACTCTGTGCACAGAAAGAGAAAAGCTTACGCGTCTGCGGGCGTGGATGTTGATCTTGGCAACCGGCTCAAAAGCCACATCCAGTCGCTCGCGAAGCAAACTCACGGCCCATGCGTGCTCGGGAGGATCGGCGGATTCGGTGGATTATTTCGAGCAAAGTTTTCCGGAATCCGCGAGCCGGTTCTTGTTGCAAGCATCGACGGCGTCGGGACAAAATTGAAAATTGCGTTTGCGATGAACAAACACGACACCGTAGGCGCCGATCTGGTGAACCACTGCGTAAATGACGTCGCAGTACTGGGAGCGCGACCACTCTTCTTTCTCGATTACATAGGTTGCGAGAAACTTCAGCCGCGCGCTTTTGATCAGTTACTGCGCGGATTTTCGCGCGCATGCCGGTCTGCTGGATGCGCGCTGATCGGCGGAGAAACGGCGCAAATGCCAGGGATGTATCGCAAAGGCGAATACGATCTCGCTGGTTGTATCGTCGGTGTGATTGATCGCGCGAGGATCATCGATGGCCGCAAAATAAAAACGGGCGACATTGTTCTCGGCCTCGCGTCGAACGGTTTGCATACAAACGGTTATTCGCTGGCCCGAAAAATTCTACTGAAGAAGATGCGGCTCAATGTTCGTTCGCGTCTTCCGGGGTCGGCAATCACGGTGGGGGAAGAGCTGCTACGAGTGCATAAGAGTTATGAGCCGCTCCTCAGAAAAGCGCCAAATGGCATCATCAAAGGTCTGGCGCACATTACCGGTGGCGGCTTAATCGATAACGTGCCGCGCATCCTACCAGAAAATTGCGATGCGGTGATCGAGACGAAAAGCCGGCGCGTTCCACGCATCTTTAAAATCTTGCAGGAAAATGGGAATCTGGATGCCGCTGAGATGTACCAGGTTTTCAACATGGGTATTGGGATGGTGGCGGTTGTTTCCGAGCGCGACGCACAGCGTGCGGCGTCGATATTGCGCGCGAAACAAATTGGGCGGATCGAGCGCGGCACGGGCAAAACGCGCTTAGTGTTCTAGCCTAACAAGTCTCTCCTAGTATACCGGCCCGATCTGGATAGCGCACGCGTCTCGCGTGTTGGTTTCGGCGTCGTGCCGAAACAATCCCTCATTGTGCACGAACTGCGTCCCACATACTGCATTTGCAGAAGAAAAGTTCGCGATCGCGAGGACGCGCTCGCCAGCACGCGAGACGGATGCGCTACCCAGGCAGACGCGGTGAGGCGCCCTCCACGGCACTCGATGGCACCCGAACTTGCGGGCTTGAGTCGGTGCCAGCAATCTTACCCCGGCTCAGGACCGGCTGCAGACCCACGCGCTGCGCCGCAAGATCGACAAGCTCCGCGACTCGTGACTTGAGCAGACGCGCTCGCGTCCCCAGAAAGACAACAAAGAGCAAATACGGAATAATACCCCAAAGATCGGCGTGAGAAATATTAAGCTGCCGATATATCAACAAGCTTAGCGCAATGAGATTGAAAATGATAGTCGTAGTAACCAGTCGATCACGAAGGCGAACACGCGTTAGGCACTTCCCGCCGCCGTGATATTCGGTGACGGTTTGGAGCGCGATACTCCACCAGAAATTTCCGTAAATTTGAATGTCCCATTCATTCCACCCGGTATCTGTGGAATAGCGCCAGCCTTCTTCATCCAACAACTGCAAAATGGCGCCAAGCAAGTAATGACGATCTCTGCCTTCTTCGCTCCAGAAGACGCGGCGACTGAGATTCCGTCCAAAATACGTGCGCTCTGGCAAATGTTCGTGCGCGCGAATCACACTTCCTGGCGTGCGTTTGAAATGCAACCATGTGAAATAGCGCGACCAGCCTCGCACCAGTGGCTGGGCGAAAGCCAGGAGCATCACCAGCAGCCGTGCGTGCACCGTATCGAATTTCGGTTCGATGGAAGCCCGCACCATGTATGAGAGCGATACGCACAGCGTGCCACCGAGCATGAGGTAGGGAACGATCCGCAGTGCCGGCAGAAAAATTCCGAGACCAAACAGAAAGATCGTCAGCGCGAACCATTCGATACTGCTGAGATACGTGGCGACCTCCGATTGTGGCGTAGGATAAATTGATTGGAAAAATCCTTCTCCGAAAGTTCCGTGATAGATTGCCGGCCGGTTAATGAACCAGCTGAAGCGTGGTGTCCCGTAGATTTGACCGCGCCATTTCGCCGTGCCTGTTGGACCAAAAAAGATCAAATGTTTAAAGCGAAGCAGCGATTCCGCTTCGCCGTAACCATCCTGCTGTCTTAAAAATGCCCGCAGCGTAAAACGTCGATAATGCCAGACGATTGCCGGCGGACTAAACGCAATGACCCAACCGGCCTGCTGGATCCGCCAGCAAAAATCGACGTCGTCACCCGCTTTATGGTACTCGGCATCGAAACCGCCGACCCTTCCAAAAGCCCATCGATAAAACGCCATGTTACAGCCGGGAATATGCTCTGCGACTGTATCTGTAAGCAGGACATGGCTGGGCCCGCCCGGCGCTGCCGCGACGCAGGCTTGAACCCAATTTTGCGCTGGTGGCGTCACGTTCGGTCCGCCCACTCCCGCATAATCGCCGTTTACCAGCGTACCGATCAGGTAATAGAGCCAATCGACATCGGCCATGCAGTCGGAATCTGTATAAGCCAACACTTCACCCCTCGCAGCTGCCGCGCCTGTGTTGCGAGCGTGACTCAATCCATGATTGCTTTGGTGGATGTAGCGCACCTGTGAGAACTGTGCAGCAATGTAAGCTGTGTCATCAGTCGAGCCGTCATCGACCAGCATCACTTCATAGTCGGGATAGTTGAGTTTGCTCAACGAATCGAGACAAGCGGCAAGAGTTCGGCCGCCGTTGTATGAACAAACAATTACCGAGACGAACGGTGCGCGAGACAAGGGCGGACGCAATACGGAACTGTCGTGGCCAAGTTTTTCCTGAAGAGCGTAGAACGCCTTCTTCGGCTCCCGCTCGCGAGTCACAATCCCAAATGCCCAGTCCGTAATTTCTTGCCCACCAGTGAACCAGTCATCAGTCCAAGTAAAAAAAATTGTCCCGGCGAGACCGCACCTGACCACGCTATCGATGTGCCAACTGAGCATTTCCGCCTGCTCCTCCTGCGAATGCCGGATCGTGTCCATGCCGAATTCCCCAAGGATAAGCGGGCGCTCGTCAGTCAGATTTTGCAGCCGCAGTAGGTAGCGCTCTAATTCGTGCTGATTGTGCAAATAAACGTTAAAACAGCAAAAATCGACATTCTGTGGCAGCAGATATTCCGTTGGTGGATAAGTGGCATAAGAAAACAGCACATCGGGATCAATCGTCCGTCCGATCCGAATCAGATCCTCGACAAATTCCGTGACACGACGCGCGCCTAGCCAACGCACCATTGTGCTCGAGATTTCGTTGCCCACGAGATAACCAAAGATTGCCGGATGCCCTGCCTGTGCGCTTACCGCAACGCGGACCGCTTCGGCAATTTGTTTGCGGATAGATCGTTCGCGCAGAAACTCTATGTGTTTCGCCCAGGGAAGAGTCACAAGGACGCGTATTCCGGCAGCGGCACAACGATCAAGAAACCAGCGCGGCGGCGCATGGTAAATCCGCACAACATTGAGACCAACCTTGCGCATGAGCGCTAGATCGACGTCCACCTGCTCAGGTCGTCCGAGGTAATTTTCTTCGACGTCCGGCTTGAAGGGTCCATACGTGACTCCCTTCACAAAAAACTTTCGGTCACCCTCAAAAAAGAATTTCGCGACTGGGCGAACTCGCGAGTTTGCGCTCACAGCGGCAACTCCCTAGTCCAACCGCCGCACCGACGCAAAGATTTTAACTGTAGACTGCAGCCACGGCCCTGTGGGCCGTCGTCCTCGGCCGTGTTCTCTCTAAACCGGCCACAGCCGTGTGGCTACAACTACAGCACGCTCAGACTTTCCCGCATTACGGCGCCTGTCCGCTCGATGTCTTCCCGCGTGTGCGCCGTGGAAATAAAGCCCGTTTCAAACTGTGATGGTGCGAAATAAACACCGCGCTTCAAACAGCCGCGGAAGAATTTCGAGAACGTTTCCAGATTGCTTCGCTGCGCGTCGGCAAGATCGACAATCGGTCCTGAGGCGAAGAATAAACAAAACATTGAGCCGATCCGGTGAAATGTGATGTCGATCTGTGCTTGCGCGATGGCATCTCGTGTCAGCTTCTCAAAGTGTGCTCCAAGTCTTTCGAGTAGCTTCCAGCCGTCGATGCGTTCGAGTTCATGCAATTGAGCGAGGCCGGCCGTCATCGCGAGCGGATTTCCGGATAGTGTTCCGGCCTGGTAAACAGGACCATCTGGCGAAAGTTGGTCCATGACTTCCGAGCGTCCGCCAAACGCGCCGACCGGTAATCCACCACCAATTATTTTCCCTAGTGCGGTCAGATCAGGTTTGACTCCATAAATTTCTTGAGCGCCGCCACGCGCCGCACGGAAACCGGTCACTACTTCGTCAAAAATCAGAAGCGCGCCGTTCTTCGTGCATTCCTCACGTAGGGTCAATAGGAAATCGTGATTTGCAAAATAAAGACCCGCGTTGGCCGGAACGGGCTCGACAATGATTGCTGCGATTTGCCCTTTATTCTGAGCAAAACACTTCCGCACAACATCGGCATCGTTAAACGGCAGCGAAATCGTGAGATCGACAAATGCCTGTGGCACCCCGGCACTATCAGGCCGTCCATGAGTGAGCGCGCCGCTTCCCGATCTCACGAGCAGCGCGTCGACATGTCCGTGATAACAACCATCGAATTTGATGATCTTGTCGCGACCGGTGAAACCGCGCGCGAGTCGAACGCACGCCATGGTCGCTTCGGTCCCGCTGTTCACCATTCGCACCTTTTCGATCGATGGCATCCACGCGCAGATCAGGTTCGCCATCTCGACTTCGAACGGATTTGGAATTCCAAAACTTAGGCCGCGCGCGGCAGCTTCGCGCACCGCGTCGACAATTACCTTGGGAGTGTGTCCCAGAATCGCAGGACCCCAACTGCCGATGTAGTCGATATATTCGTTCCCATCGACATCCCATATTTTGGCGCCACGCGCACGTTCGACGAAAAAAGGTTGCGCTCCAACATGTCGAAATGCACGCACGGGTGAGTTTACGCCGCCCGGGATACGTTCTTGCGCCGCGGCGAAAAGCTCAGATGAACGAGAAGTCACGCGGCCAAGATAATCGCTAAATCGTTGAATCGCTAAATCGTGATCAGCTCAACGTTTCAACGATGTAACGAACGATTCAATCATTCCGACTCTACATTGACACCGGTGCGTCGCGCCAAGATAGTTTGCGTCTTCTCAGAAATGGCGGGGTAGCCAAGTGGTAAGGTCGCGGTCTGCAAAACCGCTATTCGCGGGTTCGATTCCCGCCCCCGCCTCTTTTCATAGGTAAAATGGCCAGAAATCAGCCTCGAAACCGCCCGAGTCACAACAAGAGTCACAACAAATCTGCTAATTTCAAGGATGTTCAGCGTTGTCCGTTGAAGTCGCTTTCAGCGATGCGAGAATCTGTCGATGCGACTCAGCTCAGCGGCTTTGGTTCGATCATCTGAGCCTTCTTTTTTCTGTCGCCCTCACCGGTTCGAAGCCATGCCCCCCCACGACCCGGGGCGTGCTTCACGGTGCTGGCAGAGGATAGTCGAGCAACTCGAATCGGTTTGTCAGCCGCAGCCCGGAGAGCCGCCGAGACGTTGGCGAAGATGCCTGGCTCAAAGGTTATCAAGCACGCCCAGGCGCATCGGCACATGACAGCAAGTTCCAGCCTACTGCACAGCTGGGATGAGAAAGGCAACCCAATACCGTTCACGCTAAATGTGCTCAACATTAACAGTCTTCAGATAGACGGGGAATAAGCGAACACGGAATAGCGCAAGATTTACCGAGAGATACTGAGAGTGAATTTTACGATGCTTATGTTGAATCGACACAAGAGGGTTCAGTGGGGCGAGCATTACAGCGATTGGAACAGAGTAATACTGCTAAAATCTGCTTCTTCATTATCTGCATGCGACCGCACATCGAGGCGAAGAGGTTTGGAAACGTTACTGAACTGCTGCGTGCACTTATGAGACTGGAGTCATTGGATCCGGAACGGAAACAGTTCTTTAAAGCAAACGAGGCAGCGCGTCAGAGCATAGAGAGGCAATTCCGCGAGCTGTGCAGCGAAGATGTGCTGAAGCTACATCGTAGAGGGCGACCGCGAAAATTCTACCGACTGCTATGTAGGAATCCGAATTATTCAGGCGGCGAGTTGTGATCTACTCGCTGCATGAACGATCAGAGAATATTCTTCGAAGCGCCGAAACTGGCGCTAACTCGCGTTGAGGCGGATGCTCTGGATGTAAGTCCAGCAACCTGGATCGTCTCGTTAAGCGCGGTCTGCTGCGGCCCGCATGAGGCGCCGGCTTTGTCGGGGGAGATTTGCAGGGCGTTTTGAATAGCGCACCGACAAGGCGGTAGGCGAAAGGAACTGTTCCCTCCTAGACTTTTTGGCTACACCTTTTTGGGCAATGCAAAAAGGTGTTGTGTTTGGCGGGTGCCAAACTTTAACCTTTGGAATGTGAAGATTGGAATGTGACGAAAGGAGGTGAAAGACATGGCCACTAAGTCAACCAAAAGAAGTGCGAGGAAGAAGGCGCAAAAGCCGCGGATGGAAGTACGCGAGTTGAAGCCGACGAAAGATCCAAAAGGCGGTTTCGGGAAAATTGAGCGTCAACGGCCGGACTACTACCTGAAGATTGGTTGAAGCCGAGAGGAGATGCGAAAGCAGGATTCACCTGCACAGAAAATCCGCTGAAGCCGGGGGCCCTAATTCTCTTGTCAATCCGCGGACACAAGATTGACCGATACGAGCAAGTAATGGCTGTAGACGCGGTCGCGCACAACATTGGCGGGAACGCGTTTACCGAGCCCAGCGAGTAATTGCTCGAGCGTTTGTTTGCCGTCGGCTTGTCTGAGAATCTCCAACTCCCATTCCGGCACGCTAAGATCAACGACGGTGTTTGTTGAAACGCTCTTTAGTTGAACGCGACGGAGCTTCCGCCACAACCGTCGGCGTTTTGGCCAACGGCAGGTATACAGATCTGTCGAACGTGCGCGCCACCGCAAGAGAGCGGATGCGTTTTGCCACGGCGGATTTGGCCGCGGCTGCGTTACAAAAAGCAAGGAATGGAAGCCTGAGGGCGAAAGCAGCTCCACAAACATGTGTGTTTCGGCGCGCGAGCGGGGTAACAGTTGTCGATATAAATCATCTTTGAAAATTGGACGCAGCGCGCGATGGGCGTAATAACTCCCCAAAAAATGTAGGCCCGCGCTTTGTGCAAGACTCATCCAGCGCGCCAGAGGCCAATTGTGGATTAGCGGACCAAAGAGGTCACCAGCTAGATACTCGGCGCCTCGGTTGGCGATCCTAGGCGCATTATGGCTGTCCAGTGCTTCGCAAAGCCTTAACGCCTGCCGCAGCTCTTTGCCATCCTCGAACTCCGCCAGTTGAAAGCCGAGCTTGGCCAACGCCGGACGCCAGGTTGCGCTGAAATGACGCACCCCGTTTACACCGAGATAAAGCGCGCCATGTGGCGTTAGGCAACGAGCGAAGTTGTCGAACGCACGTCTGGTTTGTGGGATGTATGAAAGTACGCCGTGACATGAAATAAGATCGAAGTCGTTCCCAACCGTATTAACAAGGTGCCTGGTGGTAATATCACCCACGACGAAGCGGACGTGGCGCAATCCTGCCTGGCGTTTTTGGAGGTGGCGGGCGATGGCGATTGAACGTGGCGAAAAATCCACCCCGACAACCTCCGAATGCTTAAAACGTCGCGCGATCGCGAAAGCTTCCATTCCAGTTCCACAGCCTGCGACCAGAATCCGCTCAGGAACGCGAACCCGTTGCCACATCGCCTCGATCCATTTCGGCGGCGGGAGACGCCACCGAGGTTGGTTCCAAATCCTTTTGCCAACGACAGGATAGGGCCGCAATTCGTAACTCCGCCGGACCTCTGTGGAAATATTCATATTAAGCCTCAGTAGCCACATATCTTACGAGAAGGAAAGGAATAGGCGCAAACCCCCCGTCGCAATCATTTGCAATCAGCAGATGCAATCAGAGGGCGGTCTTACTGGGCGCCGATGCGAGGAATGACTGCGACCGCCGCGCGCAAGGCTTCAAGCTCGTGATGCGTGTAAACCTTGTTCGTTTCCGCCGATGTGTGGCCGGTGAGTTTCTGCCGGACTTCTTGTGATATGCCAGCGTTTGCCATTGCGCTGTTTGAACGAGTGTCTGAGGCTGTGAAAGCTAAGACTTGATAACCTTCGCCCGCCGCTTGCCTGCGTCCGTTTGCCTTCAATGCCCGCCTTTTCCATGATCGCAGCAAATCGCCCACTAAGGCCGTGTTTGCCGCCAGTAACCTTTGCCCGCGAGAGACGGGAACAGGGCCGCTCTGCCGATGCCAGCGTTCTTCAAAAGCTCGCGCTCAAGGTCTCGATGCAGCGG
>Ga0209156_10001483_pt1 | contig 19152 bp, 25 predicted proteins | sample GraSoiAngelo_124_FD_185881 | JGI IMG/M metagenome (GOLD analysis project Ga0209156, IMG submission 185881) | Grasslands soil microbial communities from the Angelo Coastal Reserve, California, USA - 14_0927_05_20cm (SPAdes) (version 2) | ecosystem: Environmental > Terrestrial > Soil > Grasslands...
CCCGGGACCACGATCCACAGATCCGCACCCAGGGCCGCACGCAACAGCGCGAGCTCCCGACCCGAGGCCACCACGCCGCGCAATCGCGCCTCGACGGCGAGCCGCGCCAAGCGCTCCGCCTCAAACCCCAGGTCCGGTACGCCGCGGCCGAGCACGCGCTCCACCTCCGCCGTGTCGTGCGAGGTGAGGATCGTGACGCCCACGAGGGCGACGTTCCCAGCCGCGCCGGACGCGGCGGTGAGCATCGCGGGTCCTCCCAGCGTGTGCACGGTGGCCATGGCAACTCCCTGCTCCGCCGCCGCGGCGACGGCCTCCGCCACGATGGTGGGAATGTCGTGCCACTTGAGGTCGAGAAATACACGCAGCCCTCGGGCCACGAACTCGCGCACGATCGCCGGCCCTTCCCTCGTGTACAGGACCGGTCCGATCTTGGCCCAGCGCAACCCGGGAAGGCGGGCCGCGAGGGCCAGCGCTTCGCGTCCGCTCGGCAGGTCGAAGGCGACGATGAGCTCAGCCACGGGCGAGCTCCCTCGCGATGCGCTCCGGCACGCGCGGATCGGCGAGCGCGGCGGTGCCGATCGCGACCAGCGACGCGCCGGCGGCGAGATACTCGCGCGCGTCGCCGGCCGTACGGATCCCTCCGACACCGATGACCGGGATCGCCACCCTCTCCCGCACGCGACGCGTCGCCAGCACGCCGATGGGCAGAAGCGCCGGCCCGCTCACGCCGCCGGAGCCGTTGCCGAGACGACGGTCGAGCATGCCGGGAATGGTGTTCACGAGCGTCACGGCGTCCGCGCCTTCGTCCCTGGCCACCTGCGCCATGGCCGCGATGTCCGGTAGCACGGGCGAGAGCTTGACCGCGAGCGGGCGGGTCGCGACCACGCGGCACCGCCGCACCAGCGCTCGGAGACTGTCGGCGCTCGCCCCGAACTCCAGGCCGCCGGCACTGGCGTTGGGACAGGACGCGTTGATCTCGAACGCGGTGACGACCGGGAGATCGGTGAGGCCGGCGATCACCCGCGCGTAGTCGTCGAGCGTGGCGCCCGCGACGTTCACGAGCACGCGGGCGCGCCGCAGCGTCGTCGCCAGCCAGGGAAGCTCGTGCGCCCGCACGGCGGCGAGGCCCGGATTCGCGAGTCCCACCGCGTTGAGCATGCCCCCCGGGAATTCGGCGACGCGCGGCGCGGCATGCCCGCGCCGCTCCTCCGGCGTGACGGCCTTGGACACGATGCCGCCCAGTGCGTCGAGGTCGATCACGCCGCACACCTCGCGGCCGAAGCCGGCGGTGCCGGAGGCGAGGAGCACGGGGTTCTGAAACGAGACGCCGAACAGCTGGACCGGCGTCACCGGCCGCCCGCCGGCGCCACGACCGCGAGCTTGCGCTCGAATTCGAGCAGGTACGCGACGATCCCCTCGGCGATGGCGCTGGCGAGCTTGTGCTGGCCCAGGCTCGAAGCGAGGAACGCGCCGTCGGTGCGGTTCGTGGCAAAGCCGGTTTCGACCAAAATCGCGGGTCGCCGCGCGGTCGTGAGCACCATGAAGGCCGCCTGCTGCACGCCGTGATCGCCGCCCGGATGGACCTTGGCGACGGAGTCCTGCACGAGGGCCGCCAGCTGGGCGGACTCCCGCAGGTATTCGTTGAGCTGCAGGTCGCGCAGGATGTAGCCGAGCGGCCCCGTCGCCCCGCTCGGGGCGCCGGTCTCGAACCGGATGACCTCGTTTTCCATCTTGGCCACCCGCTCCTGGTCTTCGGTCTTCGCGTCGGAGAGGAAGTAGGTCTCGGCCCCGCTGGCCCGGTCCGCGCGCCGTCCCGCGGGCATGGAGTTCACGTGAATGCTGATGAAGAGATCGCACTCCGCCCTGCAGAACGCTCCGCGATCTGCCAGGTCGATCAGGGTGTCGGTCGCGCGCGTAAGCAGCGCCCCGATGCCGCGGCGCACGAGCTCGGCCCGGAGCAGGCGCGCGATGGCGAGGGTGATGTCCTTCTCGACGAGGCCGTCGGGGAAGTAGCGTCCCGGGTTTCCCGGATCGACGCCCCCGTGTCCCGGATCGATCACGACCACATGGCGCAGCCGTAACCCCGTGAGAGGGTTCGGCGCCGCCGCGTGCGCCGTCCCGGCGGCGGATGGCGCGCCGGCCGGCCGCGCGCCCGCCACGGGCCCGGCGACTGGCAGCTCTTCGAGCCGGGGTGGGACGGGGTCCCAGCGGTAGCGCGCCCCCATCGTCCGGGGCACACAGTCGGCGAGCCAGCTGAGTGGCAGGAACAGAGTGTCCCGCGTCAGGTACGGCTCCCCCACGAGCGCGCAGACGACACCGCCGACGCGCACGAAGGGGGCTCCCAGCTGGAACACGAACACCGCCCCCCCGAGCCCGACCGTGGCACGCGGGCCGTCGAGCGCCACCGTCAATTCGAGCGGCGCCGCGAGCCGGGACGCCGCCACCGCGGCCTGACCGCGCTCCGTCGTGACGGGAATGGTCGTGTGGCCGCGCGGCGTGGCGATGACGACGGCCTGCGACGGGCTCGCGAGCGTGACCAGCAGCAGCCCGATCATGAGCGCTTGCCCTTGATGCCGCGGGCCAGCTCCCGCTCCGCCACGCGGCGTTTCAGATCTTCGCGCTTGTCGTGCAGCTTCTTGGCCTTGGCGAGCGCGATCGCCACCTTGGCGGTGCCGTCCTTGAAGTACAGCTCGAGTGGAACGAGCGTGAGTCCCTTGCGGCTGGTGCCGCCGATGAGCTTGCGGATCTCGTGTGTGTGCAGCAGCAGCTTGCGGGAGCGGGCGGGCGGCGGGTTGTTGTAGCTCCCGGGCAGGTAGGCCGAGATGCTCATTCCCTCGAGCCACACCTCGCCGTTGCGGACGTGAGCGTACGCCTCTCCCAGGCTGGCCTTGCCGGCTCGCAGCGACTTGACTTCCGTTCCCGTGAGCACGAGGCCGGCCTCCCAAGTCTCCAGGAGGTGGTAGTCATGTCGCGCCCGCGGGTTGCGGGCGATTGAGACTTTGTCCACTCGAGCCAGGGCAAGATAGAAACCGCGGTAGAAGCGGTCAAGCCAAGAGTTGACTTGGGGTTATACCGCGCCTTAGATTCGCCGTTCCGCACCCCTCGCCGAAGTGGTGGAATTGGTAGACGCGCTGGCTTCAGGAGCCAGTGGGCGCAAGCCCGTGGGGGTTCGAGTCCCCCCTTCGGCATGCGGAAAACTGATGTAGGGGCGCAGCATGCTGCGCCCCTACCGTGTCTCAGGCGTGTCTCCGATTCGATCAGTACCGCGGCAACGCCGGATCCACGTTCACCGCCCACGCATCGATTCCACCGCGCAGGCTGCGTACTTTCGAGAAACCCGCCGCCTTCAGAATCTCGAGCGCCTTGAGCGAGCGCGCCCCGTGATGGCAGTGCGTGACGATCTCGCGGTGGCCGTCGAGCTCACCTAGGCGGGTCGGCAGCTCGGAGAGCGGAATCAGCACGGCACCGTCGATGTGGGCAATCTCGTACTCGTGCGGCTCGCGCACGTCGATCACGAGCAGATCGGGGCTCCGGTCCCACTCCGTTTTCAAGTCCTGCGCCGTGATCTCGGCTCCGTCGTACGACGGCTCGGCGCCGATGCCGCAGAACGCCTCGTAGTCGATCAGCTCGGTGACGGTCGGGTGGGTCCCGCACACCGGGCAGTCGGGGTCTTTCTCGAGCTTGAGCTCGCGGAATTGCAGTTTCAGGGCGTCGAACAGGACGAGGCGCCCGATCAAGGGTTCGCCCACCCCCAGAATGAGCTTGATGGTCTCCATCGCCTGGATCGACCCGATGATGCCGGGCAGCACGCCGAGCACGCCCCCCTCCGCGCACGAGGGCACGAGCCCCGGAGGCGGCGGCTCCGAGTAAAGGCAGCGGTAGCAGGGGCCCTGCTTGGCATGAAACACCGAGGCCTGGCCCTCGAACCGGAAGATCGAGCCGTACACGTTCGGCTTGTCGAGCAGCACGCACGCGTCGTTCACCAGGTAGCGCGTGGGGAAGTTGTCGGTCCCGTCCGCGACGATGTCGAAGTCGCGAATGATATCGAGCGCATTCTCCGCGGTCAGCCGCGTTTCGAACGTCTCCACCCGGACGTTCGGGTTCAGATCGTGGATGCGCTGCTTGGCGGACTCGAGCTTGGGAATGCCAACCGTGGACGTGCCGTGCAGCACTTGCCGCTGCAGATTGGTCTTGTCGACGACGTCGAAGTCCACGATGCCCAGGGTCCCGACGCCCGCCGCGGCGAGATACAGCGCGGCCGGCGAGCCGAGTCCTCCCGCGCCGACCAGCAGCACACGCGCCGCCTTGAGCTTCTTCTGTCCCTCGACGCCCACATCCGGAAGGATGAGGTGACGTGAATACCGGAGGATTTCTTCGTGGGAGAGCTTCGGTAGGGGCGCAGCATGCTGCGCCCCTACGCCCACGGCGGTTGCGCCCCCCGCGATACTCGGGATGATCGACACGGTGTCTCCCGCCTTCACCGGCGTCTCGCGCTGCGCCAGCTGCCGGATGTCGCGATCGTTCACGTACACGTTCACGAAGCTGCGCAGCCGGCCGTCCTCCGCAAACAGATGCCGCTTGAGCCCGACGTGCTCGCCCGCGAGCTGCTCCAGCAACTCGCCGACGCTCCCGCCTTCCAGCTCGAGTGCGTCGCGACCGCCCACGTAGGGGCGCAGCGGCGTGGGAATCAATATCCTCACTGCCATACGGCCTTCCGTTCCTCGATGGTGATGGACTCCTCGTCGAACACCCCGCGATCATCCGCGAGGACCCAGCTCTTCAGGTCAGCGGCGCGCCCGGCGCCGACCCCGACGATGACGTACGAGAGCCACGGCCACGCATGGTCACGATCGAACGCGGACGGTGCGGGCGGGTGGTCCGGGTGCGAATGATACACCCCGATCACCTCGAGTCCGTCGCGATCCAGGCGTTCCTGCGCGCGGCGGAACGACGTCGGGTCGATCAGGTAGCGGTTGCGCGCCGAGTCGGTCCGCTGGTTGGCCAGCGGGACGAGCTGCAGTGCGACTTTGCGATCGCCCTCGACCGCTCCGCCGATGAGACCGCACGCCTCGGCCGGGTAATCCGCCTCGCCGTGGCGGCGGATCGCCGTCAGTTGCCGGGGGTCGAGCACCAGCGTCATCGACGCTCCCCCGCGAGCCGCCCCTGCTCGCTCAAGTAGCGGTCCCCCGAATCGGGCGCGATGATCACGACAAGGGCGGACGACGGCGCACCAAGCCGTTCGGCCGCGACCAGAGCCGCGCCCGTGGACCAGCCCACGAACAATCCTGTCTGCTTCGCCAAGCGTCGCACCTCCTCCTCTGCATCCTCTGTCGCCACGAACGCCGTCCGGTCGGGCAGCACCGGATCGTAGATCCCCGGGACGATCGCACTCGCGAGGTGCTTCAGCCCCTCGAGCCCGTGGAAGGGGCCGTCTGGTTGGACCGCGACCAGCTGCACTGCCGGGTTCCGCTCCTTCAAACGCCGACCGGTTCCCATCAGGGTCCCGGTCGTGCCCAGCCCCGCCACCAGGTGAGTGACGCGGCCGGCGGTCTGGCGCCAGAGCTCGTCGGCGGTCGTCAGATAGTGCGCCCGCGGATTGGCCGGGTGGTTGTACTGATCCGCGTACCAATAGCGCTCCGGCTGCGCCGCGGCGAGCTGACGTGCCCGACGGATCGCCCCGTCCGACCCGTCGAGCGGGTCGGTGAAGACCACCTCGGCGCCGTAGGCCTCGAGCAGGGCCTTGCGCTCGACGCTCGCGTTCGCGGGCACGCACACCGTCACCCCGATCCCCGCCGCAGCCCCGAGCATCGCATACGCGATGGCGGTGTTGCCGCTGGACGCGTCCAGCAGACGCTTGGCCGGGAGCTCACCGCGCGCGATGCCATCGCGCAAGATGAACAGCGCGGGCCGGTCCTTCACCGAGCCCCCGGGGTTGAGCCACTCGGCTTTGAGAAACACCGACGGTAGAGGACGGTCGAAGACGGTAGAAGACGGTAGAGGGATGAGCGGCGTGTTGCCGACCAGCCCCCAGAGCGCGGGCTCGGCGCTCCCGGCCGCTAGCGTCCTCTTCCGTCCTCTCCCGTCCTCTACCGTCGTCTTCATTCTGCTCCCTTCGCGATCGGCGCGCCGACCAGATTCCCCCACTCCGTCCACGACCCGTCGTAGTTACGCACCTTCTTCACGCCAAGCAGGTACTTGAGGGCGAACCAGGTGTGGCTCGAACGCTCGCCGATGCGGCAATAAGCGATCACCTCGTTCTTTCCGTCGATCACCTTCGCACCCTTGTAGAGTTGCACCAACTCGTCATACGGCTTGAACGTGCCGTCTGGCGCGACCGCCTTGCTCCAGGGAACGTTCTTGGCGCCGGGGATGTGCCCCGGGCGCTGCGCCGTCTCCGTCATACCGGGGGGAGCGATGATCTCGCCCACGAACTCCGGTGTCGACCGCACGTCCACCAGCACGGTCTGCTTGGCCTTCAGCGCCTTCTCGACGTCGGGGCGCTTGGCGCGGATCGCGGCGTTCACCTTCTTGGGCACGGGGTAGTTCGTGGCGCGAACGCTCACCCGCTCGGTCACCAGCGGCCGTCCCTCGGCGACCCACTTCGCCCGCCCGCCGTTCATCAGCTTGACGGCCGCGTGGCCGTACAGCTGCAGCAGCCAGAACGCGAACGCCGCGAACCAGTTGTTGTTGTCGCCGTACAGCACGACCGTCGTCTTGGGGGTCACGCCCGCGTCCGACAGCAGCTTCGCGAACGCTTTCTTGTCGGGAATGTCGCGGCGCACGGGATCGTTGAGTTGCGACTGCCAGTTCCAGCCGACGGCGCCGGCGAGGTGCCCCGAGTCGTATGCGGTGGTGTCCACGTCGACTTCGATCAAGCGAACACCCTGGTCCGCGAGATGCCCTGCCACCCACTCGGTGGAAACGAGCACGTCGGGATGTGCGTATGCCACACTTGCCTCCAATCGGTATAAACCCGACAGTGCCGGTCGGGTTTCAGTTCAAAAAAAACGAACGGGAAGGCGGGACTAGTTCCCGGCCAAGACCCCGGCGATGTGGTAGAGCTCGGGCTCGTCGTGCGTCAAGTCCGCCAGCGAGATACCGGCCAACAGATCGTTGATCCGTTGTTCCAGCATTCGCCAGACGGGCCGGATGCTGCACGACGCCTCCGGACTACATCGCTGGGGATCGACCGGATGGAGATCGCAGTTCACTTCGAAGGTGACGTGCTCCGAGGCCTCGATGACGTCCTTGACCGAGATGGCCTGCGGCTCACGGGCGAGGTGGTAGCCGCCTTTGGCGCCGCGCACCGAGTCGACGAGGCCGGCGCGCCGCAGGCGCAGCAGGATCTGCTCGACGTAGTCGTGCGGCAGCCGCTCCTGCTCGGCGAGCTCGCGCGCCGCCACGGGCCCCTGCCCCGCACGCTTCGCGAGGTTGACCGAGACGATCAGCCCGTATTCGGCCCAGGTGGTGACACGCATATGAGCAATATGCGACCTTGGTTTCCGGGATTCAATGGGCGGTGGCCGTACCCCGGATTCTCGGGCTCAAGCTGAGCCCGACCTGCACTGCGAAGACGTTCTCGCCGGAGTTGCGCTGCAACCACAGGAGCCGCCCGTTGACGTTCCACATCAGCGCACCGCCATAAAAATCCGCCCCCAACCCGCCGTGCGCCCCCTGGGCAATGCCGCGGTCCGAGCCCTGGGAATAGACGCCCGCGAGCAGGAAGCCCGCCTCCCCATAGAGTCGTCCCCACGCCGGCCGCACCGAGCGTTCGTACCCGGGGGCGAAGAGAATGGCGTCTTCCTCGCATCCGGTGGGTGGGCAAGCGGCCGTGATTTTCAGGGGGGCGAAGTCGATCTGCAGGCCGAGCGTGCCCGCCCGTTTCGTCTCACGCCGGAACCGCGCGCCGACGAACGGCGCACGCGCGCGCAACTTGCCCGAGATCGGGATCAGGACGCTGGCCGCCGGCCCGACGGTTCCTTCGAGGAACTCGCCTTGGCGCACACCGCCGAATGCGATGGACGCGTTGGCGACCGCTTCGACCGCCTGGATCTGGCTCCCCGGCACCTCGAGGAATCGGCCCGCGACGGTTGCGGCGGCCGCGCGGCCGACATTCACACGCACGCCGATGCCGAATGCGAGCGCGAGCTGGCTGCTCGGCGGGGGAGTGGCGGAGCAGGTGATGAACAGGACGCACAGCGAGTCGCCCTCGGTCACCCGCGCGAGGCCCAGGGTCGTCAGCGCGAAGGGCGCGACGACCCCTCGCGTCCCTACCGGATAGTAATACGAGTCGAGCGCAAACAGGCTCATGCGCCGGATGCCTTTGTCGGTGGATAGATCGTGATAGCGGGCGATCGTGAGGCCGGTCTCGCCGTCGTCGCCGGTAATGAGGGCGGCCGATCCGCCCACCGCCGAGAACGTGTGGCTCGCGCCGGAGCCATCATCCAAGCCGAGCGACGAGTACGTCGGGCCGATGCGAAACCGTCGCTGCGCGTGCGCGGAGGACATACCGGCGAGCCACAGCGCAGCGAAGAGCCAGCAGGTCGTGCGCATGGGGAACGGATAACGAGCGAGAGGGGCCGGATTCGGTGACTCGAATCACGACCCCTCGCGTGACGGCGCTTACTTGACGAGCAATCCGACGATGAACCCCGCGACGTTCAAGCGGACGAGCCACGACCAGAAGGTCGCCTTGAACAGCGGCCGGACTTTGTCATACCACACCCCGCTGCCGACCGTGGAGAGCGCGATGGTGGGCAGCCAGAGCATCGTGGCGAATTCCATCCCCGCCAGGGGACCGCCGCCCTTGGCCCACAGCCCGGCCTTGAGCTGATGATAAAACCACGCCAGCACGACGCCGAAGGCCAGTGCCAAGAGCGCCGACTTCGGCATGTTCGCCGCCATCAGTTTTTTTTGCTCCGCCGGCGTGGGCGGCATGGTGCCGTACGCGTGCATCTCCGGGCCGGTGAAAACCTTCCCCCACATCACATAATCTGCGAAGAACGCGCCGACGCCTGCGATCAGCCCCGCGACGATCCAATGCATAGGTGCTCCTCCAAGAGGTAGAGTGTGCTCTGCAGACGGCTCCTCGGCTACTTCCGCTGCCCCGGCACTCCCAGCTCGGTCATGGCGAGCAGGTCCAGCACCTCGTCGAGATCCTTGCCTTTGAGCACGCCCTTCTCCATCACCAGCTGGCGCACGGTGACGTTCTTCGCCACCGCCTCCTTGGCGAGCTTGGCGGCTTCGGCGTACCCGATTTTCGGAGCCAGCGCCGTCACGAGCGCGGGGCTGCGCTCGAGCCAGTGCGCGCACTGCGCGCGGTCGGCTTCGATCCCGGCCACGCAGCGCTCGGCCAGCACGCCAGTCGCGCTCGTGAGTATCCGCATCGAAAACAGCAGGTTGTGCGCGATCACCGGCATCATCACGTTGAGCTCCAGCTGCCCCGCCTCCGCTGCGGTCGCGACCGTCACGTCGTTCCCGAGCACCTGGTAGCACACCAGGTTCACCATTTCGGGGATCGACGGATTGACCTTGCCCGGCATGATGCTCGACCCGGGCTGCACCGGCGGCAGCACGATCTCCGCGATCCCGGTCCGCGGTCCGGACGCGAGCAGCCGCAGGTCGCTCGCGATCTTGCCGAGGTCCACCGCGTAGGTGCGCAGCGCGCCGGAGCAGGCGGCCGCATCCCCCATCGACTGCATCAACTGCACGCGGTCGTTCCCCTCGCGGAGGTCGAGCCCCGTGATCGCCCGCAGGTGTTTCACCATCAATGCCGGATACGCGGGCTCGGCGTTCAGCCCCGTCCCGACGGCCGTCCCGCCGATCCCGAGGTCGCGCAGGGCGTCCGCCGCGTGGGCGAGGCGCTCGCGGTTGCGCGCGACGGTGTGCCCGTAGGCGGTGAACTCCTGACCGAGCCGGATCGGCGTCGCGTCCTGCAGGTGCGTCCGCCCGGACTTGAGAATCCCGTCGAAAGCGCGGCCCTTCGTGAGGAAGGCCGCGGCGAGCCGGTCCAGGACATCGAGCAGCGCCGGCAGCTCCGCCAGCGCCGCGAGTCGGATGGCGGTCGGGATCACGTCGTTCGTGGACTGGGCCATGTTCACGTGATCGTTGGGATGCACCGGCTGGTACGCGCCGCGCTGGCCGCCCAACAGCTCGTTCGCACGATTGGCGAGCACCTCGTTACAGTTCATGTTGTGCGAGGTCCCCGCCCCCGCCTGGTAGGGGTCGACGACGAACTGGTCGCGGTGCTGCCCGGCCAGCACTTCGTCCGCCGCCCGCACGATGGCGTCGGCGAACTTAGGGTCGAGGCGTGCCGTCTCCTTGTGCGTCAGCGCGGCGGCCTTCTTGATCCGGATCACGGCGTCGACGAACGGGGCCAACGGCGCGAGCCGGGAAATGGGGAAGTTCCGGCGGGCGCGCTCGGTCTGGATGCCGTACAACGCTTCGGCCGGCACCGCCAGCTCGCCCAGCGGATCACGCTCGATACGGGTCGCGCTCATCGCCTCGGTCTTGAATCAGGAATCGCCCATGACTGACGAATAGTACGCATTCCGCACTTACTTGGTCGGCTCAACCCTGAGACTGTCATTGAACCGGTTGAAGTACTCCGTCATCCCGATCACCAGGGTGATCTCGACGATCTGTCCCTCGTCCCACGCCGCGCGCAGCCTCCCGTACAGCTGGTCCGTGACCTCGTGCCCCGCGCGATGGATGACGTCCGCGTACTCGAGCGCCGCACGCCATCCGGGCTCGAGCGCCGCGATCGCTTCGCGCCCACCTCGGTCCTGCACGGCCTCCACCAGGGCGTCGCTCGCTCCCCGCTGTCTTGCCAAGACAGTGTGGGAGCTGAGTCAGTAACGGCAGCGGTTCAGGTGCGAGATCCGCACCCACAGGAGCTCCTTGAGCAAGGGCGACACCGTGCCCTCGTTCATGACCGTACGGAAGTGCGCGATCATGGTGCGCAGGTGCGCCGGACGCAGCGCCACCGTGCGGAACATGTTCGGAATGTTGCCGCGCTCCCGCAGGTAGGTCTCGAAAATGGGCCGCACCTCGGGTGCGGCCTGGTCCGGCGTGAGCGGCGTGATCCGCGGATCGCTCATGGTGTCTCCCTTCGCTTGCCCCAGCCGATCTTGAACACCTCGACGGCGGCCCGATAGCCGATGGACCGGACCAGGGCGTAGACGCCGAGCCCGGTCAGGACGATGGCCGTGTAGAACCGCCACAGCAACAGCATCGTCACCTGACGCGCGCCGAAATCGCCGGCGAAACCGTTCAAGAAGGCCACCTCGAGGCCGCCGCCACCGGACGGGAGCGGCACTACCAGGGGCGCGTGCAGCAACGCCAGCGCGCCGTAGAACATCTCCGCGAACGGGGGTCGGGCCGGCATGCCCCACGCGAGCGCCGGCAGGATGAGCGCACGCGCGACGATGCTCACCACGGTGAGGAGCGCCCCTGCGCCCAGCGCCCACCGCGGGGCGCGGCGCACGTGCGCCCACGCGACGCGCCACTGGCGGCGCACCCGGTGGCGGATGAACCCCGCCCGCGCCAGCCGCTGCAACAGATACACCGTCACGAGGACGATGAGCGCGATGATCTCGACGGTGACGAGCTCACCCGCCCGGTGGCGGTGCAGCCAGGTCCGGGCGGCGTCCCGCCAATCGGGCACGTAGTAGCCGAACAGCGCCGCCCCCGCCAGCAGGAACACCGGCCACTCGCACGCGACTTCCACCCCGATCGCCACGATGCCGGTGACGGGTCGCAGGCCTGCTTCGGTGAGGCCGAGGAACCGCGCCGGCTCGCCTCCCAGGCGGTTGGGGGTGAGCTGCGAGGCGGCCTCGCCGTACAGATTGAGACGGAACGCGTCGCTGAACGACAGCCGGCCACCCGCCGTCCACGTCGCGAGCTGGATGCGCCAGGCGCGGACGACGCAGTCCACACCCAGGAGCGTCAGCGCCAGCAGGTGGTTGATCATGCCGGCCGGTCAGTCGGAGCAGTCGCCCAGCGGATAGTTGAAGCCGCAATTCGGGCACGGGTTCCTGCAGCCCCACGGCCCGGGCCGCACCGCCATCCCGCAACGCAGGCAGGTCGGTCGCGGCGCTCTACCCGAGCCGATGGGCGCTGGTGAGGAAGGGGTTGGCTCGGCGCTCGCGTCCCACGGTGGTTTCCGGTCCATGTCCGCAGTACACGATGGTCGAATCGGGCAGCGTAAGCAACTCGCGCTCGATGCTGCGCAGCAACGTCTCGAAGTCGCCTCCGGGCAGGTCGGTCCGTCCGATCGAGCCCTGGAACAGCACGTCCCCACTGAACGCCACGCCCTGTCCTTCGAACACGACGCTTCCCGGCGAGTGACCGGGGGCGTGGCGCACCCGGAACTCGAGCGCGCCCACCCGCAACACCTCGCCGTGCACGAGCGCGCGATCGGGCGGGGGCAGCGGCGCGGCCTGCATGCCGAACGCGACCGCCTGTGCGGGGACGTGATCGTACAGCATCCGGTCACCGGGGTGAAGGTAGACCGGCGCTCCGGTGTCGGCCTTCAGCCGAGGGACGCCGACCACGTGATCGATGTGGGCGTGGGTCACCCAGATCGCGACGGGCTTTACGCCCGCCGCCGCGACCTCGTGGGCGATCACGTCCGCTTCCTCGCCCGGGTCGATGACCGCGCATTCACCGCCGGCCTCGTCGATGACGAGATAGCAGTTCTCGGCGAACCGGCCATTCGGGATCGGCACGACCTTCATGAGGCGACGCCCGCCTTCTCGCGCTCCCGCAAGGTCGCGAGATACTTTTCCACGGCGATCGCCGCGGTGGTCGCGTCGCCCACCGCCGTGGTGATCTGACGCGTGAGCTGGCTGCGCACGTCGCCCGCGGCGAACAGCCCCGGGATGGAGGTCATCATGCGTTCGTCGGTGATGAAGTACCCCGCGGCGTCGTGCTTCGCGTGCCCCTCGACCAGTCCCGCGTTCGGCTTGAAGCCGACGAAGATGAAGACGCCCCCGACCGCCAGCGTGGCACGCCCGCCCGTCACCGTGTCCTCGAGGACGAGGTGATCGGTGCCGCGCTCGGTGCCACTGATCTCGAGCACGCGCTTGTTCCAAACCATCTCGATCTTGGGGTTCGCAAACGCGCGCTCTTGAATGATCTTGGACGCCCGCAGCTGGTCGCGCCGATGGACGATGTACACCTTGGTCGCGTAGCGCGTGAGATAGTCCGCCTCCTCGACGGCCGCGTCGCCGCCGCCCACGACGGCGAGCACTTCACCTTTGAAGAACGCGCCGTCGCACACCGCGCAGTACGACACGCCCTTTCCCGCGTGCTCCTTCTCCCCCGGCACCCCGAGCTTCACGGGCGTGCCTCCGGCGGTGAGGATCACCGCGGGCGCGCGATACGTGATGCCCCGCCCGGTCGCGACGTCGAACCAGCCGTCGGCACCGCGGCGGATGCGCTCCACCGTGTCGGTGATGATCTCCGCACCGAACTTCTTGGCATGCTCGGTCATCTTCTGGGCCAGCTCCCAGCCCTTGATGCTCTCGAACCCGATGTAGTCCTCGATCAGGTCCGTGTTCAGCAGCTCGCCGCCCGGCGCGCCGCGCTCGATCGTGAGCGCCTTCAGCATGCCCCGCCCGGCGTACATCGCCGCGCACAGCCCCGCGGGCCCCGCACCGACGATGATCACATCGTATCCGTTAGGTGCGTTGGGAGTCATCGGTCCTCAGGCCTCCGTCTGCAACTCGAGTCGCGGCGGCTCGGCTGCGTCCGCGAGCGCCCGTTCCAGGTCCGCTCGGAATCGCACGGTTTCGAACTCCACGTCGGACCGCTGAGCGCCTGCCAGCTTTTCGAGCGCGGCCGCGCCCACCACCGCGACGCCGTGCCGGTTGCCACGACGCCGATGCAGCAGCGCCGCAGCCGCCTGGATGAGCCCCTGCCAAACGCGTGCCGCATCGCGGTTCCCGTCGCTAATAATAGAACGCCACACGGTTTCCAGCGCCTCGTGGGCTTCCCAGTAGGCGCCGGTGTTGAACAGGTCGCGAGCGCGCCGGACGGAGGCCCGGCGATCCTCTGGAGTCATGGGCGGGAAAGGGCGGTAGAGGACGGTAGAAGGCGGTTGAGGTCGGCGCGCATGTAAACCCTCTACGGTCCTCTACCGTCTGCTACCGCCCCTATTGTCAACAGGTTCACCGCTCCATGGCAGCTCGAGATCGTCCCGACCAACACGGCAGCCTCCGCCCCGGCCTCCCCCGCCGCCCGTACGATCTCGTCCCCGGCCAGCACCACGTCTACCGCGAAGGTGCCGACGCCGAACACGTGATGACGACACACGAACAACGCCGGCCCGTGGACCGGCTGGCCGGCGGCACGCAGCCGGTCGGCGAGCGCGCGCACGGCGTCACTCATCTCCCAGGTCCGCGTGCCGCCGATCGCCGGACAGATGGCGGGCTCGATGCAATGCGTGGGGCAGATCCAGTCAGCGAACGACACGTAGCGCGTATGGTCGGGAGCGGGAGCGGTGCGATCGTAGGGCGTGCCCAGGGTGTCGGGGACCGGGGCGACGTCGACCGGGCGTCCCGGCCACCGCTCGCGCGCACGCTCGAGCACCCACTCGAACATGAGATGCGGCATGAGCGGCGACGGCACGATGTAATCCTGTGGCTCGGCGGACCGCGCGGGAGCGGCCGCGCCGAGGAACTCGTGGAAGTAGGCGCGCCAGTCGCGCACCACGAAGGTGCGGTCCGATGCGTCACCCAGCTCGCGACGGGCGCGGCACTCGGGCTCCCGATCCACCACCACCACGCGCCGGAAGCGGGCCTTGCCACGCGCCTTGGCCCCGGCGAGCTGCGCGGCGTAGAAGCTGCCGTAGCACCCTCCCCCGACCACGATGACGTCGCGCATCACGACCGGAGCGCTCAGACGTCCCCTCCGGCCACGGGGAGGATCTCGCCGCTCACCGCCCGCGCCTCGTCGCTGGCCAGGTACAGCACCGCGGCGACCAGATCGTCGAGCTCCACCCAGCGCACCTTCGCATCCTTCATCTCTGCGAGGTTGTCGGCGGTCCGCATGGTCCCGGGCGCGACCGCGTTCACGCGGATCCGGTCGCCGGAGAGCTCGCGCGCCAGGGCGCGGGTGAGCCCCGCGACCGCGGCCTTGGCCGCGATGTAGCCGGCCATCTGGGTCTGGGGCTTCAGGACGGCCATCGAGGCGAAGTTCACGATGGCGCCGCCGCCGCGCTCCCGCAGGAGCGGGATGGCCGCCTGCGACACGAAGAAGGTCGTCTTGATGTTGACGGCGAGCTCGCGCTCGAGCTGCTCGGGCGCGAGGTCGAGCGCGGGACCGTAGTTGAGGAGCCCACCCGCGACGTTGACGACGACGTCGAGCCCGCCGAAGCGCTCCCGCGCCGTCGCCACGGCGCGGCGCGCCGGCTCGGGCGTCGTGAGGTCGCCCGCCGCCGCCTGGACCGCGAACCCCTGGGCCGCGAACTCCTGCGCACGCCCGGCGAGCCCGGCCGCGTTCACGTCGGCGATGACGAGCTGCGCGCCGGCCCGGCCAAACCCGACGGCGACGGCGTGACCGATCTGGCCCACCCGGCCGACGCCCGTGACGAGCGCCACCTTGCCGCGAAAGTCAGGGGGCACTGGCGACGATCTCGTCGACCGCCGGTGCGCCGCGCTGCGCGAACGCGATCGTCCCGTCCTTGCTCACGACGTACACGGTGCGCTGGATCCCCTTGCCGTCGTCCTTGAGCGCGTGGTAGGCGCGCGCGATCGCACGGTCCGGATCTGAGAGCAGTGGAAAATTGAATCCCAGCGTACGGACGTAGCCGGCATGGCTCTCCACGCCGGCGGGGTTCACACCGAAGGGCTGGATCCCGGCTGCCTGGAACTTGGCCATCTCGTCGCGCACGGCGGAGAGTTGGCGGTTTCAGCCCGGCGTGTTGTTTCCCGGATAGAACACCAAGGCGACGTGCGTGGCCTTGAGAACGTCCGACAGACGATAGGTCTTACCGTCCGAGGCCGGGGCGGTGAACGCGGGTGCGTTGCTGCCGATTGCCAACAGTTCGCTCATGGGTCGTCCTTACGGTTCTGCGCGACGGTTTCGCGAGACGCCGTCGCTCGACGCTGTTCGAGTTTTTCGAGCCATTCGAGCGGAACGTCCATGTCCCCCAACCCGGCGTGTGAATCGCCGAGCTCGATGTCCCCGTGCCAGTCCGAGCCGCCGCTGATGACGAGCCCCAGGCGCTCGGCGAGCGCGGCGAGCCGCCGCTCGGTCGCCTCCGAATGGCTGGGATGCCTCACCTCGAGCCCGTCGAGACCATCCGCCTGAAACTGCCGAATCTGGCCTTGGGTGCCGCGGTCGCCCAGATGCGCCGCGACGGCGACGCCGCCCACCGCGTGCACGAGGTCGGTGACCTGGCGCAGTGTCGGCAGGGGCTTCTCCACGTACGCCGGCCGCCCTCGGCCCAGGTAGCGTGCGAACGCGTCGTTGATGTCGGTGCTGACGCCGCGCTCGACCAGCACCCGGGCCACATGCGGGCGGCCGAGCGCCCCGCCGTCCGCCGCCGCCATCACGTCCGCCAGGTCGATGGCGACGCCGAGCCGACGCAGGTGGGCGACGATCTGCTCGGCGCGGCGCTGGCGCGCGGCGCGCGTGCCGGCGAGGAAGGCCTCGAGCCGCTCGTGCCCGGGCGGCAGGAAGTAGCCGAGCAGGTGCAGCTCGCCCCAGGGCGCCTTGACGCTGAACTCGCACCCCGACACGACGCGGACGCCGAGCGCCTCGCCCGCGCGCGCCGCTTCCGGCACGCCGCCCGTGGTGTCGTGATCGGTCAGCGCGATCGCGACGAGACCCGCCCCGTGCGCACGCTGCGCCACCTCGGCCGGCGGATACTCTCCATCCGCCGCGGTGGAGTGACAGTGCAGATCAACGTGCGCCGTAGGCACTCTCGGGCGCCGTCCACGCCGGTTGCGACTGGTGAAACAGCTGGACCAGCTCCCGCTCGGCCAGCTCGGCCAGCGCCGCATCCGGGCTGCGGTGGCCGACCGGCGCGAAGCGAGTAAACCGGCGGCGCCGTTCGGGCCCCGTCCCCTGCTGGAACACGATCCCGAACTGGTCGCGGCCGTACACGGTGACGCGGCCCGAAGAAGACACCTCCCACGTCCCGCCATCCACGACGATCTCGCGCCCCGCCATCGCCCTCGCCTACGCCTCCGCCCCGGCCGCGAGCGACACTTCGGTCCACAGCTCCCAGGCGTCGAGGGCGTACGTGCCGAGGCCCTGCAGCCGCTTTTCGAGCTTGATCTCCTCGGGGAGCCGGGACGCCTGGGCCCGGTGCGACATCTCCGTCTGGCTCTCCGAGAACTCGGTGAACAGGTGCGGATCCTTGGCGTTCCGGAACAGCCAGATGCGTTGGCCCCGGGCCTCGGCGAACTGGCACAGCTCGCGCAACGTGGCGAGGTAGTCCGCCTCGTTGGTCGGGGGCACGCGTACACGCGCGGCGGTGAGCACCTTGGGCATGCTAGATCGCTCCCTCGGGGAAGTTCTCGAGCGTCCGCTTCACGTCGGCGAGGAACCGATCCGCGTCGGCGCCGTCCACCACGCGGTGGTCGTAGGACATGGATACCATTCCCATGGTGCGGATCGCGATCGTGTCCGTGCCATCGGGCAACGTGACGACCTTGGGACGCTTCTCGATGGCGCCGACCCCGAGGATCGCCACTTGCGGCTGATTGATGATGGGGGCCCCCGCGTACGATCCGAACACGCCGGGATTGGTGATGGTGAAGGTGCCGCGCTGGATGTCGTCGGGCGACAACTTCTTGGCGCGAGCCCGCTCGCCCAGATCGCTGATCGCGCGCGCGAGCCCCGACAGCGACAGCTCGTCGGCGCGCTTCACCACCGGAACGATCAGCCCCCACTCGAGCGCCACCGCGATCCCGATGTTCACGTCCTGGCGGTAGATGATGTTGTCGCCCGAGACCGCGGCGTTCACGACGGCGTGTTTGCGCAGGTTCTCGGCGCACGCTTTCGCGATGAAGGCGAGGTACGTGAGGTTCACGCCGCGCTCCGCGTCGGCCGCCTTGTGTTTCCGGCGCAGCTCGGCGACGCGGCTGTAATCGACCTCGAAGAAGCTCGTCACGTGCGCCGACACGCGCCGCGACATGATCATATGATCGGCCGTGATCTTGCGGATCTTGGAGAACGGCTCGACCCGGTCGCCGGGCCACGGCGCGACGGCGGGGGCCGCAACAGCCGGGGCTAGGGGCTGGGGGCTGGGGCTCGGGGAGACGAGCGACGGGCCGCGCTCGATCACTCCGAGTATGTCCTGCTTCGTGACCCGTCCGGCGAAGCCGGTGCCGGGAATCGTGGAGATGTCGACGCGGTGCTCGGCGGCGATCTTGCGGACCAGGGGCGTGGACTTGCGGCGGAGGCGCTCCTCGGCGGTCTCGGCCCCGTCCCCGCCCTTCACCGGGGCGGTAGAGGGCGGTAGAGGGCGGGAAGGGGCGGTCGGTTGCTGCGGCGAGACCGCGGTGCCCCCGGGAGCAGCGGGCGCCCGCTGGGCTGCTGCGACCGGGGGCGCCGCGGGCGAGGCCGCCGCAGCGGCCTTGTCGGTTTCAATCACGGCGACAAGGGTCTGGACCGGGACCGTCTGTCCTTCCTGCACCTTGATCTCGGCGAGCACGCCCGCCGTGGGCGCGGGTATCTCCGCGTCCACCTTGTCGGTGGAGATTTCGAACAGCGGCTCATCGCGCTTCACCTCGTCACCGAGGCGCTTGAGCCACTTGCTGAGCGTGCCCTCGGCGATCGACTCGCCCATCTGGGGCATCAACACGTCAATACGAGCCATGCAGTCTCCTCAATACGCCGCCAGCCATCTCGCCGCCTTGACGATATCCTCCGTCTGCGGCAGCACGAAGTCCTCGAGCGTCGGCGCGTACGGCAGGGGTACGTCGTGCGCCGTCACGCGGATGATCGGGCCGTCGAGCCACTCGAATGCCTGCTCGTTGATGCGCGCCGCGATCTCGCCGGCCACGCCGCCCGTGCGGGTGTCTTCGTGCACGATCACCACCTTGTTCGTCTTCTTGACCGTCCGCATGATCGCGGCGTCATCCATCGGCAGGAGGGTCCGCAGATCGAGCACCTCCACCGACAGACGGTCGTCCTTGG